>Ga0335072_10008543_pt1 | contig 14847 bp, 10 predicted proteins | sample Lox_Sample_21_FD_206725 | JGI IMG/M metagenome (GOLD analysis project Ga0335072, IMG submission 206725) | Soil microbial communities from Loxahatchee National Wildlife Refuge, Florida, United States - Lox_Sample_2.1 | ecosystem: Environmental > Terrestrial > Soil > Wetlands | place: USA... | reverse complement strand
GCCTCGCCATGATGCTCGACTTGGTTGCAGCTCTACTTTCTGGCGGACGGGCCACCCACGAAATCCCCATTGACCCGTTGCGCGAAACCGGACTCTCCCAGGTTTTCCTGGCTCTCAATCTCGCACGGCTACAGCCCGCAGAAGACTCCTCTCGCACGGCCGACACGATTGTCGAATCGGTCGTCGCCAGCAATCCCGGCGCCGTGCGCTATCCCGGCGAGCAGATTCTGAAGACTCGCAGGGAAAATCTCGTGCTCGGATTGCCCGTCCGGGAAGAATTGTGGAATCGGCTGCGTACGCTCTGAGTCGTGCAACGCATTCCGGCGGCGCTAATCTAAGCATCAGAGATGCGCGCCGCTGTTCTTTATCAACCCGCCCCCATCGCCTCGCACCCGCTGGTTCTCGAGGATCTGCCCATTCCTGAGCCCGGTCCCGGCGAGGTTCTTCTCAAAGTGGAAGCCTGCGGTGTCTGCCGCACCGACCTGCATATCGCGGCCGGTGAGCTGAAGCCCCTGCGCGATGCGGTTACACCTGGCCATCAGATCGTCGCCCAAGTCGAAAAACTCGGCGCCGGTGTCAATTCGATCCGCATCGGCAATCGCGTCGGCGTTTCCTGGCTGGGCGGCGTCGACGGCACCTGTCCGCTCTGCCGCAAAAATCGCGAGAACCTCTGCGACCGCCCTACTTACACGGGCTACTCCGTTAACGGCGGCTATGCCGAATATGCAGTCGCCCGCGCCGACTTCCTTGTCCCGTTGTCTGCAGACAAACCCGCCACCGAGCTCGCGCCGCTCCTCTGCGCCGGCATCATCGGCTTTCGCAGTCTGCGTGTGGCCGAAGTCTCCCCCGGCGACCGCGTCGGCCTTTTCGGCTTCGGCGCCTCGGCGCATCTTGCCATTGATGTCCTCAAATCCTGGAACTGCGAAGTCTACGTCTCCACCCGCGGCGCCTCGCACCAGAAGCTCGCTCGGGATTTGGGCGCCGATTGGGTGGGCGATGCCACCGAACGCCCGCCGGTCCAGCTTGATTCGGCGGTGACTTTTGCGCCCGTCGGTGATGTCGTGTTGGCTGCGCTGGCTTCTCTGCGCAAAGGTGGCATCGTCGCTATCAACGCCATTCACCTCGACCGCATCCCGCAGTTCGATTACGACTCGCTGCTCTGGGGAGAACGCCAGATGCGCAGCGTTGCCAATATGACCCGCCAGGACGCGCGCGACTTCATCGACCTCGCCGCGAAAATTGGGATCCGTCCTCGCACCACGTTGTTCCAACTCAATCAGGTCAACGAAGCACTTGCTGCGGTTGCCAACGATGTCGTCGACGGCGCCGCCGTCGTCATCCCTTAGTCCAGCACCACGGCCAGGGTAAACCCGTCGTAGCCTTTGATGCCGACGGTCTGGATGGTCGTCGCAGTGACGCGCTGCTCCCCTGACACAGCTTCGTTGAAGCGCCGAATTCCAAGCACACCCGAATCGGAGCTTTTGGGGTTGGCTACCTCGCCGTCACGGACCACGTTGTCCACGACGATGGCGGATCCCGGCCGCGACAAGCGCATCGCCCACTCGAAATACTCTGCCGTATTCTCCTTATCCGCATCGATGAAGGTCAGATCGAACGGCGCCAAACCTTCAGCCGCGATCTTCGGCAGCAGGTCGAGCGCGCGCCCCAGCCGGCGTTGCACTCGCTTCTCGAGACCGGCCTGCAGGATATTCTTCTGCGCCACGTCAAAATGCTTTGGATCCGCCTCCAGTGTCACCAGCAACCCATCGTCCGGCAGCGCTCGTGCCATCCAGATCGTGCTGTATCCACCCAGCGTCCCGATTTCCAGGATCTTCCGCGCGCCCTGCATCTTCGCCAGCAGATACAGAAGCTTTCCCTGACTCGGCGTCACCGCAATCTCGGGAAGTCCGGCCGCAGCGCTCTCCGCCAGCGCGGTGTGAAGGACGGGATCCGCGGGAATCAGCAGACGATCGACATAATTCTCAACCGCGGTCCACTGCTTTTCCGGCTTTCGTTTCGTGTTCCCTCGCGAAGGCATCCTCTACCCCGCAACCAGTTCGGAGAAATCCGCGATCCGCGAGAAGGCCCCCAGCACTTCGCCGATCAGCGCCAGCCGATTCGTACGCACGGCTGGATCCTCGGCCATCACCATCACTTTGTCGAAAAACAAATCTACGTGCGGCCGCAGCGTGGCGATCTTCTCCATCGCCTGACGATATTCGCCGCGCATTCCCAGTTCCTGCACCACCGGCGCCAGCCTCGCCGACGCTTCGAACAGCGCTCTCTCGGCCGGGTCCTGCAGCAGGTCCGGACTCACGAAGCCTGGCGCGCGTCCCGACTGAAGAATTTTCTTCTCCTCCGCCTGGCGAAGAATGTTTTTGATCCGCTTGAAGGCCGCTGCAATCGCCGCCAGGTCTTCTGATCCACGCACATCGGTCAAGGCCTGGGCTCGGGCAATCGCATCCCGCATGTTGTCCGACCGAACCGCGACCACAGCGTTAACCACGTCGTAGGCAAATTCGCGCATCTCGCGCAGCCAGAACACAAACCGCTCCTCGAAGAAGGCGGCCAGCTTCTTCTGTGTCTCTTCGCTCACATCGGCTGGCACAGCCCGGAACAGATCCGCCCGCACCAGCGGCAGACCCGTCTCCGCCAGGATCTTCACGATGGCGTTGGCGGCGCGCCGCAAGGCATATGGATCTTTCGAACCTGTCGGCTCGAGTCCGATCGAGAACATCGCCACGATCGTCTGCACGCGATCCGCAAGCCCCAGGATTTGCCCTTCCACCGTCGGGGGAATAGGATCGTCGACGGCTGCCGGCGAGTACTGCCAGTAGATCGCCTGCGCCACCGTCTCCCCCAGCCCTTGCGCACGGGCGTAGAGTCCACCCACAATGCCCTGCAGCTCAGTGAATTCTTTCACTAACTCCGTCGTCAGATCCGTCTTTGCCAGTTGAACCGCTTTCAGCAACGCTGGCCGATCGATCGCAACTCCGCGCTCCGCCAGCAGGTCCGCCAAGTTCCCGGCGATCGTAAGGTTCGCCTGCGTCTTATTCCAATAGCTGCCCAACTCCTTGTGGAAGGTTAACGACTGCAGCATCTCCACGCGCTCGTCCAGCGGCGCTTTCTGATCCATCGTCCAGAAGAACTGAGCGTCCTTAAAACGCGCCCGCAATACGCGCTCGTGCCCGTGGCGGATCGTTTCAATGCCGTTCTCTTCCGGATGCGTGTTCAGCACCGCCAGGAAATACGGCAGCAGCTTGCCCTGCGCGTTCTCCACCGCAAAGTACTTCTGGTGGTCGCGCATGACTGTCACCAGCACTTCTTCCGGCAGTCGCAGATATTCGGGATCGAAATTTCCCAGCACCACCGACGGCCACTCCGTCAGATGCGTTACGGTCTCCAGCAGTGGGACATCCTCGCGCCAGCGCGCACCGGCCACGGCCCGGGTTTCGAGGTCCAGCGCTTTGCGAATCCGGTGCTGCCGCAGCTTCACATCCGCGGTCACATTGACCGCCTCCAGCACCCCCACGTAGTCGTCCGGATGATCGATCGTCACCGGTGCACTCCCATGCAGGATGCGATGTCCCCGCGTGAGATTCGCGGCCAGGATGCCGGCAAACTCCACGGGCAGAATCTGGTGATCAAGGAGCGCCACCAGCCAGCGCACCGGCCGGACAAAGGTCTCCACTTTGAGCGGACGCCAGTACATATTCTTCGGCCAATACACAGCCGCCAGTTCACCGGCCAGCAGATCGGGCAGAACCTCGGTGGCGGCGCGGCCTTTGTCCTTGACCATCGCTGCCAGATACTCGCCCTTCGCGCTGGTCACCTTAAAGAGCCGCGTCTCGCTCTGGTCTTCCAGCTTGCTCTGCATCGCTTCGCGATGCAGCAGTTCCGAATTGAGGTCAGTGCCGCGCAGATGCTGCTCTTCCACTACCGCCTTGCGCAGCTGCTCCTCGCTCATCCCCGCCTTGCGCGCGAAAGCCACCGCCGCCGCCGTTGGTCCGCCGTTTTTGAAGGCCACGCTCCACGATGGGCCCGTCAGCTCCCGCGTAGCATCCTTTTGCCGCGCCCGCACTCCGTTCACCAGCACCGCCAGCCGCCGCGGCGTCGAATAGCTGTGGATCTCGTGCTCGTCGTCCAGCAGCCGCTCGCGGCGCAGCAACTCCACCACGCGCTCGGTCAGCTCCGCTTCCGCGGCTGGAATCATCCGCGCCGGAATCTCCTCCATCCCCGCTTCGAACAAAAGATTCGGCATCTCTATCGCGCCCCCGCTTTTTGCCGCTGCATCGCGTATGCTTTCGCGACCCCCACCACCATGTTGCGAATGCGGGCCATCACCGCCACGCGCTCCGTCACTGAAATGGCACCGCGCGCATCCAGCAGATTGAACAGATGCGAGCACTTCAGGCAGAGCTCATAGGCACCCAGCACCGGAAACCGCCGCAGCGCGATCTTCATATCCTCGTCCACAGGAGCCGCACCCTCATGCACCAGCCGATCGTGAATCTTTTCCCTGCGTTCTGCGGTCTTCTCCACCTTGAACTGCTGGTGAAATGCATCCAGCAGCGCCTGGCACTCCGCCTCGTAGAGCCGCAGATGCTCCCACAACTTTCCGATATCCGCCGCTTCGAAGTTGTACACCGAGAGCTGCAACTCTTCCTGCAGGCGAATCTCGCCGTAGGTGATCTGCTTGCCCGTCTTCGGATCGACCGCCCACACCACGTCGTAGAGCGAATCCACGTCCTGCAGGAAGGCCGCGATGCGTTCCAGCCCGTACGTGATCTCCCCCGAGATCGGGTCCAGATCCATGCCCCCGCATTGCTGGAAGTACGTGAACTGCGTGATCTCGAGGCCATCCAGCATGACCTGCCAGCCCACACCCCAGGCGCCGCCCACCGGCCACTCCCAGTTATCTTCCTCGAATTTGATGTCGTGCTCGCGCAGGCGAATGCCAATGGCCTCCAGCGACTCCAGATAGAGATCCTGAATCTCCGCCGGCGGCGGCTTCAGGATCACCTGCAGCTGCGTGTGCTTGTACAACCGGTTCGGATTCTCGCCGTACCTTCCGTCTGCGGGGCGACGCGACGGCTGTGTGTACGCGATCGCCACCGGGTCCGGTCCCAGCACCCGCAAAAACGTATCCGGCGACATCGTGCCCGCACCCACCTCCACGTCATAGGGCTGGGCAATCACGCAGCCGCGCTCCGCCCAGAAGGACTGAAGCCGGAGCAGAAGTTCCTGAAAAGTCAGCGCCTTCAGCGCAACAGGCGAGGTCGATGCAGTCGTCAACATGGGCACCCGAAGATTTCGACAGATTGCTCTAACGATTCTATCGGCACGGCCCCTTCAGTGCATTATGGCCACGATGCCCCTGTCTCAGGCAACAACTCGCCTGTCTCGTGATTCCATTTCAGCGTGAGCTCTCCCGGCAGCGCTCCCGGTAACGTCCGCATCGGCATCTCCGCCTGGCGCTATGCGCCGTGGCGGGGCGTCTTCTATCCGCCAAAACTAACCCAGCGTCAGGAACTGGCCTTCGCCGCTTCTCAGTTCTCGACCATCGAACTCAATGGGAGCTTCTACTCCCTCCAGCGCCCCAGCCATTACGAGCACTGGGCCGCCCAAACTCCCGATAATTTCGTCTTCGCTGTCAAGGGCTCGCGTTTCATCACCCATATGCGCAGGCTGCGTCAGGTCCGCAGCGCGCTCGCCAACTTCTACGCCTCCGGCATTCTCAGGCTCGAATCCAAACTCGGTCCCTTCCTCTGGCAGTTCGCTCCAAACTTCCGCTACAACGCCGATCTCCTCGACGAGTTCTTCACTCTCCTCCCGCGTGATGCCCAGGCCGCCGCCGACCTCGCCTGCGAACACGCTCCCTGGATGAAAGGCCGCGTTTGTGTCAGAACATCCGCACGGCGTCCTCTTCGACACGCCATGGAAGTTCGACATGACAGCTTTGTCTGTCCTGAGTTCATTCGCCTCCTCCGCCGTCATCACATTGCCCTCGTCTGCGCTGACACTGTCGCGTGGCCGCGTCTGCTGGACGTCACGGCGGACTTCCTCTACCTCCGGCTTCATGGTTCCGAGGAACTCTATGCCAGCGGCTACGACGACATCGCCCTTGACGTCTGGGCCGAACGCATCGCCGCCTGGGCCCGAGGAAAGGAGCCGCGAGTATCCGCGGCACCCATCCACGTCCCCGAAGGCGTTTACGCCTCCCCTACACCCGCACTCCGACGAGCGAAACGCGATGTCTATGTCTATTTCGACAACGATGCCAAAGTCCGAGCCCCCTTCGACGCGAAGGGCCTCATCGAGCGCATGAACCGCCTTCTCGCCCGCTGACGCCGCCCTCTGTCCTGAAAAATCTGCCTCGAAGGTGCGCCCGCCTGGAGGACTAGTCCCCCGCTGCAATCTTCTCCGTCTGTCGCGACATTCGCGCCGTTCGCTCGATCTTCTCCCAGTTGAACGGCCGTCCCTCCAGCGCCCGCTTCAGCGTGCGGAACAACACGACGGAGAACAGCTGCCGGTAGCTGAACCGCTGCAGCCATACGTGGAACAGCAGCCATCCGTCTCCCTTGTTGGCTGGGTGCCGCGGTTCCAGTGAAAACGCCAGCAGCGACGTCACGAAATCGATCAGCATGAACGCGGCGAAATACACCAGCAGCTTCTCCACCGTTGCCGAACTCGCGGTTTCCGGATGGAAGTGCCGATCCACCAGATACTGCACCACGCCCCAGGCAAACATGATGTCGATGAACGGCGACACCAGCGGCAGCATGATCTGGAAGACAAGAATATTGGGCAATGCGAAAAACCCCATCGCTCGATTCGTCCGCGCCGCCGCACGGTGCTTGAACACTGCCTGCAGGATCCCGAACGACCAGCGGAACCGCTGCCGCATCAGGCTGCGCGCATTGGCGGGAGCTTCGGTAAACGCCAGCGCGTGATCGTCGTAGATCACCTTGTAGGGAACTTCCAGCAGGCTCATCGTCAGATCGGCGTCTTCGGCCACCGTATTCACCGGATAGCAGCCGGCCTTTTTCACCGCGGCCGTCCGCCACGCCCCAATGGCCCCTGGAACCACCGTGACGACATTGAACAGATCCATCGCGCGACGCTCGAAGTTTTGGCTCGTGATGTATTCCAGGGCTTGCCAGCGCGTCCATGTGTTGATGCGATTGGCCACTTTGGCATTCCCCGCCACCGCGCCCACGCGCCCGTCGGCAAACCAGCGCACCAGTTTCGAAACTGCATTGCTGGCGATCACGGTGTCCGCGTCGATCCCGACATAAACCTCTTCTTCCAGGTAATCGAGCCCGTAGTTCAGCGCCTCTGCTTTGCCGCCGTTCGCTTTGGTCAGCACCAGCAGCCGTCCTTCCGCGATCTCCTTCGGATAGGCCTCGCGCGCCGCATCAAAGGTACGGTCCAGCGAGCCGTCGTCCACCACGATCACGCGCAGATTCGGATAATCCGACTTCAGCACCGATCGTATTGTCCGCACGATGACCTTCTCTTCGTTGTAGGCCGGAATCAGAACCGCGACCCGCGGTTCATAGTCGCCACCGGGAATCCTGCGCCTGCGGAATCGATCGATTACGGCAAAGATGCCGATCAGGATCAGGCGCCCGCTCATCAGCACATCGCCGACAAAGAAAATGTCGACGACAAAATTCGCAAAAAAGGAAAACAGGAAAAACGCCACCCAGTCCACGCGGGCCTGCCAGCGCATTTTGGGCGCAATGGGCGGCATTACCTGGGCCATCGTCTTGCCCATCAGTTCCGAGACGGGCACAAATTCGTAACCCTTCGACCGCAGCGTCGTAATCAGCACCGGCAGCGCCGCCACCGTCGCCGAGCGGTTCCCTCCGCCGTCGTGGAGCAGGATGATGCTCCCCCGCATCCACGGGTGCGTTTTCATCTCCTCGATCTGCTGCAGAACGCTGTCCGTGATCTCCTGTGGCGACTTGTGCGGATGCTCGCTCCAGTCGTCGGTGTCGATCTTGTCGCCGATGATGGTGTAGCCCATTTGCTGAATGCGGTAGGCTGGCGCAGCCTCATCGTTTGTATCCGGTTCCTGATCGATCGAATACGGCGGCCGGAAATACAGCGGCTGGATGCCCGTTTCGGCCGCGAACAGCCGCTCCGTCCAGTTCAGTTCCAGTTCCCGCTGCCGCTCTGAAATTTCACTGATATCCGGATGCGTGAAAGTGTGATTGCCGATCTCCTGTCCGTCGCGCACGTAGCGCCGCAGCAACCCGATGTTTTTCTGCGCCTCCTCTCCAATGACAAAAAAGGTGCCTTTGACGTTGTATTTCTTCAGGATGTCGAGGATCTTCGGCGTCCACTGTGCATCCGGACCATCGTCGAAACTCAATGCCAGCTTGTGCGGATCGTATCCATACTGCTCGATCGTGTACGAACGCGGCAGCCGCGCCATATCCTCATCAATCACGGTGAAGTTGTCCGCATCCATCTGAATGGTGCGCTCACCGCTCTGCGGCGTTGCTACGATGCGCAGGATGTCCCCTTCCCCTTCCGTGTTGACGTCAACGCCCGGCGGCACCGTCTTCAACAGGTCGGGCGCATTCGGCGCGCTGGGATGGTCCCACACCTGCCACAAAGAAGGATCCTCTTTGCCCAGCACCCACAGGGCAAAGGTCCTGATCCCCAACTGCCGCCCGGCGCGCAGCTCATTGAGCGCCGTCACTCCATCCATAAACCACACCTGGTGGCGCAGGTGCGCATCCTCATCGTCGTAAGCGAAGTGCGGATTCAGCTCATCGCCTTCCAGATGCACGTCCGCGCCGGCATCATCGGCTTCCTGCCAGGCATCCTGGACCGACAAGTCCGTAACATCCACCACTTTGGCAGAGGGCTTCTTCCCCTTCTCTGGCAGGGGCTGTGCCCAGTCAAAGCCGTAGTTCCCAATGCCGCAGATGATCTTCTCTTTTGGCACCAGCTTCAGCACCCGTTGCAGATTGGCCTCAAACCACGGCTCGCTGGCCACCGGACCCGGGTCGCTGGTTTCCTCGTGCTCGTCGTAGTTCATCAAAATGATGCCATCGCTCGCCTGTGCCAGCCGACGCAGCGTCGCATCATCGGCGCCCACCTGCACGTTGACGTAGATCCGCAGGTTCTTCGCACGAAAATCGTTGTGCAGTTCCCCGATCCACTCGCCGTACAGTTTCTGGTCTTCATCCGGAATCATCTCGAAGTCAAGACAAATCCCGCGATAACTCGGGTTCGCGAACAAAAACTTGTCCAGCTGGACGTGGAGCCTGTTACGCGCCGACGGGTTCTCCAGCATCTTCCCGATCACGTCCCCGTTCCAGTCCTGCGTCAGCGTGTTGTAGTCGTTCAGCATCGGGACGACATCGGTTTCTTCCTTCGCTTCTTCAATCGTCGTCCTGACGCGGTTCTCAGGATCGACTCCATGAACGCCCGATGCGTCCACCACGCTGAAAAAGTGCACAGGAAACAGCGGCGTTGCCGCCACCAGATTGCCGTCCGGCGATACTACGTGCAGCCAGTCTGGAAAAAGAATGTCAATCTGATGGATTCGTGCCTTCAGCGCTGAATAGCTGGCCTCATCGTTCTCATAAAACGCCGCTCTCAGACCCTCGTCACTATTGGGCACGATGTCGGTCGCATGCCGTTTGGTCCTGCGCCGAGCAGGTCGCAGTGCTGCCTTTCGCGCCAGTTCCGGCTGTCGTTCCTTCAACGCCTTAACGTTGCGCTTTTGTGCCGGCAGCAGCAGTTCCGGCAGGGTTTGCTTCGACAGCACGCTGAAGACGAACACCGCACCCACCACGGTCAGCAGGATGATCGACACATCGCTCAGCCGCCGGAAAACCTTCCGCCGCGTCTGTTTCGGATCGTAGAAAACCTGTTTCATCCTGGCCTGATTCAATCCTACGATAGGGCTGCGCGCGTTTTCGCATGCTTGCCGTTGTTTCTGCTTCCAGCTACCAGCTACAGGCGACCGCCTGCTTTAATATCCCCAATGCGTCCCTGGGCTCATAGAAGAGGCTGGCTGGTCGCGCTTGCTCTCGCCGCCGGGGCTGCGTTGCGCCTCTGGTTTATTTACGCCTATCCCGAAGTCGAAGGCGATCCCCTCATCTACGGCGACCTTGCTAAGAATTGGATGCTTCACGGCATCTATGGCCTGAGCACGACCGCCGGCATCCACCCCACGCTCATTCGCCTTCCCGGCTATCCGCTCTTTCTCATTGTCTGCTTCCGCCTCTTCGGCATCGAGCACTACAACGCCGTCATGTTCGTCCAGGTCGGCATCGATCTGGCTACCTGCCTGCTCATCGCTGCTCTCGCGCGCCGCATCTGGAACGCACGCGCGGGCTGGTGGGCTCTCTGGCTCGCGGCCTTTTGTCCGTTCACCGCCAACTACACGGCGACGCCGCTCACCGAAACCCTGGAACTCTTCTCGATCGCTCTGGCCTTTTTTGCCTTCGAACGCTTTCTGCAGGCGCCACGCTGGATCTGGGGCCTGATCCTGGCCTTCGCGTGGAGCGATGCCGCCATCCTTCGCCCCGACGGTGCGCTCCTCGCTGTTGCCCTCTGCCCCGCGCTGGTCGTCTATGGCTCGCGTCGCTGGGGAACCATAGCGATGATCCGCCGGGCCCTGGTCTGCGGCGTGCTTTCTGTCCTGCCGTTCATTCCCTGGACCCTGCGCAACGAGCGTACCTTCCACGTCTTCCAACCACTCGCCCCACGCTACGCCGTCGATCCCGGGGAAAGCTCCGACCCCGGTTTCCAGCGCTGGACCAAAACCGTCTGCGTCGACTTCGCCTGTACCTGGGACATCTACTGGAATGGGAACGGCGGTGCCATCGACGTCGCTGACCTGCCCGGGCGCGCCTTCGACTCAGCGCAACAATACACCCGGACCCGCGACCTGATCGAAACTGCGAACCACGCCGTCGTGATCACGCCACAGATCGACGCGCAGTTCGCCTCCCTCGCCGCCGAACGCATCCACGAACATCCTCTTCGCTATTATCTTGAGCTACCGCTGGCGCGGCTCGTCGACATGGCTTTTCGGCCGCGCACCGAAACGCTCTGGATTGAACTGCGCTGGTGGCAGTTTGACCGCCACCACGCCGAAACGGAATTTGCGGTTGGATACGCGGCCCTGAACCTTGCCTATTTCATGGCCGGATTTATCGGAATGCTGAAACGACCGCGCCTCTCCGGCGTCCTTCTCGCGTTTGTGCTCCTGCGGTGCGCGCTTCTGTTGACGCTTGAAGCTCCTGAACAGCGCTATACCCTCGAGTTCTTCCCACCCCTGATCGCCCTCGCCGGCGTGGCCCTCGGCGGCAAAGCAGATGCTGAAACACAAGCGCGGCAAGGGACCCGTGTACAGAAGTGACGGTTGACTCGTTGCTGCCTGCTGCCGGTTGCCTATTCCCCTCCTGGCTTCCTTCTACACCCTGCCTTTACACATCTCCCTCATCGAGCCTCAGTTCCGTCACCTGGATCCGTCCCGTGCAGATTCGCAGCGGTTGTGCAATCGAGAACGCCCGTCGCGTCCCAGGCGCGGTCACCAGAATCCGCGAGACCCGCGAACACTCGGGCCCGGTCGTCCAAACGACCTGGAAGGCCGCGACGGCGTGCGGCATCAGCGTGACGCTTGGCACCGGCGCACCCGTCTCGTCGGGGCCGGGCTTCTGGAATTCGGCCTGTACCTGCGCAAACCCAATCTTTTCGGCGGTCACGCTTCCTACGTTCTCACCTTCGCTATTCACCAGGGAAATGCTCGGATAGCCGCCAAGCTTACAGGGCATCGCGCCACGGTTCATGAACGCCAGCTTCACCGATCGGAAGATACCGCTGGCATCGCCCGCGATGTTCTCCACCGAGAGCACCTCGGGGTCGCACGGTCCCGCGTTTTGCGCATCGGCTGCGGTGGCCCGCGCAATCAGGTGCGGCATCTCGCCACCCGGCACGATATACGGCGCGTTCGGATTCGGATGAAGCGCCACGTCATCCGGAGCGACTCCGCGTGCCGCCAGATTCGTCCGTCCCGCGCCCGTTCCGGCGCACCCAAGACACACAGCCCCAACGCAGCCCGCGGCCACCACCGGATACAGCCAACGCCTGAACATGGGAGGGAGTTCCTTTGCCCCATTGTAGGATGTTTCTCGGCCGCGCACGCGTTGCATCCCGCACCAATAAGGTTGCCTGCGCCCCAGGATTTAGAATCGGGCCATGAACCCGCGCCCTCTCGAAGGTCAGGTCGCCCTCGTCACCGGCGCAGCCAAACGTATAGGGCGCGCCTTAGCCCTGTCTCTGGCGGAAGCCGGAGCCTCCGTCGCCCTCACCTTTCGCGATTCTGAGGCCGAAGCGCGTCAAACGGTAACCGACCTGGAGTCCCTCGGCGTACAGGCGGCCGCCTTTCGCGTCGAGCTGCGCGACCCCGCACAGATACGAGTCGCCATCGACGCGGCTGCCACTCGCTTTTCTCGCCTCGACCTCCTCGTCAATAGCGCTGGCCGTTATGAAACCGCCGCTCTCGAGACGATCACTGTCGAACAATGGGACGCGATGTTTGAAACCAATACCCGCGCCCCGTTCCTCGCCGCCCAGGCGGCCTACCCACATTTGAGGGAGGCGCGTGGGCGCATCATCAACATAGGGTCGCTGGGCGGCCTCCATCCCTGGCCCACGCACGCCCACTACTGCACCTCCAAAGCGGCACTTCACATGCTCACTCGTACCATGTCCAAAGCATGGGCGCCGGAGATCAGCGTCAATTGTGTCGCACCCGGAATGATCGTCGAAGGCGAAGTGGACCCCGAGTTCGAGCACTTTGCCCGCCGCACTCCCATGAAGCGCAACGGCACCGCCGGGGACGTCACCGCCGGGGTCCTCTTCTTTGCCACCGCTCCTCACTTCATTACTGGCCAGATACTCTCCGTCGACGGGGGTCTGGGCCTCTGAAGCAGACGCTTGGCGCCCCGCAAACCGCGCCCTGTCATCGGGAACTCACGTTTCGGCTTTTCCTGCCGATCAGGAAACCAGTCCGGAGAAAGCCATGTCCACCTTTGCCTGGAATGACTCGTACAGCGTGCACGTCCATCAGTTCGACGCCCAGCACAAGAAGCTTTTTGAGATCATCAACGAGCTGGCTGATGCCATGCGGGTCGGCAAAGGGGAAGACGTCATCCGCGAGGTGGTCGGCGACCTTGCCGTGTATACCCGCACGCATTTCCTCCAGGAGGAAGTCGCGATGCGTCAGACCGGCTACCCCGACCTGGCCACCCACCAGGCGCAGCACAACAAACTGATGGCCGATGTCGAGAAATACAAGACAGAGCTGAATGAGGGCCGCAAGGTCAACCTCATCGCCGTCCTGAATTTCGTGCGCGACTGGCTGGTTCAGCACATCCAGAAATCGGACAAGAAATACTCCGACCACCTCAACGCGCACGGTCTCCGCTGAACAGGGGCTTCGGCGCGTCGCCCGGGACGGCTCGTAAAACAAGAGGCGCCTCTTTCTGAGCGCCTCTCTTATCTCAGCTTTCCACATTTCCGTTCAGCGTGCTGCGCGAGTCGCTTTCGTCAACCGCTTCTCAGTTGAGCGGTTTTGAGCGGACCTCCATCCTCATCCAATCGGCGCAATGCCGCATGGCTGGAACGACGTCGACAGCGCCGAAGCGTCCGGGAAGCTGAAGTCCCCATTGATTGCATTCGACGTCGGTACACCCTCAAACCACTGCAGCAGCCCCAGGGTCTGCGGGTGGTACGTGAACCCGTGCAGGGTCACGTCCGTGTAGTCGGGCACAATGTTTTCGACCACATCGCCCACTTCGAGCGTGTCCTGACAGACTCCCGCCGGCGCGCCAGGCACCTGATACTCCGGCGTGATATTGTTCGCGAACGGATCGTTCAGAGTCTCCGCCAGCTCGTGCGACAGCGCGTTGACGTCCGCAAAAATTGCCGGGTCCCCAAACACCACATCCGAGACATCCGGATCGAGCGATGTCGAGAAGACCACTGTCTGCACAAACGTCCGGTTGCCCGCCTGCCGCGCCTCATAGGCTGTGTGGAAGCCGCCAATGCAGCAGTTCACCGGCGAACCCTGCGAAAACTCGCCATAGACGGCATTCCGCGTCAGAAAGATCGGGATCGAGCGAACGTCGACGGGCTCCAGTTGCAGCAGCGTATTCAGCTGCGACTCCAGAAAACCTGCATCAATCAGGGCAAGGTAGGTTCCGCTCGCATCCACAAAAACCTCCGCCGCGCCGTTCGGCACCTCGATCGTGACCGGCGTCAGCGTCTGGGGGGTCTGCAGCAACACATGGTAGTTGTTGTTTCTCCCCGTGATTTGCGGCCAGAACTCCGCACGCATCTGCGCATCCACAAACTGCGTTTCGCCGGTGGCGTACTCCGCGTCGTCGAACAGAGGCGAAGTTTTGATCTCCCGCGTGATCGTCGTCGCGTCAATCGTGATGTTGTTGCCATTGTTGTCTACAAATTCGTCAAAGAAGAACGACAAAGGAACGTAGTCCGTCGGGACGGTGGTCGACCGCTTCAGCGCTGGATTCTGCCCCACCATCGTGAAGCCATACGTCTGCCCGCCAAACGAGAACGAGCTGCTGAAGCTCGGGATGGAGACGATATTCTGCGGCTGCGCCTGCGTGGCCAGGTTCGTTGTGGCCGACAATCGGTTCTCGGACTTGTGGAGCGGCGCTGAATTCAACGAAGCAAAGTATCCGCCCGGCACCACCACGGGGTGACGAGGTCCGTTACCGAGGATCTGGGCTGGCGCTGTTGGGACGAGAAAGGTCAGAGCAGCGAGGGACAAGAAGAGAAACAGCTTCA
>Ga0335072_10008539_pt1 | contig 14851 bp, 10 predicted proteins | sample Lox_Sample_21_FD_206725 | JGI IMG/M metagenome (GOLD analysis project Ga0335072, IMG submission 206725) | Soil microbial communities from Loxahatchee National Wildlife Refuge, Florida, United States - Lox_Sample_2.1 | ecosystem: Environmental > Terrestrial > Soil > Wetlands | place: USA... | reverse complement strand
TTCCTCGGCAACAGCGACTTGAGAAAGACCACGGCCTCCGCCACGTGCTCCAGGTCCGCGTGGAAATACGAGCGCGAGAAGCTGAACACGATGCTGACATCACCCTCCGCGAGCATGACCGCATCGACCAGCATGCCGCTGTCGGTGTTCTTCAGCGCGATGACCAGCGGCACCATGAAGTTGCGTCCGATCAGCCGGCCGACGATATACGCGCGCGATATCTGATAGAACACCGGGCGGATGACTTCGACCCGCTGTGCCGCGCGCTGCTCGCCGCGGGCCGCGAGATGCGCCAGCACCTCCGTGGTGACGTGGCGGATGCTGTTGTCGAGATCCTTCCACGGAGAACGGAAGCGCACGTCGCCGAGCAGGCCCTCGAAGAGGAGAGCGAGCGAGCCGTGATTGATGTAGGTGTTGGTGGTGACCGTGGAGGTCACGTTCGCCAGCGGATCGAGGTCGGTCGCCACGAACTCGATCTCCGGAGCCACGCCCACCGTGCCGAAGAGACGCCGGCTGATCGAGCTGAAGAAGGTCTTGGTGAATTCCGTATCGGGGAGGCCGGCGATGCGCGCGGCGAAGTCGGCGCGAATCTGCGTCCACAGGGTTCGGTCCCGCGCCTGATCGCCGAGCATCGCCCTGAGCTCCGCCACGGTGCGGGCGACGTAGCGGTCGTAGAGCTCGATGCGCTCGACGGCATCGCGTTGACCGCCCTTCCAGTCGAGCGCGTCGAACCGCATCGGCGCGCGCCGCGTGATGGCCCGGAACTCCGCGTTGTATTCGGCGAAGGCGCCGGCGATCCGGCGGGAGGCGGTACGGGCGTTTTCAATTGACATGCGAGCCTGTGGGTACTGTTGACGTCGATCTCGAAATCACGAAGCGGCGCGAACGCGCACCCCAGGCACAGGGATGTGCCCCGCCGCCGCAGGTGGCGGAGCCGCGGGCAAAAACCGCGCTTTTTGTCCGCGGCGCGCCGGGCCGGGCAGGAGCCCGGATCCAGCGCTTGAAACTAGTCAAAGTATGTCGGCAGCTCCGGGTGCAGCTGATGTTGATGCAGCCGCTCGATCTGCGAGGCGAGGACGCGTCCTGTGGAAAGCTCCGGCAGCTCCCTTACGGGAAAGAACTGCACGGCGTCGGTCTCGTTGCTCGTCGCGGCAGCGCCGCCGATGCGCTCGCAGAGGAAGAACAGCTTGTAGATGTGATGGATGCCGGGAGGATGCGGATGGCGCAGCTTATCGATGACGGCCGCCAGCTTCACGGCCCGCGCTTCGTAGCCGGACTCCTCGCGGATCTCACGGACCACCGCGCCGGACGGGGAGTCGTTGATGTCGACCCAGCCGCCGGGGAGCGTCCACTTGCCGTCGGACCGTTCGCGGACGAGGAGCACGCGATCCTCCTCGAATATGCCCCCGCGCACGTCCACCTTCGGTGTGGTGTAGCCTTCCTCTCCCTCCCAGAAGCCCTTCGCCCGGGCCACCGGGATGTCGAGCTCCGCCGCGAGGATGGTCGCGACCAGCTCCGTGAGCTCGGTGTAACGCTCCCTGTCGAACGGGTCGTTGGTGAAGGCGAGCCCGTTCTGGGCGATCGCCTGCACTTTTCTGGCCCAGTCCAGCAGCGTCATTGGTTACATGTTGCGGATGAGCGCGTCGCCGAAGGCGGAGGTCGCGACCTCGGTCGCACCCTCCATCAGGCGCGCGAAATCGTACGTGACGATTTTCTGGCCGATGGCCTTGTCCATGGCGCCGATGATGGCGTCGGCCGCCTCCATCCAACCCATGTAGCGGAGCATCATTTCGCCGGAGAGGATGACCGAGCCGGGATTCACCTTGTCGAGGTTGGCATACTTCGGAGCGGTGCCGTGCGTGGCCTCGAATACGGCATGACCGGTGAGGTAGTTGATGTTGCCGCCCGGGGCGATGCCTATACCGCCGACCTGGGCGGCGAGGGCATCGGACAGGTAATCGCCATTGAGGTTGAGCGTTGCGATGACGTCGAACTCATCGGGGCGGGTCAGCACCTGCTGCAGCGTGATGTCGGCGATCGCATCCTTGATGATGATCCTGCCGGCGCGCCTGGCCTCGTCCATCTCTGCGTTGGCCGCCTTCTCGCCGGATGCGGCCTTGGTGCGCTCCCACTGCTCCCAGGTGTAGGTGACACCGGCAAACTCACGCTCGGCGAGCTTGTAGCCCCAGTTGCGGAAGGCGCCTTCGGTGAACTTCTGGATGTTGCCCTTGTGCACCAGCGTGACGCTGCGGCGTTTATTGGTGACGGCGTACTGGATGGCCGAGCGGATCAGCCGCTCCGAGCCTTCCTGCGACACCGGCTTGATGCCGATGCCGGAGGTCGCCGGGAAACGGATCTTGCCGTAGGCCTTGGGGAAGTGCTGCTTGAAGAGCTCGAGGAATTTGTGATTCTCGTCGCTCCCGGCCTCGAACTCGATGCCCGCGTAGATGTCTTCGGTGTTCTCGCGGAAGATCACCATGTCCACCTTCTCGGGGTGTTTCACGGGGGAGGGCACCCCCTTGAACCAACGCACCGGGCGCAGGCAGACGTAGAGATCGAGAAGCTGCCGCAGCGCCACGTTGAGCGAGCGGATGCCCCCGCCGACGGGTGTGGTGAGCGGGCCCTTGATCGAAACCAGGTAGTCGCGGCAGGCGGCCACCGTCTCATCCGGCAGCCAGCTGTTGAACTGGCGGTTCGATTTCTCGCCGGCGAACACCTCCATCCAGTGGATCCTGCGGCGGCCGCCGTAGGCCTTCTGCACGGCGGCGTCCATGACGCGCACGCTGGCGCGCCAGATGTCGGGGCCGGTGCCGTCGCCCTCGATGAAGGGGATGATGGGGTTGTCGGGAACGACCAGCTTGCCGTCGCGGAGGGTGATCTTGGCCCCTTGGGCGGGCGGCGTGAGCTTCAGGGGCACGGCCGTGGACATTGGGTGAGCTCCTTCAGAATTCGATCGCGGCGGCGCGGGCTGGGCGCCGGCGGCGAGCACGGCATGCTAGCATTCGTCAATGTACAACGCGACCGATAGCGGCGACCCGCAGCCGGCGGCCAAGCGATCCGTGCTGCGCAATCTTTTCGCCGTCCGGCCCGTGCAGGCGCGCGACTGTGCCGGGGCAGAGCGCCTCAAGCAGACCCTGAGCGCCTGGTCGCTGATGTCGATCGGCATTGGCGCCACCGTCGGCACGGGCGTTTTCGTGCTCACCGGTACGGTGGCGGCCAACCAGTCGGGACCTGCCATCACGCTGTCGCTCCTCATCGCTGCCTTCGGCAGCGCGCTCGCGGCGCTCTGCTACGCGGAGTTCGCCGCCTTCCTGCCTGTTCCGGGCAGCGCCTACAGCTATACGTACGCCACTCTCGGTGAGGCAGTCGCCTGGTTCATCGGTTGGAATCTGCTGCTCGAGTACGGCATATCGGCTTCGGCGGTCGCGGTGAGCTGGTCGGCGTACGTGGTCAACCTGCTTGCCGAGGCGCACATTCACCTGCCGGCGATCCTGGTCAATGCGCCGCTGGCGGAGAGTGCGAACGATCATCTGGTGGCGACCGGCGCCATCATCAATGTCCCGGCGGTGCTCATCATCGCCGCGATGAGCTGGTTCTGCTATGTCGGCATCAGGGAGACGGCCGGTGCCACCAACCTCATGGTCGCCGTGAAGGTCGGGGTCATATGCATCTTCGTGGTGGCGGGCCTGAAGTTCATCAATCCCGGCAACTGGCATCCCTACATCCCGCCCAACACGGGCACGTTCGGCCACTTCGGCTGGACGGGGGTGATGCAGGGAGCGGCAATCATCTTTTTCTCCTACGTCGGATTCGATACGGCGTCGACCACGGCGCTCGAGGCGCGCAATCCCCAGCGCGATCTGCCGATCGGGATCATCGGTACGCTGGTGGTGTCCACGGTGCTGTACGTCGCGATGGCAGCCTCGATCACCGGCATGGTGCCGTACTTCAAGTTGAACAACGCCGAGCCTGTCGCCGTGGCACTCGACGCGCACCCGACGCTCGCGTGGCTCGGTGTGTTCCTGAAGATCGGCATCATCGCCGGCATGACCTCGGTGATCCTGACCTCGCTCCTCGGGCAGCCGCGCATCCTGCTCTCCATGGCCGATGACGGCTTGTTGCCAGGCGCAATGAGCCGCTGTCACCCCCGCTTCAAGACGCCGCACGTGTCGACCGTGGTCACCGGAGTCGGCGCGGCGCTGATCGCCGGGGTGTTTCCGCTCGATGTGCTGGCGGACCTGATTTCCATCGGCATCCTGCTGGCTTTTGCGGTGGTCTGCATCGGAGTGCTGGTGATGCGCTACACGCGCCCGGACGTCCATCGCCCGTTCCGCGTGCCGGCTGCCTGGCTGCTGTGTCCGCTCGGCGCGGTCGTGTGCGCGGGGATGACCCGTTTCCTGTCCGACGCGACCTGGATCAGACTCGTTCTCTGGACGGCGCTCGGAGCTGCGATCTACGCCCTTTATGGGTACAAGCACAGCAGGTTGCGAACGTGACGCCCGAAGAGGAGGACGATCTCGGCGAGCACTGGGAAACCGTCGATCAGGCCACTTTCGACCTGCGGGAGACTACACCGGCAGCCGAAGGCTACTGGATGCCCGCGGAGTTCGAGCCGCACGAGGCCACGTGGCTTCTCTGGCCCGAGCGGCCCGACAACTGGCGCGACGGCGGACGCCCCGCGCAGGAAGCCGTTCTCAAGGTCGCGGCGGCGATCGGCCATTTCGAGCCGGTGAATCTCGGCGTCAGGCCGCCGCTCTTCGAGCACGTGAGATCGGTCATTCCCCCGGGCGTGCAGGCCGCGAGCATCGAATACGACGATATCTGGGTGCGGGACATCGGACCGACGTTCGTGGTCGCGGAGCAGCGGGACACGCTGCGCAGCATCCAGTGGCGGTTCAATGCGTGGGGTGGTCTCTACAAACCCTACACCCGCGATCTGGCGGTGCCGCGCGAGATCTCCGCGGATGCTTTCGGCCGGGAGATGCGGGACCGCTACGCCGCGCCGATCGTTCTCGAGGGCGGCGCCATCCACGTGGACGGTCAGGGTACGGTGATGCTGACCGAAGAGTGTGTGCTCAATCCCAACCGCAATCCCGGCATGACGCGCGAGCAGGTCGAGGCCATATTGCGCGATTATCTCGGGGTCAACCAGTTCATCTGGCTGGGCAAGGGCGTCTTCAACGACGAGACCAGCGGTCACGTCGACAACCTCGCCTGCTTCGTGAGTCCCGGCAGGGTGTGCCTGACCTGGACCGACGACAAGCACGATCCGCAATACGCGATCTCACTCGATGCGTGGGAGCGGCTGAAGGATGCGCGTGACGCGCACGGCCGGCGCCTCGAAGTCTTCAAGGTCCCGATGCCGGGCCCCCTGCACATGACCGAGGAGGAGGCGCGAGGGCTCGTGCCGAGCCAGTCGATGAAGCGGCGCTACGCGGGCGACCGGCTGGCGGCGAGCTACGTGAACTTCTACATGGCCAACGGCGGCATCGTCATGCCGTTGCTCGATCCGCGCACCGACGACCTGGCCGCTGGGGTGCTGCGGCAGGCCTGTCCCGACCGGCTGATCGTCGGCGTCCCCGCGCGCGAGATCCTCCTCGGCGGCGGCGGCATCCACTGCATCACGCAGCAGATCCCGAGTTACGAGATCGCGCGTACCCGGCCGGGGCCAACCCGGCTGCACTGATCATCCGGCAAGTCTGGCGGCGAGATCCAGCCACGCGCGCTGCGCCCGCCGGTAGTGGCCGGGCGCGATGCGCGCCTGATCGAGCAGGTCCCGCGCCACCTTGCGGGCCTCGTCCCGCTGACCCTGGGTGTCGAGCAGCTGCGCATACCTGACCGCGGCTTCGGCCCCCGGATAGGAGTTGGCCAGGGTCCGGTACTGCTCCAGTGCCTTCTGCACGCTGCCCTCGCCTTCCAGGGCGCGGGCATAGAGGAGGTGTGCCTCGGGCGAGCGGAAGTCGGGATTGGAGTTCAGGGCATCTTCGAGGGTGGCGCGGGCAGCGGCCGCGGCGCCGCTGCCGAACTGCGCCCGGGCAAGGCCCAGCAATAGGTTGGGATCGTGGACGTAGAGTCCCGTCAGCGCCTGGCGGTACTGCTCGATCGCCTCCTCGTAGCGTCCGTGACGCACCAGCTCGTCCGCATAGCGTTGCTTCGAGGCGACGTTGCCCGCGAGGCGGGCCTCGTTCTCGAAGCGGCGCAGGTCGCCGAACGGGTCGACGGCCCGCTTGAATCCGCGGGCGGTGCGCTGCGCCGTGGAGCTGCGGAAGAGATCGGGCAGGATCTCGATGGCGATGTAGGCAAGAGCGGCAACGGCACCGATGCCCGGCCAGATGAGCACCCAGATCCAGAGCGAATTGCGGCCGGTCTTGATGCAGTGGACGATGGCGGTGCCCTGCAGCAGATAGGGCAGCAGAAGATAAAGAAGTCCCATCCCGTAATCGTAACGCATCTTGCCGTGGCGGCCGTCGCCGGGCCTCGCCCGCCGCTCGATGCGATATGCTCGGCGGCATGGGGTGGTCACGATCGGTCGGGCGCCGCCGCAGAGCGCGCAGTCGTTGCTCACTGGCTGTTCTCTGGCTCGTCTGCTCCGCCGCCGCGGTGGCGCAGCAGCTTGTGCCGCACGCTGTGCCTTCGGCCCCGGCCCGACCGCGGATCGGGCTGGTGCTCTCGGGTGGCGGTGCACGGGGCATCGCGCACGTGGGTGTGCTCCAGGTGCTGCAGCGGCTGCACGTGCCGATCGACGCCATTGCGGGTACCAGCATGGGCGCGGTGGTAGGCGGCCTCTACGCCAGCGGCCTCACTCCGGATCAGATCGCGGCGACGCTCCGTTCCGTGAACTGGCAGGGCGCATTCCGCGACCGGCCCCCGCGCGAAGAGCTGACTCTGCGGCGCAAGCAGGAGGATGAGAACTTCCTGGTCGAGTTTCCGATCGGCATCAAGGGCGGCCGGCCCGTGTTGCCGATGGGCCTGATCGAGGGACAGAGCCTCACGGAGGTCCTGCGCCTGCTGACACTGCCGGTCGCCAGGATCGACCAGTTCGACGATCTGCCGACGCCGTTTCGGGCCGTCGCCACCGATCTCGAGACGGGCCAGGAAGTCATCATGGGCTCCGGCGATCTCACCAGCGCCATGCGCGCCAGCCTGTCGGCGCCCGGCGTGTTTGCTCCCGTGGAGCGCGGCGGCCGCATGCTGGTCGACGGCGGAATTTCCGACAACGTGCCGGTGGATGTGGCGCGCGCCATGGGTGTCGACATCGTGATCGTCGTGGATGTGGACTTCCCCCTGCTGCCCCGTAAGAAGCTGACGAGCGTCGGCGCGATCTCCAGTCAGATGCTCGCCATCCTGATGCGGCGCAAGTCGCAGGAGGAGCTCGCGAGCCTCGGTCCACACGACATCCTGATCCGTCCTTCCCTTGGTGATGCGTCCTCGTTCGACTTCGGCAACGTCCACCGGCTGTTGAGCATCGGCGCCGACGCTGCCTGGCAGATGCGCGACCAGTTGGCGGCGCTCGCGGTAAGCCCCGCACAGTACCAGCTCTACCAGGAGCGGCGCGCGGCGCCGCGGTTGCCCCCGCCGCGCATCGACTTCGTCAAGGTGCAGACGGGCTCGGCGGCGTACTCCCAGACCATCGAGGAGCTGTTCCACGACATCGTCGGCAAGCGGCTCGATCCCGACGCTGTCGGACGAAGGATAACCACGCTATACGGCGAAGGCGGCCTCGACACCCTGGATTACAGTGTCGTGCGTCAGGATGGCGAGTATGGATTGCTGGTCGATGCGCGCGGCAACTCCATCGGGCCCAACTACGTGCGCTTCGGCCTGAGCCTGCAGGACGATTTCGAGGGTGATTCCTACTACGATCTGGCGGCGCGATATGTGATGTCGGATATCACCCGTACCGGCGGGGAATGGGTCACGGACGCGCAGATCGGCCAGACGTCACTTCTGTCGACGGAGGTGTTCGTGCCGCTGTCGCACTTCTCCGGCTGGTTCGTCATGCCGCACACCGCGGTGGAGGATCGCAACCTGCCGTTCTTCTTCGGACAGGAGGAGCGCGCGCAATATCGCGTGGATACGTTCGATTACGGGCTCGATTTCGGCAAACAGTTCGGCAACTGGGGCGAGATCCGCGCCGGTGCCTATCACGAGCAGGAACGCTCCCGGCTCATGATCGGCGACCCGGACGACTCGCAGCTCCCGTTCCCGGCGCATCAGGCCTTCGGCTCGCGCACATACTTCACGCGCCTGACCCTCGACACCCTGGACGACATCAACTTCCCGCATTACGGCGAGCGGGCGACGCTGCAATGGAGTGGCGAGCGCAACGTCGTCGGCGGTGTGCCGAACCTGAACCAGGTGACCTTCGACGTGCTCGCCGCCCACACCTGGCGTGACCGCAATACGGTTGCGCTCTCGCTCTCGGGGGGCAGCGATCTCGAGCGCCCGACGGACCTGCTGATGGAGTTCCCGCTCGGAGGCTTCCTCGATCTGTCGGGGTTGAAGCAATACTCGCTCTGGGGGCCGCATTACGGCATCGGCCGCCTGCTTTTCTACCGCCAGGTCGATCGCGGCGGCCCTGGGTACATCGACGTGCCGATCTACATCGGCATGTCGCTGGAGGCGGGCAACGTCTGGAAGAACATGAACGATGCCAGGTTCGACAATCTGCACGAGGACGCCAGCATTTTCCTCGGGGCCGACACCCTGCTGGGGCCGGTCTACCTGGGCACAGGCTACGACGACCACGGCGACCAGTCCTTTTACCTCTTCCTGGGCCGTACGTTCTAGCGGCCTATAATCCGCGGCTTTCGGCGAGGTTCTCGATCTTGTCGAATACGAGGGAAGGCCGGTCCCCGGCCCGCGAGTACTGGTGGCGCCGGCTCATCTCCGTGAGGGCGGCGTCGCGCTCCGCGGGGGTGGGGTACCAGTGGTTGCGGTGCCACTCCGGGCCGAGAATCTTGCGGAACGGATCACCGGGCGGAAGGCTCACCCGGATGCCGTAAGGGCGCTGCCGCTCGAGGGGCGGCGCGGGCAGGTTCTGTGGCTGGCTGATACCCATGGTTGCGGAAGCTTAAGGTGGGGGCCGGCCGGCTGCAAGAACGCCGCCTGAATGGATTTTAATCTTCCTTCCGCCTGCCTTTAACCGTGGCGTGGTTTCCTGTCGCTGCGAGCAAGACCCCATGCGAATACTAGTCATCGAGGACGAGAAGAAGCTCTCCGACCTGATCGCGCGTGCATTGCGCGCGGAGCGTTATGCCGTCGATGTTGCGTACGACGGGCACGCCGCCTGGCAGATGATCGAGACCTACGAGTACGACCTCGTCATCCTCGATCTGATGCTGCCCGGGCTGGATGGGGCGGAGATCCTGCGGCGCACGCGGCGACGCAACCATCACCTGCCCATTCTCATTCTCACCGCGCTCGATGCGACGGATGAGAAGGTGCGCCACTTCGACGCGGGGGCGGACGACTACCTCACCAAGCCGTTCGCATTCGCGGAGCTGCTGGTGCGCGTCAAGGCTCTCATGCGCCGCGGTCCGGTCAGCCGCGCGAGCGTGGTGCGGGTCGCCGACCTCGAGATCGATCGGCTGTCCCAACAGGTGCGGCGCGCCGGCCGCAAGATCGAGCTGACGGCCAAGGAGTATGCCCTGCTCGAGTATCTCGCCACCAATCCGGGGCGGGTGTTCTCGCGCACCATGATCATCGAGCATGTCTGGGACCAGAGCTTCGAAGGCCTCACCAACATCGTCGACGTGTATGTCCGGCACCTGCGGACCAAGGTGGACGACCCGTTCGCCACCAAGCTGATCCGGACCGTGCGCGGCGCCGGCTACTACCTGGGCGAGGGGGCCGAGCAGTGAATACCCGCTCGCTCAGTTTTCGTCTGGTCGCCTGGTACGCCGGCCTGCTCGTGCTCGTCTTCCTGCTGCTCGGCGCCGTGATGTTCGCCGTCGTGGCAAGCGACCTGCAGGCGAGCATGCGCAACGACCAGATGCGCCGCGCGCAGCAGATTGCCGACACTCTGCTCAAGGGCATCAGCCACTCGGACGAGTCGACCCTCGCGACATCCGTCGAAGATCTTTATGCGCCCGAGACGAATGATCGCTTCATCCGCATTACTCGCGGCGATGGCACGGTCCTGTTCGAGTCGCACGCATCCCGCAACCCACGCATCGCCTCGGAGGTACCGCCGTTGCGTCAGCTGCCGGCCTCACCGTTCTGGCGCGAAGTGCGGCTGCCGGAAGGGGGCTCCCTGGGCATCGGCACGGTCATCCATCAAAGCTCGAACGGCACACGCTATGCCGTCGAGGTCGGGGCCCGGACCGCGCCGATCGATGCGGCCCTCGGAAGACTCCTCGCCGCATTGGCGACCGGACTGCCGCTCGCCGTCGCGATCGCCGTGATCGGCGGCTTTTTGCTGGTCCGCCGCTCGCTGGTGCCCATGGAGAGGATCGCGCGCAAGGCGGAGGACATCACGCAGCACAACCTGAGCGAGCGGCTGCCGGTCGAGCGCACCGGTGACGAGCTCGAGCGGCTCACGCTGTCGCTCAATCGCATGATCAGCCGGCTCGAGGAGGCCGTGCAGGGCTCCAAGCGACTGGTCGCCGATGCCTCGCACGAGCTGCGCACGCCGCTCACGGTCATGCGCGGTGAGCTCGAGAGCATGGCCGCCGATCCGCAGACCTCACGCCGCACGCGCGAGATGCTGGCCAGCCTGATGGAGGAAGTCGAGAGACTCGCGGCGGTGGTCGACGGCCTCCTGGCTCTGTCGCGCCTGGATACCGGTGAGGCGAGCGCGGCGTGGGTGAAGTTCGATCTCGCCGAGCTCGTCGCGACCACCGCGGATCAGATGAGTCTGCTCGCCGAGGACAGGAGCATCAGCGTCGCCTGCGACGCCCCGCAGCATGTGATCGTGGAAGGCAATCGCGCGAGACTCAAGCAGGTCATCGTCAACCTGCTCGACAACGCGATCAAGTACACGCAGAAGGGCGGCACGGTGCGCCTGAAGGTTGCATCGCAGAACGGGCAGCCGACGCTCGAAGTGTCTGACACCGGAATAGGGATCCCGCCGGAGGCGGTGCCGCACGTGTTCGAGCGCTTCTACCGGGTCGAGCGCTCCCGCTCGCGCGAGCAGGGCGGCGCGGGCCTCGGCCTCTCCATCGTCAAGTCGATCTGCGCCGCGCACGGCGCGGCGGTCGAGGTGGAGAGCACTCCCGACCAGGGAAGCCGCTTCCGCATCCGCTTTCCGCTGTCGGCCCCCGAGATCGAGCAGCCCAACCTACCCCGAGGAGCCGCGTAAACCATGTGGATCGTCAAGCTTGCCTTGCGGCGGCCGTATACGTTTGTAGTGTTTGCGCTGCTCATCGTGCTGTTCGGCCTGCGCGCCGCCGTGATCACGCCGACCGATATCTTTCCCGATATCAGGCTTCCCGTGGTGAGCGTGGTGTGGAGCTACTCCGGAATGTTGCCCACGGACATGTCGGGACGCATCGTCTACTTCTATGAGCGCACCCTGTCGACGGAAGTCAACGACATAGAGCACATCGAGTCCGACTCCCACAACGGGTACGGCATAGTCAAGATCTTCTTCCAGCCCGATGTGGACATCGCCAACGCGGTGGCGCAGGTGACGGCGGTTTCGCAGACGGTGATCAAGCTCCTGCCGGCGGGTACCACTCCGCCATACGTCCTGGCGTATGACGCCTCGAGCGTGCCGATATTGCAGCTTGCCCTTTCGAGCAATTCGCTCGGCCCCGCCCAGCTCTATGATTTCGGCCAGAACTTCATCCGCCCGCAGCTCGAGACCGTGCCCGGCGCGGCTTTGCCTTCGCCCTACGGCGGCCAGGTCCGCGGCGTTCAGGTCGACCTCAACCAGCAGAAGATGCAGGCCGAGGGCGTTTCGGCCGAGGATGTGGTCGACGCCCTCAACAGCCAGAACCTCACCCCGACCGCGGGCGAGGTGAAGATGGGGCCGTTCAATTGGAACGTCGAGCTGAACGCGGACCCGCTGCGACGCGCCGAGCTCAACGACATGCCGGTCAAGCGGGTGAACGGGACGGTGATCTACCTGCGCGATGTCGGCTATGCGCACGACGGCGGGCCGCCGACGTCGAACGTGGTGCGCGTCGATGGCCAGAACGCGGTGCTGATGTCCGTCCTCAAGTCGGGAGCGGCCTCGACGCTCAGCATCATCTCCCAGATCAAGAAGCTGCTGCCGCGAGTCGAGGCGGGACTGCCGCCGAGCCTGCACCTTCACATCGTGAACGACCAGTCCGTGTTCGTGCGGGCAGCGGTCTCCGGCGTCGTGCGCGAGATGGTGATCGCGGCGGTGCTCGTGGGACTTCTCATCCTGTTGTTCCTCGGCAGCTGGCGATCGACCGTCATCATTCTCATCGAGATACCGCTCGCGATCCTGTTCGCGCTGGTGGCGCTCTCCCTGAGCGGGCAGTCGATGAACGTCATGACGCTGGGCGGCCTCGCCCTCGCGGTAGGCATCCTGGTGGATGACGGGACGGTGACGATCGAGAACATCAACTATCACCTCGAGCTCGGCAAGGCGATCGTGCCGGCCATCCTCGACGGCGCGCAGCAGATCGTCGTGCCGGCGTTCGTCACGCTCCTCTGCCTCAGCATCGTGTTCGTGCCGATGTTCCAGCTCGGCGGTGTGGCGGGGTTCCTCTTCCGGCCGATGGCCCTGGCGGTGGTGTTCGCGCTCATCGGGTCGTTCATTCTCTCGCGCACGCTCGTGCCCACGATGGCGAGCTATCTGATCCGGGCTCACGCGGGCGAGGCAGGCCACGGAGCGGCGCCCGCGCCGTCCTCCAGTGGAACCGTCAACGCGTTCAGACGCTTCCAGATCGGCTTCGAGGCGAGGTTCCAGCGCCTGCGCGAGCTCTACCGATCGCTGCTTGCGGTTGCGCTCGCCAATCCGAGAGCGTTCATCGTCGGATTCCTCGTCTGCGTCGTGCTCTCGTTCGGCCTCGCGCCGTTCCTCGGCCGCAACTTCTTCCCGAACGTCGATTCCGGCGAGGTCCTCATACACATTCGCGGCCATGGAGGCCTGCGCGTCGAGCAGACCGCGAAGCTCTTCGGTGACGTCGAGCACGCCGTGCGCAGGGTCATCCCGCCGAACCAGCTTGCCAACGTCACGGAGAACATCGGCCTGCCCGCGAGCGGCATCAACATGGCGTACCAGAACACCGGCACGGTCGGGCAGGAGGACGGTGACATGCTGATCTCGCTCAACGCCGATCACTCGCCGACCGCCGGTTACGTCAAGACGTTGCGCACGGAACTGCCGCGCGAGTTCCCTGGCACCACTTTCTCGTTTCTCCCGGCCGACATCGTCTCGCAGATCCTCAACTTCGGACAGCCGGCGCCGATCGACGTCAAGGTGATCGGCGAGAAGCAACTCGACAACTTTGCGTATGCTTCCGACCTGTTGCGGCGCATCCGTCGCGTTCCGGGCATCGCCGATGCCCGCATCCAGCAGGTGTTCGATCATCCACAGCTCGACGTGGACGTGCAGCGCACGCTCGCCTCGGAAGTGGGGCTCACCGAGCGCGATGTGGCGAACAGCACGCTCGTGTCACTCTCAGGCAGCGGACAGGTGTCGCCGAACTTCTGGCTCAATCCCAGGAACGGCGTCCGTTACCGCGTCGTCACGGAGATGCCCCAGTACCGAATGGACACCTTGTCGGATCTGGAAGACATGCCGATCACCTCCAAAGCGACGAGCACTCCCGAATATCTGGGTGGACTCGCGAAGATCACTCCGGTGGCGAGCGCCGCGGTGCTCACGCATTACGATGTACAGCCGGCCGTCGATATCTATGCGACGACCCAGGGCCGCGATCTCGGCGGTGTCGCGAAAGCCATCGATCGCATCGTGCAGGGGACGCGCAAGGACCTGCCCAAGGGGTCCTACGTCAAGATGAGCGGTCAGGTGGCGACCATGCAGACCGCTTTCGGCCAGCTCTTTGTCGGTCTGGTAAGCGCCGTAGTGCTCATCTACCTCGTGATCGTCGTCAATTTCCAGTCGTGGACCGATCCATTCATCATCATAACCGCGCTTCCGGGCGCCCTCGCGGGCATCGTATGGATGCTGTTCATAACAGGCACACCGCTGTCCGTGCCTGCCCTGACCGGCGCGATCATGTGCATGGGCATCGCCACAGCCAACAGCATTCTGGTCGTGAGCTTCGCGCGCGAGGGACTCGCCAACGGGCTCGATGCCGCCAGCGCCGCGCTCGAGGCCGGCGTCACCCGTCTGCGCCCGGTGCTCATGACGGCCCTGGCCATGATCGTCGGAATGGTGCCCATGGCAATGGCGTTCGGTGAAGGCGGCGAGCAGGACGCGCCGCTTGGTCGCGCCGTCATCGGAGGCCTCATCGTCGCCACCGTCGCGACGCTGTTCTTCGTTCCTACCGTCTTCAGTGTCTTGCACCGCAGACACCATCAACGGGAGACGCGTGAGATGAGCGCGCTGTTGTCCTGATCCAGTTTCCAAGAGGAGAGCCGAGTGAGCGACACAAACGAGGCGGCGCATCCGCTGCCGGCAGGCAATGCGACCCCCATGCCGCTGGCACCCGGAAAGCTGCGCCGCATTGGCATCATCGCCGCGGTGGTCGCCGTTGCGATCGCAGTCACGGGCATCGTGATCCGCGAGGTCAAGGCCCACGAGGTGGCGAAGTGGACCTACGCGCAGGCGATTCCGACCGTCGCCATCGTAATGCCCCAGGCCGAGGCCCACGGCACGCAGCTCGTCCTGCCCGGTAACATCGCAGCCTGGTACGAGGCTCCGATCTATGCGCGCGTGAGCGGATACGTGAAGCGCTGGAACTTCGAT
>Ga0335072_10008537_pt1 | contig 14851 bp, 7 predicted proteins | sample Lox_Sample_21_FD_206725 | JGI IMG/M metagenome (GOLD analysis project Ga0335072, IMG submission 206725) | Soil microbial communities from Loxahatchee National Wildlife Refuge, Florida, United States - Lox_Sample_2.1 | ecosystem: Environmental > Terrestrial > Soil > Wetlands | place: USA: Florida... | reverse complement strand
CTCGATATTTCAATGGTTATGCTTTCGTTCAAAGGAACGCAGGACGAAGGGATCCGATATCGGCTGATCGGAGGACAAGGATCGGACTGGGAGGTGGGACGCGAAGTTGAAGTGCGGTACCGGCATCTCACACCTGGCAATTATCGTTTTGAAGTTGCGACCGCAGACCAGTCAGGGAATGCGGTATCTCCGGTGGCAATCTTCAGCTTTCGCATCGTTCCCTTGTGGTGGCAGAACCGCAATCTGCAGATCGTCAGCGGAGTGCTCTCGGTTTTGATCCTCGTAGTCATCTGGCGCCGGCGAGTTGGCATGCTGATCCGGCAAAAGCGTCAATTGGAAGAATCGGTGCGGATGCGAACGCTGGATCTGGAGCGAGAAAAAGCTCAGCTTGTCCGAACACGCGAACAGATGCGCCATTTTGCGGAGCACGATGACCTTTCGGGGCTCTGGAATCACCGGATCATTGTCAGTCGGCTCCGCGGTGAAGTGGAGCGCTCGCGGCGTGAAGGAGCCCCGTTGAGTGTTATCCTGGCTGACCTGGACTTCTTTAAGAAGATCAACGATACCTTTGGGCATCCTGCCGGAGACCTCGTGCTAAAAGAGGCAAGCGCAATCTTCCAGGGCATGGTGAGAAGCTACGACTGGGTAGGCCGTTATGGAGGCGAAGAATTCTTGCTCATCCTGCCGGGTTCCGGATTCATACAGGCGGCGGAACGCGCAGAGGAGCTGAGAATTGCAATCGAACGAGCGCGCGTCGTGGACGGCGAGACCACCATTTCTGTGACCGCGAGCTTTGGTGTCGCCTCAGGATTTCCCACCAGTGCTGAAGAGTTGATACGCGAGGCAGACGCCGCCCTCTATCGAGCCAAGAAGAACGGGCGCAATTGCGTGGTCGCAACCGAGATCGGCCTGTCACGGGAAACTGAAGTCCAACCCTTCTGATTGATCCCGGAATCCTTTGGCGCAGGAGTACATTGTCAGGCAAGGGGAAGGCGAACGATGGCTCGGGCGCCCTCTGCATCTTCCCTATTTACCAGGCGAATTTCGCCGCCATGAGCCCGAGCGATCTGTTGCGCAAGCGCAAGGCCCACTCCGCTGCCGGTCGGCTTGGTGGTATAAAACGGCACAAACAGATTCTCGGTGTTGGCAATCCCCAGACCGCGATCCTCAATGCTGACCATCAATGTTGATTCAACCAGGCGCCAGCTAATGCGCACGGGCTTGGCGCCGTTCGCGAGAGACGCGTCTGCCGCGTTGGCAAGCAGGTTGATGAGCATCTGCTCCAGCTGATCAGGATCAGCCTGCAACATTGCGGCGGGACCGGGATCGAGCTGCACCTGCACGCGTTGTTCAAGCAGCGCCACCCTCTCCAGCAACGCGCCCGCATGCACGGTTTTGAGCTGCGGCGGAGGGAGCTGAGCGAGAATCCGGTAGGACTGAACAAAGCGGTGCAAGGCATCGGCGCGGCTCTCCACCACGCCGAGACCGCGCCGGAAATCCCGTGTTGTGTCCTCATCGCCCTGCAATTGATCCACCCGCGCCAGCAGGCTGCCGGCAATGGATTTGATCGGTGCAAGCGAATTGGAGAGCTCATGGCCAAGCACGCGAATCAGGCGCTTCCATGCGGCTTGTTCTTCTTCGCGAAGAGGCTGGCTGACATCTGCAAGCAAAAGAAGTGTATGCGGTACACCTTCCTGGCGAAATGCGGCCTTGCGCAGCAACCAGCGATTAGGTCTGGATCCGAAGGAGTGGATGCTCTGATCGGGCGCGGCGAGCAGATATTCCAGGTGTAATTCTTTCGCTGTTCTGCCAAAACATCGCGCATAAGGAATACCGAGCAACTGCACCGCTGCATCGTTCACGAGTTGCAGCACATTATCGCGATCGAAGGCAAAAATCGGCGAATGCATGACTTCGAGGATGCGCGCCAGCAAAGCGGTAGCCTCGAGAGAGCGCACTCTCTGTTTCTGCAGCAGGTCGGCAAGCGCATTGATCTCCGCAGAAAGCTCTCCGAGCGGGTCAGATCCACCGGCGCCGCGCGCTCGAAACGAGTAGTCACCTTCCCGCAGTGATGAGACAACGTTGGAGAGCGTCTGCATGGGGCGGATCAGGCCTTCAATCAGCGAACCGGCAACGAGCGCGAGGTAGAGCAACAGGCAGCCGGCGAGCAGGGTCGCAGGGGCAGCGGTGACCTGATGCTGGTAGATAAGGATCGAGAAGAACGCAAGACCGGGGAGCGCAAGAATCAGGCAGTAAAGCCATGCTCGGCCAACGGCCGAACGGCGGCGCTTATGCACGCGCCTGCCTCGCCCTCCTCTCTCATAAGCCATATTTTTCGATACGGCGATACAAGGCGGCACGGCTGAGCCCCAGGGATTCAGCAGCTTGCGAAATATTGCCGTCGCAACGGCGCAGAACCTTGCGGATCAGCAGAGCCTCGACCTCATCGATACTCATATTGTCAAAAGACTGCATCGACGCGCGGCTGGGCGCGACGGCGAGATTCGCTGGTTCGATCTCCTCGCCGCGGCACAGAAGTACTGCGCGCTCCACAGCGTGCTCCAACTCGCGCACATTGCCCGGCCACTGGTACTGCATCATCTGCTGCATGGCGGCCGGAGAGAAGCCCATCACCTGTTTGCGATAGCGCGAACGGTTGCGGCCAAGAAAATGCGTCGCCAAAAGCGGTATATCTTCACGGCGTTCACGGAGTGCAGGCAGGTGTATTTCGACAGTATTAATGCGGAAGAGGAGATCCTCGCGAAAATTGCCTGACTTGGCTTCCTCATTGAGATCGGCGTTGGTGGCAGAGAGAATCCGCACATCGACGCGGCGGGTCTGCGATGAACCCACGCGTTCCAATTCTCCGGTTTCAAGCACGCGAAGCAACTTGGCCTGCTGGCGCACCGGAACGTTGGCAATCTCGTCAAGGAACAGCGTTCCGCCGTTGGCCAGCTCGAAGCGACCCACACGGTCGGTGCGCGCATCAGTGAACGCCCCCTTCACGTGGCCGAATATTTCGCTTTCAAATGTTCCCTCCGGAAGGCCACCGGCGTTGACTGCGACGAGAGGCATGCGAGATCGAGGCGAGGCGGCATGAAGCAGCTTTGAAACGATCTCCTTTCCGGTTCCGTGTTCCCCCGTGATCAGCACGTTCGCGTCGGAAGGTCCCACCTGCGCGATCAACTCGAGGACCGGCCGCATGGACGGCGCCCCTGCAATGAATTCCGGCATTCCCTCGGAACGCAGCAAACGGTTTTCAAGCTCCAGCTGGCGCGCCCGTCGGAGGGCCTGATGCAACTCGGCGTGCACACGGATGAGCGAAATAAGGCGTTCATTTTCCCATGGCTTCTGGATGAAATCGCGGGCGCCGCGCTTGATGGATTCGACCGCAAGGTCGATGTTGCCCCAGGCCGTCATCACAATCACGGGCAGGCGTGGATCAATCTCCTGGAGTCGCGCCAGCAGGTCGAGCCCTTCCTGGCCCGAGGTCGTGTCGCGCGTGTAGTTCAAGTCAATGAGCAACACATCATAATCGCTCTGGCCAAGCGCTTCCAACAATAATTGAGGCGATCGCACGCAATCAACCTGCATGCCGTGGGGCTGAAGAAGCAGTTCGACAGCTTCAAGGATGTGCGGTTGATCGTCGGCTACGAGAACCCGGATTCTTTCCTGCTTGCGGCGGTCTGTCATCGGGATGTCTGTCGCCATCTATTGAGAATGGCTGCCCTCCAACATACCGGTTTTGAGATTCGGTAATTGAGATTCCATTTTGCTCCAGAACTTCCTGCGTTGCGACGTTCAAGATCGCCTTGTGCTGCAACGGAGAGGATTCCCCCAGTGATTCTACGGCGCATGCGTAACCACTCCCGTTTTCGCATCATCGATCGAGACACCCGTCCGCTCCAGCGTTTCTCCTGTTGCGCGGTCGATCTCGACCTTGGCCTTCTCGTAAGCCGTTTGCGCTGCATCCAGAGTCGACTCTGCCAGTGCCAGCGCGTCTTGAGCCGCCAGCGTGTCCACGCTCGACTTCGCACCAAGCTTCTGCTCCTGTTTCGTGATTTCAAATGTCCGCTGCGCCAGGTCTTTCGCAGTTTGCGCCGCATCCACGTGTGCACGCGCCTGCTCCACCGCAAACTGTGTGTTACGCACATCGAAGCGGATGTTCTTTTTTTGCTGCTCGTAAGTGATCTGGCTCTGCCGGAACGCCAATTGTGCGCGATACTGGTCGGCCTTGGCGATGCGGTTGCGCAAAGTGATGTTCAGCGTGAATCCCACCTGGTATTCCGGCGAGGAGTAGTTGAAGGCGTCGGCAAGCACTCCGGGAGTGTCGCTCGGCAAATTGGTCGTGCAAAACGCGCCAAGGTCGCAGTGCGGGTTCAGCGGTCCGCCCGTTCCATAGCCTGCAAAAAGTCCATAGGCATTCAGCGATGGCAGCAGCTCATTGTTGATCGCCTTCAGGTTCATCTCAGCAACCTGCATCCCGATCTGGTCCTGCGAAACGTCGGGGCGATTCTTCTCAGCTTCCGCAATGAGTTGATCGATCGGCTTGTCAGTGTTGGGATCTGCGGGCCCAACGAGATCCAGCGGGATCACCGGCATCTCCTCGAGCGAGGGGTCATCGGTCTTGGTCAGCGCATTCTTAATGGTCAGTTCAGCCGCGCGCAGGTTCGCTCGAGCCACCGTAAGATCGCCTTCGGCACTGGCCACCGCCGTCTGATCCTTCATCACCTGCATGGCGGGAATGGCGTTGAGTTGGAGCTGTTTCTGATCCATCTGCAGAGTCTGCTGCGCAAAGGAGAGTGAGCGATCCTTGATCTCCTCGTCCTGGTAGGCATTCACGAGGTCCCAGTAAATATCCTCCACAGCGGTTACCGTGGCAATCACCTGCGCCTTAAAGGCGTAATCGGTAAGCTGCAAGTTTTTCTTCGCTATGCGAATCCAGCGCTTGTTTGTCCCGGTTCCAAGGCCCGCAAGCAATGGCTGGCTGACGGTGAGCTGATAGTTCATCGCGATATTCGGATTCACGATGTCTTCGGGGCTGTTGGCGGCGATGCGTTCTCCATTCAGGATCCACTGAATGCCCGTGCCCGTAGGAAAAAACTGCGTGTACTGCGTCGCGAATTCAACCGTATTCTGCTCGTATAACGGCACGCCATACTGGATCGTGTTCACTTCCTGAACCTTTTGGTGATCGACAAAGCCTTTGAAGGTGAATATGGGATCGAAGGGCGGAACGGCCGTACCTTCGCCAAGGGTCGATGTCACGAGACCTCCGGCGCCAGCCGCATTCGCGCCGGAACTCGAACCTGTCCCGGTCGCGCCGCCCGGGGTGGACGCGCCCAGGCCGCTGCTGCTCGTCGAAACCACACTCGTGTTCACGCCGTTGGCGACGCCTCCAGCCTTGGTACGCGCCAGATCGGTCAGCGCGGTCGGAAGGTTATAGCGAAAGTATGCGAGGTCGAGATTATTCTCGATGGCGAGGTCGATGGCGTCCTGGAGCGAGATGTACAGCTTCCCATCGCGCATCAGCGCCTGCAACCGCGGAGAGTTTTGCAGGTTCAGCGGCGGAGCCGTGCTCGGCATGTAGGCTGCGAACGGATTGCGCGAGTGTGGCAGCGGCACATAAAACGGCTTTTGCGGAGCAATGGGCTGGGTCTGCACCTGCTGCATTTGTTGCGCCAGAGTAGGAGGCGCTGCGGTTGAGCCATTGGCCGCAGGTGCTGGAGCCTCCGGCGCAGGTGAAGCCGCGGCGGACGATGACGAAGTCGATGTTGTCTGCGACTGCTGCAAAGCCGGGCCGCCCGATGCAAACGCGAGGTTCACCTGAAGCAAAAGAATCGCGGCGCAGGATTCGATACGAGTGCGAAGGTACACCTTTGAGCTTTTCATGGATACGTTCACCTGGGTTGAGGTCACTTTGCGGCAACCTCCGTGGATTGAGCCTGCACATTTTCGTCGCGCGTGAGCCAGCCGTCGCGCAATTCGATGATCCGCGTGCCGTAGCGCGCGTTCTCTTCAGAGTGGGTTACCTGGACGATCGTGGTTCCCTGGCGATTGAGTTCGCGGAAGAGTTCCATGATCTCGCGCGCTTGCGTCGAATGCAGGTTGCCGGTGGGCTCGTCGGCAAGAAGAAGCGAAGGCGCATGAACAACGGCGCGAGCAATACCCACGAGTTGCTGCTGGCCCCCGGAAAGCTGATTGGGAAAAAGCTCCTTTTTGGCGACAATCTGGAAACGATCGAGGATGTCCGCCACCATACCCGCACGGTCTTTCGAAGGCATGTTCTTGTACGACAAAGGCAGGTCAATATTTTCGGCGACGGTCAGGTCGTCGAGCAGATGATAGCTTTGGAACACCATGCCAATGCGCTGGCGTGCCAGATCTGCGCGCTGTTTGCGGTTCAATTTATGAACAGGCGTTTCGCCGAACCAATACTCCCCAAGCCAGCCATCGTCAAGCAGCGCCAGCACATTCAACAGCGACGACTTCCCCGCTCCGGACGGCCCCATCACGGTGACGAATTCACCTTCTTTAATCGTGAGCCCCACGCGGCGCAGTACCCAGGTTTCGGTGTGGCCGGTTCGATAACTGCGTTCAACATTCTTGAGTTCAATCATGATGAGTTACCCCCGTCTTTCCCTATTCAATTCCGTTCGGTTCATAATCACTCGATGCGTAGAGCTTTCATGGGCTCGACCGCGGCAGCGCGGCGGGCTGGGAAATAGCATGCGACCAGCGCGGCAACCATTAACAAAGCGCCGACCGCAGAAAACGCAGACAGATCGATCGCTCCGACGCCATACAAAGTGCTTCGCATGGTCCGGCCCACGAGATACGCGCCACCCAACCCGAAGACCAGACCGAGCAACGCCAACATTGTTCCCTCGCGTAACACCATCCGCACCACGCGCTCGCGGCTTGCGCCGAGCGCCATGCGGATTCCAATTTCGTGCGCGCGCTGTCCGACCGCAAAAGCCATCACGCCATAAATTCCAACGGCCGCAAGAGCAAGTGCGATGACTGCGAAGAGAATGTAGAGCAGCAGCGTGAAGCGATTGCCCGAGAGATCCTGGTCGCGAACCTGGTCGAGCGTCAGCACGCGTGCAAGCGCCAGCGTCGGATCGACGGAATGAACCGCCGCGCCAATCGTCTTCGTCATCGCAGCCGGATTACCAGCGGTGCGCACGCCCACAGCCAGACCGGTCCACGGGCTCTGGTAGAAGGGAACAAGAATCTCTTCGCGCTGGTGATCAAAGTCCCCTCCCCGTACATTGTGGTAGACCCCGATAATCTGCCAGGCCTGGTATTGGCCAAGCTTCTGCAGACCGGGAATGATCTGCTCAACATTAAGGGTTTGGCCGATGGGATTCTTGCCCTGGAAGAAGTGCTGGGCAAACTGCTCATTCACTACGGCAACGCGCTCGCTGCCGGCATTGTCGGCTTCGGTAAAGAAGCGACCCTTCTCCAGCCGGATGCCGAATGTCTTGAAATAGTCCGGGGTGACCATGCCAAACCCGGCGCTCGGGCGCTGCGATGGGTCGGCATATGCGGGCTGGCCGGCAATGGTGAAGGGCATGCCAAACCCAGCGCCCTCGAGCGGCAATCCGGTGGACCCCGAGGCGCTTTCGACGCCGGGCGCGGACTCGATGCTGCGCAGGATCTGCTGATAGTAGGCGACAATCTGATCTGCCTTCAAATCCATGCCCTTGTTCATCGGCAAATCGAAGGTCAGCACGTGGTCGGTCCGCACGCCGAGATCGACGTGGGCGAGATTCCAAAAGCTGTGCAGTGCAAGGCCCGCGCCGGCGAGCAACGCGAGGGCAAGAGCAAATTCGCCGACAACAAGCAACTGGCGGAGGCGCGCGCGCATTCTGCTCGCCCCCGACCTGCCCCCTTCTTTCAGTGACTCCGCTGGGTCAATGCGCGAGGCATACCAGGCAGGGCCGCAACCGAAGAGCAGGCCTGCAATCGTCGTGGCCGCGAGGGCCACAAGTAAAACCGGCAAGTTCAAACTGAGATCGGCTTCGCTGGGAAGCGTGTCCTGAGGCATGACCGCAATGAGGCCGCGCAACATGGCATATCCGAGACTGACGCCGACGACGCCGCCAATGCCAGCCAGAATCAGACTTTCGGTGACAAATTGCGCAAATACGGTTCGGCGCGTGGCTCCAAGCGAAGTGCGAATTGCAATTTCCTTTTGTCGCGTGGTGCCCTTCGCCAGCAGCATGTTCGCAACGTTCACGCAGGCAATCAGCAATACGAATCCAACGGCGCCCAGGAGCAGCCACAATGTGAGCTTGACATTGTCCCCTAGAAAATCATCCTTCAACGGTTCGACAAATGCTCCCCAGCCCTTGTCCGAGCGCGGATTGGCTTGGGCGATGCGTGCGGTCACGGCATCCATGTTGGCCTGGGCCTGCTTGATCGTCACTCCGGGCTTGAGGCGGCCCATGACGAGAAGCCAGTGGAAGTCGTGATTTTTCTGTTCCGGCTTGAACACGAGTGGCACGACCACATCCTGGTCGAGGCGATCTGCCTGCCCCCCCGCCAGCACGCCCACTACGGTATAGGGCTTCTGGTCGAGCGTAATCTGTCTGCCGATGATGTGCGGGTCGGCGCCGAGCCGCTCCCACATCTTATGCATCAGGATGACAACCTGATCCTTGCCTGCGACCCCTTCTTCGGGAAGAAAGTCGCGGCCTAGCATGAAACGGTTGCCGAGCATGCTGTACATGCCGGGCGTCGTCATCTGCGCCGGCACCATCTCCGGCTCCTGTTTCCCGGCCAGGTTGAAGCTGGTTCCGGTGAAGGCTTTCAACGCTTGAAAGGAGTTGCTCTCCTCCTGCCAATCGAGAAAGTCTCCCGCGGAAACCACATTGTGAAAGCCTTGGATCTTCGACCACACCATCACGAGCTGGTCTGGTTCGGGATACGGCATGGGAGCAAGCAGCGTGGCGTAAACCACGGTATAGATCGCCGTGGTGGCGCCGATGCCGAGCGCCAGCGTGAGCACCACCATGGTTGTGAGGCCGAGACTCTTTCGCAGCATGCGGAAGCTGTAGCGAATATCTCGAAGAACGCTTTGCATTGTGCCTCTCCTCCGGTTCTCAGCTTTACTCGATGCGCAAAGCTTGCATGGGTTCAATCGATGAAGCGCGGCGTGCTGGAATGAATCCTGCAGCGCACGCGCAGATCACGAGCATGACGGGAGCCCCTACCAGCGCCGTGGCATCATAGCTCCCGACACCGTACAGCAGGCTCTTCATCAGGTACCCCGCATAAAGCGCTGCGGGAATTCCAAGGCAGAGGCCGATAAGAACCTGCCACAGCACACCGCGCATCACCATGGAGACAACGCTCGATCGGGTGGCGCCCAGAGCCATGCGGATTCCAATCTCGCCGGTCCTTCTCACAACGAAGTACGACATCACCCCATAAAGGCCCACAGACGCCAGGATGAGCGAAAGAATGCCGAAGAGGCTGGAGAGATGCGCGACCAGCCGGTCCTCGGTGAAGTTGCCTGCAACCTGCGCGTCAAGTGTGCGCAGATCCATCACTGTCAGATTCGGATCGATTCTGGCCAGGGTATTGCGAATGAGACCATCTGCGTCCTGTTGTGGCCGCTTGAAGTTGACCACGATTGAGTCAATAAACATCGATTGTGTTTCACCCGAGATCATCTCCGGCTCCTTGTAGCCAAGGAATTGTTGAGTAAGGGGACGAAGAAATACCGGACGGATCTCGTCTCGCGGATTATTGATCTTGAAGTCTCGAAATACGCCAACAATCTCAATGCTGCCGGAGTACTGCGGAAAGTCGATTCCGAAGTGCTGTCCAATGGGGTCGACCTTGGGGAAGAAACGCTTTACAAACGTTTGGTTCACCACCGCCACCTGTGGTGATGAAACAGTATCCTGTTCTGAGAAATCGCGGCCTCGCACAATCGGAACGCCGACAGCCTTGAGAAAATTCTTACTCACGCGATCCCAGGTGGAACCGCACTTGCCATTCGGGCCTGGCGCCGGGTGCCCCTGCTGGATCACGCATTCGCCCCAGTTGTCGCCCTCGAGGGGGCTGTAGAGCGCCATGCCAATGTTGGCCACTCCGGGCAGCGCATCAAATCGATCCTCGATTTCGCGATACAGAGCCGGCAAGCGATCAACGGAATATCCGGCGCCAGCCGGATCAAGGTGCAGCACATAACGATTGGCCGTGGCGATGCCGAAGTTCTGGTGTTCCAGGTTGGCGAGCGACCTGGTCATGAGAATCGCTCCCGCCAGCAAGACGAGTGAAAGTGCCGCCTGGAACACCACCAGCGCTTTCTGCGGCAAGGACGAGCGGTCACGTGTTGAGCGGTTCACGCCGCGCAATGCGTCGGCAGGTTGCGCATGCGACGACATCCATGCCGGCGCCATGCCGAACAGGACGCCGGTGACAAGCGAGACAAGAAAAGCAAATCCGAGAACGGTGAGGGACGGACTTGCATTAATCGGCAGATTGCGCGCGTCAGGGAATGCCAGCGCGAGAATGGTGCGCGAGCCTGCATAAGCGACCGCCAGCCCGGCAAGGCCGCCAATGCAGCTCAGCAAGACGCTCTCGGTGATGATCTGGCGAATGACGCGGGCACGGCCTGCACCCAGGGCCATCCGCACCGCAATGTTGGAGCGGCGGGTCGTTCCGCGCGCCAGCAGCAGGTTCGCGATGTTGGCACAGGCGATCAGTAACACCACGCTCGAGAGGATCATGAGCATCGTCAATCCCTTGCCTGTCTCCTGTTGCAGGTTCTGGATCCCCCTGCCGCCCGGCGAAAGGACAACGTGCTGCTTGGGAATGACGGTGTTGCCGCCGTGCTCGGTGTAAATGGGACGCGCGTAAAGCCATTGGCGGAGCAAAACCGAAAGCCTCGCCTGCAACGCTCCAATATTGGTTCCGGGCGCAACGCGGCCAATCGGATAGAGCCAATGCGAGTTCTCATGATGGATGATTGCAACCGATCCGCGAACATATGGCTCTGCGTTGATCGGCATCCAGAAATCAGGTGGAGCGTCCGTTTCACGGTCGCCGAAAAAGCCCGGAGGCGCAACACCGATGACAGTGAATGGCCGCGCCTGGATATAAATAGTCGATCCGATAATGGAGGGATCGGAGGTGTACTCACCCTGCCACGCGCGATAACTCAGCACAACAGCGGGCGGGGCAGTCGGCGTGTCGTCCTTGTCGCTGAAAACGCGGCCCGCATAGGCTCCGACCCCAAGCGTCGAAAAATAATTGCCCGAAACGAATTCGCCATAAAGAGGCTTGGGGAGCGCGTTTCCACGCCGGACGCTCCACTGGCCTGTTCCTGCCTGCACGGCAGCAAGCTGTTGGAACTCGGGCGCGGATTGCTTCAGGTACCGGTAGAGGTCGTAAGAGAAGATGGCAAAATCGCCGGTATCGCCCGCGTTGCCGGGAAAACCGCCCTCAACGCAGCATTCATCATCGTCGCCGATTCGGTAGAGCTGAGATGGATCATTCACCGGCAGTGAGCGCAGAAGGATGGCCTGGACCAGCGTGAAGATAGCGGTGTTAGCGCCAATGCCGAGTGCCAGGGTGATCACGGCGGTAAACGTGAATCCGGGAGACTTGCGTAACTGGCGCAATGCGTAGCGGAGGTCCTGAAAGAGTCGACTCATCGAGTTGTTTCTCCGACGTGCATGATCTTGCTATTCCGTCCTGAGGGCCTGCATGGGTTCAATGGAGGCGGCGCGGTATGCGGGCATCCAACTCGCGGCCAGCGTCGACACGAAAATGGCCAGCACCGTCAGAGCTGCCGCCAAAGTTGCGCTCATCACGATTCTTCCTGCGGCAGAAGCCGGGTTGATCCCCGAGTCAGCCAGCAGATGCACCAGCACCGGATGCAACAGCCAATCAGAAGCCAGCCCAAGCGCCGAGCCGGCAGTAGCAAGGATCAAGCCGCGCGCGAGGAATCCGCGCAGGATCCTGATTCGATCCGCCCCTAATGCCATGCGGACCCCGATTTCACGAGTGCGCTGGGCAACTTGATAACTCAGCAATCCAAAGAGGCCGATCACGGTGAGTACGAGTGCAAACCCTGAGAACCCCGCTGCAAGATACGAAAAGAAGCGCGGCTCGCTGGTTGTCCGATCAATCACTGCCTGCATTGTGCTGAGGCGGGTGACTGGAATCTCCGGATCGGCGCTCTCCACCGCTCGCTGCACTGTCTGGGCGAGATTCACGTCGGCCGTGGTGCGGATCGCGAAGCTCGTCGGGAACCATCCGTTGATCACCCCGGTCAGTTCGTCGGATATCTGCGCGACCGGCGCATAGATGACGATCCCCTGCGAATCGACCAGGGTATGCATCTGCACGTCTGCAACCACACCCACAATACGCCACGACTGCTTGCCGCCGATGATCACCGTTTGGCCGACGGGCGAACGCCCGGGCCACCACTTCAACGCAGCGGTTTTGCCGACCACAACGACTGGATCGCTGCCCGCACGGTCGCTTTCCGCAAAGCCCCGCCCCGCGACCAAGGGAATCCCCATCGTCTCGAAATACCCGGGCGTCACGGTGCGGAATTCGATAGTCCGGCGCAGTTCTGGACGATCCGCCGGCGACCCGCCGAAGTTGAGCCCGCGGTCGAGTGGAAGGCCATTTACCGCTGCAGCACGATCAACACCCGGCTGGTGCGCGAGATTGTCGAGCACCGTATTCACGAACTGCGTGGTCTGGCGAGTGCTGGCGTAATGATCGCCTTTCAAAGCCACTTGGAAGACCGTAAGCTGTTTCGGCTGAATACCTGGGGGGAGGGCCTGAAGTCGGACGAACGTGCCGAGCAACACAGCCGCCGTCGATACGAGCACTGTCGCCAGCGCGATCTGCGCAACCATCAAGCCGCGCGACAAGCGAGAATGCGAAACGGTTTCACCGAGCGATGGACCACTGAACCGCATCTCGGCAGGCTTTCGCCGCAGCATGAATACTGCAGGAAGAACGGAGAAAAACCCGGCAGCCGCAAATGCGACCACAAAAACAATTGCATTGAGCAGCCATGAACCCGGACCACTGCTCAGCGTCGGGATGGCAAGAGGCGAGGAGTGAAGAAGCACAGCCGCCGAAGCGCGCGCGACCAGCACGCCAAGCGCACCGCCGCATGTTGCCAGCAACAGCCCTTCGCAGGCCATCAGGCCTACCAGTTGCGCGTGAGTAGCGCCAAGGGCAGACCTCATTGCCATCTCACGCGAGCGCCGCATCGCCCGCGCCATCATCAGCCCGGCAAGATTCAGGCAGGCAACAAGCAGCACCGCCAGCACCGCTCCCATCAAAGTTAGCAGGCTTCGACGCACGTCACTTACCACAACATCCCTCAAAGCCCAGGCGCGGAGTTCATGCAGTTGGTGTCCCGGACCGGTCCATTGCTTATATGAGGGGTTCTGCTGATAGAAGACAGGCGTGAGCGCATTCAACTGCTCTTGCACTTGACCGATCGAAACACCGGGCTGCAACCGTGCAAACATCTCAAAATTGTCGCCCTCATATCCGGGAGTTTTGGGGCTGAGTTGCAGCGGCATCCAGAGATCCGGATTGCCCATGATACCGGGTGCTGTCTCCGCCGTCGCGGCAAAGCCCGCGGGCATTACGCCCACAACGCTGAACGTTTCTTCGTTGATGCGGACCGAGCGCCCAACAATATCCGGATCACGGTTGAAGGTGGTTGCCCAAAGGCCATGGCTCAGCACAACGGGCCTGCCTCCGCCCGGGCGGTCTTCATCGGGAGTAAAGGCGCGGCCGATTGCGGGCATCACGCCCAAGGTGCGGAAATAGCCTTCAGAAACGCGTAATGCGTTCACGTCGACCGCGCGGCCGCCGCTCGTCGAAAGGTTGACAGCGGCTCCAGAGTCGTCCAGCTCTGCGACGGAAGCAAACTCATGGCTGTTCTTGCTCACAAAGTCCGCCGCAGCGCCCACCTGCTCGGCGTTCGCCTTTTCGTGGGGGAACGTAAATGCCACTCCCACCAACCGGCTGGACTCGGGATATGGCAGGGGCTGAAGAAGCACGGTCTGAATCACGCCATATACCGCCGCCGTAACGCCAACGCCCAGTGCGATCGTGAACACGGCCGTTAACGTAAAACCGGGCGACCTGCGCAACTGGCGCATCGCGTAGCGAAGGTCCCGACCCGAATTCTGGAGCACGTTGATCAATGCATTTCTCCTTCCTAGCCTGGCGCCTATTCGTCTCGCAACGCCTTCATCGGATCGACGGCGGCGGCACGTCGAGCTGGAATCAGCGAAGCCGCAATGGCCAGCAGCAGGATCAAAATCGACGCCAACACAAGGACCAGCGGGTCCAGCGCATTGACTTGAAACAACAACGACCGCAGCAGGCGCATCGCAAACACTGCGGCCAGGGTCCCAATCAGGCAACCGGCCAGGCAAAGCTTCGCCCCGGAAGCGACAACGATCTTCATGATGGTGGAACGCTGCGAGCCGAGAGCAAGGCGTATTGCCATTTCCTGTGTGCGCAGCGCGGCAGAAAACGCGATCACACTGTAAATTCCGAGCAAGGCCAGCAGCACAGCGGAAGCGGCAAAACTGGAAATGAGCACTGCATTGAACCGGCGCGGCGCTTCCGTTTCACTCACCGCGGTACTCATTGACTGCACATCGGTCAGCGGAAGTTGCGGATCGATGGAGCGTACTACCGCCCTCAATGAGTCGATCATCTGTTCAGGCGGTAACGTGGTGCGTAATGCAATCGTTCCACCCTGCGAATCCAACGAACCCGCGGGTGCAATGGAACCGAATGAAGCCACATTCTGGCTGAATGGCTGGTAGATTTGATA
>Ga0335072_10008536_pt1 | contig 14852 bp, 6 predicted proteins | sample Lox_Sample_21_FD_206725 | JGI IMG/M metagenome (GOLD analysis project Ga0335072, IMG submission 206725) | Soil microbial communities from Loxahatchee National Wildlife Refuge, Florida, United States - Lox_Sample_2.1 | ecosystem: Environmental > Terrestrial > Soil > Wetlands | place: USA: Florida... | reverse complement strand
GGCCACAAAACCGGCGGCGACGCCAGTTTGAATAAAAGTTCGACGGTCCATTCTGAGCTCCCAGAAACAATGATCATGATTTGCAGCGCATCGCTTGTTACAATTCGCTTGACTTGCTAAAAATCAAAAAGAAAATCGAAGCGCAAATTGATACTCCCGCGGTGGAGGAGACGAGAGCATCGAGTTGAGAACGCCAAAGTTAGCATTTGCATATGCCGTATTCGGTACGTCGAAATGCGGCGTGTTGGTCAAGTTAAACGCATCGGCGCGAAACTCCATATTGTAGCGTTCGAGAAAGTGGGTTTCCTTCACCAGTGAGAAATCCAGATTGTGCAGATCCGGCCCATGAACCGCGCTTTCAACTCGTGGTGCGTTTCCGTACGTAAACGGGTCGGGTTGGGAAAACGCAGCCGTATTGAACCATTCTTTAACCTTTTGCGCGAGCGGGCGCGAAGTGGGGAGCGCAGGATTCACTCCTGGCACGACGTTCGGACGATTACCGTTGCTGCCCGCAATCGTGGCCGACATCACCAGGGGAAAACCCGTCTGCTCACTCAAAATGCCCGATGCCTGCCATCCCTCAATCAGCTTAGCGGTAACGCCGCGGGTGCCCGAAAGAAATCTCATGCCGGGCCCGAACGGAAGCTGCACTACTGCGTTAGCGATCATGGATTCCGGCACATTCATTTCAGAGACGGATCTCTCTGCAGCCAGGTTGTAATAGTTTTGCGTGGTTGGATTTGTCCCGTCGACAGGCGATTCGGCGGGTGAGACGTTCGAAATCAGCTTGCTAAAAGTGTAAATGGCGAGGAAACTAATTCCGTGGGTGGTGCGCTTGGTTACCTTCAATTGCATGGAGTTATACTCGGAACTTCCCCAGGTTCTATTCACTTCAGTGATGCCAGTGAATTGGGGATACGGCAATAGCAGTTGGCTTTCGGCGACTGTAGACTGCGCCAAGGCCCCGACGCTGACGAAGGGAGCGAACGGATTCGCTACTTTATTCTGCAGAGCCGTTCCCATGCTCAGATAGTTTGGATTGAGCTGATCGGGGTTGAAATCGCTGGTCAAATGGAGGCCGTGAGAGCCCACGTAGGATAGATCGACAAGCATGGCAGAAGGAAGCTGTCTCTGTACGCCAAAATTCCATTGCTCAATCTCAGGAGTTTTGGGCGCGTGCGTCCATACGGTGAGAGCCTGCCCCAAAAGCGTGCTGGCGCCCAAAGTATTTCCGCTTGGCTGGACCAGCCCCTGGGGATAGGGATTACTCAGCACGTTGAACGGCGTTAAGCCTCCATTGGTAGTGGTAGTCCAACTGGTGGCCGAGCTGTAACCACCGTTCGGACTAGTACCAGTTGTGCTATCCGTCATCTCCAGGGCGGCATAAGCCAGGCTGTAGCCGCCACGCACCGCGGTATTAGCGATGGGGGTGTAAGAGAAGCCGAAGCGCGGGCCGAACTGGCGTGTATTCCACTGATAAACCTGGCCGGAATTGCCGTTCGTTCCTGCAAAAGATAACCCGCCGGTCAAATTGGGAAATTGACTGTTCGCCGCGGGACTGGCAATTGAAGAATTGAAGTAGTTAAGCTCGTTATGCCGATCCGTGTAGGGGCTCTCTTCTTCATAGCGCAATCCCAGGTTAAGTGTGAGATTGCTCATGACGCGGTAGTCGTCCTGAATGTATCCGGCAGTGTACCAGTCTTCCATGGCGTTACTGGAGCCAATGGGCACTGATCCCGAATTGCCGAATCCGAGCAGCATGCTTGCCAGCGCATTGCCTGCTGTGGCGCTAGCGGTATTGGGGTTTGGCCCCTGCGTCCCAGCAATGGCAAATGCAAAGGTGCCGCTGGGGCTGCCTACATTGAAAAGATTGATCCGGTGCAGCTGGACATCTGTGCCTGCCATGAGAGTGTGAGCACCGGCAAGTTTTGTCAACGAAGTAATCAAACTATGTGTATCATTGCCATTCACCAGGTAGCTGTTTCCTCCCATGGGTGAATATCCGCCAGCCACCGTGACATTGGGAAACGTTGGAATCCTGAGCTGACTTACAAACGAGGAGGGAAATCCCAAGGTTGTATTGTCAAATCCGAAACTAAGGGTCTTGCGGGATTGAAACCACCGGGCAAAGCCGTAATTGATTGTCAGCAACGTGGTGGGACTGATGGTGATCGTGTTATCGAACGCGGATGACCAATTGTGCCAGACAGTGCTGCCCACCGCCCCGTTTCCTCCAGAGGAAACGTTGCCGAAGGTATTCGGTTGGGTCAAGTTTGTGTAAGTCCATCCAACCCTGCCGAAAAAGTGATAATTGTCGGTCACGTTCTTGTCAATGCGGGCGCTGCCGTTATCCTGCGATATAGTGAGCGGAGCATTGCTGATATAGTTGTCGGCATTCGTGTACTGCAGCCCGGTAACATTTGGCTCAGGATAATAGGCGAGGATTTTTTGAGCAACTGGATCGAACATTGTGGACGGAATCTTGTTATTGGCAAAGGCAGTACGAATGTATTGACCCGGGTGAGCGGGATCGGGCTGAGTTGAAAACGGGTTATAAATTGTGACGAGTTGCCCCTTGGAATTGTAGGTTTGGCTGAAATCGCCCTGCTTTTGCAGGTCGGTCGGCACCGTGCCCAGAAAAGATGCGCCCTGAATGCGTTTGGTTCCTTGGTAGTCCACGAAGAAGAAGGTGCGATTTCTGCCTTTGTAGATCTTGGGAAGGATGACCGGGCCACCGACTGCAAAGCCGTATTGGTTCATTTTCAGAGCTGGGATTGCCACTCCAGCGCCCTTATCGATATAGTCGTTGGCGTCGAAGGCGGAGTTGCGCAAAAACTCGAAAAGCACGCCGTGGAATTCATTGGTTCCCGACTTGGTCTCGATGTTGATGACGCCACCGGAAAAGCGCCCATATTCGGCGGGCAGGTTGTTGCTTTGGACCTTGAACTCCTCCATATCGTCGACCGAGGGAATCGCGGTGATTGAATTGTAGAACCCGGCTCCGGCGGGGACGCCGTCCACAAGAATTTCATTGCCCTTCCTCGACCCACCGTTAATGGAGAAGTTTGAATCCTGATTGGTATTGACTGGTACATCTCCAAACTGACCATAAGCCTGCCCGGTGAAGACGGCTCCGGGAGTGAGTTGGACCAGGCGGAACGAACTTCGCCCATTCAGCGGAAGGTTGACGATTGATCTTCCGGTGATTACCTCACCCGTGGAGCTTGTCTGCGAATCCAGCAGTGGAGGGGCTCCGGTAACAACCACGTTTTCCGTAACCGATCCGGGCTGCAGAGTGAAATTCAACGTTGCCACTTGCGCCACTTCGAGGGTCAAGCCGGGCCGCGCAACCGACTTGAAGCCCTGCTTCTTCACCTCAATCTGATAGCCGTCGGCTGGCGGAAGGAGCGGCACCACGTATTCGCCAGTTGGGCTGGCCTTGGTTATGATTCTGAGCCCACGGACCGAATTTGTGACGGTGATGGTCGCTCCCGGGATGGCAGCACCGCTGCTATCGGTCACCTGCCCGGTGAGCTCAGCGGTTTGCTGCTGTCCGTTGAGAGCAGGCGCCGACAGCGAGAGCAAAAGCACGTAGAGAAAGGCAGCCTTCATGCCATCTGTGAGATTGCCCTGCCGAGACTCCCAATGAGTCGTGCCTGAGGCCCGCTTCGTGGGCGTTTTGGAAATGCGAAACATAGATCCTCCCTAAGTAAAGGTTTTCAATCTTCGCCTTAAAAGCGTATTCGCGTGGCCGCTTCAGATTCTGAGATCAATTGCTCGGCGATCACTATAGTGCCGGGAGAAAACGACATGCAATAGTGCGGCGGGACTATAAGTTACAGTATTTTTTGCATATTCGATTATCAGTTGGAACCCAAAAGGGGTAAGCACAAGCAGGAGGAGCAACCTTGAGGCAAGGAAGATGAAGTCAATGGCGAAGCACCGATTGGGTTGGGGAGTGGACCAAAAGCCGACATCGGAGTTGGGTGGGCAATTCAAGGAAGGATCAATTGAGTTCCGCACGAATATGGATGAAGTTGGACTACAACCAATGGGAAGTTGAGCCCTCTACTGGATGCCGAAGACAGCCTGTTACGCGGAGCCCGCCGCGTCAGTCCGCCACAATTCCGGCTATGCCTCTCATTCTGCCAGTGTTCTCTACCGATTTTGGTTCCACACAAAAGCTGGAGGGTGAACGCTGCCATTGATACACCTAACCAAACTGTGATAAACGCAACGCATGGACCGTGATCGGATCCGCGTATTCCTAGTCGATGACCACGCCGTTCTCCGCATGGGGCTCGCTGACATGCTCAGTAGAGAGCCAGACATCGAGGTTGTCGGATCCGCCTCCTCGGCCGCTGAGGCTCTTGAAGCCCTTATCGGCGGGGACATCGACGTGCTGCTCACGGACCTTCGCATGCCTGAGTCAAACGGCGACATTCTCATCGCGGAAGTCCGCAAGCGCAGGCCCAAAATTGGTGTCGGCGTTTTAACTACCTACCATTCCGACGAAGACGTCTTCGGCTCGGTAAAAGCCGGCGCAATGGCGTACATCCTTAAGAGCGCCACCATGGACCAGATTGTTGAAGCCATCCGCTGCCTGAAGAAGGGCAGCACCTGGTTCCCAGCGCATATTTCCAAGCAGCTTACCCGCCGGCTTTCCCGCACCGAGCTTAGCGCCCGCGAAATTCAGGTTCTGCAGCTCGCGGCTCATGGTCTGCGCAACCGTGAGATTGGCAACCAGCTTTGCATCAGCGAGAATACTGTCCGCAATTACATCGTCTCGCTGATGGAGAAGCTTGGTGCTACCTACCGTACCGAAGCGATTGCCATGGGCATCCGCCAGGGAATTGTGCACATCAGCGACGAGAACGAGTAACCGCAATCTCTCTTCGAAGCGGCACCGCCTTGAAGAGGTTCGGCCTCGCAGTACGCTCTTCTGGACGGGGTGCGCAAACGCATTGCAGCTCGCGCAAGTAGATCTCCCTTTAAGGAACAAAGGCTCCGCGCTGCCATCATGCCGGGAGAACAACGAGTAAAATTGATTCGGAGTTAAGTTCCTCCGAGCAGGCTTCATCCGACGCGATTTGGCGAACCCCAGCGTAACGGTCGGCGGCGCACGCGATATGGAGAAACCACCTGCACCCGGCAACCACTGCCCGGCGCAGAGACGATTGTGAACCGCGCATTGATCGCTTCACAGCGACGCATCATGGTCCGAGTGCCGAACCCTGGCTTGACCATATCGACCGCGAAGCCCGTGCCGTCGTCGGTCACCGTAAGCATCACGTCGCGTGAGCGATATGTCATTTGCACCTTGATTGATTGAGCCTGGGCATGGCGCAGCGCATTAGCGATAGCTTCTCGACCTACTCGGTAAAGCATGTCCGTCACTACCGGAGAGAGAGGACGCGGGGTCCCATGCCCCGCAACCACTACCGGGAAGTCCTTGTCTTCCAGCATCGAGTACACGGCTCGCTCCAGCATCCGCAGCACGTCACCTTCCTCTTGCGAGGGAGGATGCAGCGCCGCGATGTTTGAGCTGGCCTCGCGATGTGCATTCGCCAGGAGATCGCAGGCCGTTTTTAGATCGTCCAAGTGCTGCGGCGGAATCGCTCCCGAACACGCCAGGCTACGATGCACCCCCTGGAGACGAAATCCCACCCCTGCCAAGCTCTGTGCCAATGTGTCGTGCAAGTCGTGCGATAGGCGCTCGCGTTCTATCTGGACTACGCGCAACTTGGCGCGCTCCACCGCACCGTGTAGAGCGATTCCGCCTATAGCAAACACGAAACAAAGCATCAATATCCAGAACAGACGTTCACCGGTCCACCATGGAGGTCCTTCGAGTAGCATTACATTGTTGCTGGAGGTGGTGTAAAGTACAAAGGCTCCGCGATGCAGTTCGTCTGAACGGTCCATCGAGCAAACGCCGCGCACCTGCACTCGCGAGTCGCGCTCCAATTCCGATGTGCCGCCATGGAATACGTCATACGGCAGACGTGCGGTGAAGCGCTGCCCGTCATCCTCGAGCAAGAGGGTGGTGCCTCCATCCAGCGACGTGCGGCTACCCCGTACCGTACCGTTCACCTCAATCAGTGCCCCGTCATAGCGCCCCGTCGCGGCCTGCGTCGCAGTCACCGAGAGCGGCACCATCGCCACGCGATCGGAGGTGAAACGTCCCGCGGTGGCCTGAAACTGCAGCAAGGCACCATTCAGGGCCGGCCTTCCCAACATCTCCACTTCGTCGCCTGGCCGAAACGAAACGCCGCGCGTCTCTTGCAGGCGCACACCGCCGGTTGGATCCTGCAGATAGAGCGGATCGGCCGAGGTGATCACCCCGACAATTCGCACCGGTTCCGTGTTCCACACTTGGGACCGCAGGTTTACCACCGAAACCAGCTCTGCCGAATCCAGCAGACTATCCGGTCCAAAGGTCTCCAAGCTAATTGGCCGGTGGATTTCCGCTGTTGGAACCTGCGCGAGGTACGCCGCACGCATTGCGGAATAAGCTCGCTCTTGGATCGGGTATGCTGGCAGCCCTTGTTGCGACACGTGCTTGTTCAGCATGATCAGATCTGTTTCATTTGCTGGCGCGATGCGCACCCGTCGCCATGCGGCCGCAGTCGATGTAGTCCGCAACGCCACCCCGCCGCGTCGCAGGCACAACCTCGGTGAATCCTGAAATCCCGTGTACGCGGTAGCGCCGCTTTCCAGGTTTGTAGCCTCGACCGCCAGCCCGCAATTCACGATCACGGCATGCAGCCGATACCAGTTGCCGGTGTTCACGCCGCCGGGCAGACGAACCGGCGCCAGTGACAGCATCGCCTGGGCCGCGCGCGTGATCTCCAGGCCGGCATCAGGCTCCCGCAGCGAAACTAGGTAACCCCGGATCGCTTCTTCACCCAGCGCCACGTCGCTTACTCGCAGAGCGATTTGCACGTCGCCGTTGTGCCCCTCAAGCTCCACGTCAGACCATATCTGATAGTTCGTCCAATTGCGGCCGTCCAGGCTTAGCTTGGCTCCGCTTTCGTCGGCGCTCACGGCGATCGCGTCGCCTTCCACGCGCCACGAACCACCGTACGGCATCCACTCCGCAACCTCATTTCGCGCGAACCCATCCTGATACGGCAATCTTGACATCCGGACGTCGCCCAGTCGTAGCCCAGTAAATACCAGAACAGCCGCCACCATTCCGCCAATGGCCCACAAGCGCTTCATGAAGGCTGATCCTCATTGAACTGCAGCCACTGCTGCGTCGTCTCAAGATCAATGTTTTCCTTAGTTATCAACATGGGTGCCAAAATCACGCTATGCGTGTAAGGCTTGCCTTCGCGGTCGGCCACGATGTTTGCCACTGCCCGCTCGCCCATCCCGCGCATGTCCTGCGCCACGATCGCATCGACATATCCCAGCCGCAACCTGAGCAGCATCGGAAAAGAAGCATCGAACGAGATGACAGCGACGCGGTACTGCAGCCGGCTGCCTTCAATTGCCGCTTCCGCGCCAAGTCCGGCCTGCGCATTGAGTGCAATGAAGCTCACCAGGTCGGGATAACGCTCCATTGCGTGCTGCGCTTCGATTTGTACATACCCGCTGCCGTATGGAGCCTCGATAGGTGGCGCTACTCTAAGCCATGGACAATCCCGCCTCAATGCGGCCTCCACCGCATCCAGCCTCCGCACGCTATTTTGCGAGTAGTTGTCGACCCCCAGGATCATCACCGTCCCCTTGCGTCTGACCATGTTCCGCAGCCGGGTGGTTACCAGGCGCGCGCCGGCGTTGTAGTCCTCCAGCACAAACGAGAGGTGTGGCTGTGCATGCAAGCTCGTTGCATCACGCGTCAGTACCACCGGCACATCGCGCTCGAGGGCATTTTCCACAGCTGTGTCGATCGCGGCACCGCCAGCAGGCGTCACTATAATCCCGTAGCGCCGCTCCTGAGTCGCCTGCACAATCAGCGCGATCTGCCGCTGCGGATTCGCTGCGTCGGGACCGTTCCAGGCAATCACTAATCCGAGCGGATTCGCGGCATCCAACATTCCGGTACGCTCGGTCAAAAATCCTTCCTGTGCCACATTTTCCGGTATTGCACTGATCGTGTGGTCGCTATCGCGTGGAGCGCATCCCACAGCACACACGAGCGCGATCATCATCGTCAGGTGGCGAAGGCGTTGGACACACATAGCGAAAAGTCCTTGCTACCAGAGCACAAGCCGCTGCGGCCGCGGGTCCGTTGTCCCCAGCATCGATTCCGTGAGCCGCTCCATGATTGTCTCACGCACATCGTTATAGTGGACCGAAGCCCAGAGGTTGTTGGACCTCACCATGAATATGCACTAGAAAGAGCCACGGCCTAGCTTCGAATCTGATTCTTTGCGGAGGACAGGCCTTAGCCGGCTGGTGCCGGATCAGCAGATCGGAGAACGTACCGCAGTCGATCGTCGATGGAGGATCAGGTATTTACCTTTAGAACAGGCCCTCAAGGAACACTCCAGTCTGGCCGCCTAGGACATTGATTTGATGTATTTGGGCAGGCGCGGCATGGCACAGTCTACGGCACACCCGATATAAAGCTTTGTCGGCTGCCTTTCGCGAACGATTTTTATGTGCGTGTGATAAATCAAGCGGAGAGCCACCCGATCGAATCAATGATGATTTGCGAGCGCTTGATAATTAACTGGCGCAGTCTCACATTCTAACCGGCGCAGAGGTGATCCGCGTTTGGCAACCTGGGAACCTGGCGAGAGACAACGTGCTCGCTGCCGTCGGTCATTCACTCATGATGTCGCTTGCCACGTCTTGGGGGATTCTCTGGGCACTCATCCTTGCCCTTTCCCTGCCGACGGTCCGAAGGGCCTGCTGCCCGATGATCCGCCCCGAACGATTGCCATTATCAGCGGGCTGGGTGGGCATCGTCCTCCTATAACCATGGCACCGTCGCACTGGCTCGTTCTATGCTTCGTAAAGGAGTGAACTTCACCGCGGCCATTGCCTTTCAGTTCGCCTCTACAAACCTCGTAGTGGAATCGGCATCCCGCTAGCCGTACTGATGGGCTGGCAGGTCACGCTAGCGAAATTCACTAGTGGCCCGCTCATAATCGTGATCCCTGTGTTCCGCTTCAAAATCTTTATAACACCGGAGAAGCTGGAGAAAACCCGACGTCATGCGATACTCGCACTGCGTTCATCCCGATCGACTCCGCCCAGCCGAGTTCCATGTCGTTGATCTTCGCGTTGAAGGTTGCTGCCTGAAACATTTCCAGCTGATTAATCGCGTCAGAGTGAACATAACTGGCGCAACTAGCCAGGGCTGGCCGTCATGCCAATCGTTGGCGCGGGCCTCGGTCCCCGTGATCTCGGCGACTGAGCGATTACCTAACCGAAAGGAATCATCCATGGCACAGCAATGTTCCCTGGCGGCTTGTAGATCATAGTTCAACACATTATTTGGTCCGGCATCGGAAATGCATTTATGACTTCAAAGACGGAAATGCAGTTATACGAAGCTTGGCAGCGGCATAGGGTACCAGCGAAAGATCCTGTTCCGCAGCGCCAACATTGACCGGGCTTTGCGGCGGTGCGGCGGCCACTCCATCAATAGGTTCCCAAGAATCTATTGGTCGCGCATGAACCGTTAGCGTCACCGCGGGATCGGAAGATGCAAAAGGCTTTTCGCCTACTGGAGACTCTTCTACTGCAATAGCAGATTCGCTATGCTCGTCATGGTCAAGCGCAAAGTTCCACGGGCTCTTCGGAAAGACCTGCCAATCGGCCGTCGGCGGGCGGTCGCGTAACTTAATCCAGTTTTCTCCTGGTGAGTAAGAAAACACCACGGGGCCGCGCTCGATTGCAATCGAACGATTGAACCAGCGGCTTACGCGCGGTTCCATCTGAAACTCGATCACAACGGAATCGCCACGTGTCCATGTTCTATTCAATGTGGCGAATGTCCCAGGCTGTGTAGCGCAGTCCAGACGGTTTCCATTCACGCTGATCATCGTGTGGGCAGACCATGCGGGTATTCGAAGTCCAAGACGAAACTCTGTTGGAGTGTCTGGGTTCACCGTGAATCGAATCGAATTGCGAAAGGGATAGTCAGTCTCCTCGATGATGTGCACTCTCGTTTTGGCCATTTTAGTGCGGAGTTCGCATGGAGCGTATAGGGCGGCGACAATACCGTCATCTCCCTGCGTCATCCACAACGAAGTGGAGAATTTCGGCCAGCCCTGATGAAAGTTCGCAGTACAACACCCAAATTGAGGCGCCAGCCCGTAGAGGTTGGATTCCGGTCCGTTGGTCGTCCAGGGATGCATCAAGAGGGTCGAAACGATCTGGTTCGGCTGCTGATCGTACTGGTGGGCCCACATGTCGTCGGTAAAGGTCCCTGGAAGGGCATTGAAAGCGAGTTTTTCGACATAGTCGCCGATGCGGGCCTCTCCAAACGTCGCGAGGCACACCTCCAACGAATACATCGTCTCGACCACGCTACAAAGCTCTGAGCCGTGTTGCGGTTCGCGCCCTCCAAAATGCTCGTCACAGGAGAACATCCCATTGGGCAGACCGTGATAGGTTTGCAGCGCATTCCACTGGCGCAAAAAAGCCGCTAGCTCTTCTTTCGCGCCGGAATATCGGAACCTCACCGCCGGCGCCTTCAGAGCTTGCGAGTTATTCACTCCATGCCTCTGCATGGCCTCGTCGGGGAACCTTTTGACTGGGAAACGATAGGGTGTGGGCTGCTTATACGGGAAATTTGTGAATTCCGCATCCCAGTCATAACCCTGTTTCTGTAAGAGGGCGATAAGTTCCAGCACTTTTGCGTCGCATGTCAGATCATAGAGCCACTCAGCCACCCAGGCTTCATCCTGCCAACGATACTTTCCCCATGAAGACAGAGGCCGTTGCGGCAAAGCGTGCAGCTGATAATGGAAGTATTTCGTCAGCACGCTGAGAACACGCGCGTCCTGCGTCGCCTCGTAATACTGGGCGAGTGCTTTACCCATCACCATGCGCGGCCACCAATCATCATTGGATGCGGGTCCGATCATCCCGTCGGCACGTTGATGCTCAAGAGTCCAGTCCACGAATCTTTGCGCTTTGACCTTCAGCACTGAATCGTCAAGTAAATAGGCCAGCGGAATAAGCCCATCCAGAAAATATGGCCCGCGCTCCCAGCTTTCGCCGGTGCCGCCGAGCCAGCCACTGTTTGGTCCAACGTCCGGCCAGAACTCGTCGAGATGCCCCCCCATGCCGTTGGCTTGCACACGAAGCTGACGCGCTAGCCAGCCAGAAGGCTTGATAGCCCCCAACGGCAGAAGCCGCATCACTCCTGCTGACAAACTTTGTCCGTCCGCTCGGGCCACCGCGGCGCAGGGAGACAACGCGGTCGCGCAAACGGCACCGCTCAACATTTTCAATGCATCTCGGCGATCAAACCGCCGCCTACAAGCATGAAGTTTCAATGATTCCTCTCTTGCGCTGTCTCGCATCGCTTCGCCGTAACGGCAGTCTTCTGCCATCGATTGCCAACAGCTGCTCAAACTGGATTCATCGTCTTCAGGTAGTCCTCCGGAGGGAGGGCTGCTGAATCTGCGCTGTCCCGCTCAGAACGTGAAACGAACTGTGAATTGTAATTGGCGCGGAGTGTTATAGGACGTGAGCATATGCTCGAGGCCACTTGTATCTGGATTGTTGTACCCCTGTACATTCAACGCGTTGAAAGCATCTACATTAAATCGCAGGTTCATCCTTTCTGTAATCGGGAACTCTTTAAATACCGAAAGGTTCACCACGTAATTGATCGGACCATTGAGCCAGGTCTTTGACAGGTAATTCCCGGCTGCCGGCCCAGCATCGTATGCAACCGTGGTCTGTTTGCCGTTCGCCAATGTAACAACGACGTCATTCGTTCCATAGTATGTTGTTCCCGGCGTATTATCGACGGGCACTTGCATGGGAACGTAGTCGGAGGGGAGGCCTGTGACGCAATTCTTCGTGCATGTCGATCCGGTGACACCCTGCGTGACGGTGGGGGCAAGATAGCCGTTATACCACAGATACGACTTCTCGCATACACCGCTGCGGCAGTCCATAGTCGCGTAGCGGTGCTTATATACCTTGACAGGAGCTACAGCTCCATTCAATCCCGCGCTTGGCTGGAAGGCTTGAGAAAGAATGCTGCCGTTACCTGCAACTTGGAAGCCGCCCACTAACTCGTTCTCAAATCTGTTTACGTTGCCCAGGAACCGTTTCCCACGTCCAAAGGGAAGATCCACAATGCCATTCATCGTTATGTGGTGAATGGGAGTCGAGCTGCTGTCCAGTTGATAGCCCTGGTAGCCAATCATCTTGTGGTAGTCTGCCCAATTTGGCGTGCCTGCGGGAAGTGCTGGAGGAGCAACGCCCGAGTACACCGCTCCGTAAGGTGACGTCATTGTTCCCAGCGATCCCATCACGCCGGGATAGTCGGCATCTGGATACTCGTACGGAGGGATTGAGCCCGAATTGTCTCCGCCGACGCGCAAGGCGCGAGAGAACACATAGGAGACCTGATAGGCAACGCCATGATGGAAGAGTCTCTCATACGTGACCTGCGCCGCGTTGTCGTTTGACCACCCCGTCCTTGTCAATAGATAATTCTCGCCCCAAGTCGTGTTGTTGTAAGGTCGCAACGCAGTCGCGGAATACGTATTTTGCTGAGGGGTCCCAATGACAGACAGACCGCCGTTGGGCGGCGTTGTACCTGTGGCCAATTCCCATTCATAGGTGGTCAGAGCGTGATTGTAGAGATCAATAAGGGGCAGGTTGCTGGCGTGGGTGTAGATCCAACTTAATCTAAGAGCTGAATTCCCCTTGAGCGATTGCTCGACTGTAAAATTGGCCTCTGTGATAAATTGCGGAGGGCTATCGGGAGAGGCGGAATACTGGTAGAGGCCCGGAAGAATCCCATTAGTCGAGTTACTGTTGACCGCGTTGGCAGTATTTGAGCCAATCACTCCAAAGACAGCAGGGGCGTTATAGCGCAATATCTCATTGGGGAGTCCGTCAATGGCTTGCGAGGAACTCTCGTAACTTTGCGTGTAGGAGTTGGTGAATGGGTTGTTATAAGCAGTTTCGTACTCTATGAAGTCCTCCAGCGGAACGGGATTCGCAAATCGCCCATACGCTCCACGTATAACCGTACTGTGTGTGCCGCCAAAAGGCTGATATGCGATGCCCACTCGTGGCAGGAAGACGAGATTATAGTTCCTCATTAGCGTGGTAGCCGGGAACCCCGCTTCACTAGGGGTCTCGAAATTTACGCCGATATTGTTGTCGTTGGTGATAATCGATTGCTGGGTGCGCCCTTGAGAAACCAGAGTGGAAATTGGAACGGGCAGCACTACAGCTCCAGTCTTAAAGTCGAACCCCTCAACAACGTTATATTTCGTCCATATTGCCGGATGAGCCTCGTAGCGGAGGCCAAGATTCAAAGTAACCTTTTTCCCAACGTGGTAGTTGTCCTGAAAATAGGCATCGACTTCGTTGTCGTGATAATGGTTCCATCCGCCTTGGAGCCAAACCTGATACGATGCCGCACTTCCGAGGAATAAGCTGGCGTCAGCATTGCCGGTATTCGGGAGGGCGGTGTAATTTCCACCTGATGCGGTGTTATAGATTGCTGTCGGGATCGTGTCAAAACTTATCTTATCTGGTTGCTGTTGCGGATACTGCACCATGCGTTCATGACGAAAGCGTCCCCCAAATTGCATCTGGTGATGTCCCAGCGTCTTGCTCAGGTTCTCGTCAATAGTGGATATGATCTGACCTTCTTTGGCAGTGTTGGTCTGACTGCTGCCAAGTTGGAAGATTTGACCTCCGATCAGGGGAAAGCCCTTTTCACCGAAATTGTTCGGCAAATTGAGCATCGACTCGTAATCGACGTTCGGAGTGAGCGCTGCGGCGCCCGCCAGCTTCTTTTCGCTGAACCATTGCTGATTGACCAGGGTCTCGGCAAAGAAGGTTGGAGAGAATACGTGCGTATAGCCAATTCCCGCGTAGTAACCATTTGTGGGGGTATTCGCATAGCCAGAGATCGAAAGTGCCGCACCAACTGGAATCCCATCTGCTGCGCGGTTCTCTGGCCCACTCGTTACATTGGTCCCTTGAAGGTTTTGTGTGTACCTTAAAAACGCGCGATTCTTTTCATTGAATTCGTGGTCCAGTCGAATGGTGAACTGAGGTTCAAGATTCAACTGGGGGGTGACGCTCGTCAGGTTGGAGGTCACGAGTGGGTTTGCAGCGGAAGTCGGTAGAGGAACCAGTTGGTAATACAGTTTGGCAGTCGGAGAAATTTGACCCAGTGGAATTTGGTTATTCATGAATGGTGTTCGGCAGTAAGGATTGGCGCTGCCGGTATACGGGCAATTGGTAGAATTGGCCGTAGTCGAAGGATCAAAGATAACCTGCTTGACTCCGCTGCTGTTGACCAATCCACTGAAGTCGCCCTGGCTCATTGCGGTAGTTGGCACTTTCCCGAGCGAGGAGATGGATTGAGCTAACGAGAAACGCTCGAACGCGAAGAACCAGAAGGATCTATCTTTGCCATGATAAATGTGGGGCAAAACGATCGGTCCACCCATCGACGCGCCAAACTCATTGCGGACCAGATGTGGTGCAACGAGGTTGCTGGGGTCTTGCCTGGCTTTGGCAATGCCGATTGCATTGTTGCGCGCTGTCTCAAAGAAGGTTCCATGCAAACTGTTTGTTCCAGACTTTGTAGTAAATATCGCTGTGGCCGGTGTGGCGTACTCAGCGCCAGCGTTCATTGCCACCATCTTGACTTCCTGCACAGAGTCCGGATCAATCAG
>Ga0335072_10008535_pt1 | contig 14852 bp, 14 predicted proteins | sample Lox_Sample_21_FD_206725 | JGI IMG/M metagenome (GOLD analysis project Ga0335072, IMG submission 206725) | Soil microbial communities from Loxahatchee National Wildlife Refuge, Florida, United States - Lox_Sample_2.1 | ecosystem: Environmental > Terrestrial > Soil > Wetlands | place: USA... | reverse complement strand
TTACTGCCGATGCGTGGGACGGGCAAATGCTGTTCCTCAGTGCGCACGGCTATCGTGTCATCGCGCATGATCGCCGTGGCCACGGACGATCCGGCCAGCCTTCGCATGGCAACGATATGGATACGTATGCGGACGACCTGGCCGAGCTGATCGAAACGCTGGACCTGAAAAACATGGTGATGGTCGGCCATTCCACCGGCGGCGGCGAGGTGGCGCGGTATATCGGCCGGCATGGTTCCAAGCGCGTCGCCAAGGCGGTATTGGTCGGTGCCGTCCCGCCAATCATGGCGAAAACCGCCCATAACCCGGGCGGCCTGCCCATGGCGGTGTTCGACGATATCCGCAAAGGCGTGCAGACGGATCGCTCGCAGTTCTACAAGGATCTCTCCGGCCCCTTCTACGGCGCCAACCGTCCCGACGCGAAAGCGAGCCAGGGCTTGCGCGACTTCTTCTGGCTGCAGGGGATGCTGGGAGGGGTGAAGGGCCAATACGAATGCATCAAGCAGTTCTCCGAAACCGACTTCACCGAAGATTTGAAGAAGATCGACGTGCCGACCCTGGTCGTGCACGGCGACGACGATCAGATCGTGCCGATCGATGATTCTTCCAAGCTCACCGCCAAGATCGTCCGGGACGCCACCTTGACGATTTATCCGGGCGCTCCGCACGGCCTTACCGCCACGCACCTGGACCAGTTCAACGACGACCTGCTCGCCTTCATCAAGCGCTGAGCGTTGGCCGCTGTCCGGAGCTGGCCCATGTATGCCGGATAGCACGTTTTTTTGTTCAAGGATTTCCATCATGACGCTTACCGCCAAACCCGTTCCCGGCTCCAAACTGCTGTCGCCGGATAATCATGCACTGATCCTCATCGACTACCAGTCGCAAATGTCGTTCGCGACGCATTCGATCGATGCGATCACCCTGCGCAACAATGCCGGCCTGATCGCCCGGGCCGCAGCCAGCTTCAAGGTGCCGACGATTCTCACCACCGTGGCCGAGAAGAGTTTCTCCGGCCCCATGTTCAGTGAAGTCACCGATCCGTTTCCGGGCCAGCCGCTGCTGGATCGCACCAGCATGAATACCTGGGAAGACGCAGCAGTCATCCAGCGGGTGAATGCGCTCGGCAAGACGCGGCTGGTGTTCGGCGGCCTGTGGACTTCCGTCTGCATCGTCGGTCCGGTGCTGTCGGCCATCGAGCAGGGCTATGAAACATATGTGGTTGCCGATGCGTGCGGCGACGTATCTGCCGAGGCGCACAACCGGGCAGTGGAGCGCATGCTGCAGGCCGGCGCGGCGCCGATGACGTCGCTGCAGTATCTGCTGGAACTGCAGCGCGACTGGGCGCGCACCGAAACCTACGAAAGCACCACCGGCATTGCCAAGGTCTACGGCGGCGCCTATGGCCTTGGCGTGATCTACGCCAAAAGCATGTTCCACGCCCAGGGCGGCTGAGCCGCCATGTATCGCGTCATATCGGAGGCCGCATGAAGCCTTATCTGCTGTCGCTTGCCGCGGGCCTGCTCGTGGGCGCGATCTATAGCCTTGTCCACGTGCGATCGCCGGCTCCGCCGGTGATCGCCTTAGTCGGATTGCTGGGCATTCTGATCGGCGAACAAATTCCTCCGCTGGTCAAGCAACTGGTTACCCGGCAGGCGGCCACGGCGTGGGTGGGCCAGCAGGTGAAACCGCATGTATTCGGTGAATTGCCGCGCGGGAAACTGCCGGTGCGCACCAGTACGGATGAGCAGGGGGAATCATGAGTCCGTCCCATACCGTGCCCGACATCATCCTGCGTGGCGGTCGCTTTGCCACGCTCGACAGCGCCAAGCCGAACGCCAGCGCCGTGGCCATTTCGGGTGGGCGCTTTTCCGCCGTGGGCAGCGACCCGGAAATCACCGCGCTGGCAGGCGCGGGTACGCGCGTGATCGACCTGCAAGGGCGGCTGGTGCTGCCGGGCTTGATCGACAACCACCTGCACATCATTCGCGGCGGCCTCAACTTCAATCTGGAGCTGCGTTGGGACGGCGTGCGCTCGTTGGCCGATGCGATGGACATGTTGCGCCGGCAAGTGGCGATTACGCCGCCGCCGCAGTGGGTCCGCGTGGTCGGCGGCTTCACCGAGCACCAGTTCATGGAAAAGCGTTTGCCCACGCTGGCCGAACTCAACGCCGTGGCGCCGGATACCCCGGTGTTCCTGTTGCATTTGTACGATCGTGCGCTGCTCAACGCCGCCGCGCTCAAGGCCGTCGGCTACACGAAAGACACGCCCGAGCCGCCGGGCGGCCAGATGGAACGCGACAGTGCCGGCAATCCCACCGGTCTGCTGCTGGCCAAGCCCAATGCGGCCATCCTGTACGCCACGCTCGCCAAAGGACCGAAGCTGCCGTTCGATTACCAGCTCAACTCCACGCGCCATTTCATGCGCGAGTTGAACCGGCTTGGCGTCACCGGCGCGATCGATGCCGGCGGCGGCTTCCAGAATTATCCGGAAGACTACGAAGTGATCCGCACGCTGTCGCAGGAAGGACAGCTCACCATCCGCCTGGCGTACAACCTGTTTACACAAAAACCCAAGGGCGAGAAGGAGGATTTTCTCAACTGGACACAGACCTCCCGCTATAAGCAGGGCGACGATTATTTCCGGCACAACGGCGCCGGTGAAATGCTGGTGTTTTCTGCCGCCGATTTCGAGGATTTTCGCCAGCCGCGCCCGGATCTCCCTTCCAGCATGGAAGGCGAATTGGAAGCGGTGGTGCGCATCCTGGCCGAGAACCGCTGGCCGTGGCGCTTGCATGCCACCTATGACGAAACCATTCACCGGGCGCTCAACGTATTCGAACGCGTCAACCGGGACATTCCGCTCAAGGGGCTGCACTGGTTCTTCGATCACGCCGAAACCATTTCCGATCGCTCCATCGACCGCATCGCGGCATTGGGCGGCGGCATCGCCGTGCAGCATCGCATGGCCTATCAAGGCGAATATTTCGCGGCGCGTTACGGCGCCGAAGCGGCCGCCATCACGCCGCCGGTGGCGCGTATGCTGGAAAAAGGTGTCAAGGTTTCTGCTGGCACGGACGCCACGCGCGTGGCGTCCTACAACCCATGGGTATCGCTGGCATGGCTCGTCACCGGCAAGACGGTGGGCGGCCTGCGCATCTATCCGCAGCGCAATTGCCTGGACCGCGAGACCGCCCTGCGCATGTGGACGCAGTACGTCACCTGGTTCTCCGACGAAGAAGGCAAGAAAGGGCAGGTCAAGGTAGGGCAGCTGGCGGACCTGGTCGTGCCCAGCCGCGACTATTTCGCCTGCGCCGAGCAGGACATCGCCGACATGACCTCGCATCTCACCATGGTGGGCGGCAAGATCGTGTACGCCGACGATGTGTTCAAGCATCTGGACGAAACGACGCTGCCACCGGTCATGCCGAACTGGTCGCCGGTGCGCATGTTCGGCGGCTATGCGGCCTGGAATGATCCAAAACCCGCAGCGCCGCAACAACGTCACGCATGCGGTTGTGCAAACCGCTGTACCGTCCACGGCCACGATCATATCGGCGCATGGTCCGCAAAGCTGCCGGTTCGCGACGAAGACCTGAAGTCATTCTGGGGCGCACTGGGCTGCGCCTGCTGGGCGGTGTGACATGGTTGCCATTCGCCCTGATACCGATGCGCCTGCGTGGGTCAATGCCGTGCTGGCGTCGCGCGCCACCGCGATGCTTGCACGCCTCGCGCTGACCTTGCCGTACTGGTGGAGCGGCCTGGACAAGCTGATACATCCCTCCGCGGCATTGGCCGAAATGCACGGACTGGGCTTTCCGGCATCGTGGTGGTTGCTCAGCCTGTTGCTGGTGGTGCAGCTTGGCGGTTCGCTGGCCATCATCGCCAATCGCTACGCATGGCTCGGCGCCGCCTTGCTGGCGGGCTTTACCGCTTTCGTCACCGTCGTCGCGCATGCCTTCTGGAAGCAGGATGGCGCGCTGCGTTTCGCTGAAATGAATGTCTTCATGGAACACGTCGCCCTGATCGCCGGCCTGGCCTTCGCGGCGCTGCATGCCCATGCCACGAAAAATCGTCGAACCTGGAAGGAGTCTGTATGACCATCTTTAATCGCAAGTGGCTGGCCGGTGCATTGCTCACACTGTTGCCGATGTTGGCTGTGCCGGCCACACAAGCCAATCCGCCGGTTGGCAATCAGGGCGTGGCCGTCGGCGCGCAATACGACACTACCCACGTGTATGTCGCACCCGCCGATTTCGATACTTTCGTGAACAGCTTCATCGCCACGTTCGGTGGCAAGCCCTCGCCGCGCGGCACGTTCAACGTGCTGCCGGTGCCGAGCAATACGCAGGCGCAATATGTCTGGACGCCTGTCGGTACGCTATCGAACTTCGGTTTCCTCACGCCGATTCCGTATCCGTTCGGTCAGGAGCGCACCGGCTACCTGGTCACTGACATGGATGTGGCCTTGAAGCAAGCGCGTGCCGCGGGCGCCGAGGTGATCGTGGACAAGTTCAAGGATCCGATCGGTTTCGATGCGGTCATCCAATGGCCGGGTGGCGTGAAGATGCAGCTGTACTGGCATTTCACCGCGCCGCACTACGATCCGCTGGAAAGCGTGCCGGATAATCGCGTGTATGTTTCACCCGATGTGGCGGATGTCTTCGTGCGCGACTTCCTGCGTTTCTCGCACGGCAAGGTGGTTTCCGACGATCGTCATGCGGATGGCGGTGAGCTGGGGCGGCCAGGCTATACGTATCGCCGCATTCGCATCGAATCGGGCTTCGGAAAAATGCAGGTGAACGTGACGGATGGCCATCTGCCGTATCCGTTCGGACTGGAGATCACCGGTTACGAGGTGAAGGACTTGAATGCGACGTTGGCGAAGGCCGCGGCCGCTGGCGCCAAGCTGTTGTCGCCGCCTTACGCATTGACGGACCGTAGCTCCGCCATCGTGCAGTTTCCAGGGGGGTACATAGCCGAGATTCATGCGCTGAAGACCCATTGAGCAGCGTGGTGAACTGGCAGCGCTGCATGGCGAAGCGTTGCGCGGCTGCGCTGGTTTCCACGCTTTGCGCGACGCTGCATGTTCCGGCTGTCGCGCAGGAAACCACCGGCCAGTCGATGCCCCAGCGTCCCGCCATCGGCTTTTACCGTTGGCAGGAAGACTGGTCCGTACTCGCTGATCCGCGCCTGCCCAGGCGATGGGGCGATGCACTGAAGTACATGCGGATCTGTGCCAACGATTCGAAGCGATACCTGTCCTTCGGACTCAGCTTGCGCGAGCGATTCGTCAGCATCGATCCGCCGTTTTTCGGCGTCAACGGCGGCAAGCACCAGGATTATCTGCTGCACCGCCTGGAACTGCATGCCGACGCGCACCTCACGGACCAGACGCGTTTCTTCGTGCAACTGGAAAATTCCCTGGCCCCTGGTTTGGCCAAGCCGGGGCCGGTCGATGCCAATCGCCTGGATCTTCGCCTGGCTTTTCTGGATACCCAGCAAGCGCTTGGCAGCGGACTGTTCAAGCTGCGCGTGGGTCGCCAGGAAATCGCGTTCGACCTGCAGCGTTTCGTGTCGGTTCGCGACGGACCCAACGTGCGCCAGGCGTATGACGCCATCTGGGCCGACTACGAGCGTGCTGGCTGGCGCATCAGCAGCTTCATCAGCCAGCCGGTGCAATACCGCAACAGCCGCGACTTCGACGACTACAGCAACCGCCGCCTGCTATTCGGCGGTGCGCGTGTGCAGCGCAAGCTCACGCCAGGCAGCGAGATCAGCGTGAGCTTTTCGGATTATCGGCAGGCCGATGCGCACTTCCTCGCCGGCGCCGGACGCGAGGAGCGCCAGAACCTCGACGTGCATTACGATGGCCAGGCCGGCGCCGTGGACTGGGATGTCGAAGGCATGAAGCAGGGCGGCAGCGTTGCCAATAAGGGTGTCGATGCCTGGGCGTTCGGCTCGCTGGCCGGTTTTACGTTCAAGCAGCTGGCGTGGAACCCGCGCGTAGGCATGCAGCTCGATGCGGCTTCCGGCGATCACAATCTGGCCGATAACCGGGTGGGCACGTTCAATCCACTTTTCCCCAACGGCTACTACGTCACCCTTTCCGGTTACACCGGTTACAGCAATTTCATCCATCTCAAACCTTCATTGACGATGGCGCCGCTGACCGGAGTGAAGCTGGTCGCTGCCGTGGGCTTGCTGTGGCGGCAGACTACGCAGGATGCCGTGTACGTGCAGCCGGATATCCCGGTGCCTGGAACTGCAGGCCGCCCTGGAAAGCGCAGCGGTACGTACACGCAGCTGCAACTCAGCTGGATGGCGGCGCGCGACCTGTCGTTCGCCCTGGAAGCCGATCGCTATTTCATCGGCCAAGCCGTACGGCGCGCGGGTGGCCACGATTCCAACTACTTTGGCGCCGAAGTGCGCTGGGGCTGGTAAACGAGGCGTTCATATGAAAAGTCCATCTCTGCCAAGCTTGCTCGGCTTCAACGCGGGCTATGTGGATACCGCCGGCTTCCTGGCGTTGCACGGGCTTTTCACCGCGCACGTTACCGGCAACTTCGTCACTCTGGGAGCGGCGTTGGTACAAGGCAGCGGGGGAGCCATCGCCAAGCTGCTGGCGTTGCCGGTCTTCTGCGTGGTGATCGTAGTGGCACGTCTTTTTCATTACGTACTGCTCGGCCGCGGGATGCCGGTACTGCGCACGATCCTGTTGCTGAAAACGCTGTTGCTGCTGCTCGGCGCCACGCTGGCGTGGTGCTTCGGGCCGTTTGCCACCGGCGACAGCGTTTACGCGGTAGCCACCGGCCTGGTATTGGTCGCTGCCATGGCCGTGCAGAACGCCGCTCAACGCGTTCACCTGGCGAAGATGCCGCCCACCACGATGATGACCGGCAATACCACGCAGATCATGCTGGATGTGGCCGACAGGTTGCGCGGCGTGCAGGGTGACGAGCAAGCGGCCACTAATCAGCGCCTGTGGCGCATGGCGGCTAGCATCGGCGTGTTTGCGCTCGGTTGCGCGTCCGGCGCGGTCTTTTACCGGCTATTCGACGTCAAATGCTTTGCACTGCTGCCATTGGTTGCGTTAATGGCCTATCGGCATCGCGACGCAGCTGCCGCGGCTTAAGTTAGCGGCGGCGATCACTCAAGCTTTGACGTAGGGCAAAGGCCTGTTCGGCATCCTGTCCGGCGGGATGCACAAGACCATGCTCGTTCCTTTGGTCGCTGCGGCGAAGTTGATCTTCACGATCAATGCGGGAGTGCGGTAAGTAGCGCGCCGCGAATTCATCGCAGCAATGACCTCGGACAGCGGAGAGAACAATGGGAGGGTGATCAGGTCGCCAAGCGAGCAGCATCCATATCCTTCTGCAAGGATTAGTGCTCCTGTTCGTTCAGATTGCGAGGCGCTACGGTGACTGACGATGGGATCCGTGAAAGTGTACCTGCACGAACTCTTCGAGCAGCATGGCCATGGCTGTTGCCTCGCCTGACGTAGTCCGCGGCGTGCGTTACTGCTCGCCGCCAAATGCATGGCCGAACATGGGATGGCCGCCTGCGGATTCACTGCGGGTCGCTTCGTCCTGCAGCACATCCCAGTGCTCGACGAGCTTGCCGTTTTCGATGCGCGCGATGTCCACGCCGATCAAGGCAGTGGCGCTTGCCGAGTTGGTGTAGCGGCTGTGAATCCAGACAAGGTCGCGCTTGGCGACGACCATGTCGTATTCGAAACGCACGTCGGGAATCGAACGAACCAGGCCGAACAGTCCTTCGCGTCCGGCGGGAACGACGCGGCTGTGCTGGACGTAGGTTTCGGACCAGCATTCCGCCGCCTTGGAGTAATCTTTCTTGTTGAACAGCGTGTCCAGGGCATCGAGGACAAATGCAATGTTCTTCTCTTCGAGTGGGGTAGTCATGTCATAGGCTCCGATGGCAGCTGGCGACGGAGCTCCCGTTTGGGATTCGCCGTCGTCTGTCATGTGCGGTTGGGAAGGCACTCGCAGCAAACTTGATGGGCATCGCGAGCACACTCATGGAGTGCTCGCGATGCTTCGATGTGGCGTCGCTCAGCCGACGGGAATCGGGTGGTCGACGATAAGCTGGTTGAATTGTTCGACGAACGCATGTTCGTCAGGTCCGGCGTTTTCGCGCAATGGCCTGGCCGCCTGGACGACGACTTCGGTTGTGGCGGTCTCCAGCAACGCCATCGTTTCCTCAATGAACGCATCCAGCGGCATCGCGCGCGGGTCGCCGCTTTTGTGGATGAGGTCGGTGTCGACCCAGGGCGGGGCGATCTCCAGCACGCGCACACTTGTATCCCGCAGCACGAAGCGTTGCGACAGCGTGTACGAATGGATCGCAGCCTTGGTCGCCGAGTACAGCGCGGTCGCCGCGAGCGGTACGTAGGCGAGCACCGAACTGTTGTTGATGATGTACGACTCGGGCTGTCGTTTCAGATGCTCCACGAAGGCGGCGCTCACGCGCACCGTGCCGAGCAAGTTGGTGTCGATGAGGTGCACAGCCTGTTCGTCGTCCAGCGGACCGCCGGCATTATCGAAAGGCATCACGCCCGCATTGTTGATCACGACGTTCAATGCCGGGTAGCGCTCGATCAACTGACCGGCCACCTGGCGGATCTGCGCGGCGTCGGTGATGTCGAGTTCGACCGTGTCGATGCCGGGATGCAGGTGGGCGATGTCGTCGAGCAGGGCCTTGCGCCGTCCTGCAAGGATGACTTTGTTGCCACGCTGGTGCAGGGCTTCGGCCAGTGCGCGGCCGATGCCCGACGTGCCGCCGGTAATGAAGATGGTGTTTCCGCTGAGTTTTATGATGCGTGCTCCATGCCCGGCTGGACCGGGTACAGGTTCGAGGTTGAATGTTCAGCGCGCAGCGGTATAGCGCGGCGCGGGTACATTGCTGGACAGGTGTGGGGACATCGTTTGCCGGGCGGCCTCATAGGCTTCCCACTCTTCGCCGGCGTGCAGCGACGGGATCGTCACAAGCTCGCGACGGTCAAAACCCGTCAGTGCGGCGTCGACCATGTCGGCGGCCGACATCACGATGTCCTTGGGCAAATGCTCCAGCGGCAATCCGCCGGTCTGCCAGAAATCGGTGGCTGTTGCACCGGGCAGCACGGCCTGCACCTGTATGCCCTTGCCCGCAAGTTCGTGGTGCAGCGACTGGCTGAAAGCGAGCACGAAGGCCTTGGTGCCGCCGTAGACACCGTTGAGCGTCTCCGGCGCGATCGCGACGATCGAGGAGATGTTGATCACCGCGCCCTTGCCGCGTGCGACAAAACCGGGGATGGCGGCGTAGGTAAGGCGGGTCAGCGCAGTGACGTTCAAGTCGATCATCCGCGTCATCGCGCCGACCTCGCTGTCGAGCAGTGGCGTATGCGTGCCCACGCCCGCGTTGTTGACCAGCAGCGTGATGCTGGCGTCCTGTTTCAGTTTTGCTTCGACGATGGCGAGCGCCGCGGGGTCGTTGAGGTCGGCGTCGACGATTTCGACGCTCCGGCGCGTCTCGTTCGTGATGCGGTTGGCGAGGGCGGTCAGCCGGTCGCGGTTGCGGGCGACCAGGATAAGGTCGTAGCCACGGCGCGCGAGGCGGTCGGCGTAGATGGCCCCGATGCCCGACGATGCGCCGGTAACGAGGGCCGTGCCTTGATATGCGTGGGTCATGATGTCACTCCGTTGCGAGGGTGTGTGGCGAATGCGAGGATGCATTCTGGGCGCGCCTTGGCGTGACTTAAATGACGTATATGGGTATGATTTGCGCCATCACCTGGCGGGGAACGGACATGCACCGGATCGGCTTTCTGCTCAGCGACGGCTTCCAGATCATGGCGCTCGCGCCGCAATCGGTTTTCGAGTACGCGAACCTCACGATCGGCGAGGCGTTCTACACGCTCGGCAATTTCTCGGTGGCTGGCGGCGAGGTGCATTCGTCGCTCGGCGTGCCGGTGGGCACGCGGTCATTGCGCGGACGGCTCGAGGTGGACACGTGGATCGTTGCCGGGGTCAACGATCCGCTCAATTCGCCGGCGCCCGATGGCGTACTCGCATTCCTGTGCAAGGCGGGGCATCGTGCGCGACGCATTGCCGGCATCTGCACCGGTGGATTCGTGCTCGCGGAAGCCGGCTTGCTGACGAACCGGCGCGCCACCACACACTGGGCGTACGCGCGCGAGATGCAGAAGCGTTTTCCGGACATCCGCGTGGAAGAAGACCGCATCTACATTGTCGACGGTTCGGTCTGGACCTCCGCCGGCATGACGGCAGGCCTGGACCTTGCGCTTGCGATGGTGGAAAAGGACCTGGGTGAGGACACGGCCCGTTCGGTAGCGCATGGCCTGGTCATGCATCAACGGCGGGCGGGCGGCCAGTCGCAGCATTCCGAGATGCTCGACCTGGCACCGAAGTCCGATCGCATCCAGAACGCGTTGAACTATGCGCGCCAGAACTTGAGCCGCCCGCTGAGCGTCGAGGAGCTGGCCGAAGCGGCCCATTTGAGTCCGCGGCAGTTCAGTCGTGTCTTCACGCTCGAAACGGGACAGTCCCCCGCGAAAGCCGTGGAACGGCTACGACTGGAGGCTGCGCGGCTGATGATCGAGCAGAGCCGGCATCCGTTTGACGTGATCGCCAAAGAGACCGGCTTTCGCGATCGCCGCCATTTGCGTGAGGCCTTCACGCGGGGATTTGGCATTCCGCCCCAGGCAGTCAGGCGCGACGCGCATCTGGAAGTCTGAGCGGCGTTCTGGCTATTTGACCGCCGCCGGAAAGCGCACGCTGCAGGCTGCCTGGTCCGCAGCTGCCCGCACAAGCCGTCAGGTTGTTGGTGAGCAGGGCCTTGGCGCCGGCGGCAAAGGCCCCGGCTTCCTCATGCCGGACATGCACCCAGTCGATCGAGCGGCGGTCCAAATGCTCCGCGAACAGATTGAGTGTGTCGCCCACGATGCCGTAGCAACGCTTTACGCCGGCCTGTTCGAGCACCTCGACCAGGATTTCTGCAACTTTCTAACGTATGGCTTGCTCCACACGGTGAAAAGAGGGCGTTGAACGATTAGCGGGCGCTAGGGCGAGGAAGGCCGTCGTCCGATGGCCAGATCCAGTGCCGCATGCGCAATGCCCACGTTTGCATCGGCGTCTTCCTGACCGGCTTCGGCCTGGGCGAGCACGGCTTCGTTGCTGGTCAGGTCGGTGATGGTGGCGAGCCCTCGCCGATACGAATCGAGTGCGGCTTGGTAGGCAAGTTCGGATGCATGCGTATACGCCAGCGCCTGGTTGCGATTGTCCAGACTCGTCTTCAGATTGTTGTAGGCCTGCACTACTTGCTGGGACGCTGCGTCCTTGGTCTCCGCCAGCGCATCTTCGGCAGCTGTCTTTTGGGAGACCGCCATCGAAACGTTGGTGGCGCGTGTGCCGCCGTCGAACAGCGGCCATTCGAACGATACGAACAGTGCATTGCCGTTTCGATCGATCGAAGAATAAGGGCCGCCGTCGCTGCTGATCTTGCCGATGTTCTGGAACACCTGCGCCGAAAGGCTGATGGTCGGTCGATAAGCGGCGCGCGCGGTTTCGATCTTGGCGTCGGACGCGGCTATTTTGTCGGTGGCGGCCAGTACATCCGGGCGGGATTGCAGGGCTTCGTCGATCAACTCCCGCAGCGGTGCGAGCGGCTGCGTTGTCGATGCATCGGCGGGGGGAGCGATCTGGAAATGCGTTTCAGGCGGCAAGCCGATCGTGGCAAGCAATGACGCGAAGGCTGTATCCGCCGCGCCGGTGGATTTTGTCAGGGCCAGCCGCATCGCCGCTGTCTGCCGTTGTGCCTCGGCCAGCTGCACCACGGTGGCGCGGCCGTGCCGTTTCTGGTCGGCGACCGCCTGCTCGGTCAACTGTGCGGCTTCCAGCGCCTTTTTGGCAGCGCGGACCTGCCCCTGCGCAGACGTCGCTTCGAAATAAGCTTCCGATACGTCGAACACCAGTTTTTCCTGCGCGCCAAGCAGGCCCGATTGAGCGGCAGAAGCGTTGTGCCTGGCTTCCTCGACCTGGCCCTTGCGGCGGCCGAAATCGAACAGCAGCCACTTCAACTCCAGGCTGGGAAAGACTTCCTGGGTGGAGGAAACAAAATAGCCTTTGGCCGAGACGTTGCGCGGGATTGCCAGCGGCGTGCGCTGGATGCCGCCCAGTGCTTTGACATCGAGCTGCGGCGAGTACTGGCTCTTGGCAAGCTGGATGGCCAGGTTGGCTTGCACGGCTTCCTGCTCGACTTCCCGCGTCTTGGGGCTGATATCCAGTGCGATGGTCAGGAGTTCAGGCAACGCGTACACGCGGTCCGCGAGCACTGGCGCGTCGGTACGGCCGGTGCTGGTTGCTGCATCGTGAGATGACGGCGGCGTATTAGTCCAAGATGTCGATTGAGCATTTGCGACGTCGACGTAGGCCAATGGCATGACCGCAAGCAAGAACGCCAGGCCTGCAGATAGAGGCGATTCAGATCGCACGCGATGCATGATCGATCTCCTCGCTGAGGTGTGTACGAGCCTGGCCAAGCAGGGTGGGCGATGTCAGGTCGATGCTCTCATCGGATATGTCGGCGCGTGTGGCTTTCGAAAGCGCCAGCAGACGCTTCGACGTGCGTTTGTCAGCCTCTTCATCGAGCGGAAGCGAAACACCATGCTGCTTGAGCCGGCACACGACAAAGGCGGCCGATGCAAGTTGCTCGGCCCGATGAGCTTCGGGAGGCGAGCGATCGGCCTGGCGCCACTCGAATAGTGCCCGCACATTCAATGCGGATGCTTCGGCGTTCTTCCTGCAAATCTCCGCTTTCATCAAGGTGAGAGCGGCTTCGTCCGTCGTGATGAGCAGCTCACCCAGTTGCCCGATGGCCGACGACCACTTGTCGCGTGCCTGGTCCAATGCACTGACCGGCCAGAGTGCTGTGAAGAAGATCGTGATCCAGAGGTTGCCTACGATGATCCCGACCACGCGATCCCGTAATACGGTGAGGTCGTCGGCGGGGTGATAGCCTTGCAGCACGCCCAGGAAGAAGGCGAACGCAATCTGCATGCCGCCATAGGCGATCGTCTCGCTGCTGGTGGATATCCATGCACAAAAAACCGATACCGCCGCGATAAGCAGGCAAAGTTGGCCAATGTCGGTAAGCGCGGGAAGCACAAAGACAATGCAGAGCCCGGCGATCAGCCCGCCAATGATGGCACCAGACAGTCGCAGGGTGAGCTTATGGATGCTCTCCCCAACCGTGGTCAACGAGACGAAGAAGCAAGTTGTGACCGCGGTACGAATGCCAGGCCAGTCGAGCAGGGTGTAGGTCGCGTAGGACGCCAATACCGCACACATCACCTTGAATGCGAAGCGCGCGTGCAAGCGTTTCTGGAGCGCGTCCGCCACGGGTGATTGTCGCGATGGCGGCGAGACCTTGTCCGGCACGGCCGCCGAAGTGTTGCCGGAGGCTTCGTCAAGCAGCTGGTTGATGGCGCTGCGAAGGGCGGCCTGGGAAGGGTCCGAGTCCGTCGGCGCGGGTTCGCCCTCACTGCTTGCTGCATCGGTCGCGACATCGCGGCGCTGTAAAAAAATGCGCCGGCTTTGCCTGAGCGTGTTGGCCAAAGAACGTCTTGCGGCAAGCGGAACGCTAGATGGAAGATATCGGGCGATCTGCAACACCTCCAAAAGCATGGCAAGCAGGCGATTGTCTTCCTGCGCCAACGACTTGATTCGCTTGTTCCATAGAAACGCTTTGTTTTTCAGCTCGCTGAGCGATAGCAGTTCATTGCGCAATTGCACGGGATCGGTGGAGCAGGGGCTTTCGACATAGGCAGCAACGGCGTCCATGAGTTGTGCGGCCCGCTTTCGTGCGAGTGCGACAGGGCTTTCGCCGGCAAGTAGATTGACCAGCACGGTAACGCCAACCGGTACGGCAACCACCACCCATAGCCACAGCACTGTATGCGTTACGAATTCCGTTGTCGGCGCATCGTCCAGCAATGTTTGCGACAACACCAATATGAATCCCGCCAAAAAGGCAATCGGCCCCAAGCGGCTGGTGCGCGCCAGAAACGTTCCGGCCAGTGCGCTCACCGCCAACAGCGGAATTCTCAGTGCAGGTTCGGAGGCGTCGAACACGTAGAACAGCAAGGACGCAGCGACGGCCAAGGTCACCGCGACCAGTCCTCCCACCGAGGAAACCAGGGTGGAAGCGGCATCTTCATGGCTGACAAGAAAGACGAGGTAAGCGATATACGCCGGCAATGGAATCTGAAATACCATCGCGATGGCAACGACGATGACGGTACATCCGGTGATGCGGACGATCGTGCGAACGCGGGTATCAGTCAGCGCAAGTTCGCGTTGCAGCAACCCCGTCAATCCGCCCTTGTCCTGCAGTTCAATCGGCGCGTGCATGGCTCACCCGGACAGAGGCTGTTGCACCGACGCGCAGGAAGGCGTGCCTTGATTCGTTCAAACGCACCCATACGGGAAAGCGTTGCGCCACGACCACCCAATTCAGGTTTCGACTCACTTCCGGAAGGCCCGGGCCGGCAAGCCCCTCGGGCTGGACACCCGCCCCCATGCTTTCCACGATGCCATGCAACGGCTGGTCTTCATGCCCCATGACCCAGACGGATGCGGCGTCGCCGGCGTGCAATCCGCGTAGATCCGTTTCACGAAAATTGGCGACGGCGTACCAACTGTTGTCGTCGATCAACGTAAAAAGCGGATGGCCGGCAACGGCAAACGATCCCAATGTGAGATTGAAGCCCACCACCGTGCCGTCCACGGATGCGCGAATGACGGTTTCGCGAAGATCGCGAGCCGCCAGGGCTTGCG
>Ga0335072_10008534_pt1 | contig 14853 bp, 17 predicted proteins | sample Lox_Sample_21_FD_206725 | JGI IMG/M metagenome (GOLD analysis project Ga0335072, IMG submission 206725) | Soil microbial communities from Loxahatchee National Wildlife Refuge, Florida, United States - Lox_Sample_2.1 | ecosystem: Environmental > Terrestrial > Soil > Wetlands | place: USA... | reverse complement strand
GCGCCTGCTGACGATCACCATCGCGGGCGTGGCCGCCCTCGCGGCCGCAATCGCATTGCTGTCGGCTTCCCGCTAGGACCGTCATCATGTCAGCTGACCTGGACGAGCCCGGCGTCGGTGATCCGGCTAACCGGACCCGGCTGGCCTGGACCCGGACTGCCATCGCGTTCGCGGCCATCGGCGCGGCCATGCTGAAATCGAGCCTGATCGCCGGTGTTGTCGTGATAGCCCTGAGCCTGCCAATCTGGGCAGCCGCCCGCCGCGTCAGGCACGCCACGGACGCAGCCTCCGCTGCCAGCGGACTTGCTCTGGTAGCCATCACCGTCGTGCTGGTAGCGATAGCCGCGCTCATGGTGGCCGTGCTTGGGCATAGCCCCGGAATGGCCGTTAAGTAGCGCCAGACCTGCGCGTGAACTGCGGATTGCCCTCCATTGACGTGCCGAAGCGTCGTCATGATGTCGTCATGTTCCAGGGGTAGACCTGTCGCCGGAGCGCCGAGGGCCGCAATTGCCGTAGGCGATCACCGCGAGTCGTGCGATTGGGGTACGCCGAGTGCCGAAACCGACAGCACCGCGCTGGGACGAAGACACCATGGATCAGGCGCCGCCCTCGGCTTCGCACCGGCGCAGAGCCGGGCGTGGCGGTCGTCCGCGGCGCGACCGCAACTGGCGCCCGCACGTGCCGCGGCGCCGGTGGTCACGCTTGTTGTCGGTCGTCATCATCGTGGTGCTGATCCCGATCGCCTGGTCAGTCGGGGACGCGCTGACTATGCCGGGCGGCGGATCACTCTCCGCGCGGCTAGCCGAGTGGGCGCGCGACCATTACCTCGGCTGGGTAGTCACGCTCGGCGAGGAGATCACCTACCAGCCGCCGAAGGTCGGCGGCAAACCGTCGTTCGCGCTCACCGGTCCGAGCGTGGCCGTCAAGAAGGCCTCCAGTAACGCCAGGCACGGCACGACAGCGACTAACACCTACGCACCGCCGGCAACGCTGAGCTCGTTCGCGGGCAAGCCGCTGCCCGGCGAGGGAGTCTGGCGCGTGCTCGGCACCGTGGATGGTGAGCCCGCGATTTACGGCACCTACCTCCGGTTCAGCAAGGTCTATAGCTCCTATGTAGCGGGCATCGCGTCGATGAGCCAGAACCTGCTGAAGTTCGAGCTGCGGCCAGGAACTCTGGATCCCGGGCCTGGCAACTGGAAGGCGCCGGACTACATCCCGCCCGGGACTCGCCGCGGGCTGATGGCAACCTTCAACAGCGGCTTCCGGATCAACGTGTCCGGCGGAGGCTTCTATCTGAACGGCAAGACGGACGGAACGCTGACACCCGGAATCGCGTCGATGGTCTACTACCGGGACGGCCGTATCGCCATCGGCGTCTGGGACCGCACGGTGCGGATGACACCCCAGGTCGTCGGTGTCCGTCAGAACTTGCACCTGATCGTGCAGAACGGCGTTGTCCCATCCTCGGTCGACTACAACGTCGAGACCAGCTGGGGCGCCACTCTGGGCGGCGGCTATAACGTCTGGCGGTCCGGCATCGGGATCACCAAAGACGGCCGGGTGATCTGGGTCTACGGTCCTGCGCTGGACGTGCGCCAGCTTGCCTTGCTGCTCCGGCGGGCCGGCGCGGTCACCGCCATGCAGCTCGATATCAACCCGGCGTGGATGTCGTACGAGTACTACCTGCACAGCAACCGGGCTAACCCCAAGCCGGTTAACTTGCTGCCCGACCAGCAGCAGCCGGGCGACCGGTACTACTACCCGAACAGCCGAGACTTCATCGCGGTCTACGCGCGATGACCTCACCGACTCGCGAGACTGCCAAGGAGCAGCCGGCAGTCGTCGAAGCTCGTCCGATACGACGGCCGGCTGCACTAGCCGCACTGCTGCTCGCCGCGCTCCAGGCGGCCCGGCCCCGCCAGTGGCCCAAGAACCTGCTGGTGTTCGCCGCGCCGCTGGCGGGCGCGACGCTCGGCCGACCGGGCGGATTCGGCTACGCACTAGTGGCATTCGCCGCCTTCACGGCTGCCTCCTCGGCGGTGTACCTCATCAACGACGTCATGGACGCCGAGCGGGATCGGCTGCACCCGACCAAACGCAACCGCCCGATCGCCTCCGGCCGGCTGCCGGCACCGCTTGCCCTGGTGCTCGCCGCGGTTGGGCTAGGGCTGGCAATCCTGGCCAGCTTCGCGATCGGGGAACCGAGGCTGGCTCTGGTGGTCGGCATCTATGTTCTGACGTCCTGGCTCTACAGCGCGGGCATGAAGCACCTGCCTGGCGTGGAGCTGGTGCTGGTGGCCAGCGGCTTCGTGCTACGGGCCATCGGCGGCGCGGTAGCGACCCACGTACCGCCGTCCGTGTGGTTCCTGACCGTGTGCAGCCTGGGCGCACTAATGGTTGCGATCGGCAAGAGGTACACCGAGTTGTCGTTGCTCGGCACCGATGCGGCCGCGCACCGGCCGGTCATGCGCTGGTACCACATCTGGCTGCTGCGGGCGGGCCAGCGAGCGACCAGCGCCGTGATGCTGAGCGCTTATGTGCTGTGGGCGCTGTCTCACCACGATGCCTGGATGCGCGCCTGGCATCTGGCAAGCGCGCTGCCGCTCGCCTGTGCACTTATCAGGTTCGACCGGCTGACCGGACTGGCCGACGGCCGTCCGGTGGAAGACCTCATCGCCCGGGATCCGACAATGATCTGCGCCGAACTGGTGTGGCTCGCGATGTTCACGGTCGGGTTGTAATGCCTATGCCAGGTGTCAGGGCGACTCCCGAGCGCTTGCAGGAACTGGTTGCGGCCCGGCCAACGCCCGACCTGACCGCCCGCGGCGCCGGCCTGAGCTACGGTGATGCCGCGCAGAACTCCGGGGGTCGGCCCGGTGGCTGACTGGCGGGCCGTCAGGGGGCGGCTGGACCCGCACGGCCTGTTCCAGTCTGATCTGGGGCGTAGGGTCGGCCTATGCTGAGCGCGAAGTCGCGGTCACAGACCCCGTCTGCGGTAGCTGGCGGCCAGCCGCATCGGGTACTGCCGCACCGCGTATTGCTGATCGGCGGTACCAGCGAGATCGGCCTGGCGATACTCGATTCCCTACACCTGCCCGCCGACGCCGAGGTGCTGCTGGCCGGACGAGATGCCGAGCGGATGACCGCGGCAGCAGGCTCGATCCTCGGCCATATCAAGACCGTTGGCTACGATGCCGCCGACCCCGAAGCAGCGCAGGCGCTGGTAACGGAAGCATTCGCCGACGGCCCGGTCGATCTTGTGATCTCGGCAGCGGGTGTGCTCACTCCGCAAGATCAGATGGACGCCGAGCCCGATCGCGCCGCGGCGCTCATCCAGACCAACTTCACCAGCCACGTGACGACCCTGCTCGGGGTCGCCGGGCGGATGCGCGCCGCCGGTCGGGGCACCATTGTCGTGCTCTCGTCGGTAGCAGCCGTCCGACCACGCAAAGCGAACTTCGTCTATGGCGCGGCAAAGGCGGGTCTGGACGCGTTCGCCCGCGGCCTGGCCGACTCGCTGCACTCCAGCGGTGTACGCGTGCTCCTGGTCAGGCCGGGATTCGTGGTCGGCCGGATGACTGCTGGGATGACCCCGGCGCCGCTGGCCACGACCCCGGCCCAGGTCGGCGCGGCAGTGGCCGCTGGACTGGCTGGTTCAGCCGCCGTCGTCTGGGTACCGCCGGCGCTCCGCCCGTTCGCCATTGTCATGCGCCTCATCCCCCGTGCGGTGTGGCGACGGTTGCGCAGCTAAGGCTGCGCGGCGGAGAACGTGGCTACGCGGCGGAGAACGTGGCTGCGCGGGTAGGAGTGCTGCGCGGGTAGGAGTGACGGATGCGAGTACTGGTCGCCGAGGACGATAGAGGACTGCGTGACGTGCTGGCCCGCGGCCTGCGCGAGCGCGACTACGTCGTCGACGTCGTCGGCGACGGCGAGGAGGCAGTTAAGTTCCTCCGCGCCTACGACTACGAAGTCGTGGTGCTCGACTGGCGGATGCCGGGCATGTCCGGACTCGATGTCGTTCGCTGGATGCGGCGGCACAACCGGCCGACGCCCGTCCTCATGCTCACCGCACGGGACGCGCACGCGGACCGGGTGACGGGACTCGACGAGGGCGCCGACGATTACCTCGTGAAGCCGTTCGACTTCGCCGAGCTAGTTGCCCGGATGCGGGCCCTGCAACGCCGGCCTGCTGTGGTCCAGCCGCCCGAACTGGCCATCGGGGACCTGCGGTTCGACCCCGCCACCCGGCAGGTCCGGATCGGCAGCCAGCAGCCGGTCCTGACGGCGACCGAGTTTGGCATCCTGGAGCTGTTGATCCGCAGGTCGCCGGCTGTCGTGCCGCGCAGATCCATTGCCGTCAACGTCTGGGACGACGAAGCCGATGCCATGGGCTCGAACACCATCGACGTCCACCTGGCCCGGCTGCGCGCCAAGCTGACCGGGGGGATGGTGCGCATCGAGACCGTGCGCGGCGTCGGCTACCGGATCGTGGAGCGCTAGCCGATGCGCCTGCGCGCCAGATTGCGGCCGGAGATCGCGCATGCCGCGAAGGTCGCGCTCGCGGCCAGCCTGCTCATCGGCATCGTGTACGCGGCCTGCGTGACCGTTCTCGACCAGGTAGTGTCGGCGCGCCTGACCGCGTCGGTCGACGAGCGGCTGGCCGAGCGGCTGACCGACATTGGAGAGGTCGGCCTGCGCGGGTCTGCGCTCGACGACGACGACATCGACGCCACTCCGGTTTACCTGTGGTGGCAGACACCCCCGGGGCTGATCGCTCCGGTCGACCGGGGCGCCCCGCACCTGCCGCGCACGGTCCGGGTTACTACCCGCCAAGCCCAGACGATCCAGCTTCCGGAGGGCACGTTCCGGCTGCAGGCAGGCACGATCGACGGCGTCAGGTACATCGCGGGGCAGAATCTGCAGACAGTCGACCACCTGATCGTGCTGCTTCGGGACGGCGAGGCGCTGGTTTCGCCCGTGCTACTGCTGGCGATCTTCGTCGGCGCGCTCACCATCGGGCTGCGCGCGCTGTTGCCCGTCGAGCAGTCGCGCCGACGTCAGCTCGAGTTCACCGCCGATGCCTCGCACGAGCTGCGCACTCCGCTGAGCGTGATCAGCGCCGAGACCTCAGTCGCACTGAGCTCGCCGCGGAAGGCCGCGGAGTACCGCGCAGTACTGACCCGGATCGGCGGCGAGACCGCCCGCCTGAGAAAGATCGTCGAGGATCTCCTCTGGCTCGCCCGCTTCGACTCGGCACCGCCCCAGCCGAGCGATGAGCCGCTGGACCTTGGGACGCTGGCCGGCCGGTGTGCCGAGCGCTTCAGGGCTCTTGGCACCTCCCGTCAGTTCGACGTGGAGCTCGTCACTAACGACTCGGCACCGGCCTGGATAAGTGCGCCACCGGAGTGGATCGACCGGCTGACCGGCGTGCTCGTTGACAACGCGTGCCGGTACGCCGGCGCAGGCGGCACGGTGCGGATCGGTGTCACGCACCGCGGCGCGAGAGTCGTGCTGACCGTCGAGGACAGCGGGCCCGGTGTACCCGCCGAGATGCGCTCCCGGCTGTTTGACCGGTTCCATCGGTCCACGGATCAGGGCGGCAGCGCCGGCCTCGGGCTCGCCATCGCCGACTCGATCGTCCGCTCAACCGACGGGCAATGGCGGGTTGGCGACTCCGAGCTTGGCGGCGCGCTGTTTGAGGTCTCCTGGCGGCGAGCTGGCGTGCGGCAGGCGGCCGCGGCTCCGGCCGACGGGCGGAGCTCCCGGTCTGGAGGCCGCGAGCCGGCCAGCCCAGCTCCGCCTCATCGCAACGCGTCTACCACCAGTACCGCCAGCGCAAGCGCGGTGAACAGCGAGTACGCGCCGAGCGATCTGCCCCGGTCACCGTGACGCAACTGCCGGAACAGAACCCAGCCAAAGGCAACGGCCTCCAGCCCGCCGCCAGCGACACCCGCGGCTGGCGCGGCCAGGCCACCAATGACCGCGGCGCTGCCAGCCAGATGGACTGTGCCAAGCAGCGAGGCAGCCCACAAGTTGCGGCCTTGCAGCACGCCGAGCCGAGTCAGCTGGTCCAGCCGGGCAAGTCCGGACCGGTAACGGGTCAGTCCCGCCACCGCCGATGGCAGGGTCTCAAGCAAGAGCAGCACGGTCAGCGCGATAGACAGGGCAAGCATCGGGACTCCTTCAGGTTCGCTTCGGCTCAGCTGGCGGAGCAGCAGCGGCCGACTCGCCCGAGCCTGAGCCTGCTAGCTCGACGAACCGCCGCCGGACGGTCGCTGCCGTTTCGTCCGGGGGCGTGTCCCAGATCTTCTGATTGAAGATCTCCACCTCCGCGTAGCCCGCGTAGCCGACCGCCTCGACCTGCGCCGAGATCGCCTGAAGGTCGATGAACCCGTCGCCGACGTGGCCGCGCCCCAGAAGGACGTCGGCAGGTAGCGGCAGCACCCAGTCGCAGAGCTGATAAGCGACGATGCGGCCGGCGGCACGGGAAAGGTCAGCGGCGAGCTGCGAGTCCCACCAGACGTGGTAGGTGTCCACCACCACCCCGACCACCTCGGACGGGAACTGAAGGGCAAGATCGACGGCGTCGCCCAGCCGGGAGATGGCGCACCGGTCGGCGCAGAACATCGGGTGCAGCGGCTCGATGCCGAGCCGTACCCCGGCCCCCTGGGCGAATGGCACCAGCCCAGCGATCCCATCGGCGATCATCCGGCGGGCAAGGCCCAGATCCCGGCTGCCGGGCACAAGTCCGCCCGACACCAGGATCAGCGCATCGGCCCGCAGCGCCGCCGCTTCTGCCACGGCGGTGATGTTGTCCGCCCGCGCGGCCGCCCGCGCCTGCGGGTCGGCGTGGGTGAAGAACCCGCCCCGGCACAGGCTGGAGACGTGCAGGCCAGCCGCCCTGACCGTCGCCGCGGTCTCGGCCAGCCCGAGCTCGGCGACCTTGTCCCGCCACAGGCCGATGCCGGCGATCTCGTGCCGGACGCACAGGTCAGCCGCCTCCGCGGCAGAGAGGTTACGAACCGTCGCCTGGTTCAGCGAGAGCCTGCTGACGTCGATCACGTGCTCGCCTGCAGATACTCGTGCATCCGGGTAACGGCGAGCTCCGGATCGAGCAGTGCCCTGGCGGCCGCGGCCCGCTCGAAGACCCGGATCAGGTGGTCAGCGGACCGGCTCTGCTGCAGCCGGTCCAGCATCGAAAAGCTCGGCTGCAGCCCGTTGAGCCAGGCCACGAACGCGATGCCGGCCTTGTAGTGGACCGTCGGAGCCTCGAAGATCACCCGGCTCAGCGCGACCGTCGGGCCCATAGCTGCCTCATAGCCGGCCAGATCCCCGGCGTCGAGTGCCTGCAGGGCCGCTGCCGCCGGCCCGGTGATTGCCGCGAAGGCGCCGAGCAGCGCATCGCTGTGACCCCGCGCATCGCCTTTGATGAGGTCGGAATAGTTGAAGTCGTCGCCGGTGTACATGCGGACCTCAGCGGGCAGTCGGCGCCGGAGCCAGATCTCATTGTCCGCGTCCAGAACCGAGAGCTTGATGCCAGCGACCTTGCCGTCGGCCCGTTCGATCAGGTCAAGGACGGTCCCGGCGGCGGTGCGGAAATCGCTGCTGCCCCAGTAGCCGCGCAGCGCCGGGTCGAACGCCTCCCCCAGCCAGTGCAGCAGCACCGGCCGGTCGGCGAGCGTGAGCAACTGCCCGTACACCTGGAGGTAGTCAGCCGCTGACCGGGCGCTGGCTGCCAGCGCGCGGCTCGCCATCACGATCACCTGGGAGCCGCTGGTCTGCACGAGCTCGATCTGATCGGCGTAGGCCCGGATGATCTGCGGCAGCGGATGCCGGCCGGCGGCCAGCTGATCGGTGCCCGCACCGCTGGCGATCGCGGTGCCGAGCTCTGCCGCGCGGGCCGCCGACCGGGCGATCAGCTCGCGGGCCTGACCGGCGGACAGGCCCATGCCGCGCTGGGCGGTATCCATCGCCTCGGCCACCCCGAAGCCGTGCGCCCACAGGTGCTCCCTGAAGGCCATCGTTGACTCCCAGTCGATGGTCCCGTCGCCAAGCGCGGCCACGTGAGCCGCCGCGTAGACACTCCGTCGTTGCGGCGGCGGATAAGAAGACCTCCAGTCCGGAGCGGGAACGGGGCACGTCGTGGGCCGGCCAGGAAGCGCGATGGCCGCGGTCATCCCTGCTCCCCTAGTTGCGGGACTTCGACGCGCCGGCCCTGCGCGGATGACTGCAGCGCCAGCTCAGCCAGCTGGACTCCCCTGGCTCCGGCAGCCAGGTCCCACTGGAACGGCCTGCCCTCGGCCGCGGCCGCCAGGAACAGCTCCCACTGAACCTTGAAGCCGTTGTCGAACACTGCGTTGTCCGGGACGTCGGTCCACTGCGCGCGGTAATCGATCGGGTCGGGCAGGTCGGGGTTCCAGACCGGCATCGGTGTCGACATGCGGTGCTGCACCGCGCAGTTGCGCAGGCCGGCGACCGCACTGCCGTGCGTACCGTCGATGTGCAGCTCGACCAGTTCGCGGCGGTTCACCCGGACGGCCCACGAGGAGTTGACCGAGGCGAAGACGCCATCGGCGAACTCAAGCACCGCGTAGGCTGCGTCATCCGCGGTTACCTGATACGCCGTTCCCGTCTCGTCCCACCGCAGCGGCACGTGCGTCGCACGCCGCGCATACAGCGCCGTGATCGGGCCGAGCAGGTCTTCAAGCAGGTATTGCCAGTGCGGGAACATGTCGAGCACGATCCCGCCGCCGTCTTCGGCGCGGTAGTTCCAGGACGGGCGCTGGGCGGGGATCTGGTCGCCCTCGAACACCCAGTAGCCGAACTCCAGCCGGGCGGCCAGAACACGCCCGAAGAAGCCCGACCTGACCAGCCTCCGCATCTTGATCATGCCGGGCAGGAACAGCTTGTCCTGCACGACGCCGTGCACAACGCCGGCCTCTCGGGCAGCTTCCGCGAGCGCTAGCGCGCTGGCGAGGGAGCTGGCCACCGGCTTCTCGGTGTACACGTGCTTGCCGGCCGCGATGGCCTTCGCCAGGCTCGGCTCGCGCGCGCTGGTGACCTGGGTGTCGAAATAAACCTCGACCGACGGATCGCCGAGCACCTCGTCCAGGCTCGTCGACCAGCGCTCCAGGCCGTGCCGCTCGGCTATCTCCCTGAGGCGGTCTTCCCGGCGCCCGACGAGGATCGGCTCGGGATAGATGGCCGTACCGTCGGCCAGCCGGACCCCGCCCTGAGCGCGGATGCTGAGCAGCGAGCGCTCCAGATGCTGCCGGTAGCCCATCCGGCCAGTTACGCCGTTCACGGCGACATTAATGATCTTGCGGGTCATAGCCTGCCTTGTCCTGGTCGTTCTACTTTCTAGCGAATCTGCGCGGTTTCGTCTATCGACCTCGTTCTAGCCCACCAAGGCGGGGCCGTGCAGACTGGGATCAGCCAGGAAGTGCCCGTTCCCGGCCGGATGGCCGCAGAGGAGAACCGCGATGACTGATACTGCGATGCTTCGGGCTGACCAGGCCGATGCTCACGCGGATCACCCGCTCGATCCGGTGACGGCGGCGGAGTTCCTGGCCGGGCGGGAGGTCCTTGCCAGGGCGGGGCTACTGGGCAAGGCTGTCCGGTTCGCCTACTACGGGCTCGATGAGCCGCCGAAGGACCAGGTCCTAGCGGGCCCGGCGGCCGAGCGGCTGCTGCGTGCGTTCCTCATCGACACCTCCTCCGGCGAGTCGAGTGACGTTGTCGTGTCGCTGACCACTCAGCAAGTGGTCAGCCGCCGGGTTCTTGACCCACGGGTCGACGGCCAGATGCCCATACTTGACCAGGACTTCACGGTCACCGAGGAAGCGGTCCGTGCGGACCCGCAGTGGCGCTCCGCCATGGCCAGGCGCGGGCTGACCGACGTCAGCAAGATCCGGCTGTGCCCGCTGACTGCTGGGTCGTTCGACGCACCGGACGAGCATGGCCGGCGGATGGTGCGCGTGCTGGCCTTCGTGCAAGCCGAGCCCCATGACTACGCGTGGGCGCATCCGGTCGACGGCGTCGCAGCGTACTTCGATCTCATCGAACGGCGCGTCTTCAAGGTCGTCGACGAGTTCGAGCTACCGGTTCCGGCCGAGTCAGGCAACTACGACGACCCGGCCGTACGCGGGCCCTTGCGCACCGGGCTGCAGCCGATCGAGATCAGCCAGCCCGATGGCGCGAGCTTCACCCTGGAAGGGTCGCGGCTGAGCTGGCAGAACTGGTCGATGCGGATCGGCTTCGACGCCCGCGAGGGACTGACACTGCACCAGATCAGCCTTGCCGACGACGACCGAGACCGGCCGCTGATCTACCGGGCGTCGATCCCCGAGATGGTGGTGCCATACGGCGACCCCCGTTTCAGGTACTGGCAGTCCTACTTCGACACCGGCGAGTACATGGTCGGTAAGTGGGCGAATTCGCTCGAACTCGGCTGCGACTGCCTGGGCGAGATCGCTTACCTGGACGCCACCGTTGCTGACGACTTCGGCGAGCCGAGGGTGATCCGCAACGCGATCTGCATCCACGAGGAGGACCACGGGATCGGCTGGAAGCACTTTGACATCTTCAACGGCTCATCCCAGACGCGCCGCCAGCGTCGGCTGGTCGTCTCGTTCTTCAGCACAGTCGGGAACTACGACTACGGCTTCTACTGGTACTTCTATCTCGACGGCGCTATCGAGTGCGAGATCAAGCTGACCGGGACGCTGTTCACCGCGGCGCACCCTGGTGGCGATTATCCGTACTCGGTGCAGGTCGCGCCGGGGCTCGGCGGGCCGGTCCATCAGCACCTGTTCAGTGCACGGCTGGACATGACGGTAGACGGACTGGCGAACGCGGTCGACGAGGTTGACGTCAGTGGCCTGCCAGTAGGCCCCGATAACCCGTACGGCAACGCGATCGTCCAGCACGTGACCAGGCTCGGGCGGGAGTCACAGGCGGCCAGGCGCGCGGATGCGACGCGCGGACGTACCTGGCGGGTGGTCAGTACCGAGCACGTCAACGCCTTCGGCCGGCCAGTGAGTTACACCCTCTACCCCGAGGCGGCGCCGGTTCTGCTCGCTGACGCGCAGTCCTCGGTCGCTGCCCGCGCCGGATTCGCGACCAACCATCTGTGGGTGACCAGGTACGACCCGTCGGAGCGCTACCCGGCCGGTGACTTCGTCAACCAGCATCCGGGCGGCGCCGGGCTGCCCGCGTTCGTCGCTGCCGACCGGGACATCGATGGTACGGACATCGTGCTGTGGCACACGTTCGGGCCCACGCACTTCCCCCGCCCCGAGGACTGGCCGGTGATGCCGGTCGCACGGTGCGGCTTCACGCTGAAGCCGACTGGGTTCTTCAGCCGCAATCCCGCGCTGGACGTGCCGCCACCGGCCGGCCATTGCCCCGAGTGAGGGGAGTTCGGGCCCGGATTTACGCCGCGTACCCGGTGGCCTTCTCGACCACCATGCGCACGACAACGCGGACGGCGCCGGGGCGGTCTGGAGGCTTGTCCCTGCCGTCGTACTTCCACGAGAGCTGATTGTCCACGCGCCGGTCGATGTCGGGCGTCATCGACACCCGACCGCGAAGTTCGACGTAATTCTCCGGGTCCGCCGAGTCGATCACGGTGACGCTTACGCGGGGGTCGCGCACCATGTTGCGGTGCTTCACCCTCCCTTCCACCGTCGAGAACAGCAGATCGCCGCCGTCGCGCCCGACCCACATGACGGACGTTTGCGGGCTGCCGTCGGGATTCACGGTGGCCAGGACCGCGTAATTCTTGCCGTCGACCAGCGCGAGCGCAGATTCGCTAAGCGGGACACTCATGGCCGCACGGTAACAGTCAGCGCCGAGCGGCTCGCGGTCAGACCCTGATGTCCGGACCGCACGGGGCGTTACGCTCCTGTGCACGCCAGGAGCCGCAAGATAGGTGCCCGTCCTTGATCTTGATCGCGGTACTCAGCCTCCTCTTCTGGGCGGGATTTCTGGTCACCGCTGAGGTCAGGGCGCCCGTCAGGATACGGCCGGTCATTCGCTGGATCGCTGTGTCCTGGCTGCTCGTCGAGATGAGCATTTTGCTTTCCCAGCGCGCGAGCCAACGCCATTGGACTCTCCATCACAGCGCCCTTGGAGTCAGCGCGTTCCTGCTGCCTGTGGTGGGATTGGCCTGCCTCGCCGCTGCGGCAGTCAGCTGGCGCCGTCGACCCGATCGGCGGAAGGCTTAGCGGGTTGTTTGGGCTGTGCCACCTGTCTTTGACCGGCTGAGGTCGGCCCTTTGGGATCGATGGCCGTGTACCGCCGGGCGCCAACCGGGTTACAGTCTGGGCATGAGCGGGGCTCACCGCAGCACAACGCAAAGCCCGATCGCCTCCGCGCGTAAGTCAGCCGTCTGGCTGCTCACGCTCTTGGCTGCGGTTACGGCACTCTTGGCCTTCCTCGCGCTGATTGCGTTCGTCGCCTACCTTGCTTTCACGTACGAGCCAGCTTCCCCCGCCTGGCTCCTTCCCGTCGCTATTGCGCTGCTGGGTGCAGTCTGGCTATGGGTGCTCGGCGACCTAGCCTGGAGCTTGCTGCGCAAGCAGCCTCGCTCACCTGCCCAGCGGGCGCGCTTGATGTACAGCGCGTTACTGCCACTGGGCAGCACGATCATGCTCTTCGGCTACCTTGGCCAGCACTACGGGTGGTGGACGCACGGCACGGTAGAGTCGGCCCTGACCTGGACCGGCTGCCTGTTGTATGTCGGCGTTACCGCTTCCCGGCTGATGCACGAACACCATGTGCTGCCAGCGCTCAGAAGGCATTTCGCCACACGGCGCGGCCCATCTGGCTAACACACGCGCTCGGCACGAGGTAGATGACGCCGACGCTCGCGATAAGAATGCGGGAACGTCAACTTTGCACCCGTTCCGTGCATCACAACCCTGGCATAACGGCGTAAAAGTTCACCGCTGCGCACTGAAACGGGTGCTATGTCGCCGCCGGAACCGGCACCCACCGCCACGTTTCACGGATTCGGTGCGCCCATACTATCATCAAACGGACATAAGTACGTATGAGAGCCGTGAAATGTCGAATCTATGACGCCCGTCACCAGGGCACCAGCCGGAAATGTGACAGCTCGCTACTGTTCGCGCAGACGCAACCGCCGGGCCTCACGAGCCGGAGGCCGGGGGGTCATTTCGGGCCATCTGGCCAGCGCGCAGCTCGGCGTACATCTCCCACGGTGCGCGCGGCAGCACGTGGCCGGTCTCCAGCAGCGATTTGAGGTTGGCGCACACGGCAGGCCATCCGGCGGAGACTGCGTCCAGCGCATCGGTGCCGGCCAGGTTCTCGTGCGTGACAGTGAGCCGGACGATCTCGTGGTAGGGCTCGATCTCGAAGGTCACCCTCGAAGGGCCCGCGGGAGGGGCTTCGCCGGGAGCATCGAACGTCATGCTGAGGCGGCGCGGTGGAGTGGACTCCAGCACGGTGCCGATCACGTCAGCGATGTCCGAGCCGTCGACGCGCCGGTGCTCCCAGCGGGAGCCCGCTTGCCAGTCGGAAACGTTGCTGTGCCCCCAGTACTGCGCGGTCAGAGATGGATCGGTCAGTGCTTCCCAGACCCGCTCTGGTGAGCTTTCGATGTAGGTGACGTACACGTATCGTGGCCGGTCGGCCATGGTGCCCTCCTCTGCTCGTTGCTTAATCGCGCTCAGTGCGCGCAGGCGCGGCCGTTCGAACTTCTGAATCCAGCGTTCCTGCATGGTCCACAGCGGGACCGGGTTGAGGTAGTGCAGCTTCTCCCGGCCCCTGCGAACGGTGGTGACGAGGTTCGCGGCCTCGAGCACGCCGAGATGCTGGGTCGCGGACTGCCGCGCCATCGCAAGCGGTCCGCACAGCTCCCCCAGGGTCTGGCCGTTGCGTTCGCGGAGCCTGTCGAGCAGCGCCCGCCGTGTCGGATCGGCGAGCGCCCTGAAGACCGCGTCCTCGTCACCCACCCGCCTAATATGCAGGTAACTACCTGCATAAGTCAAACAGGCCGCGGTCTGCGTCGCGCAGGCCGGCCCACTGCCCCCAAGCGGCACCTCACTGTCGGCAGCTTTCAGTAACGTCGCGGGCATGAGCGACGACCGAATCACGATGCGGCAGTTCTATGAGTCAGACGGCGTCGAGGACTGGCGGGTGATATTCGGCGGAGATTGGGCATGTGCGCACTTCCGGAGCGGTTCGTTCGCGGCCGGCGTCGCGCTGGTGCAGGCCATCGGCAAGCTCGCGACCGCCGCCAGCCACGATCCCGATGTCGACCTGCGGCCGGACGGCGTGACCGTGCGGCTGTTCACTCACGACGTCCACGGGCTCACCAACCGGGATGTTGAGCTCGCCAGGGAGATCTCCACGGCGGCGCGCGAACTGGACCTGCCCGCCGATCCGTCCGCGGTGCAGCACGTTCAGGTCGCGATCGATGCGCTAGCCATCCCGGACGTGCGGCCGTTCTGGCACGCAGTGCTGGGCTATCAGCATGTCGGCGACGACGATGAGCACGACGCCCGTCGCCGTGGACCGACGCTCTGGTTCCAGCAGATGGACGCGCCACGACCGCAGCGCAATCGCTTCCACATCGACGTCTACCTGCCCTACGACCAGGTTGAGGCACGCATCGCGGCCGCACTCGCCGCCGGCGGCCACCTGGTCAGCGACGCCCACGCGCCGCACTGGTGGACTCTCGCCGACAGCGAGGGCAACGAAGCCGATCTGGCCATCTGGGGATAGCCCTGTCAGGCCGCGAGCTCAATACGCATGACGACGCGCCGCGGGCTGGGGTGACTGACCTCAGCGAACCCGGCCGACGCGAACACCTGCCGGGTTCCGACG
>Ga0335072_10008533_pt1 | contig 14853 bp, 14 predicted proteins | sample Lox_Sample_21_FD_206725 | JGI IMG/M metagenome (GOLD analysis project Ga0335072, IMG submission 206725) | Soil microbial communities from Loxahatchee National Wildlife Refuge, Florida, United States - Lox_Sample_2.1 | ecosystem: Environmental > Terrestrial > Soil > Wetlands | place: USA... | reverse complement strand
TCGGCGTACGGACGGCCTCGACTATTACCGCAGTGCCCACAGCAGCTCCCGACGTTGACGGCTCGCTTCATAGTAGAACGTGTTCTTGAAATTTCGAGTGTGAGCCAGTTCACCCCAGGCGGCGGGCGTGCTTGAATCCCACTAGAACACGTTACAGATCCGGAGGCATGCCATGCCTGAGCCGCAGATCGCGCCCAGCCTTGACCTGACCGATCCTGACCTGTACGCACACCGGGTCCCGCAGGAGGAGTTCGCGGTGCTGCGCCGCGCTGCGCCCGTCAGGTGGAACCCCCAGCCCGGCGATATGGGCTTCGACGATGACGGGTTCTGGGCCGTCACCCGGCACAAGGACGTAGTCGCGATCTCCAGGGACAGCGACACGTTCTCCAGCTACGAGAACGGCGCGATCGTCCGGTTCCCCAGCGGCAACACCCGCGATCAGGTCGAACTGCAGCGCGTGATCATGCTCAACACCGACCCGCCGCATCACACCAAGATCCGCGGGATCGTGTCCCGCGGATTCACCCCGCGGGCGATCAACGACCTGCGCGAGGTGCTAACCGAGCGGGCCGCGAAGATCGTGGCTGCGGCGCTGGAGCAGGGTTCCGGCGACTTTGTCACCGACGTCGCCTGCGAGCTGCCGCTGCAGGCCATCGCCGAGCTGATCGGGGTGCCGCAGGAAGACCGGCACAAGCTGTTCACCTGGTCGAACGACATGGTCGGCTACGACGACCCGGACTATCAGGGCGACGGCGAGACCGCGGCGGCTGAGGTACTCGGGTACAGCATGCTGATGGCCGAGGACCGGCGGACCTGCCCGCGCGACGACATCGTCACCAAGCTCGTGAACGCGCAGGTGGACGGTGAAGAGCTGACCTCGGACGAGTTCGGCTTCTTCGTTATCCTGCTGGCAGTGGCCGGCAACGAGACGACGCGCAACGCGATCTCCCACGGGATGCTGGCGTTCCTGGACAACCCGGCCCAGTGGGAGCTGTTCAAGGCAGAGCGGCCGCAGACCGCCGTGGACGAGATCGTCCGGTGGGCCACTCCCGTGACGGTCTTCCAGCGGACCGCCACCAGGGACGTCGAGCTCGGCGGCCAGGAAATCAAGGCAGGCCAGCGGGTCGGGATGTTCTACCGGTCGGCGAACTTCGACGAGGAAGTCTTTGACCACCCCGAGCAGTTCGACATCACCCGCAGCCCGAACCCGCACGTCGGGTTCGGCGGCACCGGCGCGCACTACTGCCTCGGCGCGAACCTGGCCAGGCTCGAGATCGACCTGATCTTCAACGCCATCGCTGACTCGATGCCCGACATCGCCAAGGCGGGCGACCCGCAGCGGCTGCGCTCGGGCTGGCTGAACGGGGTCAAGCGGCTGCCAGTCAGCTACCGCTGATCCGGAGCAACCGCGCCCGCTGCCGCCCTCTGCGGGGACAACTCAGCTGCCGATCGCCGGCACCCAGCTAGCCGCGGGTGTCGGCGACCACTCACATTCATCAGCCTGCGGCACTGATCGGCTTGATGTCGTCGAGCGTGTCACCAAGCCGGTCCTTCTCGAGCTCAATGTCGTATCGCGCCTGCAGGTTAAGCCAGAAGCGCTCGGAGGTCCCGAAGAAGCGCGCGAGCCGCAACGCGGTATCTGCGGTGATCCTGCGCTGCCCGTGGACGATCTCATTGATCCTGCGAGCTGGGACACTGATCTGCTTTGCCAGCTCATACTGACTCAGCGACAGCGGGACCAGAAATTCCTCGAGCAGGATCTCACTGGGATGAACAGGCTGCATGATGATCTTCGGTGCCATGTGTTCCTCCTCTGTGATAGTCGACAATCTCTACGTCTTCCGGACCAGCATCCGACCATCGGAAGCAGATCCGCCATTGCTGGTTGATCCTGATGCTGTGCTGCCCAGCCCTGTCTCCGTGCAGCTTTTCTAGCCGGTTGCCAGGAGGGATGCGCAGGTCGGCTAACACCTCCGCGGCGTCAAGCATTGCGAGTTTGCGCCACGCCACTCGCTGGACGTTCGTATCCAGTCGACGCGATCTACGTCGCTCCCAGATGGCCTCTGTGTCAGTCGGGGGTGTCGGCGACCACCCACATCGAGAAGTACTGAGAGCCGCCACCGTAGGCGTGTCCGAGCGCGGTGCGCGCCCCGGCGACCTGGTGCTCGCCTGCGGTGCCCATGACCTGCATGGCCGACTCGGCGAACCGGAGCAGCCCGGACGCGCCAATCGGGTTGGAACACAGCACCCCGCCGGAGGGATTGACCGGGATGAGCCCGCCGATCTCGGTCTCCCCGGCCGCGGTCAGCTTCCAGCCGTCCCCGGCAGCCGCAAAGCCGAGATTCTCCAGCCACATCGGCTCGAACCAGGAGAACGGCACGTAGATCTCGGCCACGTCAATCTCGTCGATCGGACGCGAGATCCCGGCTGCCGCCCAGAGGGCAGCAGCGGCATCGGCGCCGGCCCGCGGGTTCACGTTGTCCTTCCCGGAGAACATCGTCGGCTCGGTCCGCATCGACGTGGCCCGGATCCAGGCCACGGGGTGAGCTGACGCCTCCGCCGCGGCCTGGTCCCCGATCACGACGGCGCAGGCCCCGTCGGAGGACGGGCACGTCTCGTCGTAGCGGACCGGGTCCCACAGCATCGGCGACGCCTGCACCGACTCCAGCGTGATGTCGGGCTGCCTCAGGTGCGCATACGGGTTGCGGGCGCCGTTGCGCCGGTCCTTCACCGCGACCAAGGCCCCGACGTGCGTGGGCGCGCCGCTGCGCCGGATGTAGGAGCGCACGTGCGGCGCGAAATAGCCGCCCGCCCCGGCCAGCAGCGGCATCGAGAATGGCGGCATGATCGACAGCGCCCACATGGCGTTGGACTCGGATTGCTTCTCGAATGCAACCGCCAGCACGCGGCGGTGCAACCCGGCCTGCACGAGGCTAGCTGCAACCACGCCGGTCGCGCCGCCGACCGATCCGGCCGTGTGCACGCGCAGCAGTGGCTTGCCGCCCGCGCCGAGCGCGTCGGCCAGGTACAGCTCGGGCATCATGACGCCCTCGAACAAGTCAGGCGCCTTGCCGACGACAATCGCGTCGATGTCGGCAAGCTCGAGCCCGGCGTCAGCAAGCGCGCGGTCAACGGCCTCCCGGCACAGGCCGGCCATGGAGACATCCGGCCGCTTGCTCCGGTGGTGCGTCTGGCCGGTACCGAGCACCGCGGCGCGGTGCTTAGCTGAACTGGGCCGAGCTGATCCGGAGCTCATCGTGCCTCCATCACGCACACGAGATTCTGCTGGAGCGCCGGTCCGCTGGTCGCGTGCCCGAGCGCGCGGCCGGCCGAGCCCGAGATGATCTGCCTGGCGGCATGTCCGATGCGAGCGAGGCCGGCCGCGAACATCGCGTTCCCGGCAAGCGCTCCGCCGGACGGGCTGATCAGCGCCGAGTCCGCAAGACCGAGCGCGCCGGTCAGGATCAGCTCCTGGTGCGTGAACGGCGCGTGCAGCTCGGCCACCTCGACGCCGGCCGACCCGGCCGCCGCCCCGGCCGAAGCCGCGGACGGCGCGCTGGTCAGGTCCCTCGCGCCGAGCTGGCCGGAGTCGATCCGGTGCTCGAACCCGGTGATCCAGGCCGGCCGCTCGCACAGCTCGCGGGCCCGGTCGGCGGCCGCGATGATCACCACGGCGGCGCCATCGGTCACCGGCGCGCAGTCGTGCGCGCGCAGCGGGTCGGCAACGAACGGGGCCGCCAGCAGCTCATCCGCGGTGACCGCGCCGGACAACTGGGCATCCGGGTTTGACGCGGCCGCGGCCCGGCTGCGTACCGCGACCTCCGCCATTGCCCGTTCCGTCCATATGCCTGCCTCCAGGCCGAGCCGTGCCTGCAGCGCGGCGATGCTGACGGAATCCGGCCACAGCGGCGCCATCACGTACGGATCAAGCTGCAGCGCCAGTACGCGGCGCAGGTCGCCGGCCGACGACTTGCCAAAGCCGTAGGCCAGCGCGATGTCGGCGTCCCCGGTGAGGATCTTCACCCACGCCTCGTACAGCGCGAAGGCGGCGTCCATCTCCACATGGGACTCCATGACCGGCGGGAACGCGCCTATCGCGTCCACGGCCGAGACGAAGGAGAACGCGCGCCCGGCCAGGTAGTCCGACGAGCCCGAGCACCAGAAGCCGATGTCTTTCCTGGTCAGGCCCGTCTGCTCGAGGACCTGGCGGAAGATCGGCACCAGCATCTCCACGCCGTTGGTGGTGCCGTCGGTGTGACGCACGTTCGGCGCCTCGGCGAAGCCGATCACGGCAACATCGCGCACAGCGGTGGCCCCTTTCTGACCGGTACTGGTTTGTTAGAGGTGACTCGCGTAGGACTCGTAGGGCGCGTCGGGCTCGCCGGTCGGCTCGAAATGGCTGATGTTCTCGGAGGTGGTTCCCCACTCCTCCGGCGGCTTCCAGACCGCGCGAACCCGCATGCCCATCCGCACCGCATCGGGCTCGCAGCCGAGGATGAGGTGCTGGAACGCGATGTCCGCACCGTCGAGCAGCACCGACGCGGCGACGTACGGCGAGGGCACGCGCTGGCCCTGGAAGGGGACGTTCACCACGCAGAACGTGGTCACTGTCCCAGTGTCAGGCAGTTCCACGTCGGTCGTCGTGGGCACGCCATCGACCGGGCAGGCGCCGCGCGGCGGCACGTAGACCTTCCCGCAGGCCGGGCAGCGCTGCCCGATGACCTTGCCCTCCTTCAGCGCCCGCAAGTAGCGGCTCTCCTCCGCCGACGCGCTGTGCTGGTAACGCAGCCGAATCGGAGTGGTGATCATCGTGACGGCGTCGGATCTTTCTTCGGGAACGGCGGCGCCCGCACCGGCAGCCGCCGGCTCGTCCGCCTCGTTCCCGGCGGGCTCAAAGCAGACGATGTCGCGGATGTGGCCGGCCGGCTCGGGTGCCCACCGCGGGCGGACCCGCATCCCGGTGCGGATCGCGGTCGCCGCGCCCGCGTCAACCGCGTGCAGCAAGTCGGTGTCCGCACCGTCCAGCCGGATCAGCGCCCAGGCGAACGGGCGGTCCAGCGGCTGGCTGTCGCGCGGCTCCGGCTGCCACGACCAGGTCACCACCGTGCCCTCCGGTCCCACCGGCACAAGTTCCTGCGGCGGCGAGAAGGTAACGGGGTCGTACTCGGCCGGCGGCACGTAGACCCGCCCGTCAGCGCTGCGGGAACCGAGAATCGTGCGCTGCGCGAGCCCTGTCATGAACTGGCTCAGCACCGGCCCGAGCGACCTGGTGTAGTCGAAGCTGATCTCCAGCGGCGCGCTAAGTGGCGTGGTCACGGAAGAAAGTGAAACACGTTCTAGGTGCTGGCGCCAAGGCGAGCGCCCGGATTGGGGCTGGCGGCAGGGACCGTCGAAGACCGTGCGTGTCTGCTACTGCTATATGGCAGTAGCAAACACGCACAGTGGCTTTAGAGCCTGCCGCTAATGACCGCGGAAGTCCGGTTTGCGCTTCTCGGTGAACGCACGCGGGCCTTCCTTGGCGTCGTCGCTGGCGAAGACGGCCATGCCGAGCTTGGTCTCCAGCGCGAACGCGTCGTTCTCGGCCATGCCCTCGGATTCGCGGATCGTGCGCAGGATGGCCTGGACGGCGACCGGCCCGTTGGCCGCGATCAGCCCGGCAATCTCCAGCGCCTTAGTCAGGGCCTGACCGTCCTCCACCACATGCCCGATGAGCCCGCAGGCCAGCGCCTCGTCGGCGGTAATGTGCCGCCCGGTCAGCAGCAGCTCGGCAGCCACGGTGTAGGGGATCTGCCGGACGAGCCGGACCGCGGAGCCGCCGAGCGGGAACAGTCCCCACCGTGCTTCGGACACGCCGAACCGCGCGCTACGGCCAGCAACCCGGATGTCGGTCGCCTGCAGGATCTCGGTCCCGCCGGCGATTGCCGGACCCTCGACCGCGGCGATCAGCGGCTTGGTCAGCCGCCGGCCCTTGAGCAGCGGCTCGATCACCGAGGGGTCGAACGTGCCAGAGGCGAAGGAGTCGCCCGGGTGCGAGGCTGTCATCGCCTTCAGGTCGGCACCGGCGCAGAACGCGCCGCCAGCGCCGGTCAGGATGCACACCCGCACCTGCGGGTCGCTGTCCACCTGGTCCCAGGCCTGCTGCATGATCGTCATCATCGGGCCGCTTAGCGCGTTGCGTGCCTGCGGGCGGTTCATGGTGACGATCAGGATGTGGCCGCGCAACTCGATCAGCGCATGCGGCTGCTCGCCGCCGGGCGGATCCGCGTCCCGCCAGGCCGCAGCGGGATCGGCAGGAGTCGAGGTCACAGCTGAGGCCTCCTAAGCGCGCTACGGGTGGTGGCAGCGGATCTTTGCCGCGCACGTTTTCTGGGGGGTTTGGTTGCCCCGAACGATAACACGTTCTACTTTCATACCCATGGCGCTGAACATTGCTGACCTGTTCGAGCATGCTGCCGACGCGGTGCCTGAGCGCCTGGCGATTGTCTGCGGCGACGCGCAGGTCACCTACTCCGAGCTCGAGGCGCGCAGCAACCAGGTTGCCCACTGCCTGGCCGCGGCCGGCGTTGGCCAGGGCAGTCATGTCGGCATCTACGGACGGAACTCGATTGAGCTGATCGAGTCGATCCTGGCGTGCTACAAGCTGCGGGCGATCCCGGTCAACGTCAACTACCGGTACGTGGAGGCCGAGCTCCGCTACCTGTTCACCGAGGCAGAGCTGATCGCCCTGGTGTACGACCGGCGGTTCGGCGACAAGGTGGCCGCGCTGCTGCCTGACTTTCCTGACATCAAGGCCGCGCTGGCGATCGAGGATGGTAGCGGCGTACCGCTGCCTACCAGAGCCGTCGGCTTCGCGGCCGCACTCGACGGCGTCCCGGCCGTCAGGGACTTCGGCGAGCGCAGTGCCGACGACATCTACATGCTGTACACCGGGGGCACCACTGGTTACCCCAAGGGCGTGCTCTGGCGGCATGAGGATGTCTGGCGCACGCTGGGCGGCGGCATCGACTTCACGACCGGCGAGCGCCTGGCGGACGAGTGGGAGCAGATCCGTCGTGGCACTGCCGGGCCGGCTGGCATGGTCCGCCTGACGACGGCGCCGCTGATCCACGGCAGCGCGCAATGGGGCACGCTGCCCGGCCTGTTCGGCGGGGACACCGTCGTGTTCGTGCCGCAGTTCGACGCGCACGCCGTCTGGCGGGCCGTCCAGCGCCACCGGGCCAACGTGCTGATGATCACTGGGGACGCCATGGCGCGACCGCTGATCGAGGCCTACCAGCAGGAGGAGTATGACGTCTCCTCACTGCTCGCCATTTCCAGCAACGCCGCGCTGTTCTCGCCGAGCGTCAAGGACCAGTACCTCACGCTGCTGCCGAACGTCGTCATCACGGACGCGGTCGGCGCGTCCGAGACGGGCTTCACCGGGCTCGGATACGTGTCGGCCGGAAACAAGAAGACCGAGGGCCCGACGGTCACGGCCGGGCCGTCGACGATCGTGATCGACGAGCACAACAAGCCAGTCGGCCCTGGCGGGATCGGCAGGATCGCCAGGGGCGGTCATATCCCGCTCGGCTACTACAAGGATCCGGTGAAGACCGCAGCGCTGTTCGCCGAAGTCGACGGCGTCCGGTATGCGGTGCCCGGCGACTTCGCCAGGGTCGAGGAGGACGGCTCGTTCACGCTGCTCGGCCGGGGCAACACCTGCGTCAACACCGGCGGCGAGAAGGTGTACCCGGAAGAAGTCGAGGGCGCCCTGAAGTCGTTCCCCAGCGTCTTCGACGCGCTGGTCGTCGGAGTACCCGACGAGCTCCTCGGCCAGCGGGTCGCCGCGGTGGTGCAGCCACGGGACGGCCAGGTCGTCGACCTGGCTGCGCTCGAAGCGCACCTGCGGACCCTGATCGCGGGCTACAAGGTGCCGAGGTCGGTCTGGCTGGTCGAGCAGATCAGCAGGACGCCTGCAGGCAAGGCCGACTACCGGTGGGCCCGCCAGTACGCCGAGGAGCAGATCTCCGCCGGTCAGCAGTCCGCCAGCGCTCAGTCCGGCTGAGGAGACCACGCATGCGTACCGCGCTCTGCGACCAGCTCGGCATCGAGCACCCGATCGTCGGGTTCACCCCGTCCGAGCACGTCGCCGCAGCCATCAGCCGCGCTGGCGGGCTCGGCGTCCTCGGCTGTGTCAGGTTCAACGACGCGGCCGAGCTGGACAAGGTGCTGGACTGGATGGACGCCAGCACTGATGGCCGCCCGTATGGCATCGACGTGGTCATGCCCGCGAAGATCCCGGCCGAGGGCGCGGCGATCGACCTCAACCAGCTCATTCCCGCGGGCCACCGCGAGTTCGTGGACCAGACCCTGATCAGGCTCGGTGTCCCTCCGCTGCCTGCCGATGCGGAGGCGAGCGACGGCGTGCTTGGCTGGCTGCACTCGGTCGCACGGGCGCAGGTCGAGGTCGCGCTCGCGCATCCGGCCCGGCTGATCGCCAACGCGCTCGGCTCGCCGCCGCCCGACATCATCGCCAGCGCACACGCCCACGGAATGCTGGTCGCGGCGCTGGCGGGCAAGGCGGCGCACGCGCAGTCCCACGCCGCCGCAGGCGTCGACATCGTCGTGGCGCAGGGCTATGAGGCGGGCGGGCACACCGGCGAGATCGCTAGCATGGTGCTGGTGCCGGAGGTCGTCGACGCGGTCGGGCCAGCTGTTCCGGTGCTGGCGGCCGGCGGTATCGGTAGCGGCCGCCAGATCGCCGCGGCGCTCGCGCTCGGCGCGGCCGGGGTCTGGATGGGATCCGCCTGGCTGATTACGGCTGAGTACGCCGAGCTGTCGCCGCTGCCAGGCCTGCGCGAGGCACTGCTCGCCGCCACCTCATCCGATACGGTCCGGTCCAGGATCTACAGCGGCAAGCCGGCCAGGCTGCTGAAAAATAGCTGGACCGACGCCTGGCTGCAGCCCGGCGCACCAGAGCCGCTCCCGATGCCGCTGCAGAATCTGCTCGTCGCCGATGCGCACCAGCGCCTGATGCGGTCCGGGAATCCGGATGTGATCCCGATGCCCGTCGGCCAGATCGTCGGCCGGATGAACGAGGTCAGGCCCGTCGCCGATGTCATCGCGGGGCTGGTGGCCGAGCTCGACGAGACCGTAGCCAGGCTCGACCGCCTGCGCTGATCTAGCTGGATGCGAACTCCGACCGCAGACGCTCGATCCCGTCGAGGATGAGGTCCAGGCCGAATTCGAACTCCTGCGCAAGGTCGTAGCCGGTGCGGCTGAGCTCGTACACGACCTCGAGCAGGTAGGGGTACAGCTCCGCGTACGACTCATCGCGGTCGGCGACCACCGCGCCGCGCCGGCGTGCCTCAGCCGGGATGTCTCCGCTGAGGGTCTTCTCCTGCAAGGCGAACCCGTAGATGTAGCTGTCCATGGCGCTATACGCGTGCACCGCGGCGCGGAACCCGAGCCCGGCCTCGCTGCGCAGGCACGCCATCACCGCGTTGTGGTGCCGCAGATTCGCCGGGCCGGGCGTGCCAGTCTCCATCCGGCCGACCGCCCACGGGTGGCGGAGCAGCGCCGCGCGCAGCGCCGCGGCGCGCTCCCGCATCGCAGTACGCCAGCCGCAGCCATCGGGGACCTCCACCTCCGCGAAGACGCGGTCGATCATTTCGTCGAGCAGCTCGTCCTTGTCCGCCACGTGCTTGTAGAGCGCCATCGGCACCACGCCCAGCTGCTCAGCGAGCTTGCGCATGCTCAGCGCGTCGAACCCGCCGCCGTCAGCCAGCTGCACGGCGGCCCGCACCACGCGGTCGCGGTTCAAGCGCGGCCGAGGCGGTGAACCAGAAGGCATCGCGGCCTCCTTAAGGCTGACCACTTGACAAGTGTACAGCGTACACCTTACCGTCCATTTCCCGGAGGTGTACGGCGTACACCTCCGAATACGGGCCCGCAAGACACAGGCAGGGGACACCGATGACCACCGTTGCCGACCAACCGATCGCTACGACCACGACGGGCCAGCATGGGGGCGTGGCTTCCGCGCGCAACCGCGACATGGCAGCCCGCACCAGGGCACGGGTCGCCGGGATCTGCTACCTGATCACCGTCGCGGGCTCGATCCCCGCGCTGGCGCTGGAACGCCCGGTGCTGAGCCGCGCCGGCTTCGTCCTCAGCAACAGCGCGGACACCCGGCTCGTGCTTGGCGGCGTACTAGACCTGCTCACCGCAGTTGCCTGCGTCGGTACCGCCGTCGCGCTCTATCCGCTGCTGCGGCAGCGTCATCCCGGCCTTGCACTTGGCTTCGTGACGTCCCGTGTCATCGAGGCAGCCACCATCGTCATCAGCGTCGTCGCGATCTTGTCGCTGGTGACTCTGCACGAGGCCGCCGCAGGAGCCACTGGCGCGGAGAGGGCATCACTCCTGGTGAGCGGCAAGCTACTGGTCGCGCTCCACAGCTGGACCTTCCTGCTCGGCCCGGGCCTCATGCCCGCCATCAACGCCCTGCTCCTCGGCACGGTGATGTTCCGAACCGGCCTGGTCCCCCGCATCATCGCAGTCATCGGCCTCGTGGGGGCGCCGCTCCTGATCGCATCCGCTACCGCGACGATCCTCGGCGTTTACGGTCAGGTCTCCGCGCCAGCCGGGCTTGCCGCTCTCCCCGTCGCTGCCTGGGAGCTCTCACTCGGGCTGTGGCTGACCATTAAGGGACTCCAGGCCAAGGCCGTTCCCGGCTTGGCTAGTCGCCGGTAAGGCCGTCGATCAGCTCGCGCAGCAGATCGGCATGACCGTTGTGGCGGGCGTACTCCTCGATCATGTGCAGGTAGACCCAGCGCAGGTTCAGGGTCTGGGTACCCGTCCTGGTGCTGAACGTGAATGTCTCCTCGAGAGCCCGGCCGCGGGCCGCCTCATCGGCCGCCGCGCACTCGGCCCGGAAGGCTGCGAAGTCAGTCTCGGCGCGTCCGGCCTCGGTGAGATCGAAATCGCCGTCCAGGTACTCGTCGCTGCAGTACAGGTCGCCGACGCCGGGAAGGCCGACGAAGCGGCGACGGAACCACCAGCGCTCCACCTCGGCCATGTGCCGCACCAGGCCGAGTAGCGAGAGCGTCGAGGACCCGATCGGCCGTGCGCAGAGCTGACTGCCATCGAGGCCAGCGCACTTCCAGAGCAAGGTTGCACGGTGGTAGTCGAGCCAGCCTTGCAAGGCGGTCCGTTCGTCGTCGGCCTCGGCCGGCTCCATCCGGATGACATCAGGTGCTGTCCAGGTCACTGGCCATGCCTACCCGACGGCCTCTGGCTCATGCAACGAGTTTTCGCCGCTAGTGCGGCGCCGGCCGGTCTTTTCTCGGAAGCTTGCTGACAACTGCGTCGTAGGAAGCGTCGATCGCCTCGGTCAGCTCGTCGAGCGGGATGCCGCCGCCGATGCGCAGGCTGTTCCACCCCGACCTGCCGATGTAGGGCATCACCGCCGCGTCGTCGGGATAGCGGGCGATCCACTCGTCGGCGGCATCGCGGGTCGGCCCGCATTTGAGCCCGATGGCAGAGCTCTCGCCGGAGCCGAGGAAAGCGAAGATCTTGCCGCCCACCTTAGTGACGACGTCGCCATCCCATGGCTCGTCCTGCCATGCGCCGGGCTTGGCCAGGCAGTAGGCGAGCAATTCATCCCAGGTCACGCTGGTCTCCGTGGTAGCTGATGCCGACGACGTCGGCACGCTGCTGCGACAGGAGCCAGTCTGACACCTCGGTGAGGTCGAGATCGGCATGCAACGCCTGCGGACCGGCGGAGATTGTCTCTGCCAGCACCTCACCTCGCGGCGAGATCACCATGCTCGGGCAGTGCTGGTCCGGGCTGGCAACGTTAGCGGCCAGCACGAAGCGCTGCGTCTCGGCTGCCCTGCTGACCAGGTGACTGCGCCACACGCCGGCCGCGATCTGCGGGTTCGCAGCGTAGGTGAGGTAGGCCAGCAGCCGCGCGCCGCTGCGCGCGAGCACATGCCACTGCTCGGGGTACTTCAGCTCGCGGCAGAGCTGAACGCCGATAGCGAGCGGCCGCTCGGCTGGCGGCGGACTTGCCGCCGGCGGTGCCTGGTGGCGGGTTTCCGCCAGGCGCAGCAGCGACAGCGAGGCTCCGGCGATCAGCCGACCGCGCTCGTGCGTCGCCAGGTTTACCTTGCGGTACATCCAGCTCTCGCCGGCCGGACCGAAGTAGACCGCGGCGTTGCTCCACCCGCCCGGCACAGGCAGCAAGGACCCGCACAGCACGTGCACGTCAAGCTCGCGGGCCGCGCTGGCGACCGCCGCAAGGCCTGCCGCCAGGGCGCGCTCGTCGAGTCGGTCGAGGCCGGAAAGCTGGTCGTCGTAGCCCGATAGAGCCGCCTCCGGCAGCACAGCCAGGCAGCCTGGCCGGGCCTCAGCCCGCAGGAACGAGATCACGCGCTGGGCGTTGCGCGACGGATCCCAGCCGATGTCGAGCTGGCCGATCACGACATGAAGGCTCATCCGCCCGCCACCACGCCGGGGCGTCCGGCGGCCGTCAGCTCACCTGATCCGGCTGGCGGCAGGACCGGCAGTCGTTCGTGGGATACACGATCACCTGGCCGATGCGATGCCCGTGAAGGCCCATCCGCCAGAAGATGCCAACCCACAGCGGCTCATGGCGAGCATCCAGCAGGATCGCGCCAACATGGTCGGTCTTGACGAACTTCTCGAATCGCGAGACCTGTTCCGGCGTGCCGCGAGATAGGTCCTGCACCGCAGCTGGCAGATCGGATCCCTGCGTTATGGCCTGGTTGATGTAGCCGCCCGCGAGGCGCAGGTAGAAGCCAGACTGGGCCTGCCACAGCATGCCGGCGTTGCCGACCTCGGACACCACGACGACGGTCTCGCCGGGCGACAACTGGCGCTGGTACTGCCCCGAGCTGATGAAGCTCGGCACGCTGGGGGGGTCAATGCCGATTGGGGCTGTGTCGAGCACGGTGGCGGCGACTACGAGTGCTCCCAGCGCCCAGCGGGCCCACAACACCCGTTTCGCGGGGCCTGCCAGCCACAAGGCAGTTGCCACCGCCAGTGCGAGGTAGCCGAAGAGCATCAGCCGCGATGGATAGGCATTGCGCAGGATCGGCAAGTGCCACAGTTTCGCCCATGGCAGCCCGGCGACGGCCTTGCCTTCAACGTGCAAAACCGGGCCGAGAGCGGCCACGACGATAAGGACCAGCATGCAGGACAGGTACCGGACGATCTTGCTGGACCAGCTGGTGACGGCGAGCAGAAGGACCACCAGCAGCAGTGGGATGCCGATATAACATGCTTCGGATAGCCGGCTCGGCTGCGCCGCCGCGTGTTCGAGCCAGGCGATGCCGAAGGTATTTTCTCGCCGGGGGAGGACGAGGCTGGCCAGGTCCATGCTCGCCGCGTGCATCAGCTTGGGCGTCTTCTCGGTGAGCATGTACGCCAGGTACGGCGCGGCCAGCACCGCTGCGACCGCATACGCCATGCCGACGACCCGGGCCAGGCGCAGCAGCTGTGGCCGGCCTTCTCGCCCGGCCAGCACGAAGCCCGCGAGCAGGCTGACCGCCAGGATGGCGGTCATGTCCGCGAAGGTCTCGATCATCAGGTAAAACTGCAGGGCCATGGTCAGGCCCGCCAGGACGACGAACGTGCGCGTGCCGATGGTTCCGTCCCGCCAGACCAGGACCAGGTAGGCCAGGATGGGAAGCAGCAGGCTGTAGGTCAGGTTGAGCTGCCCGGCCATGCTGTGGTTCATCTCGTAGGCGGAGAAGCCGAAGACGGCGCCGCCCGCCAGCGCAGGCCAGAACTTCCCCGTCAGCCGCCGGCACAGCACAAAAGCGGCCCATGCCGACACCGGCATGGCGATGACTTCCAGCAGGTTGAACGACACTACCGGACCCGCCAGCAGAGTCAGCGGAGCGGCCAGCACGGCGAGCGGCGGCACGGTAGTGACCCAGGCCAGCGAGTGCCCTGCGGGTCCGGCAAGCTCATGGGTGTACAGCGGGTTAAGCCCGTGGCCGATCGCATAGGGCCACCAGCGCAGGCCCCACGTGTAGAAGTTCGGGTCCATGCTCTTCTGGTCGAGCTGAGCCCAGCCGAGATGGTCAATCAGCGGGCGGCCCGAGGTCAGGAGCCAGGCCAGCAGGTAGACGGCGAGCGCTGCGGCGCCTTGCAGCACGGGTGACCTGAAGTAGTCACGAGGCTCGGCCGGCGATACAGTCTCTGGCTCCCTGTGGTCGACTACCTGAGCGCCCGCCTTACCGGGCCGCCCGTCCTCGGGATCGCTGATCGCGGTCATGACGGTGGTACACGCTGACCATTAGTCAGGGAATCCTGCGGGCGAGTGAGTGAGTCCTCGTGAGCGGCCGGCCACCCAGCGTCGGCGTCAGCCTGACCGCCAGGCGTCAGGCCGCGGGCCTCGCGCACGAGGTACAGCGGCCGCGCCCGGACCTCGTCATAGATCCGGGCCACGTACTGGCCCACCATCCCGATCACCGTCAGCTGCACCCCGCTCAGGAACGTAATCGTGACCAGCAACGAAGCATAGCCGGGCACAAGGGAGAAGCCCGCGAGCTTCACCGCGATGGCCGTGATGCCATAGAGCACCGACGCCGCGGCCATGATCAGGCCCAGCGTCAGCGCGAACCGCAACGGCGCCGTGGAGAACCCCACGAACCCGTCGAACGCCAGCTTGACCATCTTGCGCAGCGGATACTTACTCTTCCCCGCCTCGCGCGAGGATCGCACGTAGGGCACAGCCGCCTGCCGGAACCCCACCCATGAGAACATGCCCCGCACGTACCGGTTCCGTTCCCGCATCAGCAGGAACGCATCCAGCGCCTTCCGGTCCACGAGCCGGAAATCCCC
>Ga0335072_10008532_pt1 | contig 14855 bp, 13 predicted proteins | sample Lox_Sample_21_FD_206725 | JGI IMG/M metagenome (GOLD analysis project Ga0335072, IMG submission 206725) | Soil microbial communities from Loxahatchee National Wildlife Refuge, Florida, United States - Lox_Sample_2.1 | ecosystem: Environmental > Terrestrial > Soil > Wetlands | place: USA... | reverse complement strand
GCCGGAGAGTGCGACGATGAGCCCGGACTTCTGTGGAACCATGATCTGGGCCGCGTGCCAGGCCGCCACATAGTTCGACCGCAGGCCGACATCGATCATCTCCCAGTTGGAGATGGGTTTTTCCCAGAAAGAGCCCGGGCGTGTCAGCTCCGCGGGGATGGCGATCGCGTTGTTCACCAGGATATCGAGTCTGCCCTGCTCCCGCCGGATCCGCTCGAAGAGGGCCGCAACCTGCTCGTCCTTGGTGTGATCCACCTGCACTGCGATGCCCTTACCGCCGCGACGATCCGCCTCGGCCGCCGTCTCGCCGACCGTCCCCGGCAGCGGGTGGGAGCCGGGCGTCACCGTGCGCCCCGTGACGTAGACCGTGGCTCCTTCCTGCGCAAGCACGAGCGCGATTCCCTTGCCGATGCCGCGGCTCGCGCCCGTGACCACAGCGACCTTACCCGATAACGAGCCCATGCTGATTACCTCTCGCTTCTGCGTTGCCGCCCGATGTCGATTATCGCCAAATCACCCGAGAAACGGTCCTGTTCACGTCGCCGCGAGATCGGCGATCGCCTTGGTGTCGTAATAAAACGCCGTGATCCGTACCACCTTGCCGTCCTTCAGCTCCCAGATATCCGTCAGCGGAAACGTTATCGGCTTGCCATTGGCCGCGATGCGGCAGGACAGCGCCCCGATGACGACCACCTTGTCGCCCACCGTCGCGAACTCCCTCGGCCCGGCCGCCTTGATGTCGGTGAAGAAGGTCCCTATCGCTTTGAGTATGTCCATGTAGCCCTGCCAACCGTGATAGTCGCCGCCGAACGGGAGTCCGGGCGGAACGTGCAGCACCAGATGGTCCGAAACATACGGCCTCACGATGTCCCATCGACCGGCGTGGCCGTTCTCGAGCATGATCTTCACGATCTCGAGGTTCCCGGCTGTTGCCTCAGCATTGCTCATGGTCGCCTGCCTGTCTCTATGGCACGGTGGATAGATGTGCCGCCATGGCATCGTAGGTGATGCCTCCCAGCGTCGGCGCGCCCTGTGAAGGGACCAGAAGCCTGAGCACGCGCGACTTGAAGTACCAGCGGTCGCCTTCCTTCGAATAGCGATCGTCGTAACAGCCGAAGATCCGAAACGGCTTTTGCTCGCCGCCCACGTTGAAGAGGCCTTCCGCGAGCACGTGACATAGCCCGCTCGCCGTGCGTCCGGAGAATGCGCTGATGACCTGATTGGTGCAGATGTGGATCATCGGCCCCAGCCTGCTCGATGCATTGCGGAACAACTGCAGCAGGTCGGCCCGGCTGGTCACCGGCGTTCCGCCGACGACGGACTCGTCGTAGACGCACTCCTTCGTGAACAGATGGGCCAGTTTCTCGAAGTGCCGGGTGTCGCAAAAAAGCCCATAGAGGCGGGTGAGCTCTTCGATCGCGACGCGCTCTTCGACCGGTACCGTAGGCATTCGCTGCTCCATATCGGAAGTGGGACGCGACGAGTCATTTCCGGCCGGTAAACGCCAGGATGTCCGGCGCGAGCTTCGGCCAGCTCACGAACAATCCGCCGCCTTCCCCGGCCGGATGGGCCACACGGTAGTTCCATTCATCGTCCGGCCAGGGAGGGTCGCGGTAATCGCAATGGGGGATCATCGCCCGCACCCAATCGCTGGTTCGCCGCGGATGGCTCAGATCTCTCCTGCCGCTGCGATACACCAGCGCCGGCATGCGCAGCTGCGCGAAATCCTCCGGTGACATCCCCGGCACGGGCGACACCGGCGATGGCACGTAGAATTCGGTCCAACGCTCCATGGTTCGAATGAATTCATCCCGGTCCCGCGCGAGGAAAATCTCGCGGTTCTTCGGGTTGCGCTGAATCTGCAGCGCCCACTCCGGCAGGGCCGCAACGGCCTCCATGCCGCCGCGGCTCGCCGCTAGCGCCGAGCCGCAGCAGTAGTAGTTGCCGAGAGTGATCAGGCCGACCGTGCCGCCGCTGATCCACCAAACGATCAGGTGCGACACGATCTCCGGATCGCGGGAAGCGGCGATCAGTGATACGCGGGAGCCGCCGGATCCGGCCGCGAGCGCCGTCGGGCCCAGATCGAGCGCGCGAATCAGTCTGGTCAGCACGCTCGCGTGCAGCTCGGACTCGTTGTCGGCATCGAAGCAGACGTCGGACGCGCCGCAATTCGGCCTGTCCCACAGGAGAACGCGTCTGCCGCCCCGCACCAGCTGTTCGGCCAGCTCGGGCAGCCCCGGTATGTCCTTGGGGAAGCGTCCACCGGGCGTCAACGCCACGGCGGGCGCGCCGGGCTCACCGAGCAGCTCGTATTCGATGCCGATGCCCGAAATGTGAATGCGCGCCACGGCTCAGGGGTCCCGGCATCTCAGCGGACGAGCATGACCTGACCCGGGGCTTTCCAGGGCGCGGCTTTCGCCGATTTGTCCTGGTACATCTGCGGCAGCTCCTCGATCATGTCCCAGCTCGCGAACAGCCGCCCGACGCCGAAGTAGAACGCGCAGAACATTCCGAGCTCGACGATCTCGGGCTCGGTGAAATGCCGGCGCAGGTTGTCGTAGGTCCCGTCGGTGATCTGAAAATGGTTGATGGCGAAGAGATCGGCGTATTCCAGCGCGGCTTTTTCGCGCTCGCTGAGATCGGGCGCCTCCGTCGGCTTCTCCAGCGAGCACACCAGGTTCTCGGTCAGGCCGTCATCGACGGCCGCCTGGAAACGCATCGCCATGCAGCTGCGGCACTGATTGTGAAACGCGAGCCGCAGGCGCACGAGCTCCAGCAGGCGGCGCGACAACTTGTGCCCCTGGAGCGATGCGGCCATGAAGGCCATGTTGGCCTTGGCCATGTGCGGCGCATGGGCCAGTATGGCGCTAGCCCGATATTGCGTCGCCGATGGATCGATGCCGCCGGCCTCGAACGGCTGGCGTAGCTCGGGATCCCATTTCTCCGGCGGTAATTCGGAAACTCTGCTCATTTCACTTTCCTCATCGGAGTTCGCAGTCAGACTGTTGGACCCTCCCGCAGGCGCGCGAGCAGGGCCGGGCCAGCCGCATCGCCGTCGAGGGGGTAATTCTGTCGGTGGTCGATCCGCCACTGGCCGTCGGGTTGGCGCGAGAGCTCGAGCCGCGATGCGCTGAGCCGGTCCACATGGAACCCATCCTTGCCTCGCATGATCACCATCGTATGACAGGTGGCCGTCGCCCGATCGCCGTCGATGACGACGTAGGGCAGCGTGGAAAGATGGCCGCAGCCGGCCGCAATCCGCTCACGGTGCCCGCGCTCGTCGGCGATGCCGGCGATACGATCGCGGCCCTCGAACGAGCCCACATCGCCCACGGCGTAAACGCCGTTTTCGGAGTAGAGCGACCCTATGGCCTCTGCATTGCAGCCATCGACCGCGTAGCCATAACCACAGACGAGTTGATAGATCGACAGGCGATCCTCGAGTTCCTGCAGGCGCTCGGCCAGGGATTTTTCAGACTGTCGCTTCAAGGATGCCACCTGCCACGGCGCTCGGGACTGGCTCAAATCCATTGAAATTCGTATCGTATTTTGATACGCTGGTTCAGCGTACGATACATTAGGTCTTATTTGCGGGCAGGTCAAGGACGATAAGAGCGAGCCGCTGGGCACACAACGAGGGGCACAAGATGAGGCTGGATCCTGCGCTTGACTTCATCTCCGACGAGCCGCAAACGCGCGCGAGCTCCCAAACGGTATACGTCGAAACACTGCGCTGCTTCCCCGAATTGGTGCGCACGCTCGGCGGGAATCCGGATGTGCTGTTGCGGCGCGCCGGAATCGATCCTGCCCTGTTGGACAACGAGCGAACGGTCATCGAGTACAGATCCGTGGCCGAGCTGCTGCAATCGGCCGCCGAGGAGCTGGACTGCGCGGATTGCGGCCAGCGGCTGGCCGCAATGCAGGCCGTGCAGGACGGTCACATGGCGATGGGGCCCCTCGGTGCCGTCTTGAGAAATTCGAAGACGGTCGGCGAGGCCATCGACTACTGCGCCAATCACATTCACGCGTACAGCACGGCCATTCGCGTCAAGAGCGAGCCTTTCCGCTCGCGTCACCGGTTGCTCAGGGTGGACATTCTGCCGGGTGAAGTGACGGACAAGCGTCAGATCGTCGAGTATGCGCTTCTGCTCGGTTGCAAGAATGCGTTGAAGATCTCCGCGGGGGGAGCGCAGGTGAGGGCGGTCCTGTTCCGCCACCAGGCCGCGTTCTCCCTCGATGCCTACCACGCCGTGTTCGGGTGCAACGTCAGGTTCGGTCAGGCCGCAGACGGCCTTCTATTCGAGGAGGAGGATCTGCGCTGTCGCGTGGTCGAGGCCGATCCGTGGATGTACGAGATGGCGAGCTCGTACATCGAGGCCCGCTACCCCGTCGGCAGGCCGTCCATCCGGGCGCTCGTCCGCAGGTTTGTTCAGCAGCATCTCGGCGGCGGCCTCTGCACCTGTGAGCAGGTGGCCGCGGAGCTCCGTCTGCATCCGCGCACGCTGCAGCGCCGGCTGAGCACCGAGGGCGCCTCGTTCGACGGCATCAAGGACGAGGTGCGGCGCGAACTGGCCTGGCGCTACATTCATCAACTCGATATGCCCCTGGCGCGGGTCGCGGAAAAGCTGGGTTACTCCGAGGCTTCGGTCCTCACGCGCAGCTGCTACCGATGGTTTTCCGCACCACCGCGCCAGCTGAGATTGAAGGTCGCGGGAGAGACCGGGCACAACCTGGCGAATTGATCCCGCCGATGCCGCATCATCCGCCGCCGCGGCAAGCGTGCGCGCGCGGCGGCCGCTGCCAGGGCCACATCCGACTGCTCCCCGGCCGGCGAGGCCGGCCGGTGTCGAGCAAGGCCCCCCAATCCATCCTTCGCGGGCGAGCGCTGCGATGCGGATGTCGTCCGCAGCCAACTAGGGGGCACCTCGGGTCAACGCAAATGCGGGCCGCGGACCATAAGATTCCATCGAGTAAAAGTGCCGACGGCATGCCTGCGCTCTCGAGGGGGCACTTTCACGGCTGCGGATCTCCACGGCCCTGGTGTCGCAATTCAGGCGGAACGGCATGAGCGAGAATGATTTCGTCGAAAGATACGGCCCATGGGCAGTCGTCGTTGGCGGCTCGGAAGGGGTCGGCTCCGCCTTCGCTGATCGGCTGGCCAGGCAGGGACTCAAGCTGCTCCTCGTCGCACGCAAGCCGGGCCCTCTGCAACAGACGGCAGCCGACGTGCGCAGGAAATACGGCGCCGAAGTGCGTACCCTCTCTCTGGATGTGGCCACGCCGGATGCCGCTGCAAAGATCATCGCCGCGGCCGAAACCTTCGAAACAGGCCTGCTGATCTGCAATGCGGGCGCCGACAGCAGCTTCAAATATTTCCTCGATCGCCCGCTCGAGGAGTCCGAGCGCATGGTGATGCTGAACGTGCTCACCCCGATGCGACTCGCGCGTCACTTCGCGGCTGCAATGTCCGAGCGGCGAAGAGGTGGGCTCATCTTCTGCAGCTCGCTCGCGGGCCTCGCCGGCACGCCGGGCAACGGCGTGTATTCCGCCGTCAAGGCCTTCATCGACACGTTCGCGGAGATGGCCTGGTTCGAGCTCGGCAAGCAAGGTATCGATGTGCTCTGCGCGCTGTTTCCGCTCGTACGCACGCCGGCCATGGAGCGCCTGGGGCTGAAGTTCGACGGCGAGATCAAGGGAGCGGATCCGGGCGATATCGCCGACGAGACGCTTGCAAACATCGACAGGGGGCCCGTTCTCCATGCGGGCGGCACCACCGAGAGGGGAATGCGCCTGCGCACTCTCCCTCGGGACAAGGCCGTGCTCACCATGGTCGGTGTCGCGGACTCGGTGCAGGAATAGTCGCATTCACGCGCGGGGGGGTGAAATGCGGACCTTGATCATCGGCGCAACGGGTTATGCGGGCTGCGCGCTGACGCGACGGCTCGCCAGGGCCGGACACGAGATCACCGGTCTCGCGCGCAGCGAGGCGGCGGAGGAGAAGCTTTCCGGCGCGGGCCTGCGCGTCGCCAGGGGTGACCTTCTCGATCCGCGGACGATCACGCCGCTGCTCGCGAAATTCGATTCGATCGTGTTCATGCCGCGCATCGACCTGCAGGCCGAATCCACGGTGGTCCGCGCCCTGCTCGAGGCGATCGCTGGATCACACAAGCGCTTCATTTTCACCAGCGGCACGGGTGTGTTCGCCGTGAAGACCGACGGCGACTGGGACGAGGCGAGTTACGCGGAAGACGATCCATTCCCGCGCTCGCCCAATGTCGGTGTGAGAGTCGAAACGGAGAATCTCGTGCGAGCCGCGTCGACGCGGGGGATCCATTCGATGGTGATCCGCCCGCCGTTGATCTGGGGCCCAGGCGGCATCGCCAGGTCGCTGATGAGTCTGCATGCGTCGGCCCGCTCCGGCGCGGTCGGCTATCTGGGCCGTGGCCTGAACATGACCAGCAGCATCCATGTGGACGATCTCGCGGAGATCTTTGCCCTGGCGTTGGAGAGAGGCGCAGCCGGCGCGGTCTATCACGCGGTGTCGGGCGAACAGAGCTGGCGTGCTCTCGCCGCCGAGGTCGCGCGACTGCGGGACCTCGCGACGCGCTCCCTCGGGATAGCCGAGGCGGAGGAGCTGTTCGGCAACGCCTATACCAACATCGTCTTCAGGTGCTGCAACCGCAGTCGCTGCCCCCGGACTCGCGACGAGCTCGGTTGGAGGCCGCATCCGGACCGTCTGGATATCTTCGCCGAGTGCGCGCGTCCGGAGTACATGAGCAACAAGGGCGAGCCGAACCGGGACTTCGCCGCGTATTTTCCTCGCGCCCGCTGACAGCCGATTTCATAACGTCAATTGGGGGAAAGATGATCAATACCTACCCGCACGCTTTCCGGAAAGTCTCGGCAGGGCGTGCCGCGTGGCTGCTTTGCGCGATAGGCGCCACAATGCACCTCGCGCCGGGCCATGCGGCCGCGGCCGACACGAGCACGCAGCAGGGCGCGCCTGCTCTCAACGAAATCATCGTCACGGCTCAGAAGGTCAGCCAGCGCATCCAGGACGTTCCGCTCACGCTGACGGCGGTGTCCGGATCGGCTTTGGCCAAGGCCAACATCACGACGATGTACGACCTGCCGACGCTGGTTTCCGGCCTCGTCTGGGCGAACGAGGGAGCCTGGGCAACGCCCAGCATACGCGGCATAGCCACCACGGACGTATCCATCGGCGCGCCGTCTCCGGTCGCGATCTACGTGGATGGAGTGTATCAGCCGGACTCCGGCGCGACTTTGCTCGACCTGCCGGATATCAGCAGCATTCAGGTGCTCAAAGGACCCCAGGGAACGCTGTACGGGCAAAACGCGGTGGCCGGCGCGATCGTCGTCAACACCCTGGACCCGACATTCACTCCCACCGGCAACGTGGATGTGACCGGCGGCATGTTCGGCGGCGGCACGAGCCGCAATTCAGGACATTACAGCGCCTCCGCCTTCGTCAGCGGGCCGCTCATCGGCCAGGAGCTCGCCGGCAGCATTGCGGCCTACTACAACTACATCGGTGGCTATCTCACCAACGACCGGAACGGTCAGCGCGCCGGCAAGGTCGACGGTCAGAATGTGCGCGGCAAGCTTCTCTGGACGCCCGCCGACGGCGTCAAGATCCTCGCCACCGCCTTCTACACCCACCGCGAGGACGGCATCACACAGGCAAACCTTGCATACGGCGACATCACCGCGGCATCGTTCTACCCTGGATCGATCATTGCGACGCAGCCCTGGCACATCGCTTATACGCAGTACGCCCCGAATGTCGCCTCGGATATGCGCGGCGCCATCCTGAAGGCGACTTTCGATCTGGGGCTGGGCACGCTGACGAGCACCTCGAGTTACACGGACAATGGCGTCCTGGTCGGAGGCTCGACCGGTGGCGCCTATAGCCCTGCATGCATCGCGGCGTTCTCCTGCGTCGACTACCAGATTGCGGAGCCGGAGGAGACCTGGACGCAGGCGATCGATTTCGCCTCGAAGCGCATCGGCAACCTCGATTTCCTGGCCGGCCTGTACGGCTTCAGCGATGAGGCCCGCGCCTACATCGGTTACAACAGCTTCTCTTTCATCACGGACACCAAGATCAGAACGACCTCGTATGCGGCGTATGGAGAGGCCACCTACCACTTTACCGATGACCTCTCCCTCGTCGCGGGCGCCAGAGTGACCCACGATGAGATCAAGGCATCGGGCTACGTGGGCGTCCCGCCGGACCTGCCGTACGCGAACAAGGGTTGGACGGCGGCAACGCCGCGGGTATCGCTCGTCTACCGGATCAACCCGATCGTCAACACCTATCTGACCTTCAACGAAGGCTTCAAAGGCGGCGTGGCTTCCGGCGAATACGCCACTACTCCACCGGCAAACCCCGAGAAGCTGTACTCGTACGAGCTCGGGGTCAAGGCAGCCCAGTCGCGATACATGGCCAACGTCTCAGCCTTTTACTACGATTACAGGGATCTGCAGGTCGAGACCGACATCGACCAGGGGGCGGTAACCCTGGAGCAGAACGCCGCGACCGCGAAGCTCTATGGCTTCGATCTGGACGGGGCCTACAAGTGGACCGAGGCGTTCGAGAGCCGGCTGAGCGCGGAGTATCTTGCGCGGGCCGAATATTCGTCGTTTCCCACCGCCGTAGCCTTCGTGCCGCCGCTCGGGCCGTACGGTCTTGCGACCGATTACAGCTATGACGCCTCGGGCACGCGCCTGTTGGACGCGCCTCTCTGGACGGGGACTCTCTCCGGAACCTACACCCAGGACTTCACGGCCGGCGTGCTGCAGGCGACCGGGTCGGTGTACTGGGCCAGCGGTTATCGCTGGACTTATACCGGGTCGATTCAGACACCCGGGTACTATCTGTTGAACGCGCAGCTCGTGTTCTCGCCCAACTCGAGCAACTTCAGGTATACCCTGTACGGCAAGAACCTCGCCAACAAAGCGTACATCGATGGCTCCACCCCGATCGCGGTCTCGGCCCAGGCCTTTTACGCCGCGCCCCGGGAAATCGGGATAAAAGTTGATTACTCGTGGTGAGAGCGATGGATTCGGCGACGCGGAGCGGTCATGAGAACGTGGCGCGTGCCTCAGGTCGTGCGATTGCCGTGCTCGGCGGTGAGCCCCGTGATCGGCGCCGCGCTCGCGAGGCGCGCCTGGCGCAGTCTCGCGAGCCGCGTCGGCGGCGGCAGCTCGGCCGGAATCGTAGGTATGGGCTGGCCGCGGCGCTGCGCTTCGTACTCCAGGCGCGCCCAGGCTTTGCGGCGCGTGTCTTCGCTCGGTTGCAGCACTTGTTTGGTGTCGAGAGTCGACGGATGCTGCGGCAGTGACCGCTCGGCCTTGAACATCGTGCACCCGGCCTCCGGCGCGGCCTCGCCCACGAAGGTGCGGAAGCCCGCGAAGGTCAGGCTGGCTTTGCCGGCCAGGCGCCAGGGAACTCCGCGCGGCATGACCAGGCGAAAACCTTCGTCGGTGAGCTCGAACGAGCATGCTCGCATCGGCAGCGGATAGCCCTCGCGGTCGAGAACGGCAAGGTGTGCCGCCGCTCCGCTCGCGACGGCTTCGCGGGCGACTTCCTGCCAGGGCCGCACGGGCCAGGCCGAGGGTTTCATGCTGCCCGCCGGCTGCGGATCAGAGGTGGGATAGACGGTAGCAGCCGGCGCGGCCCAGGTATGCGGCGCTGCGTCCATGGCCGCGTGGCTCTCCCACCAGAAGATCCGCTCGGGCGTATTCTCGATGATGATCCGCGACCAGTAGGTCACTGCCAGGCGTGCCTGCTCCCAGCCCACCCCATGGCTGATCCCCTTGAATCCGGTCTCGGCGAGATATCGCATGGTGTTGGCCTGGAGATTGCGGTCGCGGACCGCAGCGCGGGCGCGCATGACCACGACCGGCTCGTCGGCTGCTCCCTCCATGAGCAGGCCGACCCGCGGATTGCGCCGCGCGCGCTCGGCCTTGGCCGGATTGGGCAGTCCCGTCGCCAGGTCGATCGTCGTCAGGTCGTCGCTGGGGAAATAGTAAGTCGGCGTGTCGATCGGGACGCCCGCCGCGCTGACGGTGGCGAATTCCGTAACGACACCGGACTCGATGAACCTGAAAATCCGCTCCGGCAGATCCCGCAATCCGCTTCTCATTGGCAACTCCTGAGCCGGCTAAAGGCGATACAGCCTGGCGGCATTCTCGCCCAAGACCTTGCGCCGGGTGCTCTCGCGCAGCGTCGACATCGGCCCGGCGACGGCGTCGAGCGGTGCCGGGTAGAGGCAGGTCGGGTGCGGGAAGTCAGTCGAGAACAGCACGTTGTTCTCGCCCACCGAGTCGATCAGCCCCTGCAGGTTGCCTTTGTTCCGCTCGAACCAGTAGGTGGCGTGCCAGTGGTCCTTGAAGTATTCGGAGGGCCTGCGCTTCAGCTTTGCCGCTTGCGCCGGGGCATTCTCGAACAACTCATAGTCCATCGTCTCGAGCATGAAAGGGATCCAGCCCACGCCGCTTTCCACCGATACCATCCTCAGCTTCGGGAAGCGGTCGAATATGCCGGCGTAGACGGTGTTGATGAGCACCCGGGCGTTGCCGATGAAGAGCATCGAGCCGCCGATGGCAGGCTTGACGTAGGAGTCCTGCGATGGCCAGAAATACTGCCCGTAGAAGTTCATCGCCGTGATGCTGGCGCCGATGTGGAAGTGGACCGGGAGATTCAGGCTCTGGCAGGCCTCCCACAGCGGATCCCATTGCGGGCTCGCCAGGTCGGGCGCGCCGAGGTCCTGCGGGTCGGAGGTCATGTTGACTCCCCGCATGCCCTTGGCCGCCATGCGCTCCGCCTCCTTGACGCTCAGGGGAATGTCCCAGGCGGGCAGCACCGGCATCGGCAGGAAGCGCATGTTCGAGGAGGCTTGCAATTCCGCGCCGGCGTCGTTGTAGATCTCGACGCACAGCCGCTTCACGATCGGGTCCATGGCCATGCCGAGCTCCTGGCCGCCGAGGCCGATGGAGTTCGGAAACAACACCTGACGGTGGATGCCGCACTGGTCCATCACCTGAAGGCGCTTCTGGGTGTCGTAGGCGCCCTCGTGGACTTCCTCCTGGCCCCAGATGGCCATCGATTCGGCGAACGGGAATTTCTTATTGCTTCGGTCGATGACGCCGCCGCCACGGACCTCGTGAAGCACGATCCCATCGAGGACCCACATCTGCTTGCCGTCGCGGTCCTCGACGTGGAGCACACGGTCCTTGTATTCCTTGGGCGCGCGGCTACTCCACAGATCGGGTACCGGTGTCAGATGCGAGTCCGCGTCGATTACCTGTACGTCGGCAGCGATAGTAGACATGGCCATCCACCTCCGTACGTGTCATACTACAGTACGCTGTATCACATTGCAATACAGCCATCAGCGGGGACCTTTGGGAAGCCCCAATACGCGCTCCGCGATGATGTTTCGCTGGATCTCCGCGGTCCCTCCGGCGATCGTCTCCGAGAAGGCGTCGAGGTAATCGTGGCCCCAGCCGGGAGCACCGATGACTTCCGGGGCATCGATCCCATAGAGGTCGATGGCGGCGGCGGCGACGCGCTGCGCAAACTCGGCGAACCCCAGCCGCACGATCGAGCCGCTCGCATCGGGCACGGCATTCTCCGAGTCCAGCGCGAAGCGGTAGGTCATGGCGCGGATCGAGGCTCCTTCCGCGCGCAGCCGCGCCAGCCGCATCCGCATCTCGGCCCGCTCCGCCGGGCAGGCCGCGAGAAGCGTCTCCACCTTGAGAATGAGCCCGATGAGCAGGGCGAGCGCCGCAGTGCCGCGCTCGAAGCCGAGCGTAGACATCGCCGTCGCCCAGCCGCTGTTGAGACCGCCCACGATGTTGGACAGAGGCACGCGGACCGAGTCGTAGAACACCTCGCAGAACTTGCGCGGACCCGCCATGGTGCGGATCGGCCGCACCGTGATGCCGGGAGCGCTCATCGGACAGATCACCCAGGTCAGCGCCGCGGACGGCTTCGCGGCAGCGGGGTCGGTGCGGACGAGGAGCTCCTGCCAGTCAGCGATGTCGGCGAAGCTCGACCAGATCTTCTGGCCGTCGATGACGAGCTCATCGCCCTCGACGCGCGCACGTGTGCGCAGGCTTGCGAGGTCGGACCCTGCGCCGGGCTCGGAGAACCCCTGACACCAGATGACCTCTCCCGCGAGAATGCGGGGCAGGTGGAACGCCTTCTGCTGCGGCGTGCCGCAGGCGATCAGCGTGGGGCCGGCGTGGTTCAGGCCGACAAAGGAAGCGTTGAGGGGCGAGGGGGCGCCGGCGCGGGCATACTCCTCGAACCAGACGATCTGCTCGAGGACCGAGAGACCGCGCCCGCCGACTTCCTTCGGCCAGGCGATTCCGGCCCAACCTCCCGCCGCCTGTCTCTTCTGCCATGCCAACACGTAATCCCGCGAGGGCGGGCCATCCTCGGGCGGCGGGTCGGAGGGCACATTCGCCTCGAGCCAGCGGCGCGCCTCCGTTCTGAATTCTGCGATCGAGCCGCTCATGCGAGAAGCGTAGCGCGGATCTGGTGCTTTACCACCTTGCCCGCGTCGTTCTTCGGCAGCGCGTCCCAGATGACCACCTGCTCCGGCGCCTTGAACGTCGCGACTCCCTGCGCCTCGAGAAAGCTGCGCAGGCCGGCGACATCGGGTCCGGGCCGGCTCCGCGGCACGATCACGGCGCAGGCACGCTCGCCGGTGCGCGGGTCGGGCACGCCGACGATGGCAATCTCGGCAATGTCGGGGTGGCGCGCCAGGATGTCCTCAACCTCTTTGGGAGAGATGTTCTCGCCGTTGCGGATGATGATGTCCTTGGCGCGGCCCGTGACGACGAGATAGCCTCCATCGATTCGGCGTCCGAGATCGCCCGTGCGGAAATACCCCTCGGCATCGAAGGCTTCCGCTTCGTCCTCGGGATGCAGATAGCCGAGCAGCATCTGCGGACCGCGCGCGCAGATCTCACCCTCGCCCGCAGGCGCTGTCGGGCGCGCGGTCAGCTTGATGTCAGCTAAGCCGGCGCGACCGTCCGTGTCGGCGGCGTGTGCCACGTCGTCGCGCCGCATGACACCGACTGTCGTGACCGGAACCTCGCTCGAGCCATAAACCCGGCTGACCACGGCTCTCTCGAAATACGCGGCGGCATCGCGGATCAGGGTGGGCGGCACGGAGGCGCCTCCACAGATGAACACTTTGAGGCCGGGCAGACGCGTGCCGGCCCGCCGCGCCGCGGCCAGCATCTGCTCGAGGAATGGCGTTGCGCCGGCCATGTGCGTGCAACCCTCGGCCTGCATGCGCACCACGGCGTCATCGGCGCTCCAGCGGTCCATCAATACCGCCGTGGTGCCGAGAAGGAGTGGAGACTCGAACGCATAGATGGAGCCGCCAATGTGGCCGATGGGCGAGGGAATGAGGAACTTGTCCCCCGGCTCGATGAGCCAGTGGTCACGCAGCTGGCAGATCAGCGCATGAACGGAATTATGACTGTGGAGGACACCCTTCGCACGTCCCGTCGTGCCCGAGGTATAGAGGACCATGCGCACCGCATCGGGGTCGAGCGTCGGGAATTCCTTTGCATGAGTCTCCTGCCGCAGCAGTGTTCCGTAGGGTGTGTGCAGACCTGCATCGCCGCGAAGGACCACCACTTCCGGCGGAACGGGCAGCCGGGCGACGACCCGACTCATCATGGCGAGGTAGTCCTGCTGCCGGAAGGAGGCCGGCACGAAGACCAGCCGCGCCTGCACGTCGTTCAGGATGAACTGCAGCTCCCGATCGCGCAGCGACGGCAGAATCGGGTTGACGACCATGCCGGCGAGGGTGGCCGCGAGGTAGATGACGGCCGCCTCGTGCCAGTTGGGCAGCATGAAGGAGACCGCGCTTCCCGCCGGCGCGCGAGCCAACATGGCCTGCGCCAATGCCGTTGCCTCGGCGCGCAGCGTTTGAGCGTCGATGCGACGCTCCCCATCGACGATCAGTACACGCCGCGGAGTTTGCTCGGCCGCCGTGCGGAGGGAGTCGGCAAGGGTTTCGCGAACCCACCAACCGCGCGTATAGGCGAGCGCGGCGCGCTCACGGCGCTCGCGGATCGCTCGCGCGCTGAGAGGGATCTCTTTGGACACGGCATCGCTGGGCATGGCACTGCATTTCTGCATCGAGAGCCCGGGCCGGAGGCCTGTGGCCTCGAGGTCTTGACGGTACGCGACTCTGCGCGCGAGGCTCTCGCGGGGCTTCTGTCCCGCGGATCGAGTGCGTATACTTACTATAAGTCAACAGTGTTGTCCATCTCCGCATGACCGACGAGACGCCAAGCAAATCCACCGTCCGGGGGCCGGCGCTCGCGGACGAGCCGCTCGGGAGTCTCACGCTCGGGGGCTTCCTGCAGGAGGTCTGCAGCCGGTACGCCACGAACGAGGCCCTCGCGTTTCGACCGTCTGCCGGCACGGTCCTGCGTCGCACGTATTCCGAGGTATGGGAGGAAGCGTTTGCCGTCGCCCGAGCGCTTGCCGCGCGCGGCGTTACGAAGGAGACGCGAGTGGGACTGCTCGCAACCAACCGTCCGGAATGGGTGAGCGCGGTCTTCGGCATCGCGCTGGCCGGCGGCACCTGCGTGGCGCTCAGCACCTTCGCCAGTGCGAGCGAGCTCGAGTATCAGCTGCGCGCAGCGGACGTGACGCTGCTCATCTTCGAGCGCTCGGTCGTCAAGCGCGACTTCCTCGCCGAGCTCATCGGGATTTGCCCGGAGATCGGCTCCGCGTCGGGCGAGGTGCGCTCGCTGCGGCTGCCGTTTCTGCGCCGTCTCGTATGTATCGGCGAAGG
>Ga0335072_10008531_pt1 | contig 14855 bp, 13 predicted proteins | sample Lox_Sample_21_FD_206725 | JGI IMG/M metagenome (GOLD analysis project Ga0335072, IMG submission 206725) | Soil microbial communities from Loxahatchee National Wildlife Refuge, Florida, United States - Lox_Sample_2.1 | ecosystem: Environmental > Terrestrial > Soil > Wetlands | place: USA... | reverse complement strand
GTAGTACTGCTTCGGCGTCAGCATCTCCTCGTCGGGCTTGTCCGAGAACAGATAAAACGCCTGCCCGCTGCGCAGAAAGGCATCCTTCGAGAAGCCATATACCCAGTCAGGATCGAACTTCACTCCCGGCTGGCTGTAATCGCCCGGATGCTCCGGCTCAACCGGTCTCCTGAAGCGGTGCGCGCCGGTTCCGCTGCCGTTCTCCGTGCCGTTCTGGTAGCGAGTGCCCACCGTCAGCACCGCGCGCGTTGGCAGGCTGGTCGGATTCTTCTCCACCACCCGCGCAAAATTCACCAGCGTCCCGTCGTCCAGCTTCGCCGTGAAGAAGGTGAACCCGTACTCAATCCCGTCCTGCGTGTGCGAATAGTGCACGATCGGCAGGTAGCCCCTTTCGAGCGTGCGGATGCGCGGCTTCATCGGCGTCATCATCGGCCCGGTCAGAAACACCAGTTCGCCGTAGCCCGTATAGAGCGACCCCGACGGCGTAATCTCCGTCCCCATCGGAGCGCCCATCACGCCGATCTCATCGACCGACTGCGAATAATAGGAAAACGGGCCTGGTTGCTGATCGATATCGGGATTCACCATCGGCGCCGGAGTCTGCGCCTGCAGGCCGGCGACACACAGAGAAATCAGAAGGACGGGAGCGAAAGTTCGTAGGTGGGCCATAAGCGTGCGTGAGGTAATCCCGCCCCGCGCCAGTACGCGTTCAGAGAAGGGAACACCTGCCGGGCAGATTATTTCACGCCACACTTGCAGCCCGGAATCCCCGCTCGCCGGACACCGGCTCAGAATCGCCTCGACCCACGACAAGCGGACGCTGCGAGTTCCAGCCCACAAAACGCAACCGTGCCGGACCCATCGCGCGGAGTCCGGCACGGCCGCAGGCATTACCGGTTCACGTGAGCCTGAAGATGCGCCGGGTAGCGAGCGCCCTGCACCTCGATGCCGGAGAGCGCTTCGCTGATGGCGCGCAAATCGTCGGCCGTCAGATGGACGCCTGCGGCCTTCAGGTTCTCTTCAAGCCTGTGCAGCCTGGTTGTGCCAGGAATGGGAACGATCCAGGGCTTCTGGGCCAGCAGCCAGGCCAGCGCAATCTGCGCCCGTGTTGCACCCTTCCCCTCGGCAATCTCCCCCAGCACGTCCACCAGCGGCTGATTAGCTTTGCGGGCTTCGGTTGAGAAGCGCGGGACGATGTTGCGGAAGTCCGTGCTGCCGAATTCCGTCGTCTCGTTGATGGCGCCGGTCAGGAACCCCTTGCCCAGCGGGCTGAAGGGAACGAATCCGATTCCCAGCTCTTCGAGGGTTGGCAGGATCTCCTCTTCCGGCTCGCGCCACCACAGCGAGTATTCGCTTTGCAGCGCCGTCACCGGTTGCACGGCGTGGGCTCTCCGAATGATTTGCACTCCGGCTTCGGACAATCCAAAATGTCCGACCTTCCCCGCCGCGATCAGTTCCTTCACAGCGCCCGCGGTCTCTTCAATCGGCACGTTCGGATCGACGCGGTGCTGGTACAGCAGATCGATTCTGTCCGTCCGCAGTCGCTTCAGCGCCGCCTCCGTGTGAGCCCGGACAGTTTCCGGACGGCTGTCGAGGCCTTCGTTTGGCCTGCCGCCCCTGAAACCAAATTTCGTGGCGATGACCACTTGGTCGCGGATCGGCTCAAGCGCTTCGCCAACCAGCTCCTCGTTCTGATACGGACCGTAAGCTTCGGCAGTATCGAAAAAGGTAACGCCGCCATCGTGCGCGGCCCGGATGATCCTGATGGCCTGCGCCTTTTCCGTTGGCGGGCCAAAGCCGAAACTCAGCCCCATGCACCCGAATCCCAGAGCCGAAACTTCGAGACCGCTCTTGCCCAGTTTTCGCTTTTGCATCGATTTCCTCCCGCGGAAGCAGAGTGCCCCGCTCAAGGACAGTGTAGGGCGGCAAAACTCATGAGACTAGGGATGTACGAGAGTAAACTCTTATGAGTGGATGTCATGAATCGTGAAAAGTGACCTGGACGGTCTGAGAGCATTTGCCATCGTTGCCGAGGAACGCAGCTTCACGCGCGCAGCGTTGCGGCTCGGTGTCTCGCAATCTGCCCTCAGCCACTTCATGAGCAATCTGGAGAAGCGGCTGGGACTTCAGCTGCTCGCACGAACGACGCGCAGCGTCTCTCCCACGGCGGCGGGAATCGCCCTGCTCCAGGACCTGGCTCCGGCTCTCGACCGGATCCAGCGGTCGCTCGCCGAGGTCCGCCGCCTCCGCGACCGCCCGGCAGGCCGCATCAGACTGGTGACGTCTCGCAGCGCCGCGATGCTGGTGTTGCTGCCGAAGCTCGCCGCCTTCGCGAAAGCCTATCCGGAGATCGAGCTTGAGGTCACCACGTCCAACGATCCGGTCGATCTGGTAGCCGGAGAATACGACGCCGGCATCCAGATCGGCGAGTTCATCCAGCGAGACATGGTGGCCGTGCGCGTGAGCCACGACCTGCGCCTGGCCCTGGTGGGCTCTCCCGAATATTTCCGGTCCCACAAGGTCCCGCGCAGGCCCCACGACCTGAGGGATCACACCTGCATCGGCTTTCGCTTTCGCAGCGGGATCTATCGGTGGGAGTTTGAAAAGGGACGAAAATCGCTCACCGTCCATCCCCGCGGTCCCGTGACCTTCGACGATGCCGGGCTGGTCATCCGCGCTGTCCTGCAGGGCGTGGGCCTCGGCATGGCGATGGAGGAGTCGCTGAAGGAGCTGATTGCTCAGGGACGGCTGGTTCAGGTGCTGGAGGACTGGTGCCCCTGGTTTCCCGGCTATTTTCTTTACTACCCAAGCCGCCGCCATCAGCCCCGTGCGCTGGCAGCCCTGATCGGTGCGCTGCGGCTTTCAACGGGTGGGGCGAGCCGCATTCGCCAGTCCTGACAGCCGCAGCAGCACCTGGCTAGCCACGGCTCAGGTGAAAGCTTTCAACATTCGAGAGCAACCGGATTCGCGTGCACAGACGCACCCTGCTGGAAGCAATGGCGCTCCCCGCTGTGGGCGCCACGGTCAATTCCATGGGCCGCCCCTGCTCGCCGAACCGGCCCCCATTGGCCGGGCCGCTGAGCTCGCTCCTCCTCTGGCGCTTACCTGGACGGGACGCCTTCCCGGTGATCAGCGAGAAACTTCCGTCGCGTTGCCGAGCTCATTCACGGCTCGCACCATTGCGAATCATGAGGTCCGCTCCGCACACATCGCCCTCACGAGCCGGAAACGAAATCTTGACAGGCGCGGATCGTCGGGGTAACTTAAACTGAGCTTGCATTTAAAGGTTTCAAAACTAAGATTGGCTCGCTCTCCACCACTATCCTGACGGCTGGCGCTGCCTGTCCCGAGTGCCGCGGCCTCTCGTTTCGCGAAACTGAAACGATCGCTCCGTACGCCCACCGTCGATCCCTCGAATCCCAATGAATTCATCCATCGTGGTTGTAGGCAGCATCAATCTCGATCTGGTCTCCATCGGCAGGCGCATCCCCGCTCCCGGAGAAACCATCCGCGGCGACAAGTTTCAGACCTTTCATGGTGGCAAAGGAGCCAATCAGGCTGTCGCCATCGCGCGTCTCGGCCATACGGTCGGCATGGTGGCGAAGGTCGGCGATGACGATTTCGGCCCTCGCCTTCGCCGCGGCCTCCGCGACGCCCATGTGAATATCCGCTCCGTCTCGGTAGCGAAGGGAACAGCATCCGGCGTCGCTCTCATCTCCGTCGATTCCAAAGGCCAGAACAGCATCACCGTCGTGCCCGGCGCCAACGATCAGCTCCTGCCTCGCGATCTCGAAAAGTCGCTTCCCCAGCTGCGCTCCGCCGGCATCATCCTCACGCAACTCGAGACGCCCATGGAAACTGTCGAGTATCTCTGCACGCTGGCCGCGCGTTTCAGCGTACCCCTCATGCTCGACCCCGCGCCCGCCCGCGCCATCCCTAGCAGGATATTGCGCCAGGTCACCTTCCTCACTCCCAACGAAACCGAAACCTGCGCTCTCTGCGGCATCGTGCCCGAAGATCTCACGCCCTCCAGCGTTGGCCAGTTCGCCCGCAAGCTCCGGGCCAACGGCGCTGCGAACGTCATCGTCAAAATGGGCAGCCGCGGAGCCTTCATCTTCGCCGCCGACGGCCTCTCCAGGATGATTCCGTCGTTCAAAGTCAAAGCGGTCGACTCCACCGCCGCCGGCGACGCCTTCAATGCGGGTCTCGCCGTTGCCCTCATGCGCGGCATGGCCATGCATGAGGCGGTCCGCTTCGGCGCCGCCGCTGGCGCTCTCTCCGCCACCCGCGCCGGGGCGCAGTCTTCCATGCCCTCCGCAGCCGAAGTCGCGAAGTTGATGAAATCCCAGCCCGGCAGTAAGTCGCGCGTCGTTCCAGCCGCGGACAAGTCTCCTCTTTCCTCGGCGGGCCCTGGGCCTCTTACCGGCAGTTCTGCTGCGCTCACGGCTTAACCTCGCTCCAGAAACTCGTGCCGCCGCAAGGCGCCCCCGCAAACCCCTACATAGACCGCCCTCGATCGCGGCTCAGTCGCCGGCAAAGTAACTCTCTGTCTATCTCGAGTTTGACGGAGTCCCGCAGCAACTCTCTCACCGGCCGGCACGCCGTAAGCTCAGGAGCTTTGCACCCGCACCCGCGATCGAAACTTCAGCTTGCCGCGAATTCCCAGGCGCAGCCGGTACAACGGGCCGCCCACAAACACCTTCGTGGGATCGTATCCCTCCGGCGCCAGCATCAGGCAGTTATTCATCGCCGCCGACGTAACATAGATCTCATCCAGCTCCGGTCCTCCGAAGACCAGCGACGACGTCTGTGCGGCCGGAATCTCCACCCTGCGTTCGCGCTTGCCGTCCGGATCGTAGCGCGTCACGCATCCGCCAAACCAGTGCGCGCACCACAGATAACCCTCGGCATCCACCGTCAGGCCGTCCGGCATTCCCTCCGACCGGTTCACCCGCACAAAGACCCTCCGGTTGCTCAGCTTCCCGTCGCTGCGCCGCCACTCGTAGGCGTAAATGCAGCGCGCTCCCAGGTCCGTGAAATACAGCGTGCTGCAGTCCGGCGAAAACGCCAGTCCGTTCGAGAAACAAATCCCCTCGTCGGCGATGTGCACCGAACCGTCCGTGTCCACGCGAAACAGAAAGCTGGGAGGAAAGGTCCCATCTTCATTCAGGTGATACGAGCCGGCATACACACGGCCTTCCGGATCGGCCAGGCAGTCGTTCAGCCGGCACTCCTGCCCATCGGCCTCCGACGCCAGCAAAATCGGCGTCTCTCCCGGCCGCCACAGCCATGCTCCCTGGCCGCTGGTCGTCACGAAACCGCCATCCTCCTGCAGACAGAATCCGTTGATCCTGAAGCCTGCCTGCACGAGCTCATGCCGCCGTTCCCGCCACAGATAGCGGTAGAATCGCTCGCCATCGATATCCGTCCAGTAGAGCGCATCTGCGCGCTCGTCCCAGTGCGGTCCTTCCCCGCACAGGTTGCCGTCATTCGCGATCACTTCCATCATCACCTCCGCCGGGAACCCGCGGCGCAAAAGAAATTAGACCACATCGAAGCCATCGTGCATGCTAACAATGAATGCTTTCAACGCCGTGCCCCGGCGCGACGAATTCGGGGACCCCCCCGGTCGAGAGCCTCGCCGAGCCGTACGACCTCGTCGCTTTGGACCACCCTTATATGGCGTGCGCCTTCCCCAAACCTGGGACCATGCCTTCGAACTGGCCCGCGTCCGCCCTGGCTTCGTCCCGCTGCCGCTCTGGCCGCTCGACGCCCTCACGTGCCTCTTTACCCTCTTTGCCCGCGGCGTGCGAAGCTGTCTTTTTCCAGGCGGCTGCTCGACAATGGTTGAAGGGCTGCGCTCTTCCATGCAAAGAAGTGGCTCTTTGCGGCGCGATAAGGACGGTTCGCTGCTGGAAATCCTCCGTTGGGCGTTGGTAATTTGCGAAAACCGGGGCGCGGGTAGAGACTGACTGTTTGGCCTGGGTACAGTTCAATATTCTTCACAACAACTGAAAGGCAGAGGAGATGGCAGGAGAAAAAGGATCGGCGATTCAGCCGGCAAGGGGAAAACTGGGAGTGATGACGGTGGGGATGGGCGCGGTGGCGACCACCCTGATTGCGGGCGTGGAGGCGGTGCGCAAGGGGCTGGCGAAACCGATTGGATCGGTGACGCAGATGGGGACGATCCGACTGGGCAAGCGGACCGACAACCGGACGCCGCTGGTGAAGGAATTTGTGCCGCTGGCGGATTTGAACGATGTGGTGTTTACCGGGTGGGACATTTTTCCGGAGGACATGTACGGGGCGGCGAGCCACGCAGCGGTGCTGGACAAGGATCACCTGACGAGCATTAAGCCGTTCCTGGAGAGCATCAAGCCGATGCCGGCGGTGTTCGACCAGTACTACGTGAAGCGGCTGAACGGGACGCACGTGAAGCAGGGGAAGAGCAAGTGCGATCTGGCGCAGCAGGTGCGGGCGGACATTCAGAAATTCAAGTCGCAGGTGGATCGGGTGGTGGTGATCTGGTGCGGGTCGACGGAGATTTTTCTGGAGCCGACGGCGGTACACCAGAGCGTGGAGGCGTTCGAGAAGGGGCTGGTGGAGAACGATCCGGCGATCGCACCCTCGCAGATTTACGCGTATGCGGCTCTGAAAGAGGGAGTACCGTTCGCGAACGGTGCGCCGAACCTGACGGTGGACCTGCCGTGCATGATCGAGCTGAGCCGGCAGAACGGGGCGCCGATTTGCGGGAAGGACTTCAAAACGGGGCAGACGCTGATCAAGACGGTGCTGTCGCCGGCGTTCAAGGCGAGGATGCTGGGGGTGAGCGGGTGGTACTCGACCAACATCCTGGGCAATCGCGACGGCGAGGTGCTGGACGATCCGGAGAGCTTCAAGACGAAGGAAGAGTCGAAGCTGGGCGTGCTCGATTACATCCTGCAGCCGGAGAAATATCCGGATCTCTACGGGAACATCTATCACAAGGTGCGGATCAACTACTATCCGCCGCGCGGTGACAACAAAGAAGGCTGGGACAATATCGACATTTTCGGGTGGCTGGGCTATCCGATGCAGATCAAGGTGGACTTCCTCTGCCGGGATTCGATTCTGGCGGCGCCAATCGCGCTGGACCTGGTGCTGTTCCTGGATTTGGCGCAGCGGACCCCGGCGCTGCGCAACCTGGGCATCCAGGAGTGGCTGAGCTTCTACTTCAAGTCGCCGCAGTCCGCGCCCGGCCTTTATCCGGAACACGATCTCTTCATCCAGTCCATGAAGCTCAAGAACACGCTGCGTCACATCATGGGCGAGGAACTGATCACGCACCTGGGGCTGGAGTATTACGACTAGGTTTGGCCGTCCCGGGCAGACGCGCCTTCGGTGCAGGGACTAGCCGTCCAGGCGACGCGAAACCCCAACGCGAGAGGTTCCTTCGGGAGCCTCTTCGCTTTTGTGCGGAGTATGCTTCGAGCATGGCCGTCACGCTCGATGAGGTCCTGGCGATGGGCGTCAATCTGCCGGGTGTGGTGCGGACCACGTCATGGGGCAGTCCGGCTCTGAAGGTGAAAGGCGGCGGCGGGAAGCCTACGCTGATGGTCTGCGTGCCGACGCACAAGTCGGCCGAGCCTGGGTCGCTGATGTTCCGCATGGACCGGCGGGAGCGGGCGGCGCTGATCGACGAGGCTCCGGAGATGTACTACGCGCCCGAGCACTACGTCGGCTACGACGCGGTGCTGGTGCGGGTGGCGCGGCTGACGCCGGAGCTGGCGCACGATCTGCTGGCGATGGCACACCGGTTTGTCACCCGCAAGCGGCCGAAGCGCTGAGGGCTGGCCCGCCCGCTCGACCGGGGTCCGCTCATTGCATAACTCGGCACGCAAAACCTCCGTCTATCCGGCATGCATTTTCGTCCAATGGTGGTGTGTACTGCGCTGTGCGTAGGCGGACTCTCGTTGAGCGCGCAGCAGACGCCGGCGACGCCTCTGGCCGGCCAGCCAAAGCCGGCGGCGATGATCAGTGTCACGGCGAAGCTCGTCAATCTGCCGGTGGTGGTGCGCGACAAGAATGGCGCCCTGGTCCAGAACCTGACCCAGGCCGACTTCGCGCTCAGCGTGGATGGGCGCCCGCAGACGATTCGCTACTTCGACAAGGACAACAATCTGCCTCTCACCCTGGGTCTGCTGGTCGATACCAGCGGGTCGGTGCGCAGCGCGCTCGAGCAGGAGCGCATCGCCAGCGAGGACTTCCTCGATCAGATGGTGACGCCGCGCGATCAGGCGTTCGTCATCCAGTTCGCGCATGAGGCCGACCTGCTGCAGGATCTGACCAGCTCGCAGCAGAAACTACATGCGGCGCTGGATAACATTGGAACGACCTACGGCGAAGGTCAGAATGGCCAGAATTCCGGCGGATACGGCGGCTACGGACGGCACGGAGGATTCCACGGCGGTGGCACCATGCTATATGACGCGATCTATCTCGCCTCAAACCAGCTGATGCAGAAGCAGCAGGGACGCAAAGCGCTGGTGATTCTAACCGACGGCGAAGACCGCGGAAGCATGGAGACGCTGGCCAGCGCGGTTGCGGCGGCGCAGCGAGCCGAGACCGTTGTGTACGCGATTTATTTCAAGGGCGAGCAGCACGGATATGGCGGGCACGGCGGCTACCGCGGTTTCGGCGGACGGCACGGCGGCTATCCGGGCGGCGGCGAGAATCATGTAGATGGCAAGAAGGTGCTCGAGCAAATTACAGGCGAGACGGGCGGACGCATGTTCGAGGTTTCCGGCAAGCAGACCTTCGCCGCGATCTACACGCAGATCGCCGAAGAGCTGCGCTCCCAGTACCGGCTTGGCTATGTCCCCGACGCGGCGGCCGGAGCGGAAGGGTTTCATCGCGTGGAACTGACCGTGCCGAAGAATAAGAAGCTGATGGTGCAGACGCGAGGCGGCTACTACAGCAGCGGGCAGTGATGGCCGGACTCGATCACAATCCAATGCTCAGCCGCGTGCGGGGATCGAGGTAATCGCGCAGCGCATCGCCCAAAAAGTTGAACGAGAGCACGCACAACGCTACCGCGATGGCCGGGAAGACGACGAGGTGCGGCGCGTCGAAGAGGTAGGGACGCGCGTCGTTGAGCATCTGTCCCCAGCTGGAAACGGGCGGCGGCACGCCGAGCCCGAGAAAGCTGAGCGTGGCTTCCGCCAGAACCGCTCCCGCCATGCCGATAGCCGCCTGCACGATAAGCGGCTGCAGGATATTCGGAAAAATGTGGCGGATGAAGATGCGCAGATCGCCGGCGCCGAGCGCGCGCGCAGCCTCGACGAACTCACGCTCGCGCACGGCAAGCACCTGGGCGCGGACCAGCCGCGCATACCCCACCCATCCGCCGATCGAGAGCGCGAGGATCAGGTTGAGCAGGCCCGGCCCCAGGAAAGCGACAAAGGCAATGGCCAGCAGGATGCCGGGGAGGGCCATGAAGGCGTTCATCAGGAACGTATTGATGGCGACATCGAGCCAGCGGCCGTAGTAGCCCGCCAGGCCTCCGAAGATAAGCCCGAGAAAAAAAGAAAGGCTGACCACCGAGACGGCCACCGTGAGAGAAAGACGCGCGCCGTAGATGACGCGCGAGAGGATGTCGCGGCCCAGCTCGTCGGTGCCGAGCCAGTGCGCGTGGCTGGGCGGCGCGAGGCGATGAAGCAGGTTGATGGCTGCCGGGTTGGACGGTGCGAGCCAAGGGGCGAACAGCGCGCATGCGCCAAACAGGACCACGAGGAGCAGGCCGACAGCAGCCAGGGGCTGCGATCGCAGCGTGGGGAAGACGGATCGATGGCCAGCCATTAGGATAACTGTAGAGCAAAGTCAGTCCCTGGAGATGGCTTAGATACGCAGACAAGGTTCGAGTTGGGGATTGCGGATTGCCCGTCTGCGAACAACCTTTTGCGGCTCCCGAACGGGCCCGCTTCCGAAAGGCATTGAATCATTGCGCATACTGCTGCATGGCCTGAACTACGCCCCGGAGCTGACGGGGATCGGCAAATATTCGGGCGAGATGATGGAGTGGCTGGCGGAGCGCGGCCATGAAGTGCGCGTGGTGACGGCGCCGCCCTACTATCCGGCGTGGAAGGTGCGCGGGGATTACCGCTGGTGGGCGTACCGCAGGGAGATTTCTCCGGCGGGCTCGCGGATTACCCGCTGTCCGCTGTGGGTCCCCCGGGAGCCGCGCGGCCTTTCTCGTATGATCCACCTCGGATCGTTTGCCCTGAGCAGCATACCGCCGATGCTGGCCATGGCGGGGTGGTCGCCGGACGTGGTGATCACCGTGGAGCCGACCTTCTTCAGCGCGCCCATGACGCTGCTGACCGCGGCGCTGTGCGGAGCGGCGTCGTGGCTGCACATTCAGGATTTCGAGGTGGACGCGGCATTCGACCTGGGAATTCTGCCGAGGCACGGACCCGTTCACGCTCTGGCTCTCAGCTGGGAAAAGACAATGCTGCGGCTGTTCCGGCACATCTCCAGCATTTCGCCGAATATGGTGAAGCGGATTGCGGCCAAGGGAGCGGATCCGAGCAAGGCTGTGCTGTTTCCCAACTGGGTGGATACCGAAGCGGTATACCCCATGCGCGGCCGCAACGGATTCCGCGACCAGCTGGGGCTGAAGGACGAGCAGGTGGTGCTGCTGTACTCCGGCAACATGGGGATGAAGCAGAACCTTGAGGTGCTGCCCCAACTGGCGCGAGAGCTGGCCGGGCGCGACGATCTTCACTTCGTGTTCTGCGGAGAGGGCGCGTTTCGGCCGCAGCTGGAGCAGCTGACGGCGGGGCTCGGGAATGTGTCGCTGTTGCCGCTGCAGCCGCTGGAGCGGCTGAACGAGTTGCTCAACGCCGCGGATATCCACCTGTTGCCGCAGAGCGGGCGTGCAGCCGATCTGGTGATGCCGTCGAAACTGACCGGCATGCTGGCGAGCGGGCGGCCGGTGATTGCAACGGTCGCAGCGGGGACGCAGGTGGCGCACGCCATGGAAGGCTGCGGGATTGCGGTGGACCCCGGAGACCACGCCGCGCTGCGGGGCGCGGTGGAATGCCTGGCTGCGGATCGAGGGTTGCGCGAACGGATGGGCGAGGCGGCAAGGCAGTACGCGGTGTTGCATCTGGGCCGCGAAGAAGTGCTGCGGCGCTTTGAGGCGGAGATGGTGACTCTGGTGAAACAGACGCCGGAGTATTCTCTTACATAACAGCAGCCGGAATGGCCCCGAGAAGGACCCCGGCGGCGCAAGCCGATCGCCGGCGCAACCACAGGAGAAACCAGCGTTGAAGAGAGCGCTCATCACCGGTGTTACCGGGCAGGATGGATCCTATCTGGCCGAGTTCCTGCTGAAAAAGGGATACGAGGTCCACGGGATCAAGCGGCACACGTCGCTGCTGAACACGGAGCGGATCGACCGGCTCTATCAGGATCCGCACGTCGAGAACCGGCACTTTATTCTGCACTACGGCGACCTGACGGATTCGAGCGCGCTGGTCCACGTGGTCGAGAAGGTGCAGCCGGACGAGGTCTACAACCTCGGCGCGCAGAGCCATGTGAAGGTGTCCTTCGAGGAACCGGAGTACACCGCTAATACCGACGCGCTGGGGCCGCTGCGTCTGCTGGAGGCCGTCCGCATCCTGGGGCTCACCGGCAAGACCCGGTTCTATCAGGCATCGACGTCGGAGCTGTACGGGCTGGTGCAGGAGATGCCGCAGCGGGAGACGACGCCGTTTTATCCGCGCTCGCCGTATGCGGTGGCAAAGCTGTACGCGTACTGGATCACGGTGAATTACCGCGAGGCGTATGGAATATACGCCTGCAATGGAATCCTCTTCAATCACGAGTCGCCGTGGCGGGGCGAAACCTTTGTCACCCGCAAGGTAACCCGGGGCCTGGCGCGCATCAGGGCGGGTCTGCAGGATCGGCTCTATATGGGGAACCTGGACGCGCTGCGCGACTGGGGGCATGCGCGGGATTACGTGGAGATGCAGTGGCTGATGCTGCAGCAGGCCGAAGCGAAGGACTACGTGATCGCGACCGGGGAGCAGCACAGCGTGCGCGAGTTCATTAACCTGAGTGCGGATCTGCTGGGCATGAAACTGACCTGGAAAGGCAGCGGCGCGGACGAGAAAGCGACCAACGAGAAGGGCGACGTGGTGGTGTGCGTGGATCCCAGGTATTTCCGCCCTACTGAAGTGGAGACGCTGCTGGGCGACGCGACCAGGGCCCGCCAGGAGCTGGGATGGACGCCGCATACGACCTTCAGGGAACTGGTGGAAGAGATGGTGCGCGAAGACCTGGCAATCGCGGAACGCGACGCACTGGTGAAGCGGCACGGATTCACGGCATACGACTATCACGAGGCGTGAGCGGATGAAGAAGGAGAGCCGGATCTACATTGCCGGGCACCGCGGACTGGTGGGGGGCGCGCTGCGACGGGAGCTGGAGCGGCGAGGCTTCAGCAATCTGCTGCTGAGGACGCACGCGGAGCTGGAACTGCGGGATCGCGAGGCGGTACTGCAGTTCTTCGACGAGCAGAGACCGGATTATGTGTTCCTGGCAGCCGCGAAAGTGGGCGGGATTCTGGCGAATGACACGTATCCGGCCGATTTTCTGCGGGAAAATCTGGAAATCCAGACCAGCGTGATCGACAGCGCGCACCGCAGCGGGGTCAGGCGCCTGCTGTTTCTCGGATCCACCTGCATCTATCCGAAGAACTGCCCCCAGCCGATCAAAGAAGAGTATCTGCTGACCGGGCCGCTGGAGCCGACGAATCGGCCCTACGCGCTGGCAAAAATTGCCGGCATCGAAATGTGCTGGGCGTATAACCGCCAATACGGAACGCGGTACGTGGCGGCCATGCCAACGAACCTGTACGGGCCGGGCGACAACTTCGACCTGCAGACCTCGCACCTGCTGCCGGCGCTGATTCGGAAAGCGACGGAGGCGAAGCTCCAGGGCGCGCCGGCGATGACGGTGTGGGGCACAGGAACGCCGCGGCGCGAGCTGCTGTACAGCGAGGACCTGGCTGAGGCCTGCGTCTACCTGATGGCGCTGCCGGAGGAGGAGTTCGCAACGTTGCTCCGGAAGGACGAGCCGCCGCTGATCAACATCGGAACGGGTGAGGACCTGACGATCCGGGAAATTGCCGAGTTGGTCTGCCGGGTGGTGGGCTACGAGGGCGAGCTGCGGTTCGACACTAGCAAGCCGGATGGGACGCCGCGCAAGCTCTGCGACGTCAGCCGGATCCACGCGGTGGGATGGCGAGCGAGGACGAGCCTGGAAGAGGGAATCCGAAGGACTATCGAGTCGGCGAAGGAAGTGCTGTCGCCGGCGGCGGTGTGAGCGCAGCGGGATGAGCCGAGACGTGGCGATGATGCGAGGAACTGCGCGAGTGGCGCTGCTGGCGCTGCTGAGCGGCGCGGTGTGCGTAGCGCAGGTCCAGATCGACGCCGCGCGGCAGGTCTTTCAGCTGACGAATCAGGACCGGCAGGCGCAGGGACTGCCCGCCCTCCAGTGGAACGATTCGCTGGCGCGGGCGGCCCAGGCCCACGCCGAACTGATGGCCCAGGAGCCGGCGCTGGAACATCAGTATCCCGGCGAACCCGATCTGCTCGCGCGGGCCGCCGCTGCGGGGGCGCACTTCGATGTGATCGCGGAGAACATCGCGCTCGCGCCCTCGCCCGAGGCCATTGAGCGTGCGTGGATGCACTCGACTCCGCACCGCACCAACATTCTCGACCCGCGAATGAATGCGCTCGGCGTCGCCGTGGTGGAGCGCTCTGGGACGCTCTTCGCGGTGGAGGATTTTGCTCAGGCAAATGCGGCGCTGAGCCCCGCCCAGGTCGAGCAGCGCGTGCGCGGACTGCTGCGCGCTGAGAATATCGACGCCTCGATGCCCGCGGGGCCTGCCGAGCAGGCCTGCCGGATGTGGCGCGGGATGCCGGGTGGAACGAATGCGCGTGCCGTGGTCCGCTTCGAGACCCCGGATCTGACCCGCATCCCTGCCCAGGTGGACCAGCAGATCAGGAACGGGCATTACGCGCGAGCCGCGGTGGGAGCGTGCCCGGCTCCCGCAAACGAGGAATTTACCACCTACCGCGTGACCCTCCTGATGTATTAGCGGCTCTCTCGCTTCTTTGGGTGCTGGTCGGCATTGTGGCCGGCGCCCGCAAACCCCTACCATGGAAGTCACCGGGTGTCTGAGCGTCGCTTCATTGCGGCCCTCTCCCCGCGATCACATCGAAAGAGGAATCATGGTTGCGATTCGAGTGGAATATGAAGGAGACCTGCACTGCAAAGCGGTCCACGGTCCCTCTGGCAGAGAGCTCGCCACGGATGCTCCCACGGATAATCAGGGCCGCGGCGAAAGCTTCTCGCCCACTGACCTGGTGGCCACGGCGCTGGGCACCTGCATGCTGACCGTCATGGGCATTCTCGCCCGTACCCTCGGCATCGACATTTCCGGCGCCACCGCGACGGTCGAAAAGGAAATGACCGCAACGCCGCCGCGAAGAATCCAGCGCCTGACCGTGAAAATTCACGTGCCCCAGGCTCACAGCTCCGAGAACAGGGAGAAGCTGGAGCGAGCCGTCCGCACCTGCCCTGTCCACCGGAGCCTGCACCCCGATGTCGATATGCCCATCGAGTTTTCCTGGGCGTGAGGCCGCCGGAAGCGTTTGATATAATGCGAACAGTCCGGCGAACGGCTCACTCCTCAGTAGCTCAATGGCAGAGCATTCGGCTGTTAACCGAAGGGTTGTAGGTTCGAGTCCTACCTGAGGAGCCAATCAAATCAACAACTTAGAGCAGACAAGAGCAGCCAGAAATCC
>Ga0335072_10008530_pt1 | contig 14856 bp, 20 predicted proteins | sample Lox_Sample_21_FD_206725 | JGI IMG/M metagenome (GOLD analysis project Ga0335072, IMG submission 206725) | Soil microbial communities from Loxahatchee National Wildlife Refuge, Florida, United States - Lox_Sample_2.1 | ecosystem: Environmental > Terrestrial > Soil > Wetlands | place: USA... | reverse complement strand
GTTGCCGGGCACGGTGGCGAAATACGCGTTGAGCTGGTTGTACGTCTCCGCAAAGAGTGTCCCGTCGGCGTTCGTGAACACTCCGGCGAATTCGCCCACGAGCGAATCGAGCGCCTGCCGGTCTTTGCCGTAGAGGATCATGGTCAGTGAGAATTCGCCCAGCTGCTGCGCGTCGCCCAATGCGCGCAGGCAGTCACCCAGATTCTCGATGTCCGCCTGCTTCGACTCATCCACCAGCACATCGCGCGGATTGGTTTTCGCCGGATCGTTACCAAGCTGGGAGATGAAACCGGTCTTTGCGACGTTGAAGTGCCGGCGGCGCTTGTTGACTTCCTTGCGAGCCGCGGCGGCGGCGAGGGGCACCCATTCGGATACCGCGATGAAGTTGGCGGGGATCTTCAGCAGCGCAACGAGCGCCAGAGGGCGCGTTTCGCCGACTGCTTCTTTCATGGTCAGGATGCGAACATGGTCGTCCCCAACGCGAAGGTGGTCGCGCTCCGGGTCGAGCTGCGAATTGATGACCTGATCGCAAAGAAACTGCGAGTGCCCGGGCTCGCCGGCGATTCGCCAGTCATCGTAGTTCAGGAGACGCCGGAAGAACCGAAACTGGGCTCTATGGTTGAGCAATTCGCTCCCCACGAGGTCTGCGAGCTGATGCACGAATGCCTGAACGCGCTGCTCGAGATGAGCGAGGTCGCGCTCGATTTGGTTTCGCAGGAGAATCTTCATGCCGCGATTCGAGAACTGCGCCCTCAGTTCGTTCAGGCCCCCGGCGGGATCCTGGAAGAGGCGCTGCACGGCGGCCCTGACGCCGGTCTTTGACCGCGCGCCTTCGAGCAAAATGCAGTAGAAGATTTCGATCTCGAACAGCCGGTCGGCCTTCCCCCGGAAGTATTCCTGGCGGCGGTCCTGACCCGTCTGGACAATTCCGTTCTCGTATTCGGCGAAAGGAATCTCCGGGTTGTTGGTCTTGAAGAGGTACTGGTAGACGTGAAAGCCCGGTCCGAAGTTCTTGAGCGCCGCTTCGAGGCGCTTCACCGCATAGGCCTGTTCGTCGTGGTCGAGGCTCTCGTAATCGACTCCATGAACCCGTAGCACCATCCCGAGATCGCCGCTCTTGGTCAGAAATGCGGTCTCATTCCAGAAACCGTAGAGGTTGATATGGTCGCCGAAGGCGGCGGCATCCTTCCACGGCTTGATGACCTTGTCCAGACGCAACATCACCGCACCTCCACCTGAGGAATGGCGTGCTTCGCGGGATCGTAGCGGGTTTTGTAGCGTTCGGACCTTGCGAGAATGCGCAGAAAAGCCGGATCCATATTCGTGACCCAATGGCCGAAGGCGAAGCCTCCGATGAACACAGCGACTCCGGCCAGCAGGCTGTTGAAGAGATTGAAGGCGCCGACCGCCGCCATGCAGACGAAAAAGAACAGCGTCCTTTCGACGCCCAGATACGTGAGGGGCCTGTGCAGGCTTTTAAAAACCCGGTTTCTCCGCCTCAGCGACGAGGTCCTCCCGTTCGCATCCCCCATGCGAACACCTTGCGGAGAGGATCCGAGGTCGATGACTCGGGAAGGCTGCCGGATCGTGGTTTGTGTCTGCATCAGGCCCCTCACACTCAAATGACGGTTGCGGTTGGTCGACTCCGGGTGAATCCCGTGCGGTCAGATTCCCCACAGCCAACTGAGGACGTTAACGGCGAGCACGGCGATTCCGGTGCCGGCTGCAACGCCGGCAAGAGCTTTCTTTGCGCCTGGCTCACCGTGGGCAAACTGGTAGCCACCGATGACGATCGCGATCAGGCTTGCGACCTTTGCGACCGTTCCGGTGAACAGGTTCTGCATGGCGGAAAACCCCGTGTCAAAAGGCGAGCCGCCCAGGGCTTGCGCGTACGCGGCGGCCGGCACGAGGAAAAAGAGCAGGAAGACCACGTTCGAGACTTGCCAGCCTCGAAAGTGCCTCCGCCATGCGGGCGATAGGTTCATGCGTTTACCTCCGTTGCCGTGAAATCGACCTCAACCGTGCAGGTCATGCCCAGAGATTGGCGCGAACTCGATTCCCTGTCCAAGGCTTTGTTTGCACGAGTTGTTGCGCGAAAGTCATCATGACAGCGCGTCTTGGAACCGTGTGCAACTACCCAGAGCGGCCCGGAACTTCCTTCTGTGGAAAAAATCAGCTCGCGATCTCCTGATTCGGTCGACGCAGCTCATTCCCGATCTCCGTCACCACCTTCTGCACGCGGTAAGAGGCGCCACTTCGCCAGGTAAGGATGAGTTCAAGAGGATCGATGCCGCCGATTGGAGCATGCTCAAGAGTCGGAGGCGCGTCCGCACAGACTCCGCCGGGCAGGACGGCGATGCCAACACCGTCCTGAACGAGATTGAACGCCTCGGGCGGAGTACTCGCCTCCGCCGCGACCCTGGGCTTAAAGCCGGCAGCTGCGCACCGGTCCACGAACCATCGATGTAAGGCCGGGTCGGTGCGGTACGAGCACGGGAGCACCAGCGGGTGCGCTCTGAGATCAGTGAGCGCAATCGCTCCGCTAAGATACCTCTGATACGCGCGCGGCCACACCGCGACGAGACGTTCTGAACCCAGTCGGACCTCATCGAAATAGCGTGTGTCGGGTGGCCGTGCCATCACGCAAGCCTGACAGGCCTCTGCAATCAGAGAATCGGTCAATTCGTGAACGGATGCCCGCTGCATTTCGAGGTGTATTGAGGGAAACCTACGACTATGAATGGACCGAATCTGGTTCGGGATGGATGGGACGACAAAAGGTGAATAGCCGATGACAAACGAGGATGCCTTGCGCCGGGCTCTGAGGCGGGCCAGATCCTTCGCTTTCTCGAACTCAGCAATAAATCTGGCTAACTCCTGTTCGATCGCCAGCACAAACAACGCGCCCTCCTCCGTAAGAGCCACGTAGTGATTCTTGCGAAAGAAGATTTGGATTCCAACTTCGTCCTCGACTTCTCTTATTTGCCGGCTCAGAGTCGACGGGTCGACGTGCAGTCTTTCCGCCGCTTTCCCGAAGTGCAACTCGTGCGCAACAGCGAGGACATATTGGAGCTTTCGGAATGGGGGAGTTACCGCCATGAGTTCACCACCGGGTTGAAATGTTCCGTACGAGGGCTGGATCCCCTTCACTGACTAAAGGCATTTTGGAAGGCCTCCTGGTGCACAGGGCCTTCTTTTCATTGAAAAATTCGCAGATTCAACGTACCCAGCACCACATGCGGGCTGCAGAAAAGGCCAAAAGGGGAACACGCATTCGCAGGAATTGCTTCTGCCTGAGCTGGCGCTTCGACGCGGTCGGACGCCGCCGGGTCACCTGTTTCGTTCCTGCGATGGATTCTTGCGCTTACTTTGCGGGGGCTCCGGAATTCATTTGGCCAGAGGAGCGGGCCTCGAACGCCGTTCAGGCCCGGCTGGCAGGTGCCCCGAATGCCTACCATACTGATCCAGTCCCCGGCATTACGTCAAATGTCACCTGACATCACTACGTTTGCCACAGAAACACGTTTGCCAACATTGACCATTCCTGGTCCAAAACGGTACTGTCCGTTCTGATGACGGACTTCGACGAGCTTTATCGTGGAGTGGGACGGAAGATCCGTCAAACGAGAGAGAACGCGCACCTGAGCCAGAGCCTTTTGGCGAAGCGACTTGGGATCAGCCGCACGTCGATGGTGAATATCGAGGCTGGCCGACAACGCGCGCCTCTGCATCTCCTGTGGCAGATTGCAGAACTGCTTGAAACCAAAGTAGCTCTGCTGATTCCCTCACCGGAGGAACTGCTGGCTCCACAGAACCAGACCGTGCTCGATAAGCAGATAATGAAACAGATCGAGGACGTAGCGAATGGCGATCCGGCTACTATCAAAGTCCTGACCGGGTTTGTGACCAAAACCCTCCAGGAGAAGATCGCAGCGCCGAATCCCCAGAGGAAAGCGCATGGCCAGACAAAATCTCGAAGAAACGGCTGAAAAGACGCTTCGCAGGACGGACAGCTATCGAGTGCCAGTCCCGATTCATCTGGTCGCCCAGCGTCTGAGGCTGAACCTTGAGGCCGCCCCGCTAGGCGACAAGGTTTCCGGGATGCTCGTCGTTCAGGGAGATCAGGGATCGATTGGGTACAACGCCGCCCACGCCCGGGTTCGCCAGCGCTTCACGATCTCACATGAAATCGCCCATTATCTGCTACATGCGCGCAGGAGCGGCAAAGCGCAATTGTTCATCGACAAGCAGGTGACATACCGGCGGGATGAACATTCGTCCGCCGGCATGAACAGCGAGGAGATCGAAGCCAACAAGCTCGGCGCAGCGCTTCTGATGCCTCGTAGCCTGGTCCAGCAGGAGGTCCGCACCCAGGACCTGGATCTGGATGACAATGAGGCCATTGAGCTTCTCGCCCGGAAATTTCAGGTGAGCTCGTCGGCAATGTCCAATCGCCTTCAAAATCTAAGAATGCTCGCGTAAGCGGCTTTTGCAACAAAAGCCTGGTACGCAGTTTTTCTTCTTTCGAAAGACCGCTAAATGGGACAAAAGCCAAGTACGCGCTTTTTACTTCTTTGCATGATCCCAGCATTTAGAAAATCGAAACAACGACGAGCTTGATCAGATTCAGCTTCTTCTCGGGCACGTGTCGGCCCGGTCAATGGCATCCTCAGTCCCGTCGACGGCCCCAACCCGCGGGAAAACTGCAGCCCCCAGACTAGCTCAATGAAGTGGAGGCAACCCTGCGTCGAAGAGAAGGGAGACTAATCCGCCAACGGCCGCCTATAATAGGCCCGAACGGCTAGACGTCGATGGGGCTCGTAAAATGCGCCAAGTGCGAGAAGCATGTGTCGAGCCAGTGGCGCGACGGGCGCGCCGAACCTATTCCTCACCTCACCAAAGGTGGCGTCCCGTGCCCCGGAAGCGGCAGTATAGAGCGGCTTTACTCCCACGGTAGCGGCCGCACGCCCACGCGAACTTTGCACTCAGATGGTCGTCGGCAAACCCGACCCCAGCGCACTCGGTCTTCCGATAATGTTGCCGCGGCCGCCACAAGAGTAGCCATTGAACCGGTCATAGTCGATGAAGCAGCATGGGTGACCGAGCTCTTAGACCAGGGGTTGCCCGCCGAACAAGCTGCAAAAGTCGATATCGAGCGCGTTAGACTGAATCTCAGCCTGATCGGGGAGCGCAGCGCTGAACAGCGCGCTAATTCGCCTGCCTTGGCTGCGGCAGTATTATCTGATCCCGCGCTTATCGACACTATCGGCGAAGGGTGTAAACCGACAACTCTACTTGCCGCCATTCGCCCGATTGCAGAGTGGGCCGCCAATCACGCCAAGGTTCTATCAGATTTGTCAGGCACAACCAGCTACACCGATCTCAGCGCCGAAGACTACTACCTGGCAGCGTGCTATTGCCCCGAAGACAGCGAGCTAGAGCGCGATCTCGTCGGCCGCTTGCGAAAGCTAAATAGGAAAGAGGAGTGGGCTCTGGAAAACCTGCAGAAAGTCCTTCCCGCGGGCCAGCTTTTCAGCACATTCTTGGTCCGCCTGCAGCCGCGCATTGCCGAAAGGGAGTTTGGACGGGTTGCCAAATTGCTTTTCGGGACTAAATCGCCCGTCGATCTGAACCTCCGGAAACTCAAAGCAAATGCGACATGGGCTATGAGGAAGGACTGGCCTGCCGAAGACTGGGAAATACCTGAGACTGGGCATAAGTACGACGTGAAATCCAACTTGTATTTCCGATCGCAACGCGACAAGGTCGGTCTACGAGGGCTCTTTGTCAACGCGGTCGATGTGCAGGCAGGGGAGCGGATTGCAGCGTTTATCTTCGACGATACAGACACAGGAAACTCCCATTGTCATTGGCATTTTCTGGGATTCCTTTCCAAAAGGCGCCCACAGGAATGGGCCAATGACCGCCATCGCCGAATGGCCCCCTTTTATTTTGAGCTGCCTCCCGGTCGCCGATTCGACGCCGGAAACCTGCAATGTTCTGCTGAGAATGCTCGTCTCGTCGCACAGCTTGCCCGTCTCATCCTTCCGGACAACTCGCGCCCAATAATCGCCCACTTGGATTCCTCTGATTGGAGAACCTGCGACCCATTGATCTTTCCGCTCTACCTCGGACAACCTCTTGAGGACCCGAACGACAGCCAAAAACTAGTTGAAAGCGAGGTCTGCGAAGAATTCAAGAGACTTGAAGGCGAGGGCGACAAACCCGCTCCAGAACGTGTGCTCTTTGAGGCCGCGACTCGTGGGCTGTTTCGTCTTCGCAATAGCGGAAATTCGGATACTGAAGTCCGGGGATTTTTGGAGGCTATTTCGAACCTCAGCATGTCTCATTGGTTTCCAGCCGCGCTCGGCGAATTGGGACTGTACCCGCTCCAACGCTCCTTGCTCCAACGCTGGGTTGACGATGTCTTGCTTAGACTCAATGTCTGCTGGGACAAAATCGCCTGCCCACACTGCAGGAGAACCACGATCACCAGTCTTGAGCCATCCAGAATGGACTCAGAGGGTTCCATCTATGGCCGCATCAAATGCAAATGTGGCAATGCTCCAACGGATGAACTGACGATCCTGACGCACTGTTGGAAATGCGGACACTATCCTTTGCTGATCGGCACGCATAGAACCTGTGACTCATGCCAGGGGCTCAAGTGTGAGTGGCCGGCAACTGGTGGCCACCCCTGTGGCTCTTGCAAGCACGGTTGCTATGCAGGACCCACCGGATCGCGGGAGCAGGATAACCTGATCCGCAACTCAACACACACGCGCACACAGACCTGACTCTCGGGAAATGAGGGATATCGGCTCATGCGAGGAGATTCTCTGCCGAACCACAAATTTGCAGCGTGACCGTGCCGTCCTCACCCACCCAATAAATGCAGGCACTCATGCTCGAAAGGAACCAGCCAGTACGCTTCGCGAGTTTGCGATAGGTTTCATACTTGGGGAGAGCAAGGGCTAAGGAGACAGAGACATCCTCGCCGTGCCAGAGAATAAGGTCGAAAAGAGCGTGCGCGAACCAGTGGCGCGCTTGCGTGCGAGGATTCGTTCTAATTGTTCCAGCCGGAAAACCCTTCGCTGAGATCCAAAGCGTCTGGCCGGCCGGACTAACTGCAACCACGTCTTTTCCCGGTTCCCTCGTTGCCGTATTGGCAACGGACATGATCTGATATTCGATTATCCGCAGGTACGTTACAACGGCTGCCTGTACATTGCCCTCCCAGAACCATGGTCGCGGGACAACATCTGCGACTGAGGCTGATGGCAAAGGTATAGATTCTCCAACGATCGGGCCCTCATTGAGGAAATTGCGTATTTTGCCCCCGCTCGAACGCCGTGTCACTATTCCAAAGTGCGCCAATCTCCGGCAGCGCGAGTTTGCCTGTTGCCTTTGCGCCAAGCCCAATGCGTACGCGAGTGCGTCGTCGTCAACGCCCTCAGGATGTTCGGCCAAGTGCTGCAGAATTCGTTCTTGGATTGTCATCGCTCGCTTCGTACACAGTACACCTCACGCATGCCGGGCTGCTGAAGTTCGCCACGGTTCACCTAACCGGTGATTTCCCCGATATCGATGTACCCTGCCAGAACTGAGCCCATTCCAGCCCAGGCAATAACGAGATCTGTTCGGTTGGCAAATGGCGCTGACCGGAGGTCTTTTTGGACGTCATCTATGACCTGCCACGGTTTCTCGATCATCGGGGCGCTGCCCGTCGATATTTTGCACCCTTCCGGTCACGAAACTATCGCAATGAGTGTCATCTCCTTTCACCCTCTTTCGAGGATTTGGAGGATAACAAGGCGCCGATTCTTTCGCAGGGAGTATTCTATTTTCACTATTGGAAAATTGGAGGGCCGCCCGGTTGCAAAGAGCCGTGATTCCCTTTTTCCTGTTCGGGACAGTGCTCGCGACTGCATTGGGCCAGTCGCATGTCCCGCAATCCAATCAAGGGTTGACCGTTTCTGCTCTGGTCAAGAGCAGCAACGGAGCAGTAGTACAAATCGTGACCGCTGACCAGGACGGCAAGGAATTTGCGCTCGGCAGCGGATTCTTCGTTTCGACCGACGGCAAGATCGTTACCAATTATCACGTCATTGAGGGGGCACACTCAGCCGTTGCTAAGCTGTCGAACGGTTCTTTTTTCCCGATCGAAGGCGCGATAGCGGTTGATGCGGACAGAGATCTCGTTCTTCTCAAGGTCGAAGGGAGAAGTCTTCCCTTTTTAAACCTCGGCTCAATGGCCAGCCTGCAAGTCGGAGACCATGTTGTGGCGATTGGCAGCCCGCTCGGCCTAGAGGGGACAGTGTCGGATGGGATCGTGAGCGCCCTACGGAGCGAGGCACAAGGCAAGGATTGGATTCAGACGACGGCGCCGGTGTCACACGGAAACAGCGGAGGGCCGCTTCTGGACATGAGCGGCGACGTGGTCGGGGTGATCACTTGGGGAGTCAGCCTTCAACAGGGCCAGAATCTTAACTTTGCAATCCCCTCCGATGAGATTGCCGCTCTCCTGCCGGGATCAACCACTGTCGCACCGCTTGAATCCGTTTCGAAAATGAAAAGGATCGAGACTGTAAATTCCAGCCCGGCACCTCCTCCCGCATTGCAAGCAGCCACCAACGATCAGGAGACTCCGTCGCGAGACGACAACGGACAACATGCGATCGGCCAACTTCGTGCCATCGCCGAAGCGATCAAGACCTGTCCACCTAACGTATATAAATTGCCAGCAACACTTGCTTCCCTTGATTTCATTGAAACCTATGGTCCGCCAACTAACGTCGTCTGGGATGTCGAGCCTAATGATTCAGTTCGTGCGAAATATCTGGGCACAATCAATTACGTTTTCCCAGTTTCCGATATGCCACCGGACGAGGATGTTCTCTGTAATAGTAACAAGCGGAAAACAGACAGAGAGCAATGCAGGATTGGGTGGGAAGTATTTATGCAGCGATATCAGCGAGCTGACGCTCATCCGTGGCAGTTCAGACTCGAATTCGACGTGACCTCTAACGGCCTGGATTTCTCGAGGTCCTTCGCGAAACAAAAGCAGATAGAAGGTGAGCCGTGGGTACCCGGTGGCATCGAAGTGTGCGCCAAAAGGGCGATCCATTTGGTGTTGAACGCGAACGGCCCCACCCAATAACGTACGACCGACGACAACGGTGAAGCGCCCCGACCAGGTGAGGGCCCGGAAGAGATGCGTGCCAAGCGGGGTGAGCGGAATCCATAACGCCTTAGCATGTTTGGCGTCAGGAAGCGAGATTCCCTGCTCATGGGCCGTGGTCGCGAAAGCATCGCACCAGTTTCGTGGAGACAGAAAGGTCATCGGCGTATACTGGCAACCGTTCTAGGACATCCGAAAGCGAGGGATTCACTATGCCCGACGGCGCAGACGTTCGCCCATGGAAATGGACCGACATCGGCGTACTTTTTGACGATGGGGCATATTCAGTAATTTCAGGTCGCTATGACGGTGGTGAGCACACGGTGCTGGGCATGCGCTGGAACGGGGCTGAAGGAGAACTCGGTTACCCAAATATGGCAGGTAATCCAACTTGGCATGTAGTTCCAGAATTCCTCGCAATCGGCATTCTCCAAGGGTTACTCAACCGCGTAGCAGGTGGCAACGGCGGTCAATTCCAGGAGTTCGCCGCTCGCATCAGACGGGAACTCTTGACCCAATATGCAATTCAGATAGAACAAGAGCGATAATCCTTCCATCGGAATGAACTGTCTATCCCAGTTCACATCATGGCCTCAGCCACACTGAAAGAAAAAGTAATGGCCGTCATCGTTTTAGGCGGCTTGATCTTGGGCTTCTCCATCTTTATGGCCCTGAGAAGCGGACCGTCAACACCGCAATGGACATTGGAGACGATAGAAGACAAGAGGGGTGATGCCCTTCAGTTAATCCAGGACCGATTCCGACCTAGCGATTACGCCATCGTCAGGTTGCCGGCGGCTGTGGCAGCCGGCGAATGGTCGAGCAGTCTAAACGTCATGAACTGCACTCCCGAAAACCAATGCTTCGAGATTGACTTCGACATGTCATCAGTGAATGTCAAATGCGAATGGCTTGTTTCTTACGACCGCGCGACCGCCGACTTGGAGGATTACCGTGCCCTCAATGAAGCTGCGCGGAACCTTTTTCAGGAGGCACCCCCCGAACTGGCGCCTCGCGAAAACCTGTTGGGTAAGGTGTTTTGGGAAAAGCCAGACGGCTCGACCACGAGCGACGCAATAAGGTTGATTCGATCAGATTACCCCCCAAAAGACCCGACGCTCCTTACCGGCTCGCAGGCAGGGTGGTTCGCGATCAAGAAAAATACCTTAGCGAACGGCGACGACGTGATTGCAGTTCGCTTCCTTTATTCCAAGGCAGACACGCCGTCGGAGTGGATTGTTGAAATGTCCCAGGGAATACACGATCGATACCAGCTTCTTCGCACGAACAACCAAGTTGCGATAGATTTTGTACATAAATAAAAGGAGGAGACTTAATCGTTGGGCCGCTTGTGCAGCCGCTCGGCCGCGGTAGCAATGCAGCCTCCACCGCAGCATCTCGGGCCGCATATTTAGCTCTATGGCGATTTCCTGCTGCGTATGACCCTGTGCCAGCATTCCGGGGCGCGAAACTCCGAAAGAAACACCACGCACTGAATTTTTGCAATCACCTCCAAGGACCGTAGTTACCCTCACACTCTGGTACACACCAAACTGTTCCCTGCCGTTGCGTTTTACGCATCAGCATTGGCGAAGAAAGCCTTGGACATATAGATATAACGCAGCCATGATCGCGTCATCGGAGGTCACGATGATGCTTTCCCTCTTATCGCGCTCTACTCAAACAGGTACTCAGAGCCGTTTGCCAGTGATCGAATTCGAGCCGCTGCTCGATGCGATCGAAGCCGCCGCGCTTCTGCGGATGCACCCCAAAACGCTCAAGAAGAAGGCTCGCCTTGGCGAGATCCCAGGGCGGCACATCGGCAAGTACTGGCGCTTTCGCGTCTCCGATCTGAACGATTGGGTGTGGCGTCAGGAACGGGGCGGCAACGGCCCGCGACTCACTTAAGGAGGCAGCGGTGCGCGTGCTCCCGCAGAACGTCCCACGGAGATCCGATGGCGGACGTGATCCCTGCAAAGAATGTTGGCACACTTCGCCTGCCGGGAGTCGGATGGGTGACTTTGGTCCAGAAGGCGTCTGCCGTTTGGTATCCCGCTTTCTACTCGGTCACTGCTTCGGGGCGTAACCGGCGCCCGGCGGCAGCTCGCTCTTCTGCTTCGACTGACCACCCCAACGGGTCAAGAGCGGACCTGTCGGGGACCCCGGATACGTAGCCCTCCGGGTTACGGTTTCCGATCGAAATCTCGTTCGCAAAGTGCGGCGAAGAGATTTCTCCGGAGCCTCCGTAAATGCAGAGCTTCGGCCTTGGGAGCCGGGCCCCTCGCTGGCTTCGCTGGCCGTGACCCGAGCAAGATGCGGGAATTTCAACAAAACGGAGACAAGATCATGTACCAGAACAAAGTCAGCCTCATCGGTTTCCTCGGCGGCGATGCAGAATTTCGCAACGCCAACAACCGCAGCTTCACAACGCTCTCACTCGCGACCAAGTCCTCGTACAAGGACCGGAAAAGCGGCCAGTACGTCGCGCAGACCGAATGGCACCGCTGCGTCGTATTCGGCAAACTCGCTGAGTTTGCCGCCACGCTCACCAAGGGCGCCCACGTTCAGATCGAAGGTGAACTGCGCAGCCGCGAAATCGCGACCAAGAACTCCGAGTTCAAGCGGCGCATCTGGGAAATCCGCGTCGATTCCATCCTGAAGCTCGACCGGGCCGAGAAGGCCGGCCCGGAAGACCAAGACAGCGGGGAGGAACCGGCCGCATAGGCCGGTTTCCCTCCTTTCGGAGACTCCGCCATGAGTTTCGATTTGCTGCTCCCATTCCTTCGGCCCATTGAGCCGCTCCTGCTCGACGAGAGCGTCAGCGAAATCATGGGCAATCCCGACACCTCCTGGTGGTACGAGCGCGACGGGATCATCCGCCCGGAAGGAAGCGTTCGATTTGACGCGGGCAAACTGCGAACCGGGCTCGAGGTGATCGCGAATCACCTTGGCAAGCGCCTCGATGAAGACAGCCCGCTGCTGCATGCGCAGCTGCCGGATGGCAGCCGCATCGCCGCCGTCATCCCGCCCGTGGTGCGGCCGGCCCCGGCGGTCACAATCAGGAAGTTTACAAGCCGCCGCTTCACCATCGATGACCTGATCGCTCGCGGCACCTTAAGTCCGTCGCTTGCGGACTACTTGAGCAGCCAGATCCGTGGCGGCAAAACCATCCTGATCAGTGGCGGAACAGCGACCGGGAAAACGACCCTGCTCAATATCCTTGCCCAGGCGATTCCGGAGCAGGAACGAATCGTCGTGATCGAAGATACGGCCGAACTGCGCATTGAGAAGCCGAACGTCCTGGCTGCCGAATGCCAGACCGATACGTTCAAGGCCCGTATTTCCTTCGACGATCTTCTGAAGTCGGCTCTGCGCTGGCGGCCCGACCGGATCATCCTCGGCGAAGTGCGCGGAACCGAAGCGCGGACGCTGCTTGATTCCTTCAATACCGGCCACTCCGGGTCGCTGGCTACCATCCACGCCAACTCCGCCGAAAAGGCTCTTCATCGCTTCGCCAATCTCGTGATGCGCAGCCATGCCCAGACGACATTCTCGGATACCGAAGCCGAGATCGCCGAGGCCGTCGACTTCGTGGTTCATATCGAGCGCAAGCCGGGCCGCCGCATCGTGCGTGAAGTTCTGGCCGTTCGTGGCTACGACCGGGATGCACGGCAGTTCCAGATCGAGCCCGTCATGAAGGTGAACTGTGCCGCATAGAGAAGCAATTGCCCCCGGGATCGCAGCCGATTTCCTGAGCCGATCATTCCGCGCCGATGAGACCATTGCGATCGTCCTTCGTTGCCACTCGCCGGCGACCATCGTCCAGCGAATCGTCACGCTGGAACACGCGCTCGCGCCCCGGTATCTGAGCTGGCTGGCGCATGAGAACGCGACCGGGTCCAGCGTCTATTTCACCGCAAATCCGCTGATCTCCGGCAGCCGGAAGCGGACTAAGGAATGCGTCGCTGAAGTCCGGCACTTATATCTCGATCTCGATACCGATGGAGAGGCGAAACTTGCGGCCCCGCGGCACTCGAATTCCGTCCCGCTCCCGACCGCAATCGTCTCCACTTCACCGGGCAAATACCAGGTGCTTTGGCGGGTCGAAAGCGTCCCGTTTGAGGAACAGGAAACGCTCCTCAAACTGCTCGCCATCACCTTCGGCGGAGACCCCGCTTGCACCGACTGCAACCGGGTGCTTCGCCTCCCGGGATTCCTGAACCGGAAATACACTCCGGCGCCCCTCGTCACCGTCGAATACCCGAGAGGATCGGCTGCGCATTGTGAGGACTTTAAACTCGCCAATCCGCTCCCTTATCCAGACCCTTTCCCGGGTCGAATCGACCCCCTAAAGCCAACCGGAAAGCACTCCCATTCCGAGCGGGATTGGGCCTGGATTCTCGGGGAATTAGCGGGCGGCAAAGACCCGGTCAAGCTGACCCGGACGCTGGCTGAAAAGCGCCCCGACAAGCCGAATCCCGTGTACTACGCGCAGCGAACCGTAGACGTTGCTTCGGCATGGCTCTGGCTGAGGGATGGCCTTCCCATCGCCGACGTTGTGACCATGCTTCAGGTCCGCCGCCGCTTCGAGGTTCCCGACAAGCTCTGCTCTGCCCGGGCGCATGAGATCGCGTTCACGGCCGAGCGCATGATCACCCGCAATAAGATCGCATGATTCCACGCACCAGGGAGGTTCGCAATGCCGTTGATTGAAGTCACCCAAAGCCGATACGTGAGCGCCACCATCCGCCTCGAATCGGGCACCGCAAGCCTGATCGACCAATACGCTGCCTTTGTCCACGGATCGGCTGACGATGTCGTGGACAAGGCGCTCAACTATGTTTTCGCCAAAGACCGCGAATTCCAGGAGTATCTGAAGTCCGCGGAATCGGCGAGAGCGGCTGCGTCTCTGCGCGTGCGCCGGGCCGGAGCCGAGCCGGTAGCCAGCGGAAAGGCGCCCGTCGTCGGGGTGGAGACACATCGTAAGCCAGATTCCAGAGCGTCGTTGGTACCCGAAGAAGCCCGTTCGGTGCTGCGCACCGGCTGAATCTCGACAATCCACCCCTCGTAGGGTGCTGCCGAGCTACTTTGGTAGCTCGTTGGCTACCGCTGAAAGCAAATCTATTGCGAGGACGTGGTAGCTGGCTAGCTACTCCGGTAGCTAACCAGCTACCGGAAATGGAGACTACGGAATGACGAGTCTGCTCAGCGAAAAAGCGATGTCGTCGCGAAGGTTGCGAGGGCGCAGCCGCCGAGATGTCACTGTGAGCACGAAGATCACCGCAGAGGAGTTCGCGCTCATTTCTGCGACTTCGGAAGCGGCTGGAAGAGCCATCGGCGAGTGGATGCGCGAGGTGCTGTTGAAGGAGGCGAGACCCGGCTCAGATTCCCTTAGCAGCGAACAGTTGATGACAGAAATCATCGGTCTGCAGATGTTCCTGACGCGCGTGCTTTCAGCCGTCGCTTCCGGTGAGCGCATGACCCGCGAGCAATGCCAGGATCTCATGCGCAATGTGAAAGCGAACAAGCGTCGCGCTGCCCGTGACGCGCTGGCGCAGTACAGGAACGGAGACGAGGAGGAGCATGATGGCTGAAGTCACCTGGGGCCGGAAAGAGACCATCGTCTGGCCTCTGCATAAACCGATCTACACCCTCGGCGCGCTGTTCCTGGGGCT
>Ga0335072_10008528_pt1 | contig 14859 bp, 17 predicted proteins | sample Lox_Sample_21_FD_206725 | JGI IMG/M metagenome (GOLD analysis project Ga0335072, IMG submission 206725) | Soil microbial communities from Loxahatchee National Wildlife Refuge, Florida, United States - Lox_Sample_2.1 | ecosystem: Environmental > Terrestrial > Soil > Wetlands | place: USA... | reverse complement strand
GAGTTGTCGCCCAATTTTGTGTGAGAAATCATCCGTCGTTATCTTTTGTCGGGAACCTAACCCAGGGAATTTTGTGTGGACAAGCTCAGTAATCATCATGATTACTGGGGCGATTAGTAGTTAGGATGCGGTGACGCATGTATTATAGAGTAGGATTGGAATATGTATAGGGTGCAACAAAGCATACATGTATTATAGTGTAGGAAGTTGATTGGGAATTTTCGAAGATTTCTCATTGTGGTTAGGATTACAATGATTTCGGCAGTCCGGCGCTGCGGACCGTCTGATTCGAGAGAGAATTTTCATCAAATCATATAGCAAAAGAGCGGGGTTGTGTGGGGGACAGCCTCCAGTCATGTGTCCGATCGCTTTTAAAGTTCACGTATCACGGAACGACGATGACCATGTGTACTAAGATTCCGTGTGATTGGAAGGTGAATGAGCCGATACCGGAGCGGGTCTTTCTGTGCAACCACACTCCGCTGTTTTGCCAACCTTAAAATTGGAACCGTCCTTCGTATGTCTTTCGCCGATGGAAACCAGGCCAAGAGCTAAGAAATCTTGAGCAATCGCAAATTCCATTAACCATCCGCTCCACTAACTTCACCATCGCCGTATCGGACCAATACTTTATCATGTCTGGATCCTCCACAGACCCTACTCTTTTCAGTGCCGAGCCTTGCAGTGATTCGCAAATGTACCTCTACTCACCCACTCGTTCGTATTGTCCTGACTAACGAAATACATCAGCGAGCTAGCAGCACACCATTGGTTTGAGAACATATTATACCAATTCCAGAAGGTCGTCCGCCGTTCGTCTGATCAGAAAAAGATCAAAGTTGCGATCCTGGACAGCGGTGTAAATGAGTCTGATGTCAGAATCAAACGTGCGATGGAAGAACCTCGAGAAGATGAGGAAGATGAGGAAGATAACGAATATGAGGAAGATAACGAATATGATGGAGAAAGAGTCCCAATCGTTCCGGCCATTTCCAAAGACCACTGCTGCGGCTTTCCTGATACACTCAACCCTCTGGCAGACAATAATGGCCATGGAACAAGTTGTGCTGCACTGCTCCTACGAACTGCCCCTGATGTAGAGCTTTTTATTGGACGAGTTGTAGACGATAACGGAAAGCTAGACAACAGAGATAGTTACAGCTCAACTGTCGAGGTACGTCAAAAGTATGACAATAGTAAATAATCCTAGGCCATCTACTGGGCCATAGGGCTGGATGTAGACATCATATCCATTTCATGGGGCTTCGATGGAAAAAATACCAAGATCGAGGAGGCACTGAACAAAGCTATGGGAGAAGGCATCCTTATTTTCGCATGTGCTTCGAACCATGGAAGGAACAAAAAGGAGATTTCATTTCCAGGAAGGATGGACTTTGTATTTTGCATTGGAGCTTCGGACGACTCTGGAGCCACCACAAATTTCAACCCCCCTCACAACGATGTAATCAAGTTTAGCGTCTTGGGATTGGGTGTTAGGGGCCATGTTCCCACACCGCAAGAGGAAAATTTACCAAAAAACCAACGATTTTCGACTCTGCCTGTGAGTGGGACCTCTTTTGCTACACCGATCGCAGCTGGTATTGCTGCTCTTTTCCTCGATTATCTTCGACCTAATGGCCTGTGCCCACGGCAGCTATCAACTATAACAGATTTGACCAAGATCTTCCTCCATATTTCCTCAGCAACGGAGAGTGAGGGGTACCGGTATTTAGCACCTTGGACTTTGTTCGAGGCAGGGACTAAAAAGGTTGATCACGTCAAACTGATTAGGACAATAATCCGAAATCCGCCAAGTAAGTAGCTTGAGTGTTTCCTCTAATTTATAGAGGACAGTGTGTCTGCTGCAAACCGGGCCCTTTCCAAGATTGAACGCCTCCTAAATTCCAAACAACGTAAGAGACTTTGTTCCAATGTTTTTCTTGAAACTATTAACATCTTTTTCTAGTCGAGGAACGCAGGAAGAGCAGAGCCTGGCTATCGCCTCTAAATTTTTGGACGACGCAGAATCAAGTCTTTGGTAGCAGACAAGAAGGAACGGGAGAATGGCTCCTAGACGAGAATGAGTTTAAGGAGTGGCTTGACGGAGATAAGAGAACTCTATGGTGTCGTGGTGACCGTATTTTCCCGTTTCTTCTGGTTATACTGATTAGCCTAGCCGGCGTTGGCAAAACTTATCTTGCGTAAGAACACCATTCGCTAAGGTCGATTGTATGACTAACTCGGGGGGTTAGGTCAGTTATCATTAATTGTCTTGAGACGACCTTCAAGCGCGATCACAGTACTTGTGTTGCGTACATATACTGCAATTACAGTGACCAAGGAAACCAAACCCTTGAGAATCTCCTCGGGAGTTTATTGCGGCAACTTGCCGTACGGCAACCTAACTTGTCCGACGGGATCAAAGACCTTCATGACCGTCATCTCGAAAAAGATACCCGCCCGTTGGTTAAAGAATATTCAGAGTTGCTTCAATCACAATCTCGTCTATTTTCAAAATTATATATTGTTGTTGATGCACTCGATGAATGTTCCGATAGTGGACGGAGCAAGGCACTGCTTCAAGAACTGCACAAGTTGCAGCCAACCCTACGTCTACTAGTAACGTCGAGGCCACACATATGGGACACCGAGGTTGTATTTAAAGATATAGCCTGCTTAGAGATATGTGCAAGGAGCGACGACATCAAACGTTATATTGGCGCACGTATTGATGAGGAGGACAGATTACTTCCTCATATTAAAAATAATCCAGCCTTTCGAGACACCATTATAAATGGCATTACCCAAAAGGCGAAAGGAATGTCGGTAGCCACAGCCCATTTTAATGGACTTTGCTGACTGTCTACAAGGTTTCTTCTTGCTCACCTCCATATAAAGGCTGTGGCAGCGGGGCTCAATCTGGATGCCGTGCGCAAGGCACTGGAGAATCTGCCGGAAAAACTTAACGAGACATATGACAAACTTCTAAACCGAGTTGAAAGCCAAAGTCCGGGCGATGTCCATCTGGCCAAACAAATTCTCGGGTGGATAGTACATGCACGTAGACCACTGTCAGTCAAAGAGCTGCAACACGCCATCTCAATTAAGCCGGGCCAGGCTGAACTCAATGAGGATTCTCTAACAGATGAAAAGTTTCTGATTTTGGTTTGTGCTGGGAGTGTCACGATTGACCAGAAGAGCTCCATAATCCGGTTTGTCCACTATACGACACATAAATATTTCGAAGACAAAGGAGACACGGGACTTCCCAATGCCCATACTAATGTTGCTATGGGTTGTTTGCGCTACCTTAGAATGGATGTGTTTGATGAACATTGTGATAACGAGGTGTCCTTCGACGAACGGTTGGAGAAATATAAATTTTTCTCCTATGCTGCACAATATTGGGCAGACCACGCGAGAGGGCGTGCAGAAGAAGAGTCTGTAGAGATGAGGGATTTAGTTTGTGAGACGTTTAAATCCTCGGGAAAGGTGGAATCTGTTGCGCAATTTGAAACTCCCTCGTGGGTCGGGTTTACTCCAACTGGCCGCTCACTTATTCACATCGTTGCTGCAAATGGATTGGCGAGGATTTGCAAGTCTCTCGTGGGCGAGATAAAGATCGAAGTACAGGATAATAACGGAATGACACCACTCAGTTTGGCAGTGAAGGGAGGGCATGTAGGAGTGGTGCAGGTGTTGCTGGAGGCCAAGGCAAATGTCGAAGCAAAGGATGAGCATGGACGGACGCCCCTGATTTGGGCAATGATGCAAGAGAATACGGAAGCGGTGAAGGAGTTGTTGAAAGCCAAGCCCAATGTTGAAGCGAAAGATAAGGATGGATGGACCCCGCTTATGTGGGCAGTGGAAAAACAGCGTCTAGAAGCGGTGCGCTTACTGCTAAATGTCAAAGCAAACACCGAAGTGAAATATAAAGACGGACGGACGCTGCTCATTCGTGCAGTGATGGAAGAGAATGCAGAAATGGTGCAGTTGTTGTTGAAAGCCAAGGCAAATGTTGAGGCAAAATATATGCATGGATTGACGCCACTCATGTGGGCGGTGGAGAAAGGGCGTCTAGAAGCGGTGCGCTTACTGCTAGATGTCAAGGCAAACACCGAAGTGAAATATAAAGACGGACGGACACTGCTCATTCGTGCGGTGATGGAAGAGAATACAGAATTGGTGCGGTTGTTGCTGGCTGCCAAGGCAAACGTCGAAGCAAAATATAAATATGGGTGGACATCGCTCATGTGGGCAGTGAAACGAGGATATGTAAAAGAGGTGCAGTTGCTGCTGAATGCCGAGGCAGATATTGAAGTGAGAGATAATGATGGATGGACACCGCTCCTTTGTGCAGCAATGCAAAAGAATGCACAAGTAGTAGAGTTGTTGTTGAATGCCAAGCGTAAGGCAAACGTGGAGGCAAAGGATAGGTTTGGATGGACACCACTCATGTGGGCTCAGGAGAAAGGGAATACAGAAATGGTGCGGTTGTTGAATGCCAACGGAAATTTCGACGTACCGAAGGATAACAAGTGTCTCGGTGAATTCGGTCTTTTATTTACAGCTTATGCGAGTTATTTATATTTGCGGTATGTCAGTCCAGTGTGGTAGTTAGTATTCTGCTTTATTTGAAATTTCTTCTTCTAGCGACCACCTGCAGTTTTCGACCACCGTGAACGAAGTGTTCCCGAATTCATTGTGCAACTTTATGATCGTATCCAAATTGACGTACTGGTTTGTGCTCGTTCGAATACAACAAAACGACGTCAAAAATAGCTTTTGCACTGTAAAAATCAAAGTCCTTTGTCCGTGATATTGTATATGAATAGCACAGTGCTGTGGAAAGCAGGCGCGTGGGCGATCAACCAAAGTTCAAAGTCGACATCCCAGATACAGATGTCGATAAGACCGACAGGGCCATACTATGAAACCCGCTTCGCTTTATGGCTGAAAACACGACGAGGTAGTGGGTTACGTAGCTTTTTTTTTTTTGCTTTTTTAGATCTCAGTAATACGTTGTATTCATGGGGTCCACGGAGGTAGGCGTTTCCAGTGTCGGTCATGTAATATACTATGGATATCGCTAGCAACATTATAATTATCCAATCACCAATTCATCTCCGCTCCACTAATCCATTCTTCGCCATGTGCTTACAGGTTTTGTCACGTACAGGAGAATTTATTATCATATGCCCCCTGACTTCCAATAGATAATCCAAGCTTCCTTAACCTACCAACCGAACGTCTCCATATACAAACAGATTTCTCCACTGGCATTCCCTGCTATAACCTCTTTCTGGAGTCTTGCAGTTTCATTGCTTGCAGTGGCAATTAGAGGAGCAGGACCACAACCAATAACATACATAGACCCTTGATTTCGCTCGACAAGGATCTTGCCAAGCTTAGGTCTTTGATAGTGGACAGTGACGTTTGGAGCCAGGATATCTACGTCACCGTAGAGGAGTTTCGGGTCGGTGACGTACACCGCCACGTATACAGAAGTTTCATTGGCCGATGCGCATCTGAGAATCTCATTCTTGAGCCACTTCATTTGGTTCTCGGACCGGATAGTCCATACGAATACGATGTTGTTACAGTGGACTTTGCCTTCATTTTGCATTCGGAAGATGATATCTGACATGATAGGAAACGTGAACATGGCGCCGACGCCGCCGGAGAAAAGGACGACCGTGTCAAATGCGGCGGGATCTCGAAGAGGACCGCCATAAGGGCCATCAATCAAGACTCTGGTCTTCCATTCCATATCTTTCCTTTCTTCAGCTTTATTGTAGAGTCTTCTAGTGATCCCGTTTTTTTTAGAAATTATGAAAACCAACTGGCCATCATCTGGGATCGAAGCGATTACAAATGGATGACTTTGGTACGGGGAGAGTTCGACGAATCGGATGAAAACATGTGCCCCGGCTCTCCACCGGCGTTTGGTGGGTCTTTCAACGTATACAGCCAAAGCGTTGTCGACGAGGACCTGCACAGTTGCTTTTGAGAGTCCAGTGCTCCACCGGGCCTGACCAATCACCCTCAGGGCAACGGATGCCGCATAAATGCCAACTGTAGCCCACAGCCACAGCCAAGATGTGAAGAGGTCTCGCGTGTGCAAGAAGAGAAAAGCAAGATACGCAATACCAGAGATGATATGTTGGACTACGAAAAATTCGTAATTCCATCGTCTACATTCATTAGTTGTGAAACAAGAGAGCGAACCGAACGGGAGAGAAAGAAGATATGACCAGCCAAAGCAGAATGAGAAAGGCCGCAACTCCAGTCCACCATACTCTATCTGTTGCCCATTGCTCCGCCAAGACATGTTGCTGACCGGCTCTCGCAAAGATGGGGATTCCATGAATCAAGACAATTGCGAGAAGTATCCTTGAAAGCCCTGTCTTTAGTCAGAGGGCGAAGGAAGGTGTACATCGATGATAAATACTCAAGTCATGATATGACATTCCCGTAATGAAGGATATGGGGTTTTTCTTGGTAGCGAGGGCAAAAATAAATGGGGTGGTAGACAAAGAGAACCACCCGGCTCGAACTGAGAGTGCGGGTGATACGGATTGCAAGCATTGTTCTGTGTCATACTCAGAAGCGATCAATACCCAAACCAGTGCGTAAATCGAAAAGGCGACAATCAACGCTGCGGCGGCCGGGTCATAATACTCATAGGTTCCGAGAAAACGCGGTGATGGGTACGCAAGCCACCGGAATATTGCAATAAAACGGACGACAAGGCCTGTTCTCGATCGCCGCGGACGGACCAGACTGACTGTTAATAAGGTATAAGGATAGTGTACATACGTAGCGCGGTCGATAACTGAGGTTACGATGAAGTTGATCGACGCAAGACCAACAACGGCGCAAGCGAAATACGTAAACGCAAAAGCGGCAAGAGGTTGCTGGACGCAGGGTGCATAGTTTGTCGTGTAGTTTGACATCAAGCCGAAAGAAATAAAAGATCGAAGGGGCCGAAGGCAATGAAATGAAAATGTATTGAGGCAGGAAGATGATCAATGCCTAAAGCTTTAGCGAACTAAGCGAAGGGTTTTGAAATTTGATAGGAGGCGGCTTCCAAAGTAGACCAAAGGGGGCTCTTATCTCGTGCCACATGGACGAGAACTGAAAGAAATTAAAACCAGGACGGAGTGCAAATTAACGCATCGGCTGTGGACGATCCATTGGATAATTGATTTTTCGTCGCCCAATTGTGTGCACTCGGCCCTATCTATTCCGATTTTCCGATTCGAGTCTCCACAGTACGGCGTTCTCGAAAGCACCATTTTAACGTCCACCTTTGCGATGAATTCCAAAAAAAAAGTTTCGTTTGAAGTTGAGGAAGAACCTGAAATACACGGCATTCGTAATACAAACCCCACAGAACCTTATCGTCCGGAAATTACGCGGAGGGAGTGCGGGGAATGCAGAGTATCGGCGAAATTAAGGAGCGTCCACTACGGGAAATACAACGAGGAAGATGCTGCCCTGATCATCATTGAATTCAATTTCATCAACGGTGTTCGCACTCGATATAAATGGGGCCGAATCCGTATAGCCTTCCATCCACTCTCTAAGAATGAAGATAAAGCCCCTGTTGTTTGTACATTTTTCCCTTGGAAAATTTTTGGAAAAGTGACAGAAGAAACCCGGGATGGGAGTTCGGGATATACTCTCGGTCTGAGTTCACCTGCGAGTGCTCCAGTTGTGGCAAGTGCACAGCTTACGGGGTCAAGTGGGAATCAATTTGTGAAAGCGAACAGAATGAAAATACAGGGCACCACAGATACCAGCTCAAAGACTGGCCGTGGATTGAATGTGGCAGAATGGACGTTGGAAGAAGATACAGCTCAACAAGGCGGAATCCCACAAAAATTCGTTTGCGGGGTCATTATCAAGTACTTCGGAACCAAGTTTCATGCGGAAACGAAAATCCAAGTCAGAACGTGCGGCAAGTGGCACCAACCGATTGATTCCATGAACGCTTGGCTTCTTCAAGCTTGGCCCTGGACGAAGGACGACCCTGTTAATTTTGACCTCTCACAAGTGCCCAAAAACATGGAGTTGCCAGAGCTCATCAATCGTGATTTGGCTAAGGTCGACGAGGAGGATGTTAAGAAATTACTGGCTCCTCTCGACGTAGATTATGAGGTACCGTGAGGTAAATCATCAGCTTACCGTTAGAGTGTCTGGAAGTCTATCTGAATGTTCAGATTAAATCAATGTCGCCCGTGAACGCTCATTAGTAAAGGTGGCATCTTCGTGTTATGAGTTAAGTTACATTGTACATACCTTGCTCTACAACAATACAGTCACCTATCTCTTGGTTCTGATATTGCATCTTCTTCGTCATCGCCAAAATTATTGACTTTCTCCCTACCGCCGCAGACCTAGCCTCGTTTCTCACAAAGCTTGCATGGCAATTCAAGACTCTCATATTGGCACTGGATGGTCAGTCATAGCAATGGTAGAAGCTTGTACTTTTTGCCGCCATTTCCGACATTGGCGACCGGCTCTGCCGAAGAGGTTATTCGCTTTGACCGGTTTGTCGGCTCTCCTCCGAGTCCTGCTCGAATTATATTAGCTCGCACAGTCACGAATCGTGGCGTACCTTGGTTTCTTTTGACCGGCGCCAGAAATTAGAACGGACGGGTTTTCAGATAAGACTATCGCGGACTGCCATTCATTGATAGCACTGTGGCCCGAATCCGCTGCCAGAGCCGAGCTACGAGGCAACACGATTATCAGAGGAGGATTCAGCGCATTGCTGGCATGTATCTCTGCGAGAGTGGGATGGGCATTCTGGGACTCGACGACGAATTCTTCGATACAATCCGCCAACGGTTGAGACGCTGAGAGCGGGACGAATGCGGAGGGCGGCGAATCGAGAGTCTCAAGTGTCCCACCAAGGGGCCATGACTGGAGACTGTCGGTCAGTATTTCACTCGCGGGAAACCTATAGTGTCAGAACCACAGAATGTCAGTATCGTACTTGACAAATCCAAATTCTTCCATTTGGGCTGAGTCCATGATGCACGCCGAGCTGCGGTGGCGGGAGAGGCGAAAGGAAGGGTGGGTTGGAGATGAAGGGGGCAAACGGGGGTCTAAGTGTCCATCGCCGTCCATCGGAGGCGATGGGCTGGACTTCGCATCACGTGGAGGCTGGAGCCGCAAGGAGGCGAATGGTGCGGAGCCTACTCCCGATTTGGAAGAAAAGCTATGCTAGCACTGTCCGTAAAGTTTAATTCGACGGTCAAAAAAAGCGAAATTTGCGAAATTGGCTCAGTCCCCGCACTGGATAATTGAGCCTGAACCGGCACAGAAATACAGTCTCAACCTAAAAGGGAATCCGCGACATGATCAGATCAATCATCCCTCCACGTAGTTGTGGCCAATCAAGGCTGATTCGGGATGGGATCCGACTCCTACCATCTATTCTTACTAACTGTAATAATATAAAAACAGGACAGGACAGGACAGGTGGCATCGATCGAGCCAATCACAGCTAGCCCGCCCGCCGTCCGGGCCGTCCCTGACCTTCGCGACTATTCATTGTTCAACTACATTCCGCTTCTTCCCAACTCAAAATTTACCTTTCTCAATTCCGTTCTGGAAATAAACTTTTGGTCATGGGACTGAATTTTCGTTTCCGGCGCAACCTCAATGGACCAATTCAAATAATTTGATAGCAGGCGGAGATCCTTCCACACAGAGCTGCTGTATTTCGATAAATTAGAAGATCTGAAAAATAACGGCTACTTAAATGCTCCAAAAGTTTTAAGCCGCGAAACCCCGCTACAAGAGGAGCAACCAATAAACAGAACCTTCTTGATCGCCAACGACACTCGGATATTTCATCGACTCTAGCATCTAGAATTAACTACTAAACACGCTTCATTACTTTATTTTATAGAATCTACACCGCCCCGGACTGACATGGACTAATACTTTCCGCTTCAAACTCCCCTCTGCATGATCGAATTATATACCCGAGCGAATGGATATATTTCGCTTTTGGGTTGCGCTTACTACGAATAATACAAATAAAGTTTAACGAGCCCTTTGAAGGTTTGCCTTTAAAGTCAATGGCCTTTTTCGTACTGCGAATAATACGTGGAGCTGTCGTGAGGCTGCACACTAGTAATTCCCTCTTCCCCGCCGCCATCGTCTCTCAATTCTGAAGCTATATTCATGGCAAATGCGTCACAGGTTTTGGTCATGGCAGTGTGTGTTAGCAACGATTGGAATACTTGTCATACATTAATATCCTACATGCTAATGGTCAACTCTTGCCAAGTGTGATCGGTAAATTCTTTCAATCAGCTTGAAGAACACGTGAGCGCGGAAACCATACCCCTAATCATTTCTTTTTGGCTGGGTTTTCAGCCTTGCACTTCGCACACTTGTCGGGTGGTGTTGCGCCGCATTTTTCACAGTCCTCGTTCCACTTTTGCACCCAACCCTTTGGCTTTCCGTCTTGCCCAATAGGATGATTGAAGCATACCCACTGGTGCTTCGGGCAATGCCCCTGTTTGGCCATAGATTTTGTTATCTTATGACACACGGGACAGTGGTGTTGTATGGGATAAGGAGGCATGATGATGGCGGGGGATTTTTTGGGGGAGTTTAATCTACTTAAATATACGTCAAATTTTAGCCGAACTGGAAATGCAAGCGATGATATACCACGGAATGCATGTTGAATTGGCGAACCTTAATAGCTTCCCGGCCTAGTGCCCGACAGGTTTGCGGAATAGTCCTTAAATAAGAAGGTTCGGTCAAAATTGATATTTATTTATTTGGTTACATAAATGATGAGAAGGGTGAAGAAAAGTTTGCATTCTCCCACACTCCCGTTTCGAGTGCTCGATGGAGTACGAGTCGAGTTCTGGCGATGATGAATACGATTCCGATGAGCCACCTCCTGTTGTTATCGACTTGAAAGAACTCTCCCGTCGGGCATCACTCGCTGTGTCACGCATCTGCACCAATGTACGCAAATTAACAAAAGGGAGATACCACGAAATCTTTCTGTTGTCGTTCCACAATTCCGATGACCCCAGCTCGCACAATATGACGCTTGTTGAGGAAAAGGGTTCATTGGTGGAGTGGACCTGCATCGCACGAATTTCGCGAGAGGTTGAAAGCGTCGAAAAGCTGCTCAGCGAGGTGCAAACCATGGAACACGTCCGCTTACACACTTCAATACCCGTGCCTGAGGTGTACCAGTACGACTTTAACGTGGGAAATAGTGTTGGTGCCCAGTTCATTTTGATGGAACAAAAACCGGGACAACACCTCTACAAAATCTGGGACAAACTGAGTTTGGATCACAAGAAAATCGCGCTGTTCGAAATCGCTCACGTGCTGGCGGAGCTTTCAAAATTGAAGTTTGAACTCATTGGTAGCCTGAGTTCTGGTGATGTGGTCGGGTCTCTCATCTATCGCATGGGGGATGATCTAGGTGGAGAAAAAACGTGCACCGCTGGCCCTTTCGAATCTACGATGGAATATCTACATTACTTCCTAAACCTCCGAACCGACGAAACTAAAGTTTTTGACGACGTTCGACTAATCCTCGAATCGCATCTCGCCAACCATGAGAACTCGCTTCATGTTGTCCCTCCGTTTCGACTGATCCACGCAGACTTCGATGGCCAAAACTTACTATTTACCGGCGGTGTTCCTACCAGTGACAGCCCTGAATCAGCACCACCTCCACGTCTATCTGGTGTCATCGATTGGGAATGTGCATATACGGGTCCTGTACACTTCCTGTACAAGTTTCCCATATTCATCAAAGACAGTGATGACAACAAAGCTGCTTATTCGGACAATGCTATTCTTCGCCCTCACTTTGTGCGAGCATTGCGACAATTCTTTCCAAAGGGAAGCCCCGGTCGGATCGAACTTGATGCTGCGATTAAAGATGATTATATATTAAATTATTATCATTTTGTGTTTGTCAGAATGGCTGGAGCATATGATTTAGAGGACCTCAAGAGTTTTGCAAGCTTGTACGTGTGCAATGTCCATGAAGGGACGAAAGAAGGATACTACGGGAGGATTGACTATTCATCGGACGGCGATGTCCCTAGCGATTCAGACTAAATTAGCTATCAGATTACGAATCTTTGGAGATGATTTCGATGTAGGAAATTCAGTGCCACCTACATATATAATTCCGGAGTGTCTGAACTTGTAAGGGTGACTATCCAGGTTGTTGAGAAGCGAAAGGAATGTGACTCTGGGTCTGCCGATATTATGCTATCTTTCAAATAATCGCGAATTAAGTTCTTTTGCATCTCATCTATTTAGCGCCGTGGCATTTGGTGCGTTCCTACTCTATATCCTTATAGTGGTCACCACGGTGACCACATGGTACTAGCAACAAAGATGGGACGCTGCCATTATATTTAATAGGATGCCATGCGGCGCTGCCAATTCGATCTAGCTAAGCTCAACGCTAGAATCACTTGACGCAATAATCAGTAATAGAGCTACATTTCTTCTATTTATCATACCTGGTATACCAATATATTTCTCTCAAACTAGTACATCGAACGAAATCTGCTACTTCGGCAACTTATTTTTTACCTGACCTTCAACAATCTTTGTTATCACGTCTTGAGCTGTCATCCTGGTTTTCAAACATCCCTTGAAGATTACTAATTTCATCGTCCTTTTGATCGCCTTCCAGTCCGGCACTCTTGTCTCGACCTGGCACGATTCGTCGTCTGGGGCAGCAATGTAGATGATCTCGTATAAGGGATCCGAGCTTTCGTCCGAAGCTTTCTTCATAATCAAAGCAGCGTCATTCCACTAGCCCATACATCGAAGGCATGGTTGATTGCCACTGGGCCTTTACGATTTAGTTCTCAGCGATTAGTAAAGTATCATTTAGATTGTACCGGGCGGCATGTATTGTCTCGTTCCTGGTGCCACGTTCATGACTATGTGACCTTCTTCCGGAATCTCTCTCGCCAGACTAGGGTCGTCAAACGTTTCTCTATTCAGACAATACCCAAAATCACCAAGGTATAATGAAAAGCTTGCTGAGCAGTAAACATTCTAGGGAAATGAGTGTCGGTACGTGAATGGATTCTACCGCGGGCTTGATATCGCAATGTACGATCCCTAGCCTATGAAGCCACCTTGCCGCGCAAAATAATTCATTATCTGACCGTAAAACATCTTGAGAAGAGTCCCATCTTCCATGTAGGTGATGTCTTTTAAACTTCCGTTTGAATATAGTGTTCTAATGTGAGTCAGCCGCATAACCTTATTTATACGTAATAAGCATCAACGAACCATCTAATCTCATCAACCCTAAAAGAGATGCAACATTTGGCCCTGCAGCCCTTCTCAAGACGACTGCTTCCATGGCCAACCTGGAGACTGCATCTGTGTATTCTTCCTCGGACGTCAAATCATCTTTTTTATGCACTCGCTTGATCGCCACTTCGTACTCTAGACGAATTAGGCAGAATACAATAGCAACTATATCTGGAATTCCCGGCTTGTTGTACTTCCCCTTGACTACTCGGCTAAATGATCCAATGCCAATTTCATCCTCGGTCTGGCCGACAGTGAGATACTTACCGTCCGTCGATTACAGATAACTTGGCAAAACCCTCCGCCAGCCAGCGGCGTTCAAGATAACTGAGTGGTTCTGAATCGGCATAGGTGAGCGACTTCACCCATTCTTCATCCTGTGTCTTAAGATCGACAAATCCTCCATCAACGGTATGCAGAATTGAGGGTCCGGTCCTCCGGACAGCATGTAAGTTTCTATGTCGAGGTATGAACGTGAGTTCTCCTATAGCTCGTCAGTGGCGGATTTTAGTTAGGACAAAGAACCTTCCTTAAGCATAGCTTCGATCTTTCCACAGACATTTGACTTCCTCGCCAACAAGGCCAACTGTTCGTCGAACGAGCACGTCATCTTGATGAACGGAAGCTCAATTCCGCTCTTAGAATGGGGAATGGTATGGAACCACCTCAAGGCAAAAGCTTTTGCAATTGCTCTGGCTTTACCATCCGACATTGGCAACTCCATCAAGTCATTCAACCTGCTAGTGATGATTGCTGCATACGCCGCTAAAACATCTTTCCTAGATGGAGGGTTAGCAGTATTGACGGCTGTCGAGCCTGAGACAGCTACGAGATAGGTTCTCAACTTTCCAGTCGAGAATTTTCCCTTTTCTGCCTTGGCGAATTCTGTGCTGGTGACGGTTGAAAGAAGGTTTACTAGGACTTCCGGAGTGAAGGAACAGTAATTAGCAATCTCTAGGAGGTAAGGCTTGTGCTGGTCTGCCTCTTGGGGGTCGTGGTGCGAAGGAACAGCACTAGTTTCTTCGTTTGTGCCTTTAACGTGGGAGACTTGAGTTGGGTTATCGCTCGCGGCGCGTTGTGGGTCCTCGTGGATCGTGGGCAACGCAGTAACGTGTTGGCGGCTTATCGACCCGCTAATTCGCCTTGGGCGCGATTCAAGTGACATGTTGAGGTTATTGATGACAATGCGGTGAAGCAAGCGCAGGAAGACGATCGGCAAACCGGCTGTTTCCCCAAAAGGACAATGTAGCAGAGAGTTTCCAAGTAGACATTACTAGTTCTGCCATCCTGCGACGGGTAATAAGAATAACATTGTTCCATTAAATTACCTACCTATAGACCAGAGGCCTCTAAAGAGCAACAATATGACAACCAGGCTCAAACGTCAAAAGCTGAAAACGGAAATCATCTCGCCCATTCGAAAGAGTACAAACTCATCGTCTCCAAATATCTCGAGAGGTCTGCATCGAGGAAGATGTTTGATTTGCGCTTGAGGGTGATGATTTGCAGGGA
>Ga0335072_10008527_pt1 | contig 14859 bp, 13 predicted proteins | sample Lox_Sample_21_FD_206725 | JGI IMG/M metagenome (GOLD analysis project Ga0335072, IMG submission 206725) | Soil microbial communities from Loxahatchee National Wildlife Refuge, Florida, United States - Lox_Sample_2.1 | ecosystem: Environmental > Terrestrial > Soil > Wetlands | place: USA... | reverse complement strand
GAGCGACTCGCGCATCAAGCTGATCGTCCTCGACCTCGGCAACCTGTCGCCGTCGGGGCTCTCGAAGCTGCAGGAGATCGGCGCGGCGCTGCGCGATTTTCGCGCCGCCGGCAAGCGCGTCGTGGCCTCGGCCGACTCGCTCGACCAGACTCAGTACTATCTCGCCGCGCAAGCCGGCGAGGTGTATCTCGATCCGCTCGGCCTCGTGTACGTCGACGGCTTCAGCTACTACCGCATGTTCCTGAAGGATGCGATCGACAAGCTCGGCATCGACGTCAACGTATTTCGTGCCGGCACATTCAAGAGCTTCACCGACCAGTTCTCGCGCAGCGACATGGCCGCGAGCGAGCGCGAGGAGAGCTCCGTGTGGCTCAACTCGCTGTGGACCGCGTACACCGAGGATGTGACCCGCGCCCGCTCGCTGCCCGCGAACGCGCTCAACGACTACATCGACGATGCGCCGGCGGCGCTTGCCGCGGTGAACGGCGACGCCGCGAAGCTGGCGCTGCAGCGCGGCCTGGTCACGGCCCTGAAGAGCCGGCGGCAGCTGGCCGAGGAGCTCAAGGGGCTGGTGGGCGAGGATCAGGACAGCCATTCGTTCAACCAGATCGGCTTCTCGCAGTATCTGGCGGCGGTGCGGTCGAAGCTTGCGTTCAAGCCCAAGTCCGACTCCAAGGTAGGCATCGTGGTGGCCGCCGGCGAGATCCTCGACGGTCGTCAGCCGCCGGGCAAGATCGGCGGCGACAGCACCTCGGACCTCTTGCGCCAGGCCCGTTACGACAAGGCGGTCAAGGCCGTGGTGCTCAGGGTCGACAGTCCGGGGGGCAGCATGTTCGCCTCCGAGCTGATCCTGCGCGAGGTGCAGGCGCTGCGCAAGGCGGGCAAGCCCGTGGTCGTATCCATGAGCACGTACGCGGCTTCCGGGGGCTACTACATCTCGGCCGCCGCCAACAAGATCTTCGCCAGTCCCACGACCTTGACGGGCTCGATCGGCGTGTTCTCCGTGGTGCCGACCTTCGAGCGTACCCTGGCGAAGATCGGGGTGAACGTCGATGGCTTGGGCACGACGCCCCTGGCGGGTGATCTGCGCCTGGACCGGGCGCTCGATGCGGCCGGCCGTCAGCTCCTGCAATCCTCCGTCGACCATGCGTACGACGTGTTCCTGCACCGGGTGAGCGAGGGACGCAAGAAGAGCGTCGAGGACATCGACAAGATCGCCCAGGGGCGCGTGTGGGCGGGCATCGATGCACAGCGCATCGGGCTGGTCGATCAGCTCGGCGGCTTGAAGGATGCGACCGAAGCCGCGGCGAAGCTCGCCGAGCTCGGCTCCGATTACGACGTGCAGTACATCGAGCCCGAGCTGTCGCTGCGCGAGCAGCTGCTCCTGCAACTGCGCTCCGAGGCGCTGCATCTCGCACGGATCGCGGGCCTGGTCCAGCCGCCGAGCCCGCTGGTTCGCGCGCTCGACCCGATCCTCGGGCTAGCCCGCTCGATCGCCGAGCTCAACGACCCCCGCGGGCTCTATGCCTATTGCTGGTGCACCCAGCCCCTCACGCCGCGCAAGATCCTGGGCGGCCGCTAGCGCCATCCCGCCATTCACGGCGGCTGTCGGATTATCCCAACAATTTGCTCTGGCTGGATTGGATGGTTTGAGGCCGCTGCACAAACGGGCCCGTCTGCTGTAGCATTATGGCAACGGGGCCATGGCCGCTTGCGCCGTGGACACAAATATCGCTGCAGGGAGAGAACAACATGAGGGGATTTCCGTCCATCCAGTTTGGAAGCCTGATCGGCGCTTGCGCGCTTGCTGTGCTCATCAGCGCAGGCGCGAACGCCCAGCAGACCGCGACCACCGCGGAGGCACGCGGCGACTCGCTGCAGGAAATCATCGTCACCGCCACCAAGCGCGAGTCGACCGTAGAGACCACGCCCATCAGCATCACGGCGATCACCGGGCAGGAGCTGCAGGATCGGGGCATCACGGACATTCAGTCCGTCGTACAAAGCGTTCCCGGCGTGTCCATGAGAACCGGCGGCCCTGGTCAGACCGAGCTCGAGATGCGCGGCATGACCTCATCGGGCGGCAATTCCTCGACGGTGGGATTTTATCTCGACGATGTGCCTTTGAGCGCGCCGGCCTCGGCACAGAACGGCAAAGTGGTCATCGACCCCGATCTGTATGACCTCAATCGAATCGAGGTGCTGCGCGGCCCGCAAGGAACGCTGTACGGCTCCGGCTCCCTGGGCGGCACGATCAAGCTGATTCCCAACGCCCCGGACCCGAGCGCATTCGACGCATCCGCGGAAACGATATTCGGACACACGGACGGCGGCGACACGCTCAACAGCGGCGTGAACACCATGGTCAACCTGCCGATAATGGACACCCTGGCGCTGCGCATCGTCGGTTCGCAGGAACATTTGAGCGGCTGGATCGATCGCATCGTCATCGCTTCACCGTATTTTCCGGAGCCGACCGGCGACGTGCCGGGAGGCCGCGGCGATGTGGCAGCCGCGCCCAGGGCGGCCACCTATCACGATGTCAACGATGAGGTCCTGACCAGCGCACGCGCCGCCCTGCTCTGGAAGGCGAGCGACTGGTTGTCGATCACGCCCTCGTTCATGTACCAGAGAATCACGCAGCAGGGCCTCAGTGCGATCGACGACCCCCCGGGAACCGAGACCCAATATCAGCCCTACAACGTGCCCGAGCCGTTCGTCGATCGCATCGACATCAGCAGCTTGAACATCCAGATGCATTTCGACTTCTTCGATGTCGCCTCGACGACGTCCTACTGGTCGCGCGACGAGGAGTTGCGCCAGGACGGTACGGAAGAAATCGCGACGGTGACCGGCGCGCCCGTTTATCCGTTCCTGGGCGGATTCGGCCCGACCTCACCCGCCTCCCTGGAGGACGACAAATCTCAGCAGAAAAGCGAAGAGATTCGCTTCACCTCGGTGGGCGACACGAAATTCAAGTGGCTCATCGGATACTTCTATCAGGATTTCGAGTCGGACTGGAACCTGTATGTGCCCACCCCCGACGCGGTGCCGCTCACCGGAACCGCCAATGGGTTCACGCAGATTCAGCCGACGAAGATTCTCCAGAACGCAGTCTTCGGCGAGCTCTCATACGAGATTCTTCCGAAACTCACCGCTACCGCGGGACTGCGCCGCTTCGATTACGACGGAACGGTGCACAGCGCCGTCTCCGGCTGGCTGAGTTCATCGGGCGGTCCGAACTATCTGTACTTCTCCACCTCTGGACACGATCAGGGCGTGACGCCGAAGTTCAACCTCTCCTATCAATTGGATCCGGAGGTGCTTCTCTACACCACCGCTGCCAAGGGCTTTCGCCCCGGCGGCGGCAATCAGCCCATTCCAACCACGGGTATTCTCGGCGCCCAGTGCACCGCGAACTTGGCGGCCATCGGCGTCACCGGCGGCGCCCCCTTGTCTTTCGCTTCGGATAGCGTCTGGAGTTACGAGGCGGGCGAGAAATTCCGCAGTGCCGACGGGCGCGTGACTTTCAATTCCGCCGGGTACTTCGAGCACTGGAACAACATCCAGCAGAACGTGCCCCTTGCCTGCGGGTTTCCCTTCACGGGCAATTTGGGCTCCGCGCACATCTACGGTACGGAGGCCGAGATGAACGCGCTGGTCGCGCCGGGCTTGCTGCTGTCCCTGAACGGCGCCTTCTCGCATGCACGGTTCGTGACCAATCCGGTGGCGGCCACCACCACCATCGACGACCGCGTGCAGGATGTTCCGGACGTGATGTTTTCAGCCGCGCTCGCTTATCGCCACCCCATCACCGACTCGCTCGGCTTCATCGGACGCGTCGATAATAATTATATCGGCTCGCGCATAGACGTGACCGCGCAGCCCAACACGCTGCCGCCCTACGACTTGACCAACGTTCGGGCGGGTGTCGAGGGCAATCACTGGTCGGCGACGTTGTTCGTCAACAATGCGACCAATAGGGTGGCGCTGCTGACCGACTCCTCCGCCACCAACGTCAATGTGTTTACCTACAATCGCATCGCGATGGAGCAGCCGCTGACCGTCGGCATCGATCTGACGTTCCACTTCGCCGGCGGCAGTCCGCCATCCGCGCCTGCCCCGGTGGCTGCGCCGCCGCCGCCGCCGCCACCACCCCCGCCGCCCCCGCCTCCGCCGGAAGTCGCGCCAGCGCCTGCCCCGCCGCCCCCGCCGCCCGCCGAGGAGCTGGTCCTCAAGGGCGTCAACTTCGAGACCGCCTCGGCCAAGCTCAGGCCGGAATCGACGGCGATTCTCGATGGCGTCGCGGCGACCATCCAGCGTTGCCACTGCTCGAGGGTGACGATTCGCGGCTATACCGATTCGGTCGGCAAGCCCGAGTACAACCAGAAGCTCTCCGAGCGGCGCGCAACCGCCGTCAAGGACTACCTCGAATCGCACGGCGTGCCCGCCGGCATTCTCAACGCACAAGGATTCGGCGAGGACCATCCGATCGCGACCAACAAGACGGCGGCGGGTCGCGCCGAGAACCGGCGCGTGACGGTGCAGTTCGAGGCGCCGGCCGGGACGGGCTGAGGACGATCATCGGCGGCGCGGGTCGGCGCAGGCCGCCCGCGGCCTCGCACGGGAGGAGGGCGCGGCGCCGGGCCGCGCGCGTCAGCGATTGTCGAGCGGCGGCACCGGCACGGTCGATTGGACCGAGCCGGGCACCGCCCGCTTGCAGTCGTCGCAGCGGTCGATGGCGCGCACCTCGAGCTCGCTCGCCGTGTGCCCCTTCGATTCCGGGGTCAGATTCAGGTAGCTCGAGACGTCCACCCGCGCCCCGCCGCTCTTCGGCTTGCCGTCGCGCGCGAGCTCCTGTCCGCTGCTCGCGTCGAATACTCCGGCTCGATATTTTCTCGCGCACGCTCGAAACGTGCCGCCGCCCTGGCACAGCACTCGATCGATCCACACCAGCCCCTCGCCATCGCTCTCGGCAGCGACCAGCTCGCCCGATCCGCCGAACGGCAAGGAGGAGGAGAGCGAGGCGGTTCGCCCAGCGCCTGCGAGCGTGGATGGCACGAAAACCCGCCTGTGCGCCGATCCGACCGGCAGGATGCCCGCGGTCTGAATGGATGCCCAGCCGGCGAGCCTCGCTTGAAACTCGGCCGGCGCGAGCGCAGGGGACTTGCCTGGATGGCGGGATGCGGCGAGCCTGAGGTAGCTCTGGTAGGCACCCTTGCGCTCATCCTCGCTCAGCGGGTGCAACGGACCCGTCCTGCCGATGATCAACAGGCCGGGCGGCGCCGACTCGGCGGCGGCGGGGGGCGAGGCCATGCCGGCACCCTCCCCGGAGGCGGCGCATCCGCAGACGAGGGCGGCGGCGAGCGGGGCCACGAGGAGCTTTCTCATGGTTTCGTTTCCGTGGCGTTCGCCTGCCGCGCTCGCGGCTCCTAGCTCATCGTCGTGACGTGTCGTGGCTCGATCTTGTAAATGACCCGAACCTCGTTGGGCTGGCGGAATGGGTACTTGTCCTTGCCGAGATATTTCTTCGCCATGGCATCGATGTGCTCATCGGCGCCCTTCAGGGTGCGCTCCGCGACCTGCCCGCGCACCTCCAGGTATCGGTAGGGATTGTCCGGATCTATGATCGAGAGCGCGACGCGGCCGTCGCGCTGCAGATTCTTGTCCTTCTGCCGGCCCTGGGCCGTGTTGAAGATGACGTGCTGTCCGTCGTAGTCGATCCAGACCGGGGTCACCTGCGGTTGATCCCCGGGCATCAAGGTCGCAAGATGGCCGAAGGCTTTTTTCTGGAACAGATCGGCATGGGTGCTGGGAATGGCAGTGGCGGGCATGGCTGACTCCTCCAGTTGGGACTCGCGCTAGTCTAGCAAAGGCTGCTCACAGCGCCGACCAGTCGAGGATCACCTTGCCCGACTTGCCGGAGTTCATGATCTCGAAGCCCTCGCGATAATCGGTGATGCCGAGGCGGTGGGTGATCACGGGCCGCACGTTCAATCCGCTCTGCAGCATGCTCGCCATCTTGTACCAGGTCTCGAACATCTCCCGACCATAGATGCCCTTGATGACCAGGCCCTTGAATATGACCTGGTTCCAGTCGATGGCGGTCTCGCCGGGCGGAATGCCGAGCATGGAGATGCTGCCGCCGTGATGCATGGTGCGCAGCATCTCGCGCAGCGCCGCGGCGTTGCCCGACATCTCGAATCCCACGTCGAAGCCTTCCTCCATGCCGAGATCGCGCATCGCATCGTCGAGCGACTGGTGCGCCACGTTGATGGCCTTCGAGGCGCCCATCCGGGCGGCGAGGTCGAGGCGGAACTGATTGACGTCCGTGACCACGATGTGCCGCGCGCCGCAGTGGCGCGCGATCGCCACCGCCATGATGCCGATCGGGCCCGCCCCGGTGATGAGCACGTCCTCGCCCACGACGTTGAAAGCCAGCGCCGTGTGCGTGGCGTTGCCGAACGGATCGAGAATGGAGGCCACCTCATCGTCGATGTTCGCCGACAGCTTGAACACGTTCGCCGCCGGCAGCGTCAGGTATTCGGCGAAGGCGCCGGGGCGGTTCACGCCGACCCCCAGGGTGTTGCGGCACAGGTGGCGGCGTCCAGCACGGCAATTGCGGCAATGCCCGCAGGTGATGTGTCCCTCGCCGGAGACTCGATCGCCGGGCTTGACGCCGCGCACCTCGCTGCCGATTTCGACGATCTCGCCGGAGTATTCGTGGCCGACCGCCATGGGGACGGGGATGGTTTTCTGCGCCCAGGCGTCCCAGTTGTAGATATGCATGTCGGTGCCGCAGATGGCGGAGCGGCGGATCTTGATGAGCACATCGTTGTGGCCGACGGCGGGCTCGGGCACGTCCTGCATCCAGATACCGGGTTCCGCGCGAGCCTTGACCAATGCTTTCATGGAGCCGCCTTCAGTCGATGATGTTCAGGTCGATGATGTTCAGTGGATGACGCCGAGCTCGCGCCCCGCGCGGCCGAACGCCTGCACCACGTGCTCGAGCTGCGCGGTCGAGTGCGCGGCGCTCAGCTGGGTGCGGATGCGGGCCTTGCCGTGCGGAACGACCGGGTAGGAGAAGGCAACCACGTACACGCCCTGCTCCTGCATGCGCTCCGCAAGCCGCACCGCCGCCGGCGCCTCCCCGAGCATGATGGGCACGATCGGATGCTCACCGGGCAGCAGGTCGAAGCCGAGGCGCTGCATGTGCTCGCGGAAGAAGCGCGCGTTCGAGTGCACGCGCTCGCGCAGCTCGGGCGTCGCCTCGAGCAGGTCGAGCACTCTGAGCGTCCCCGCCGCGACCGGTGGCGCGATGCTGTTCGAGAACAGGTAAGGGCGCGACCGCTGGCGCAGCCAGCCGACGATCTCCCGGCGCGCGGCCACGTAGCCGCCGCTCGCACCCCCGAGCGCCTTGCCGAACGTGCCGGTCATGATGTCCACTCGATCGATCACGCCGCGCAGCTCGTGCGAACCGCGTCCGCGGGCGCCGATGAAGCCGGTCGCGTGGGAGTCATCGACCATGACAAGCGCCGCGTAGCGCTGCGCCAGCTCGCAGATGTCCTTCAATCTGGCGATGCTGCCGTCCATGGAGAACACCCCATCGGTCGCGATCAGCCGCACGCGCGCGCTCTGCGAGTCCTTGAGCGCCTGCTCGAGCTCGTTCATGTCGTTGTTCGGGTAGCGCAGCCGGCGCGCCTTGCAGAGCCGGATGCCGTCGATGATGCTCGCATGATTCAGCGCATCGCTGATGACCGCATCCTGCTCGTCGAGGAGCGTCTCGAACAGACCGCCGTTGGCGTCGAAGCACGATGAGTACAGAATCGAGTCCTCCATGCCGAGATAGCCGCTGAGGCGCTCCTCGAGCTCGCGGTGCACGCTCTGCGTTCCACAGATGAAGCGTACCGAGGCGACGCCGTAGCCGTACTGCTCCAGCGCCCTGCGAGCGGCCTCGAGGACCGCGGGATGATTGGCGAGCCCGAGGTAGTTGTTGGCGCAGAGATTGATCATCTCGCGGCCGTCGGCCAGCCGGACCAGCGCGCCCTGCGCGGAGCCGATGATGCGCTCGCGCTTCAACAGGCCGGACGAGGCGAGCGCCTGGGTATCGCGCTCGAGCCGTTCACGAAATTCCTTGAGCACGCGGATCCTTTGGGGTTGCGGCGGACCGAGGCGCGCTATTATAGCGCCGCGGGACTCTTGCAAAATGAGCGGCCCACGAGGAGGTCGGCGGTGACTGAGACGAGGGATGCCAGCCGGCTGGACAAGTGGCTCTGGTTCGCGCGATTTTACAAAACCCGCTCGCTCGCCACCGCGGCCATCAGCGGCGGCAGGGTGCACCTGAACGCCGAGCGCGTGAAGCCCGCGCACCGCGTGCGCATCGGCGATCGGCTGAGCCTCGCGCTCGACGGTGTGGTCGCCGAGTTCGAGATTCTCGGGCTGCCGCAGCGCCGAGGTCCCGCCGGCGAGGCGCACAGGCATTACCTCGAGACGCCGGCGAGCGCGACGCGGCGCGCCGGGCTGCGCGCGCAGCAGCGGCTCGCGCAGATCTCCCGGCCGCGGCCTGAGGGGCGGCCGGACAAGCGCGACCGCCGCCGGCTCATGCGGCTGCATCGCGATCAGATGTGAGCGCGGCGGCATCGTGCGCGGGCTCCAGCGCTCACAGGTCGAGCGGGCTCTCCGGATCGTACAGCTCGCAGCTCGCTGCGGTCTCGGGCTGCATGCTGTCCCAGTCGGTGTTGATCCACACCGCCGTCGCAAGTCCGCCGGTCGGCAGGTTGCGCCGCTGCGGGGTCGGACCCAGCCGGCTCGCGACCTGGCTCAAACCCGGATTGTGGCCGCAGATCAGAATGTGGCGCAGCCCCGGGTCGCGGCGCGCGAGCAGCCGCCAGGTCGACTCGGCCGTCGCCAGGTAGAGCTCGCGCGCACATTGCACCTGCTTGGTATCGAGCTCACAGGCGCTCGCCACGATCTCGGCGGTGGACCAGGCGCGCTCGGCGGGGCTCACCAGGATCAGGTCGGGAATCAGGTCGCGATGCACGATGCGCGCCGCGATCTCCTGCGCCTCGATGCTTCCGCGTCGCGTCAAGATCCGCTCGAAATCCTCCGGCGAGGTGTCGAGCGCCTGCGCCTCTCCGTGCCGCAGCAGCGTCAGTCTGCGCGTATCCACAAGCGGCCGTCGTCGATCTTGGTTGCGAACACCCGCACCGGCTCATAGGCCGGAGGGCTCAATGCCTCGCCGGTGCGCAGACAGAAGCGCGCGCCGTGCCGCGGGCAGATGATCTCGGCGCCCTCGATCGCTCCCCCGGTGAGCTCCGCGCCGTCGTGGCTGCAGACATCCTCGATGGCGAAGTACTCATCGCCGCTGCGGGCCACGGCCACCATGCGCCGCCCGACCGCGAGCGTGCGCGTCTCGCCGTCGCCCAGGTCCGCCCGTCCGGCATCGATCCAGCTCATCGGTCACATCATTCCGGTCTGCAGTCGAGCTTCGTCGGACATCATGCTGTGGCTCCAGGGAGGATCGAACACGAGCTCGACGTTCGCGCGCGCCACCGTGGGCACGAGCTGCACCTTGTCGCGCACGTCCTGAACGAGGATTTCGCCCATTCCGCAGCCGGGCGCGGTCAAGGTCATGCGGATGTCCACGTTGCGCGTCTGGTCCTCGTTCTTGGTGACCTCGCATTCGTAAATCAACCCCAGGTCGACGATGTTCACCGGGATCTCAGGGTCGTAGCAGGTCTTGAGCTGCTGCCACACCACGTTCTTGATGTCCTCCTCCGAGGCGCCGGGCGGGACCTCGGGAAGCTTCGTGGGAGTCTTGCCGATGGCGTCGGCATCGTGGCCGGCAATGCGGAACAGGTTGCCGTCGATGTACACCGTGAAGCTGCCGCCGAGCGCCTGGGTGATGTAGCCCACGGAGCCGAGCTTGAGGTTGACTTCCACGCCGGCCGGAATGGCGACGGCCTTCACCTCGCGCTGCACGACCACCGGCTCGTTCTCATGGGAGCGCATCGCCGCGCTCACTCCGTCGATATCGGCGTCTCGAGGGCGCCGGGCGATTTGAGAGCGGACACGAGCGTGTGCCAGCACAAACTCGCGCACTTGACGCGCGCCGGATACTCGCGCACCCCCGACAGGGCCGCCAGCTTGCCGAGCCGCTCGGCGTCGTCCGCGTCGGCCGCATCGTCCGTGAGCAGGCGATGCACGCGATCGAACAGCTCCATCGCCTGCTCGCGCGACTTGCCCTTCACGGCCTCCGTCATGAGCGAGGCGGAAGCGGTCGAGATCGCGCAGCCCTGGCCTTCGAAACGGATCTCCTCGATCCGATCCTGCGCGAGCTTGAGCCGCAGGGTCAGACGGTCACCGCATAGCGGGTTCACACCCTCGGCGGTGGCGTCGGCCGGCTCGAGCGGTCCGAAATTGCGCGGCCGCCGGTTGTGGTCGAGGATCACGTCGCGATACAGGTCGGTGAGCTGCATGACTTTAGACTCTAGCGCGGGCCGTCGGGCGCGATGAGCGCGCGCGCCCGGGCAGTTGCCTCCGCGAGACGCTCGATCTCCTCGAAGGTGTTGTAGAAGGCGAACGTGGCGCGCGCCGTGGCAGGCACCTTGAAGAACTCCACGACGGGCATGGCGCAGTGATGCCCGGTGCGGATGGCGATGCCGTCGCCGTCCAGTATGGTGCCGAGATCGTGCGGATGCACTCCCTCGAGCACGAAGGAGATCAGGCTCGACTTGTGCGCGGCCGTACCGATGATGCGCAATCCCGCGATCGCGCCGAGCGCCGCGCTGGCATGGTCGAGCAGCGCATGCTCATGCGCATGCGCGGCGCCCAGATCGAGCGAGTGCAGAAAATCGATCGCGGCGCCGAGGCCGACCACGCCCGAGATGTTCGGAGTGCCGGCCTCGAACTTGTGCGGCAGGGCGTTGTAGACGGTCTTGCCGAAGCTCACGGTCAAGATCATGTCGCCCCCGCCTTGCCAGGGGGGCATGCGCTCGAGCAGCGCCTCGCGTCCGTAAAGCACCCCTATGCCGGTGGGAGCGAACATCTTGTGGCCGGAAAATGCATAGAAATCGCAGCCGAGCTCCTGCACGTCCACCGGCGTGTGCGCAATGGCCTGGGCGCCGTCGATCACCGTGACGATGCCGCGCGCCCGGGCGGCGGCGGTGAGCCGGCGCACCGGCAGGACGGTGCCGAGCGCGTTGGAGATGTGCGCGAAGGCCAGAATGCGGGTGCGCTCGCTCATCAGCCGCTCGACGGCGTCGGCGTGGACTTCTCCGCGCTCATCGATCGGCGCCACCACCAGCCTGGCCCCGGTCTGCTCGCACAGCATCTGCCAGGGCACGATGTTCGCGTGATGCTCCAGGTGCGTGATCAGCACCTCATCGCCCACCCGCAGCGTCGGCCGGCCGTAGCTCTGCGCGACCAGATTGATCGCCTCGGTGGTGCCGCGCAGGAACACGATCTCGTGGCGCGACCGGGCATTGATGAACCGCACCACCTTGTCGCGCGCGCCCTCGTACAGGGCGGTCGCTTCCTGGCTCAAGGTGTGCACGCCGCGGTGGATGTTGGCGTGATGCCTGCGCTCGTACTCATCCACGGCATCGATGACGGCGCGCGGGCGCTGCGCCGAAGCGCCGTTGTCGAGATAGCACAGCGGCTTGCCGTGCACCGTGCGCGCGAGCACGGGAAATTCCCGGCGCACGGCAGCGACGTCGAAGTTGCGGGGTATTGCGCGGGCGGTGTTGTTCATCGAAATTTCTGCAGCGTTTGTGAATCGGGAAGCTGAGCGATGAGGGCATCTTCGATCGAGGCGCGGGCGCCGGCGGCGCCCATGCCGGTGAGCACGTCGGCGAGAAACGCGTACACCAGAAGGCTCTGCGCGGTGCCGCGATCGAGGCCGCGCGAGAGCATGTAGAACAGCATGTTCGGATCGAGCCGCCCGGTGGTCGCGCCGTGGGCGCACTTGACCTCATCGGTGTGGATCTCGAGCTGCGGACGCGAGTCGATCTCGGCCGCGGCCGACAGCAGAAGCCCCCGGCAGGATTGCCGCGAATCGGCCTGCGAGGCGCCCGCATCGACCACGACCTTGCTGTTGAAGATCACGCGGCTGGTGCCGCTCGCGATCGCCCGCGCCGTCTGGCGGCTCTCGGTGCAGGGCGCCGCGTGCTCGACCAGGTTCACGCAGTCGACGTGTCGGTCGGCATGGCCCGCGAGCAGCGAGTAGCTCTCGAGCCGCGCTGCGCGCCCGATCAGGCGCGCCTCGAGAGTGGCGCGCACCAGTCCTCCGCCGAGGATCGCGGTGAACTGCCGGCACTCGGAGCCCTGCTGCTGGCGTACCTGCAGCGTATCGAGATGGACCGCGTTCTCGCCGGCCGCGAACACGCGATAGTGCTCGATGCGCGCATCGCGCCCGAGCTCGAGCAGCGTCGCGGAATTGGACAGCGGCGCCTCGGCGCCGACCTGGATGTGCTGCTCGATCACGGTCGCCGCCGCGCCCGGGGCGGCCTCGAGAATGACGCGCGGGTAGGCGGCGGTGTCCGGCCGGGCCGCCGTGCCGACGTGCAGGAGCAGGAGCGGGGCGCGCAGGGCGCCATCGATCCTCAGGTGCAGTCCGTCCGTCGCGAGCGCGGTGTTGAGCAGCAGCCAGCGCAGCTCCTCGGCGTCCGACAGCGGCTCGAGGCGGCGTGCCAGGAGGTCCGGATCCTGGCGCGACAGATCGGCGAGCGTGCTCACCTCGAGGCCCGGGGCCGGCGCCAAGGGCGCGCCAGGCACGAGGGGATGGCCATTCACCAGCAGGATGGTCGCCGCGGCTCCCCCCGCGCCGAGCAGCGTGCGCTCGGCCTCGAGTCCCAGCCGCTCCGGGTGCTCGAGCGCGGCGATGCCCGGCGCGGCGACGCCCGGCGCAGCGACGCCCGGCGCAGCGACACGGGGTGCGTCGACGAACGAGCGCGCGGCGAGCGGGCGCAAATTGGTGTAGCGCCAGCTTTCGTCGCGCATCGTCGGCATGCCGAGCTCGAGGAAGCGCCGCAGGGCGCGCTCACGCACGCTCGACAAGCGGTCCGGCGCGCGCGCCAGCCACTGCGCCTCGAAGGAGCGCAGTGCAGCCGATCCGCCGGCATGCTCGAGAGCGCTCATGCGACCCGGCTCTCGCGCACCCAGTCGTAGCCGCGCCGCTCGAGCTCGAGCGCGAGCGAGCGGTCGCCCGACTTCAGTATCTGTCCGTCGGACAGCACGTGCACCTTGTCCGGCACGATGTAATCGAGCAGGCGCTGGTAGTGGGTGACCAGGACCACCGCGCGGCTCGCATCGCGCAGGCTGTTCACGCCCTGGGCGACCACCTTGAGCGCATCGATGTCGAGGCCCGAGTCGGTCTCGTCGAGGATCGCGAGCCGGGGCTCGAGCACGAGCATCTGCAGCACCTCGTTGCGCTTCTTCTCGCCCCCGGAGAAGCCCTCGTTGACGCCGCGCGTGAGGAAGGTCTCGCTCATCTGCATGAGCTTCATCTTCTGCTTGACGATCGCCAGGAACTCGTAGGCATCGACCTCGGGCTCGCCCGCGGCCTTGCGCTTCGCGTTGAGCGCGGCCTTGAGCAGGTACACGTTGTTCACGCCGGGGATCTCCACCGGGTATTGAAACCCCAGGAACAGCCCGGCGCGCGCGCGCTCCTCGGCCGGCATGGCGAGAAGATCCCTTCCCTCGAAGGTGACCGATCCGCCCGTCACCTCGTAGTCCTCGCGCCCCGCGAGCACCTGGGCCAGAGTGCTCTTGCCCGAGCCGTTCGGCCCCATGATGGCGTGCACCTCGCCCGCGCCCACATCGAGGCTCACGCCTTTCAGGATGTTCTTGCCCGCCACACGGGCGCTCAAATCGGAGATTCTCAGCAGCATCGCGTCCTCGGTCACCCCACCGCTCCTTCCAGGCTCACGCTCAGCAGGTTCTGGGCCTCGACGGCGAACTCCATCGGCAGCTCCTTGAATACCACCTTGCAGAAACCGCTCACGATCATGTTGACGGCGTCCTCCGCGGAAATCCCGCGCTGCAGGCAGTAGAACAGCTGATCCTCGCCGATCTTGGACGTGCTCGCCTCGTGCTCGACGGTGGCGGTGGGATTCTTGACCTCCATGTAGGGGAAGGTGTGCGCCCCGCAGGCCGGTCCCATGAGAAGCGAATCGCACTGCGTGAAATTGCGCGCGCCGTGCGCGCTCGGCAGCACCTTCACGAGACCTCGATAGGTGTTCTGCGCATGGCCCGCCGAGATGCCCTTCGAGACGATGGTGCTCTTGGTGTTGCGGCCGATGTGGATCATCTTGGTGCCGGTGTCGGCCTGCTGGTAGTTGTTGGCCACGGCAACGGAATAGAACTCTCCGGTCGAGCCCTCCCCCTTGAGCACGCAGCTCGGGTACTTCCAGGTGATGGCCGAGCCGGTCTCGACCTGCGTCCAGGAGATCTTGGAGTTGCGGCCGCGGCATTCCCCTCGCTTGGTGACGAAGTTGTAGATGCCGCCGAGCCCGTTCTCGTCGCCCGGGTACCAGTTCTGCACGGTCGAGTACTTGATCTGCGCATCGTCGAGCGCGACCAGCTCGACCACCGCGGCATGCAGCTGGTTCTCGTCGCGCATCGGGGCGGTGCAGCCTTCAAGATAGCTCACCGAGGCGCCTTCCGCCGCGACGATGAGCGTGCGCTCGAACTGTCCGGTCTTCGCCGCGTTGATGCGGAAATACGTCGACAGTTCCATGGGCGAGCGCACGCCCTGCGGCACGTACACGAAGGAGCCGTCGGAGAATACCGCGGAGTTCAGCGCCGCGAAGAAGTTGTCGCCCGTGGGCACCACGGTTCCCAGATACTGCTCGATGAGGG
>Ga0335072_10008524_pt1 | contig 14864 bp, 11 predicted proteins | sample Lox_Sample_21_FD_206725 | JGI IMG/M metagenome (GOLD analysis project Ga0335072, IMG submission 206725) | Soil microbial communities from Loxahatchee National Wildlife Refuge, Florida, United States - Lox_Sample_2.1 | ecosystem: Environmental > Terrestrial > Soil > Wetlands | place: USA... | reverse complement strand
GGCAGCAGTCCGATCGAGCCGGTCAGCATCGCCGCCTCGTCGCTGAGGATGTCGCCGAACATGTTCTCGCTCAGGATGACGTCGAAGTGCCGGGGCGCCGCCACGAGCTGCATCGCGGCGTTGTCGACGAGCACGTGCTCGAGCTGGATATGCGGAAACTCGCGCGCGTGTATGTCCATCACGACCTCGCGCCACAGCCTGGAGGTCTCCAGCACGTTGGCCTTGTCGACGCTACTGACCTTCGCCCGTGCGGCCCTGAACGCGGTGCGCGCGATCCGCTCGATCTCCTCGCGCGTGTACACGCACGCGTCGGATGCGCTGTCGGCCGTGCGCGTCTTCTCGCCGAAGTAGATCCCGCCGGTCAGCTCGCGTACGACGAGCAGGTCCGTTCCCTCGATCCGCTCGCGCTTCAGTGGCGAGGCGTCGTACAGGGCCGGTAGCGGCTTGACCGGGCGCAGGTTCGCGTACAGGCCGAGGCCCTTGCGCAGTCCGAGCAGTCCCTGCTCGGGCCGGGGCTTGTCGGGGTCGGTCGTATCCCACTTCGGTCCCCCGACCGCCGCCAGCAGCACGGCGTCGGCTTTGCGGCAGGCCTCCAACACCTCATCGGTCAGCGCGGTCCCATGCGCGTCGATGCTGGCGCCGCCGAAGACATGCTCCTCGAACTCGAACTCGCCCACGGCTTCCAGCACCCGCAGGGCCGGCGCCATGATCTCCGGGCCGATCCCGTCGCCGGGGAGGATGACTATGTGGTGCTTGCTCACAGTGTGTGTGTGGTGCTTGCTCACAGTGCGGCGAGCTTACACACCGACTGACCATTGCACACCGACTGACCAGCGACGGGTGTGAAAGCTTTGTAAAGGCGGGGGTTGGCATATATACTTTTTGAAAATTGATAACTATAGTACTTACAGAAATTAGGTAGGTAGATACTTTAGTAGTATAAGGTCGATACCATTGTTATCAAAACTTGAAAAGGGTATGCACCGCCGCCCTCCTTTACAAGACTTTTACACGCACCGCCCGGGCCTTTATGATTGCTATAGTATCACCGTGTAGACCTCTTTACAGCGCGGTGGTCGGAACCCGGGCCCAGCCGAGATCCTCGTGCCCTGTCTCGAACTCGGCGATCTCCGCGCCGCGCTCGAGCGTCATCGCGATGTCGTCGAGGCCGTTCAGCAGCCGGTGGCGAATCTCGTGGTCGATCTCGAACGACACCTCGCGGCCGTCGAAGCGGACCTCCTGCTCGACCAGGTCGACCTCCCCCGCGCCCGCACGGGCCAGCGCGCGGCAGTCCTCGTCGCAGAGCACGACCGGCAGCAGCCCGATCTTGGTGCAGTTGGAGTAGAAGATGTCCGCGAAGCTCGGCGCCACGAGCGCTTCAAAGCCGTAGTCCTGCAGACCCCACGGGGCGTGCTCGCGCGAGCTCCCGCAGCCGAAGTTCTCGCCGGCCACGAGAATCGGATTCGCCGGCAGGTCCCAGCCCGGCTCCTTGGCCCAGTCGTAGAACAAAAACTCGCCGAACCCGCTGCGCTCGATCCGCTTCAGGAACTGCTTGGGCATGATCTGGTCGGTGTCGACGTCGGCGCGGTCCAGGTGGCTGACCGCTCCGGAGATGACGCTTATCGGGTCCATGTGCGGCTCCAGTGTCGGTGGGCGACGTGCCTTTTTGCGGGGCCTGTCGGGGTTATCGGGGTTGCCGGGGTCTTCGGGTCGAGCCTCATTGCCAGCTCCTGATATCGACGAAATGCCCCTCGATCGCGGCGGCCGCGGCCATCTGCGGGGAGACGAGATGCGTCCTGCCGCCCCGCCCCTGACGCCCCTCGAAGTTGCGATTCGAGGTCGAGGCGCAGCGCTCGCCCGGCTGCAATATGTCGGGGTTCATGCCCAGGCACATCGAGCACCCCGCCACGCGCCAGTCGAATCCCGCGTCGCGGAACACGCGGTCCAGGCCCTCGGCTTCGGCCTGTTTGCGCACCTGCTGGGACCCCGGCACGACCATCGCCGCGACCGTGCCGGCCACCTTGCGCCCCTGAACGACCTCGGCGGCAGCCCGCAGATCGCCGATGCGCGAGTTCGTGCAAGAGCCGATGAAGACTTTGTCCAGCGCGATCTCCTCGATCGGGGTCCCTGGCTCCAGGGCCATGTATTGCAGCGCCCGTTCGGTCGCCTCGCGGTCGGCGGGACTCTCGGCCTCCTCGGGCGCGGGCACGCGCTCGGTCACCGCCCGCACCATCCCCGGGTTCGTGCCCCAGGTCACCTGCGGGGAGATCGCGCCCGCGTCGATCCGCACCTCGCGGTCGAACTTCGCCCCCTCGTCGGTCCTCAACCCCCGCCAGCGCGCGATCGCCCGCTCCAGGTCCTCGCCCTTCGGCGCCCCGGGACGGCCATCCGACCAGCCGGCGTCCGCGGCGGGCGGGCGGGCATCCGGTTCAAACCACGCGAACGTCGTCTCGTCGGGCGCGATCATCCCGGCGCGTCCGCCGCCCTCGATCGTCATGTTGCACACGGTCATCCGCCCTTCCATCGACAGGCGCTCGATCGGCTTGCCGGCGTACTCGACGACGTGCCCGGTCATTCCGCCCACGCCCAGCCGTCCCAGCGTGCCGAGGATCAGATCCTTGGCGCTCACGCCGAACCCGAGCTCGCCCTCGTAGACGATCCGCATCGAGCGCGGCTTGTGCTGAACCAGGCACTGCGTCGCCAGCACGTGCTCGACCTCGCTCGTGCCGATTCCGAACGCGAGCGCCCCGAACGCGCCGTGCGTGGAGGTGTGCGAGTCCCCGCACACGATCGTCATACCCGGCTGCGTAACCCCCAGCTCCGGCCCGATCACGTGCACGATCCCCTGCCTGTCCGAACCCAGCGAGTACACGGGCACGCCGAACTCGGCGCAGTTGCGCTCGAGCGTTTGCACCTGTACGCGCGAGAGCGCGTCCTTGATCTTCGCCGCGACCGGCGTGCCGTCGGTCGGCGTGTTGTGGTCGGCCGTGGCCAGCGTGCGCCCGGGCTGGCGCACCGTTCGGCCGGCCATGCGCAGACCGTCGAACGCCTGCGGGCTCGTGACCTCGTGGACGAGATGCAGGTCGATGTAGAGCAACCCGTGCTCCACCTCGTGGGTCTCCCAGATCTTGTCGAACATGGTTTGCGGCATCTAGCTTCTCCTCAGTCCGGCGGAAACGACAGCCAGGAACGCGGCCTCGTCATCCGTGTGGTTCTCGAAGTGGTGCGGAAGGTCGGCGTCGAAGGTGACGCAGTCGGCCTCGCTCAGCTCATACCGTTGCCCGTCGCACACGAGCACGATCGCGCCCTCCTCGATCAGGGCGGTCTCGCGGCTGCCGGGCTCGTGCATCGGCGGATCGTCAGGAGCGCCCGTGGCGCCACCGGGTGCGAGCGTATGGCGCGAGAGCTCAGCGCGCTGACCCGGCTGGGATGACGTCAGCACCTCGAAGCTGTGTCCTCGTCGCCTGTTTCCACCACCACTACGTTCGCCGGAGCGGACAATCGTCACCGCGCCGTCCTCGTCCAGGCGCAACAGCTGGGACAGCCTCAGATCCAGGCCTGACGCGATGCGTCCCGCGACGGCCAGCGTCGGACTGGTCTCCCCGCGCTCGACCTGAGAGAGCATCGGCGCGCTAACGCCGCTGCGCTGGGCCAGGTCGCGCAGGGACAGCGACTCGGACTCGCGCAGCGCCTTGACGCGGGCGCCGATGACAGCGGGGTCCAGCGGATCGGACCCAGGGTTACGCAGAGGTTCTCGGTTCGCCTCGAGAACCCTCGTCGCGCCCAGTTTACGAGGCTTGATGGAGCGCGCTTTGCTCGGGCTTTGGGTCTTTACCGCTGACATACGTGTGTACGTTATCACACACGTATGTATGTCGTCGTTGGGATCGGCTAGGGCGTCGGCTCGGGCAGTCCGACGGCCCCAGACGACGCCTGCGCACGCGCGCGTGCAACGGATAACGCGCGCACGTACGCGCGCGCGGCCGCGTCGATGATGTCCGTGGAGACGCCCTGGCCCGCGCCGGTAACGCCGTCCAGCTCGACCACGACCGACACCTCGCCGAGCGCGTCCTGGCCCTCGGTGACCGCGCCGATCGTGAACTCGCCGAGCTCGACATCGACACCGACGGCGGCGTTGATCGCGGCGAAGATCGCGTCGATCGGGCCGTCGCCGGTAAACGAGCCCGTGGCCGTCTGACCGTCGGGCAGCGTCACGGTCACCCGCGCGTGCGGAGGACGATCGGAGGAGTCCTGCACCTCGAATGACTCCAGGGCATAGCCTGTCACGTCCTCGCCGCGCAACTCGTCGGTCACGAGCGCCTCCAGGTCCATCGCCGTAACCTGCTTCTTGACGTCCGCGATCTCCTTGAAGCGCTTGAATGCGGTGTTCAGCGCCTGCCCGTCCAGCTGGAACCCCATCTGTACGAGCGCATCACGCAGCGCGTGGCGGCCGGAGTGCTTGCCCAGCACGAGCGCGTTGCTCGCAAGGCCGACGGTCGTGGCGTCCATGATCTCGTAGGTGGTGCGCTCCTTGAGCACGCCGTCCTGGTGGATGCCGGCCTCGTGCGCGAACGCGTTGCGCCCGACGATCGCCTTGTTCGGCTGCACCTGATACCCGGTCAACCGCGAGACCAGCCGGCTCGTGCGGGCGATCTCGGTCGTGGCGATCCCGGTCCAGCAACCCAGCGAGGGCTCGCGCGTGTGCAGCAGCATCACGATCTCCTCCAGCGAGGCGTTGCCGGCACGCTCGCCGATGCCGTTGATCGCGCACTCGACCTGGCGGCACCCGGCTTCCACCGCGGCCAGCGAGTTGGCGACCGCCAGCCCCAGATCGTCGTGGCAGTGGCCGGAGACGACCACGTCGTGCAGGCCGGGCACCAGCCGGTAGAGCTCCTCGAACATCGCCGCGTACTCGCGCGGCATCGTATAGCCGACCGTATCGGGCACGTTGATCGTGCTCGCGCCCTCATCCAGCGCGATCTGGATCACCTCGGCCATGTAGGGCACGTCCGAGCGCGACCCGTCCTCAGGCGAGAACTCGACGTCCTCGCAGCACTCGCGCGCGTGCGCGACCGCGGCGCGCACCTGCCCCTTGACGTCCTCGCGCGTGGTCTGCAGCTTGCGCTCGATGTGGATGTCGCTGGTGGCGATGAACGTGTGTATGCGCGGACGTTCTGAGTCCCTGACCGCGTTCCAGGCCGCGTCGATGTCCTGCTTTGAAGTGCGCGCCAGCCCGCAGATCACCGGGCCTTCCACCTCCCGCGCGATCGCCTGCACGGCCTCGAAATCGCCGGGCGAGGTGATCGGGAACCCCGCCTCGATCACATCCACGCCCAGCCGTGCCAGCTGGTGGGCGATCTCGAGCTTCTCCTGTCTGTTCAGCGAGATCCCCGGCGACTGCTCGCCGTCGCGCAGCGTCGTGTCGAAGATGCGGACCCTGCCCTGCTCGGTTCGTGTCGATGTCTCGCGATCCGTCCGTGTCGCCGTCCGCGCGGCGCTCTCGGCGGGTGGTGTTCCTTCTGGTCCCGGCACCCCGGACCCGGATGTAGATGCTGCGTCGACGTCGCTCATGGTCGCTCCTAAGTTCCTTTCTGTGTCTCGTCTACCTGCCTATCTCCGTTGGTATGCGGCTACGCGGCCGCCACGCGCTATTCCCCCCGAGGGGGGAGCAGGAGCAGGAGGGACGAGATCTGGAACGACATCTGTACAGACAAGGCTAGCACCGAAGCCCGCGTAGGAAAAACCGGGCTGAGGCTCAGGGGACGAGCACGACCTTGCCGACGTTGCGCCGCTCGGTGATCATGTTCTGGGCGTCGCCGGATTGATCGAAGGAGAACGTTCCCGCCACGACCGGCTCGATCGTGCCGTCGTCCATCAGCTCCCGCAACGGCTCGATCCACGGCGCGAGCGTCGAGCGGTCCTTCCACAGGGTGAGCATGTTCAGCCCGATCACGGCCTTGGATTCGGACATCTGCTTGACCAGGTTGAACCGCGGCATGCTGAGCACGGTGCGCAGCGCGGCGATCAGGTTGCGCCGCTCGCCCGAGACGACGGCAGAGGCGCCGAACGCGACCAGCCTCCCGCCGGCGCGCAGCATCGCATAGTCGCGGCGAAAGCTGCGACCCCCGATCGCGTCCATGATCAGGTCGAACTTGGGCAGGCCCCGCTCCCAGCCGGCGGTCGTGTAATCGAGCGTGTGATCGACGCCGAGCTCGCGGCAGCGCTCGTGCTTGCCCGGGGAGGCGGTGCCGTAGACCTCAGCGCCGCGGCGCTTGGCGATCTGTGTGGCGGCGATGCCGACGCCGCCGCCGGCCGAGTGGATCAGCACGCGCTCGCCCGGCTGCAGGCTGCCGTATCCGATCAACCCAGCCCACGCGGTCGCATAGTTGACCGGGATCGCGGCGCCCTGCTCGAAGCTCAACCGCTCGGGCAGCGCCACCACATCGCCCGCGGGGACCGCCACCCGCGAGGCGTAGCCGCCGAACTTCGTGCCGGCCAGGACGCGCTCTCCCGGGATCAGACCGGTGACACCCTCGCCCAGCTCGAGCACCGTCCCGGCCACCTCGTACCCGACGACACACGGGGTCTTCGGCGCGTCGGGGTACAGTCCCAGTCGCGCCATCACGTCGGCGAAGTTGATCCCCGCCGCCGCGACCTCGATCGACACCTCTCCCGGGCCCGGGGTCGGGTCGGGGCGTTCCTGAACCTGCAGCACCCCTGGTCCCCCGTGCTTGGTGATGACGACCGCCTTCATCCGGCGGTCACCCTACTTCAGATCAATCGAGATCGACCGCCCAGCCGTCGACGAAGCCCTCGGAGGCGACGATCTCATCGACGACTGCCTTGGGCACGGCGGCATCGGTCGTGACGACCATCGCGGCCAGGCGCCCATCCTCACCGGGCGCGATCGCCTCGCCCTGTCCGTCGGGGACGTGGCCTACAGCCGCGGAGGAGATGTTGATGCCGTGCTGGCCGAAGGTCGTGCCGACGCGGCCGATCATGCCGGGGAGGTCCTGGTAGCGGAACACGGTCACGTGCGGCTCGAGCTCGATCGTCAACCGCCGTCCCTGGACCTCGACCAGGTGCGGCACGCGGTTTGGCCCGATCCCCGTGCCGGCGACCGCGACCCGTTGGTCTCCAGCGAGGACGGTGACGCGGATCAGCTCGTTGAAGTCCTGCGCCTCTGAGACCGCCTTCTCCTCGAACACGATCCCGCGCTGCTGGGCCATCGTCGGGGCGTTGACGAGGTTGACCTGCTCCTCCGTGCGCCCCTGCAGCGCGCCGACAATCACCGCCAGGCCCAACAGGCGTGTGTCGAAGTCCGCGATCTTGCCCATGAACGCCGCCTCGATGCGCTCGACCGAGCTGCCCTCCGCGAGCGCCATCGCGAGCTTGCCGAGCTGCGTTGCCAGCGGCAAAAACGGCCCGAGCATGTCCATGTCCTCGGCGCCGATCGCCGGGATGTTCACGGCCGTTGAGACGACGCCCCCGGTCAGGGCGGCGACGACCTGCTCGGCGCTCTGGTACCCGGCGCGGTCGGTCGCCTCCGCGGTGGAGGCCCCCAGGTGTGGGGTGGCGACCACGGTGGGATAGACAAACAGGGGGTTGTCGGTCATCGGCTCGGACGGAAACACATCCAGGGCGGCGCCGGCGACCTTGCCGGAGTCCAGGGCGTCTTTGAGCGCGGCTTCGTCGATCAGCCCGCCGCGGGCGACGTTGAGAATGCGCACCCCATCGCGCATCTTTGCCAGCGCGGCCGCGTCGATGAACCCTTCGGTCTCGGGGGTCTTGGGCAGGTGGATCGTGATGAAGTCGGCCTGCGCGTACACGTCCTCGGGCGAATCGGCCTTCTCCACCCCCAGATCGCGATAGCGCTCGGCGCTGACGAACGGGTCGAACGCCAGTACGCGCATCTGAAAGCCGCGGGCTCTTTGGGCGACCAGCTGGCCGATGCGGCCGAACCCGAGGACCCCCAGCGTCTTCTCGTACAGCTCGACGCCCGAGTACTTCGAGCGGTCCCATTTGCCTTCGCGCAGCGCATTGTTGGCCTGGGGCACGTTGCGCGCGAGCGCGAGCAGCAACGCCAGCGTGTGCTCGGCCGCGGTCACCACATTGGACTCGGGCGCATTGGCCACGACGATCCCGCGCCTGGTCGCGGCCGCCACGTCCACGTTGTCCACACCCACCCCGGCGCGGCCGATCGCGCGCAGGCGGGTGGCGCGCTCGATCAGCTCCGCGGTCAGCTTCGTAGCCGAGCGGATCACGATGCCGTCGTACTCGCCGATCCGCTCGGCGAGCTCCTCATCGCTCCAGTCGATGCCGAGGTCGACGTCGAAGTGCTCTTTCAGCAGCTCGATCCCCGAGTCGCCGATCTTCTCCTTGACCAGAACCCTGGGGCGGGCGCCGTTCGCGACGGCCACGGTGGCGGTGCTCTGTGAGACGCTCATCGACCGATCCTTTCCACGACGAACTCGATACACGCGGTCAGCGCTTGCACATCCTCGGGCTCGACGGCCGGGAACATGCCGATCCGCAGCTGGTTGCGTCCCAGCTTGCGATATGGCTCGGTGTCGACGATCCCGTTCGCGCGCAGCACCTTGGCGACCTCGGCGGCGTCGATCTCCGGTGCGAAATCGATCGTGCCCACGACCAGCGAGCGCTTGGCGGGATCTGCGACGAACGGGGTGGTGTAGTCCGTTCGTTCCGCCCAGTCGTACAGGTGCGCCGAGGACTCGCGCGTGCGCGATACGCACCAATCCAGGCCACAGCCGCCATCGCCACCGCCGGGCCCGCCCCGGTCACCCCCGCCATCTGCGCCGCCGCCCCCGCCCTGGCCGCCCCCGCCGTCGAGCATCCAACGAATCTGGTCGGCGAGCAGGAACAGCGTCGCCACCGCCGGCGTGTTGTACGTCTGATCTTTGAGCGAGTTTTCCAGTGCCGTGCTCAGCGACAGGAACGGCGGAATCCAGCGATCGCTCGCGGCGAGCTCTGCTATCCGCTCTTGCGCGGCCGGGCTCAGCAGCGCGACCCACAGGCCCCCGTCGGCGGCAAAGCTCTTCTGCGGGGCGAAGTAGTAGGCGTCGGCCTGGCTCACGTCGACCGGCAGCCCCCCCGCGCCGGAGGTCGCGTCGATCAGCACTAGCGCATCCCCGGTCGCCGCCGGCCGCCGCACGGGCACCATCACCCCGGTCGAGGTCTCGTTGTGCGCCCACGTCACGACATCCACGGGCTCATCCGGGGCGGATAACGCGCCCGGATCTGGAGCATCGCCGGGGTCGGCGCTGACGACGACGGGGTCCTTCAGAAAGGGCGCCCCCTTCGTGACCGCCGCGAACTTCGAGGAAAACTCCCCATAGGTCAGGTGCAGCGCCCGCTCGCGCACCAACCCGAACGCCGCGGCGTCCCAGAACGCGGTCGCCCCGCCGTTGCCGAGCGCCGCCTCATAGCCGTCCGGCAACGCAAACAGCTCGCGCAGGCCCGCTCGAATCTCGCCGACCAGCGCCTTGACCGGCTTCTGGCGATGAGACGTCCCCATCACCGCGGCGCCATCGCCCGCCAGGCGCGCTATCGCCTCGGGACGTACCTTCGAGGGCCCGCACCCAAACCGCCCGTCGGCGGGCTTCAGCTCGTCGGGGATCGTGATTTGCACCGTCTCTGCTGTGGTCATCGGGCTCCCTTTGCTGGTCGCTGATCGTAGGGTGCCCAGGCGCGCGGCAGTGTGAACATCACGTCGCTTCCCGGTGGTTACGCCCACCCGAACGCCAGTCGCGACGCTGCCCGGCGAGTCTAGCAACACCCACAACTCGTGACCGTGCCACAAGGGCCGGCTTTGCCGGCCCGAGGTTGGTCTACCACCACGGGGGGTGGTCGGGAGGGGGGCCTGACCCCCTCCCGCTAGAAACTGGTCTTGATCCAGTCCATGTGCGAGCGCAGCTCTGAGCCGACCCGCTCGACCTGTGTGTCGGCCTGCTCTGAGCGCATCCGCAGAAAGTTCTCCTGCCCGGCGCGGTTCTCGGCGATCCACTCGCGGGCGAAGTCTCCCGACTGGATCTCCTTCAGGATCTGCTTCATCGCCGCCCGGGTCTCGTCGGTGATCACGCGCTTGCCGCGCGTGTAGTCGCCGTACTCGGCCGTGTTGGAAATCGAGTACCGCATTCCCGCCAGTCCCTTTTCGTACATCAGATCGGCGATCAGCTTCAGCTCGTGCAGGCACTCGAAGTAGGCCATCTCGGGGTCATAGCCAGCCTCCACTAACGTCTCAAACCCGGCCTGCACCAGCTCTGAGGCCCCGCCGCACAACACGGCCTGCTCGCCGAACAGGTCGGTCTCGGTCTCGTCCTTGAAGGTCGTCTCGATCACGCCCCCGCGCGTGCAGCCGATCCCCTTGGCGTAGGCCAGCGCAAGCGCACGGGCGTTGCCGGTCGCGTCCTGGGCGACCGCCACGAGACCTGGCACGCCGCTGCCTTCGGTGAACTGGCGGCGCACCAGATGGCCGGGGCCCTTGGGCGCGACCATCGCCACGTCCACGCCCGCGGGCGGCTCGATCTCGCCGTAGTGGATCGAGAACCCGTGGCCGAACAGCAGCATGTTCCCGGGGGCGATCCCGTCGCGGATGTCCGACTCCCACACGTCGTGGTGGCGCTCGTCGGGCAGCAGAATCATCACGAGGTCCCCGCGACTCGCGGCCTCTACGATCGGTAGCACCTCCAGTCCCTGCTCGCGGGCCTTGGCGACCGAACTCGACTCCGGCCGCAGGCCGACGACCACTTTGACGCCCGAATCCTTGAGGTTCAGCGCATGGGCGTGGCCCTGGGAGCCATAGCCGAGGATCGCGACGGTCTTTCCGTCCAGCAACTCGAGGTCTGCGTCATCGTCATAGAGCATGGGTCGGCAGGCTAGCGGGTCGTCGCGCTCGTGCGCGTTTGCCCCGCCATCCGCGAGATCAGCCGGTGCGTCAACGACGCCGGCGCCGACGATGGCTCAGGCGCTCGCGCGGGCGACGAGCGAGCGGCCGGGAATCGCCACCCGACCTTCGGCAGAGATGTATGGCGCAAGACGCGCCCGCAAGCCGTCCTTGATCTGCTCGATCTCCGGCTCGGGCCGGCTGAGCACCGCATCGTGGAAGGTGTGGTTGATGTCCAGCGCCGTCTCCCACAGATCCTCATAGGTCTCATAGCCCTGCACGACCTCGACCGCCTGCACGTCGATCTCCGAGAACCCGGCATCGCCGAGCAGCTCGCGCACGAGCCCAGGATCGCCGAGCGCGAAGATACCGGGCTGCCAGCCCGCCTCGCCCGGCGCGGCAGTCTCGCCGGCAGCGGCAGTCTCGCCGGGAGCAGCAGTCCTACCGGGAGCAGCAGTCTCGCCGGGAACGGCCGCAGATGTGGGCCCCGGGGTCAGCCCGCGCTCGATCAGCTCGAGGATCGGCAGCGAGGCCCACGGGTTGTGCTGTATCGAGTCCCACACCGCCAGCGCAACGCGCCCACCGGGCCGCAGCACTCGGCGGGTCTCGGCCAGCGCGGCCGGTGGATCGGCCAGCAGCATGTAGCCCCAACGGCACAGCACGACGTCGACGCTCGCCAGCGGCAGATCGATCCATTCGGCGCCGAACACCTGAAACTCGACGTTGCTGAGACCCAGCTGCTCCGCGCGTGCGCGGGCTCCCTCGAGCATCGCCTCGGCATGATCGGAGACGATCGCTCCGCCGATCGGCGCGACCTGTTCAGCCGCCAGCATGCCGGTCTCCCCCATCCCAGCGGCCAGCTCCAGCACGCGCTCTCCCGGCTGCAGCGCAACCGCGTCGAGCATCCACGCGCTCACCGGCGCGCCGAAGCGGGTGATCGCCGCGTGCCGGCGTCTCCAGCCGGGCGCCGCCGCTTCCCAGCCAGCGAGGCTCGCCTCGCGGTGGGCGTTTGCGTCGAGCACCCGCACATCGCGCTCGCCCGCACCGCCCCTGCCGTTCTCGGCCGGGTCGCCGCCGCTCATGCGGCGCTCGTGTTCATACCCGTACTCATGTCAACTCCCTGCGCAGCAGCTTGCCCGATCTCGTCCGTGGTAGCGGCGTCTGGCTGAGCTCGAACCGCTTGGGCACCTTATAGCGGGCCAGCAGCCCCGAGCAGTGCACGCGCAGCGCCTCCTCCGCCAGCTCGATCCCCGGTCTGACCACCACAATCGCCGTGACCGCCTCACCCCACGTTGCATCTCCACGCGCGAAAACCGCCGCCTCCAGCACGTCCGGATGGGCTTCGAGCGCCGCCTCTACCTCAGCCGGGGCGACGTTCTCGCCGCCACTGACGATCGTGTCCGCCGCGCGACCGGTCACGCGCAGGTTGCCGTGCTCGTCCAGCACGCCGAGATCGCCGGTGTGCAGCCAGCCATCGGCGTCCCGCGATCCGCGCGCGACCGTCGGACCCGCCACGAGAATCTCGCCTTCGCGGCCGTAGTCGCGTGCGCCTCCCTCGCCCTCTCCATCTCCGTCTGCGCCTCCTGCGCCGTCTCCGTCTCCGTCTGCGCCTCCGTCTGCGCCTCCCGCGCTTCCCGCCGCGCCCTCGAGCCCGTTCGCCACCCCATCGATGCGCACCCGTGTGCAAAACAGCGGCGGACCGCCCGTGGTCACCTGCGAGCAGGCCTCGGTCAGGCCATAGGTCGTGCTCACCGGCACCCCCGCTTCGTGTGCGCGCGCGATCAACGCTTGCGGCACCGGACCGCCGCCCGTCAGCGCCCAGCGCAACCTCGGCGGCCGCCACGGGGAGGCAGGCATCGCATCGAGCAGCCGCGCGAGCGTCGTGGCCACGAGCGATACGAGCGTGATCCCCCGCTCGCCGTCCGCGCGCAGCGCGTCCAGCACTCGCTCGGTGTCCCACCCCGGATGCACGACCGCGGTGGTCGCATAGATCGCCGAGCGCACGAGAATCGACAGGCCGCCCACGTGCGCGAGCGGCAGCGCGCACAGCCACCGCTCGCGCGGATCGAGGTCGAGTGCGACCGCCGAACCGAGCGCGCTCCATAAGAAGTTGCCGTACGTCAGCTCGATCGGGCGGGGGGCGGAGGTCGTACCGGAGGTGTGGATGATCGCGGCGACCGCGTCGAGGTCATGGGTCTCGTCTGTGTCGTCCGCGTTTGCGTCCTTGTCGTCTGTACTTGTGTCTGTGTCGTCTGGGCTTGCGGCCGTGTCGGTTGCGCTTGTGTCTGTGTCGTCTGGGCTTGCGGCCGTGTCGTCTGCGCTTGCGTCTGTGTCGGTTGCGCTTGTGTCCGCGCTTGCGTCCGTGTGCTCGGCGCTTGCGTCCGTGCGCGCGCCTGCGCCCGCACCCCGATCACAATCACGCGCATCCAGCATCCACTCGGCGAGATCGTCCTCGACGACGAGCGCCGTGCCCTGGCAGACACGAGCACGCTCGCCCGGCCCGAGTCGCAGGTCGACCGGCACCGCGACGGCGCCGAGCAGCAGACAGGCATGCAACGCCTCGGCGAACGCCAATCCTGGTGGCAGGGCGATCGCGACGCGATCGCCCCTCTGCGCACCCCGCTGCGCGAGCGCCCGCGCCCCGGCCCTCGCCCGCGCCTGCAGCTGCGCGTACGTACGCGCTCCATCGAGACTCTCGACAGCCACTCCGTGGGGTCGCATGCGCGCGGCACGCGTCAGCCAGCCTTCGACTTGCACGTCCAAAGGCTAGCCTTCTGCCCCATGCCGACCACATGGACCCCCGTCGACGCCGGCGCTTCCGGCGCCGCCAAAGCTTTTACAGACATCCGCTACGAGGTCTCCCACGAGCCGAGCGGGATCGCGAAGATCACGATCGACCGGCCCGAGGTGCGCAACGCGTTCCGGCCGCAGACCGTCGTTGAGATCTCCCGAGCGCTGGAACACGCGCGTGAGGACACCGAGATCGGCGCGATCGTCCTCACCGGCGCCGGCGAGCTGGCGTTCTGTTCGGGCGGCGATCAGCGCGTGCGCGGCGATTCGGGCTATCTCGCCGAGGACGCCGCCGGCAACCCGGACCCCACCCGCCCCGGCCGCTTCCACGTGACCGACCTGCACATCCAGATCCGCCGCCTGCCCAAGCCGGTCGTGGCGATGGTCGCCGGCTACGCGATCGGCGGCGGGCATGTCCTGCATCTGGTGTGCGACCTGACGATCGCCGCCGATAACGCCCGCTTCGGCCAGGTCGGGCCGCGCGTGGGCTCTTTCGACGGCGGCTTCGGGGCGGGTCTGCTCGCCAACCAGGTCGGACCCAAGAAGGCCAAGGAGATCTGGTTCTTGTGCCGCCAGTACACAGCCCAGCAGGCGCTCGAGATGGGCCTCGTCAACACGGTCGTGCCGCTGGCCGAGCTCGAGTCCGAGACCGTGCGCTGGTGCGAGGAGATGCTCGCGCTCTCGCCGTTCGCGCTGCGCCTGTTGAAGGCGAGCTTCAACGCCGCCGAAGACGGCCTATCGGGCATCCAGCAGCTCGCGCACGACGCAAACCTCCTCTTTTACGGCAGCGAGGAGGCCCAGGAGGGACGCGACGCCTACCGTGCCAAGCGCCCGCCCGAGTTCTCGAGGTTCCCTCGGCGCGCGTGAGCCACACTGGGGAGCTGAGCGCGCGATGACAGAGGCAGCCCACAGCACGATCGCGACCGTGGCCCGTCCCGGCGCCGGTTCTGGCCCGAGCGCCGGCGATCATGCCCAGGCGAGTCCGAGCACGGTCCGCATCTGGGTGATGGCCGCACGCCTGCGCACGTTGCCGGCGGCGATCGCGCCCGTGCTCGTCGGCACCTCGCTGGCGCTCGGCGCGGGCACGTTTCACGCGCTGGCCTTCCTGGCCGCGCTGCTCGGCGCGATCTTCATCCAGGTCGGCACCAACCTCTCAAACGATTATTCCGAC
>Ga0335072_10008523_pt1 | contig 14865 bp, 15 predicted proteins | sample Lox_Sample_21_FD_206725 | JGI IMG/M metagenome (GOLD analysis project Ga0335072, IMG submission 206725) | Soil microbial communities from Loxahatchee National Wildlife Refuge, Florida, United States - Lox_Sample_2.1 | ecosystem: Environmental > Terrestrial > Soil > Wetlands | place: USA... | reverse complement strand
CCTGCCCGACCATCCCGAAGCCGAGGCCGAACAGCACCAGCCCGGTCGCGATCCCGATCCGGCTCGGGTGCGGGACCAGCGCGGCGAGGACGACGAGCGCGGCCGTCATCGCCGCCAGTCCGGCCACCGGGTAGCGCTTGTAGCGCCCGGTCTTCGACATCGCGATTCCCGCGAGGTTCGTCGACGCGGTGATCCCGAGCATCATCGGCACGAGCAGCAACCCGGCCTCGGTCGGCGTCGCGTGCGTGGTGATCTGCAGGTAGAGCGGCACGAACACGGTGATCGAGAACAGCGCCGCCGTGGTCAGGAACAGCGCGACGCTCGAGACCGCCACCGGTCGCGTGCGGAGCAGGTGCAGCGGCACGATCGGATCCACCGCCCGCCGCTCGCGCGCCACCAGCGCGACCGCCAGCGCGGCACCGCCCGCGATCAGCGCGATGATCGTCGGCGACGTCCACCCGAACCGGTCGCCACCCCAGACGCACGCGAGCATCAACGCGATCGTCGAGCCCGCGAGCAGGGCCGCGCCGGCGACGTCGAGCGGCGCCGGGTTCGCGGCGGGTTCGGTGGCGGGGAGCTTTGACTGCAGCCCGGCGAATGCCGCGACGCCGAGCGGAAGGTTGACGTAGAAGACCCACCGCCAGCTCGCGTGCTCGACGAGAACGCCGCCGATCAGCGGTCCGACCACGGTCGCGAGTGCGAACGCGATCGCGATGTAGCCCTGGTAGCGGCCGCGCTCCCGGGGAGAGACGAGATCGCCGACGGCGGCCATCGCGAGGGTCATCAGACCGCCGGCAGCGGCGCCCTGGAGGGCGCGCGAAACGATCAACCAGGTCATGTCCTGCGCGATCCCGCACACCGCCGACGCGGTCAGGAACATCGCCAGCGACGCTTGGAGCATTCGCTTGCGTCCAAGGCGGTCGCCGAGCTTGCCCCACAGCGGCGTGCTCGCGGCGGCGGCGACCACGTAGGCCGCGACCACCCAGGAGACGTCGGTGAGCCGCCCCAGATCGTGAGCGATCGTCGGCAGAGCAGTGGCGAGGATCGTCTGGTCGAGTACTGCCGGCAGCATCGCCAGCACGATCGCGGCGAACGCTATCCGGACGTTGGATATGGGTGAAGTGGATTCGTTCATGTCTAAAGCTTAGATATCTAATTCTTAGATGTCAAGGCGTTTGTGGTATGCTGCGCGGCGTGAGCTCCCGCCCCTCGTCGCCCCCGCTCGGACTGCAGCTGACCCGCACCTCGCGCGCGATCACGCAGGCGTTCGAGCGGGCGATGGCACAGGCCGGCGGCTCGGTGCCGACCTGGCAGGTGCTGCTGCTGGTGAGGTCGGCCAACTGGGACACCCAGTCGGAGATGGCCGAGCAGCTCGGAATCACCGGCGCGACGCTCACCCACCATCTGAACGCGCTCGAGCGCAAGGGGCTCGTGCGCCGCTGGCGCGAGGACAACAACCGCCGCGTGCAGCGCGTCGAGCTGACCGACGCGGGGGTCGAGCTGTTCGACCGCCTGCGTTCGGTTGCGGTCCGCCATGACAAGCTGCTGCGCTCCCAGCTCAGCGACGACGAGGTCGAGCAGCTCGGAGCGCTTCTCGCCCGGCTCGAGGCCGGGATCCAGGCCGGGGCGTCCTGATCCGTACTCTTCTTGGTCATGGCCAAGACCGTCGTCGTACTCGGGGCGCGGAATCTGGGTGGCGAGATCATCGACCACTTCATCGAGCTTGGATGGAACGCCGCCGGCGTCGCCCGCAGCGAGGACACGCTGGCGCGGGTACGTGAGCGCGGCGCGCTCGGTTTGGAGGCCGACGCCGCCGACTCGGAGTCGCTCGGCACGGCGCTCGCGGACGTCCGCGCGCACTTCGGCTCGCTCGACGCGGTGATCAACGCGGTCACCGCGTTCCGCGCGCCCGCCGGCGGGCCGTTCGGTGGCGGCGAGGTCGGGCAGGCGGATCTCGACGCGTTCCGCGGCTGGACGGTGGCCGTCGCCGAGCAGGCGTTCGTGTTCCTGTCCACCGGCATCGCCGCGCTCGAGCAGAACGAGCACGGTGGCGCGCTCGTGCAGATCACCGGCGGTTCGTCACAGCGGGCGTATCCCGGCCGCGGGTTGTGGGCCGCGGGCGCGTTCGCGACCCGGGCGCTCGTCCAGGCCGCCGCGCAGGAGATGCGCGCCGCGGGCATCCACGTGGCGCTGCTGGCCGTCGATGCCACGATCCAGTCGGCGAAGACCGCGGCGTTCACGCAGGGGACGCCGGAAGGAGCGCTGGCCGAGATGGGCGAGGTCGCCAACGCGGTTGTGTACCTGGTCGAGCAGGGCGTTCGCGCGTACACGCACGAGCTCCAGGTCACCCCCGCCGGCGAGCGCTGGGTGCCGTAAGCCGCCGTTTCCGCCGGACGCGTCAGGCGGGCTGGCGAACGCGGCCGCGCGTGCCGACCGCGATCAACACCGCGAGCGCCGAGGCCAGGCACGAGATCACGAACGGCGCGCCGACGCCGGTCGCGCCGATCACCGCGCCGCCGATCGCCGATCCGGCCGCGAGCCCGCCGACCAGCGCGGCGGACACCCACGTGAACGCCTCGGTCTCGCTGCCCGGCGTGACCGCGCGGCCGACCAGCGCGTACTGGCAGGAGAACACGGGCGCGATCGCGAGACCGGCGAGGACGCTGCACACGATGCCGGCGGGGATCGTCCGCGCCGCGATCAGCGGGGCGGTGCAGACGAGCAGCATGACCAGCAGCAACTGGTAGCGCGCGACGAGCGGCGAGCGCCAGACGCGTCCGCCGTACCAGAGTCCGCCGGTCATGCTCCCGAGGCTCCACAGCGCGAGCAGCAGACCCGAGGCCGGCCGGGATCCGGCGTGCAGCGCGAGCGACGGCAACCCGACCTCGACGGCGCCGAGCGCGGTTCCGGTCAGCGCCACTGGGCCGAGCAGCGCGCGCAACTCGGGATTCGAGAGCGCGGGCACGCGTTCGTGGTCCGAGCCGTACGACGTCGACGACGAGCGCACCACCGGCGAGCGCAGGAACAGCGAGGTCCCGACGATGCACACGCCGCCGAGGATCGCCACCGCGGCCTCCGGCGAGGTGACCGCGATGACCAGCGCCACGATCAGGGGCCCGGAGATCCAGATGGTCTCCTGGAGGATCGACTCGAGCGCGTAGGCGGTGTCGAGCACCTCCTGGTCGTCGAACACCTCGCGCAGCAGCGCCCTGACCGCCGGCGCGATCGGCGGGAGCAGCGCGCCGCACAGCGACGACAACACGACGAGCACGACGACGCCGGCGCCGGCTCGCGCCGCCACCACGAGCAGCACGTACACGCACGCCTGACCGCACGCGAACGGAAGCAGCACCCGAGCGCGCCCGAAGCGGTCCACGAGCCGGCCGAGTAGCGGCGCGCACGCCGCGGTGGCGAGCGCGAAGCCGCCGACCGCGACGCCGGCAGCGGCGTACGAGTGCGTCGTGGCGCGCACGAGCAGGAGGATCGCCAGCGACGACATGCCCTGCGGGAGCCGGGCCACGAGTGCGCTCGCGAACAGGCGCGCCGCGCCGGGCGACGACAGCACCGCGTGGTACTTCGAGACCATCGTCCGAGCCTACATGGGCGCCGGAGCCTCGGAGGTCGTGAGCATCTCGCGTCTACGATTGGCGAGGATGACTCGCGAGGTGATCAGCGATCTGGCCATGCTCGAACGGCTCGTGGCGCCTTCGGGAAAGGACGTCGTCGACGTCGGCTGTGGCGGCGGCGCGCTCGTTCGCGCGCTGAGCGATTGCGGCGCGCGCGTCACCGGCATGGAGATCTCGGAGTCGCAGATGGCGGACGCGATCGCGCACGACGACGGACGCGGCGCGCGCTTCGTGGTCGGCCGCGCGGAGCGCATGCCGCTCGAGGATGCGTCGGTCGACATCGTCGTGTTCATGCGCTCGTTCCACCACGTGCCTGCGTCGGACCTCGGGGCGGCGCTGGCCGAGGCCCGCCGCGTGATCCGACCGGGCGGAGCGGTGTACGTAGCCGAGCCGCTCGCGGAGGGGGAGTTCTTCGAGCTCACGCGGATGGTCGACGACGAGACCGAGGTGCGCGCGCAGGCCCAGGCGGCGCTCGGCCGGGCTGCAGACGCCGGCCTTGACCGGGAGACCACGGTCGACTATCACGCGCCGCTCACGATCGCCGGCGTGCCGGGCCTCCGCACGCGAGTCGTCGCCGCCGATCCGGCGCGGGCCGAGCGGTTCGACGCGCTCGAGGCGAAGCTCGCCGAGGGGCTCGAGCGCCTCGGGGAGCCGGGCGACCGCGCCGGCGAGTGGCGGTTCCTTCACCCGATGCGCGCCGACGTGCTCCGCCCGGCGCTCAGTTCGCCGAGTTACAGCGACGCGTAAAGCGCCCCCTCGAACGCCTGGTACATCTGGAGCGCCGGCTCAGTCCCGAACGGCAGGAACTGGCTGTAGACAGCGGCGGCGATCCCGGCGGTGCGGTCGACCCAGAAATGCGTGTTGGCCAGACCGGCCCAGGCGCCGGTACCGGCGCGGCGAGCCCCCGGAACGTCGTCGGTGTTGAGCAGCAGGCCGTAGCCCCACTTGAACCCGGGCCCAAGGGCGAAGTCGCAGGACGCCGTCGAGTCAGCGGTCTTGATCTCGGCGGGGAAGTCAAGCTCGCCGATCTGGTTGGTGAACGCGGCGTCGACGGTGGCCGATTCGAGGATCTTGACCCCGTCCGGCGAGGTGCCGTTGCCGAGCAGCATCCGCTGGAACTTCATGTAGTCACGCGGGGTCGAGTACAGGCCGTGCCCTCCGGCCCAGTACTCGGGCGGCTGGACCAGATCGATCTCGGTCGCCACCCAGGCGCCGTCCTCGCCCGGCACATGGACCGGAACGCAATTCGGCCGCTGAGCGTCGCTCATGACAAACGCGGTCTGGGTCATGCCGAGTGGACCCGTGACGACGGTCGCGATCGCCTCGTCGAGCTTCATGCCACTCGCGGCCTCGATCACCTTGCCGAGCCAGTCGAGGTTGATGCCGTACTCGAAGCTCGTACCGGGGTCGAACAGCATCGGCGCCTTGAACACCGCGCTCAGGCCCGAGAGCACGTTCGGGACACCGGTGGCGGCCTCCCACTTGACGATGTCCGCGTTCCAGAACCAATAGCTGAGCCCGGTCGTGTGGGTGACGAGGTGCCTGACCGTCGCCTGGGTAGCCGGCGGGCGCGTGCGGGGCGTGTCGCCGTCGAAGCCATCGAGCACCTCGACCTCGGCGAACTCCGGGCAGTAGCGCTCGACCGGCGCATCGAGGTCGAGCTTGCCCTGCTCGATCAGCTGGAGCGCGACCGCCGTCGCGACCATCTTGGTCATCGACATGACGCGGAAGTGGGCGTCGACCGTAACCGGATCGTCACCGCCGGCGACGCGCGGACCGGCGGCGCCCTCGTAGATGATCCCGTCACGGTCCGCGGCGATCGCGACGACGCTCGGGACGGCGCCGTCGGCGACCGCCCGCTCGAGTACCTCGTCGACGCTGGTGCGTGAGATCGTTGCCATGTCCGCTACGCCTCCTCGGGGAACCGGCGGCCGCCGACCTCGAGCTCGCGCACCTTCAGCGAGCCGATCTCGATCTCTTCCGCCTTGAGCTTGCGAATGACTGCTTCGGCGATCGCGAGCCGCCCGATCGCCATCGCCCCGACGGCGGTGACCGCGATCGCCAGCGGCCCCATTGCCGACGGTCCGAACAGGCGCGCGCCGACGGCGAGGGCGCCGGTGATGTGCGCCCCGGTTACTTCGGCGGCCGCGGCCTTGGCGCGCCGGTTCGTGATGCTGCGGCCCATGCGAGACCTCCTCGGGTTGTTGAGTGGTCGTGGTCTACACGGCGCGGGGGCCGCAGGTCAAGGTGCGCCGACTCGTGGCTGCTGATCGGGTTTGAACGGCGGGCACCTGGAGAGGGGCGGGCTGGGATCGATGTGCGCGGGTCGGTCTGGGCGCCCGGGGGACCTGCAAAACGTGCCACTCGACGCGATCCGCGGGTCGCGTGTCGTAATACGCATGTGGGGCATGCGTACTACGCCACGGCCCGGCCCGATCGCGCCGAGTGGCGTAATTTGCATGCTCGGTTAGGGCGCGGGACGCCCGACGCACGCTTCGTGGGGGTCAGGGGGCGCCGGCCTGCCAGAGGCGGTCGCCGCGCCACCCGCCCGTTATCACCGTGTCGGGGTCGACACCCCTGGCGTCGGCGAGGTCGGACGCGAGCTTCTGGAGGCGAACCGTCAGCGGGAGCTGCGTGAGCACCGGGTGGAGCCCGTCCGGTTCGCTCACCGTCCACGTTTGCAGACCCTCGCTGGCCGCAGCCTCGGTGAGTAGTCCGAGCATCCCGTACCTGTCGCCCGACGGCTGAATCGCGATCATCCCGTCGCCCGGGCCGAGCGGCACCGCGGTGCCGTGGAGCAGATATTCGGCCTCGTAGCCTTCGGCGGGCAACCGCGCTCCCTCCCGCAGCTTGAGCGCACCCTCGCGCGCCGTCACCGCGCCGGGACCGACGCCGGCGAGCACGAGCAGGCGCTCCGGGGGGGTGTCGAGCACCGCCGGCGCCCGCGCTGCGGCGCGGATGCGGTCGGGCAACTGCGCCAGCTGGGGTTGCTCGAACCCCGGGTCGCCCACAGCGATGGCGAGGCGCGCGAGCACGATCAGCGCGGCGAGATAGCTCACGGTGTAGGTCTCGGCGCGCTCGTGCGCGACGGCCTCGACGGCCTCGGGCCACCCACGCCCTTGCGCGGTGATCGACACCACTTGGGCGCCGGACTCGATCGCGTGCGCCCGCGCCCGCCGGGCGAACGCGGTCTCGGTGGTGTGGGAGATGACCACGACCGCGTCGTCTCCCGTGAGCTTGGGCGGGTCGAAGCAGAACGTCGCCGAGGAGCGCCAGCGCGCGTCTCGCGTCTCGGAATCGAACATCAGCGCGCCGAGTTCGGCCGCATGCTGGCTCGTGCCCGTGCCCACCAACCAGATCCGCGCCGTGCCGTCGATTCGCTCCGCCGCATCGCCGATCGGTACCGACAGGACCGGCTCGAGCAGGTCGCCCTGCGCTGCGATTGTCTCCGAAAGTGCCGTCATGGGTAGGAATTGTGCCCGGGTACGCGTCAATGCGTGGATCCGGGCGCGACGGGTAGCTTCAGCCGGATGACGGGCACAAGGCTGCGCGCACTGAGACTCCCGATCCTCCTGACGGTGATCGCAACGGCCCTGATCGCCGGCGGCTGCGGGTCGTCGAAGGAGACGACGACGGCTGCGGCGGCTGGGTCGAGCACCAGCGCGACGGCGACCGCGACGGGGTCGAACACCACGGGTTCGACGGAGTCGACCACCGCGACTGCGCCGGCGGACCCCCGCGCGGGCGGGTCGCTCCCGGCCGACGCGATCGCGGTGGCCGCCGGCATCCCGATCACGCAGGCCGAGTTCGACCACTGGCTGGCGGTGGCGGCGAAGTCAGAGGCGGCGGCTACATCGGCGAAGGTACCGCCGATCGATCCGAGCGACCCGCCCGGCTTCAACAATTGCATCGCCCAGATCCGCCGCGACGACCCGTCGCTCGCGAAGGCCTCGAACCAGAAGCTGAAGGCCGACTGCAGCGAGCTGTACCACACGCTGTCAGCCCAGGTGATGAGCTTCCTGATCGAGTCGGACTGGTACCAGGGCTACGCCACGCGGCTCAAGCTGGTCCCGACCAACGCGCAGGTCATGAGCGCCTTGAACGCCGCGAAGGCCAAGCAGTTCCCGACCGAGGCGAAGTTCCGCGCGTTCCTCAAGCAGGCGGGCGAAACGGTCGCGGACATCCGCTTCCGCTTCGAGATCAACCTGATCGCCGCGCGCCTGGCGGCGAGACAGAAAGGCAGCCAGTCCGCCAAGGAAGCGGCCGTCGCGAGTCAGACCAAACGCGCGTTCCTCGCCGGCACGGTGTGCACGCCGGCGGTGGCGATGGCGGATTGCAGCAACTACCACGCCCCGGGCTAATGCGGTCGGGCGTCGCCAGCTAGTCCTCACCGTCCCAATAGTCGAGGTTATCCCCGGGCCGGGCAATGATCATCCGCTCGCCCGTGGCGTCCCGGAGCCCGAGCTTGCCGCTGTCCGGGTACTGAACGATCTCCGGCATCAGCTTGGTCGAGAGCATCAGCACGCGAATCGGCGCGTCCGTCCGGTTGAGCACCTGATGTAGACCGGCGTCGCCGCGCGGGAACGCCACCACGTCGCCCTCGGTCAGCTCGTGCTCGCCGTCCGCCGTGCGGAGCGTGGGGCGTCCCCTTACGACCAGCAGCCACTCCTCGTTGGCGTGGTGGGTGTGGTACGGAAACAGGCGCTCGCCCGGCTCGAGCTCATACAGTCCCCCGCCGATCAGCTCGGCGCCGATGCGCTGTCCGACCCGTACGCCCTGGCTCCGCCACCCCGGACGGTCCTCGGCGCCGTCCCAGTCGTCACCCTGAAGGTTGAAAACCTTTGGCACGGTGGCGGAGCGTACGCCCCCGCGCGGTCGCCGGGTCAGGCGGCGCGGCGAAGCAGCGCGTGGCGGCCGCGGCGAGGATCGGGCCCCGCGATGTGGTCCGCCCTCAGTCGTAGAAGCTGGACCAGGCCGCGCGTCTCCAGGAACGGATTGGCGATGACGCGCCTGTCTTCGAGCGAGATCGCGGCCTCGACCTCACCGTCGAGCAGCGCGAGCAGGACCGTCCCCTCGAGCGCGGGCTGATCGTCGAGAGACGCCAGCCGCCGGACCACCGCGGCCTCGTCGCTTTCGGCCAGCCGGAGCGCGACCGTCGGCGCCTGAGAAACGGAAAACCATCTGCGAATCGGTGTTGCGGCCATTTCAAGCTCCTCGTGTTCGTTGTCCACGATGATGGAGCGCGAGCGGCCGGCGCACATCGGGCAAACGGAGCGAGGTGGCTGCGATCACCCCTTACTCCGGCGGCGCCGACGCCTTAGCCCGCGGGTGTGACAGGCTGTGGCCCGTGGCCGTGGCCCAGGATCTCGACATCGCCGGCATTCGCTCGCGCTTCTCGGCGCTCGGCCGCCGGGTCGACGGCACCCCCGTCGTGTACCTCGACGGCCCGGGCGGCTCGCAGACGCCTGACTCGGTCGCCCGCGCGGTCGCCGGCTACCTCGTGAGCGCCAACGCGAACGTCGGCGGTCCGTTCGTGACCTCCGCCGCCACCGGCCAGTTGCTCATCGACGCGCATCTGGCCGCGGCCGACTTCCTCGGCTGCACCGAGGAGGAGGTCGTATTCGGCGCGAACACGACCACGATCAACTTCCTGCTCGCGCACGCGCTGGCGCGGACGCTCGAGCCGGGTGACGAGATCATCGTCACCGAGATCGATCACGACGCCAACGTCTCCCCCTGGCTGCTGATCGCCGGCGACCGCGACCTCACCGTCCACACGGCGCCGCTCGATCCCGCCGACGGCACGCTCGACCTGGCGGCGCTCGAGTCGCTGATCACGCCGCGCACGCGCGTGGTCGCGTTCACGCTCGCGTCGAACGCGCTCGGCTCGATCCCGGACGCGGCGCGACTGGCGAGCGCGGCGCACGCCGCCGGCGCGCTGGTCTGGGTCGACGGCGTCCACCTGGCGCCCCACAGACGAGTCGATCGCGCCGCGATCGGCGCCGACGTGGTGCTCACCTCGGCCTACAAGTACTTCGGACCGCACCTCGGGGTCGCCGCCGTCCGCGCCGAGCTGGCGCGCTCGCTGCCGGCGGACCGGGTCCGGCCCGCGCTCGAGGTGCCGGCGGGCCACCGGTTCGAGACCGGCACGCTGTGCCACGAGGCACTCGCCGGCTTCATCGCCGCGATCGAGTACCTCGAGTCGCTGGGGGCCGACGCCGGCGACCGGCGCGCGCGACTCGACCTCGCGTACGAGCGGATCGAGACCTACGAGCGCGATCTGACGCGGCGGACGCTGGAGCGCCTCAGCGAGATCCCGGGCCTGACCCTGTACGGGATCGGCGACCCCGCTCGCGCGCACGAGCGCACGCCGACGTTCTGCTTCAACCTCGACGGCTGGACCCCGGAGGGGCTCAGCACGGCGCTGGGCGAGCGCGGGCTGTTCACGTACCCGGGCAACTACTACGCGCTCGGCGTGATGACGGCGCTCGGCCTCGAGGAGTCCGGTGGCGCGGTCCGCGCCGGCTATCTCCACTACACGACCGCGGAGGAAGCCGACCGGTTGTGTGACGCGGTGGCGTCGCTCGCCTGAGCCTCCGGGGTGCTGGACCCCTGACCCTCCGGCGTGGCGGTCATTTCTTACGCTCGTGCCCGGCGCATGCGTCCCCGAGGCCGCCGGCGTGAGACCAGGAACCATCGGGGCATTGCACCACCGTGCCGCCAAGCGCCATGTCGCGCTTCCAGCTCCCGATACATGCGTGCCCGTCGCACTCCTCGTTGCTTGCGCATCCCGCGAGCGCGAACGCCACCACGAGCGCCGCGATCAACTTCGGTGTCCGCACGCACGTATCGTGCCACCCGTCAGGCCGCTTGGAGGAGCGCCTCGGACGGGGGCAATGCGGCGGCCGGGAAGTCGGGAAGCAGCGGGCCGAGGATGTCGGCGACCCGCCGGCTGTAGAAGAAGTGCCCGCCGGTGGGGTCCACGCGCGCCTCGCAACCCGGGATCGCCGCTGCGAGCGCGAGCGTGTGCGTGAGCGGGACGAGGCGGTCACCGCGTCCGTGCCACAGAGTCACGGCCACCCCGATGTCCGACGGATCGAAGCCCCAGGGGCTCCGGCACACGAGGTAGTCGTCGATCATCGCGCGCGCACAGGTCTGGCGCTGGAGGCCGAGCGCGCACAGGCTGACGTGGGCGAGCGCGGCACCGGCGTGCGGTGAGCCGAACGGCACCAGGGGGATCCGGTACCGGAGGCTTGGGGTCGAGCCCGGGCCGTCCGCTGGGCCGAGCGGACTCACGGCCGCGAGCCCGGCCAGCCTGTCGGGGAGCGCCCAGGCGCAGGCCAGCGCGTACGGCGCGCCGGCGGACACGCCGACGACCGAGAACCGGCCGTACCCGAGCAGGCTCATGAACTCTCCGAGGTCGCGGGCATGATCGACGACCGCGCGGCCCGGGTTGGGGTCCGATCCCGCGAAGCCGGGACGGTTGACGACGAGGTAGCGGACCCCGAGGCGCTCGATCACCGCGTCGAGGCCTGGGGTGTGCCACCGCGGCGAGCCGATCGCGCCGTGACAGTAGATGACCGGGAAGCCATCCTCGGGCCCGGTGGCGATGTACGTCACCGCGCGCCCGTCCCGCAGGCGGACGACACCAGCACTCCCGATCGTTGCGGTCGGCATCTGGCTCAATGTCCCTGCAAATCACCCTAGGCCAGGCGGGCGGCGGAGTTGTGATGAACCTGTTTCCACTCACAATCGCTCGAGCAGCCGGCGAACGGCCGCGGCGAACTCCGCCGGCCGCTCGATCTGCGGCACGTGCGCCGCGCGCGGGATCGTGATCACGAGCACGTCCGGACGGGTGGCGCGGATCTGACGAAGCGTCGAGATCGGGATGACCCGGTCGCGCCAGCCCCAGATCACGCCGAGAGGCGCCTCGAGGCGCTCGAGATCGGTCCGCAGGTCGGCTCCGAGCACGGCCGACACCGCCGCGCCGACGCGCGTCGAGCCGCGCGACGCCTCGAGCATCATGCGCGCGTCGTCGGCCGCCAATCGCTGCGGCTCGGCGACTGCCCCCCACAGCAGCGCCCGCCGCACGGCCGGCACGCGCGCGACCGGGGCTCCCACGACGCGCCGGACCGCGAGCGCTCGGTCGCCGAACGCGCCCGCCGCGGCGCGGAGCGCGCGCGGCGCGGGCGCGGGGGCGAACCCCGCCGGCGCGGACAGCACGAGGCGGCGGACGAGATCCGGGCGCGCCAGCGCGAGCCGGAACGCCACCGCGCCGCCCAACGAGTTGCCGAGCAGGTCGAACGGCCCGCCTGCCCGCTCGGCCAGCGGCTCGGCGAGCGCCTCGGCGGCGGTGTCGAGGTCGAATCCGCTCCCCGCCGGCGCGGACTCGCCGAACCCCGGAAGGTCGGGGGCGATCACGTGCCGGCCCTCGGCCAGCGCCGGCGTCACGCGCCGCCACACGGCACGACTGGCGCCGACTCCGTGCAGGAGCACGAGCGGGGGGCCCTGTCCCGTCTCGTCGATCGCGATCATCGGGTCAGGCCCGCCGGAGGTGACACACCCTTCACCGGTAAGTAACAAGATGCCCTGTCGGACCGACACACAATGTCGAGCGTGAACGGTACTGCCGCCGCGCGACACGCCGACGGGGACCGGCTCGTGGTGTGCGACGTCGCTCTGTTCTACGCCGAGCGCAGCGGTGGGATACGCACCTACCTGAACGAGAAGGCGCGGTTCGCGCGGACGACCGGCGCGTTCGAGCACCACCTGGTCGTGCCGGGTAAGCGCATGCTTCACGCCGGGGGACGCCACGAACTGCCCTCGCTGCAACTCGCGGCGTCAAACGGGTACCGCCTCCCGCTCGGCGTCCGAGCGGTACGCGAGACGCTGCGCGCGGTCAGGCCGGATGTCGTGATCCTGCACGACCCGTTCTGGCGACCGCTCAGCGTCACGCGCGAGGCACACCGGCTGGGGGCCGCGGTCGTCGCGGTGCACCACGCCTCGCCCGCGCTCCACGCCGCTGGGATCCCCGGTCCCGACGCGCTCTACAAGCCGGCGCTGCGGCGCATCTACCAGCACGCGTACGAGCACGTCGATGCGGTGATGTCGATCGTCGATACCGCGCAGGACTCCGGCCGCTCGGCCGCGATCAAGCTTCAGTTCGGTCTGCACCCGGCGTTCCGCCCCGGCCCCGCGGTGCCCGGAGAGCACCTGATGTTCGTCGGGCGGGTGTCGCTCGAGAAGCGGATCGGCGACATCCTCGACGCGATGGCTCTCGGGATCGGCGGCGCACGGCGGCCGCTGCGGATCGTAGGCAATGGGCCTGCCCGGCCGGTGCTAGAGGCACGGGCGCGCCGGCTGGGGATCTCCGACCTGGTCGAGATGCGGCCGTTCGTGGCCGACCGCCGAGCCCTGGCCCGCCTGTACCGGGAGGCGGCGTGCGTCGTCGCGCCCGGCCCGCACGAGACGTTCGGGCTGGCGGTGCTCGAGGCGGCCGCGAGCGGCGGGCGCGTCGTCGCGTGCTCGTGCACGCCCGCCGCGGCACTGGCGAGTCCGCTCGTCCACACGTTCGCGCCCAAGGACCCGGTCGATCTGGCGCGCGCGATCGAGCGAGCGCTGGCCACGCCGGTCGATCCGGTGGCGGCGGCCGCGCTTGGGACGTCGATGAGCTGGGAGCGCGTGTTCGAGGCTGAACTGGCCGATCTGAAGCTGCTTTGCCGGTAGCGGGCACGATCCACCCGCGTCGGCTCGCGAGGGTGAGGCACGAGGCCCATCGGGTGCTCGCCGGGAACTGGCGGCACGGGAGCCTCGCCGACGGCACACCGTACGGCTTCACCTGTCCTGCGCCCCCGCGCTACCGCCACCAGTGGTACTGGGATTCGTGCTTCCACGCGATCGTGTGGCGCCATTTCCAGCCCGAGCGGGCGCGTGAAGAGCTGCGCACGCTGATGCGAGGGGGCCGGCTCGACGGCTTCATTCCCCACACGATCTTCTGGCACGACCGCGCCGGATGGCGCCGGGCGCCGTTCTACGCCACGCACTCGCTGCGCGGCAACCGGGGGACCGCGCACATCCAAACGCCGCTGCTCGCGCTCGCGTGGGAGCTCGTCGCAGCCCGGTCGCCGGACGATCCCGGATTCCGCGGCGAGGCGCTCGATGCGCTCCGGCTGCACTACGACTGGCTCGGGCGCCACCGCGATCCCGACGGCGACGGGCTGATCTCGATCATCCACCCCGACGAATCGGGGCTCGACGACTCGCCCAAGTACGACCCGGTGTTCGGTTGGATGAGCCACTACCTGCCGGGCTACTTCTGGCTGGTCGAGCGCTCGCGCCGGCTCCGCTACGACTCGCGGGCGATCATCGCGCGCTACGACGAGCACATCGAGGACGTGCTCGTCAACGTGTTCTACGCGCTGTCGCTGAGGTCCCTGGGCCGGCTGACCGGCGATGAGACCTATCGGCTGCGCGCGCTGCGCACCGAGCGCGCGCTCGTCGAGCTCTGCTGGGACGAGGAGCGTGGCCTGTTCTGGGACCTCGCCGGCGCGGAGCAGACGCCGTTGCGCGTGTCGACCTGGTCCTCGCTGGCGCCGCTCGCGCTGCCCTCGCTCCCCGAGGCGATCGCGCGGCGCCTGATCGAAGAGCACCTCCTCCACGCCGACCGCTACCGGGCGCCCTACGGGATCCCGTCGGTGTCGATGGAGGAGCCGAGCTTCCAGGCCGGCTGGCACCTGTTCCGTTGCTGGCGCGGCCCGTCGTGGATCAACACCGTGTGGCTGCTCGTGCCGGCGCTCCGGCGGTTCGGATACTCGGACGACGCGGACCGGATCGTGGCCTCGTGCATCGAGCTCGTCGAGCGCCACGGGTTCCGCGAGTACTACAACCCTTTGAACGGGGAAGGGCTGGCCGCGCGGCGGTTCGGCTGGTCGACGCTGCTCGTCGACCTGCTCGGAGGCGAGGGCGGCGGGGCCGACGTCCCCGCCGACGGCCCGTTCGTGGGCAGCGTTCGCGACGAGCTCCGCGCGATGGGCGCCGAGGCCGCCGGCGAGACGGCGCGCAGGCTCAACCGCCGGGCGGCCGCCGCCGCCGCCGCGGCGCGCCGGCTACGGCCTGGATGAGGTTGCGTCCACGCCCGGCGGGCACGGATGCCCGGCGGAACCGGCCCCACGGATGACTCGCGTGGGAAACCGGCCGATCGACATTCGAGCCCCGGGTGGGGTCGAGCCGGATTCCCTCG
>Ga0335072_10008522_pt1 | contig 14866 bp, 9 predicted proteins | sample Lox_Sample_21_FD_206725 | JGI IMG/M metagenome (GOLD analysis project Ga0335072, IMG submission 206725) | Soil microbial communities from Loxahatchee National Wildlife Refuge, Florida, United States - Lox_Sample_2.1 | ecosystem: Environmental > Terrestrial > Soil > Wetlands | place: USA: Florida... | reverse complement strand
CCGCGACCCACGCCGAGATTCACGACGTCTATGGCATGGAAAATTCGCGCGCCACGTTTGAAGGCCTCAGAACACTCGACCCCGACCTGCGTCCCTTCGTGCTCACCCGCGCCACCTATGCCGGAGGCCAGCGGTATGCCGCCACCTGGACCGGAGACAACAGCAGCACATGGAACCATCTCCGCATGAGTACCTTCATGCTGGAGAACCTCGGCATCAGCGGATTCGCTTTCAGTGGGGCTGACGTCGGCGGATATGCCGGAACGCCCCCGCCCGACCTGCTCACCAAGTGGATGGAGGTCGCCGCCTTTCAGCCCATCGACCGCGATCATACAGAGATCGGATCCGGTGATCAGGAGCCCTGGGTCGGCGGCCCTGCGCAGGAGGCCATCCGCCGCCGCTTCATCGACGAGCGCTACCGCCTCATGCCCTATCTGTATACTCTCGCCGAGCAGGCGTCACTTACCGGACTGCCCATCATCCGCCCGCTCTTCCTCGAATATCCTGACGCCGCCGCCGATCGCCATCCCATTGACACCGACATTCCAGCCTCGGGCGAGTTTCTTGTCGGACGCGACCTCCTCATCGCACCGTCTCCCTTCCCCGAAGAGCCGGACAGCTATTCCATCGAGTTTCCTTCCCCTGTCTGGTACAACTACTGGACCGGCGAAAAGCTGGGACCGCCGGCCGCAAATCCATCTCTTCCTCCCGATCAGGTCCCGCTCACACTCCAGGTCAAACCGGAACTCGCAACGCTTCCCGTTTTTGTGCATGCCGGTTCTATTCTTCCCATCGCACCGCTGGTGCAAAGTACGAATCAGAAGCCGGATGGGCCCCTGACGCTCAGAGTGTATGCCGGCGACGACTGCAACGGCAGCATCTATCAGGATGACGGACGCACCTATGCCTACAAAGAAGGCGTCTACCTTCTCATGAAATTCAGCTGCGGAGTCTCGCCCGGCGGCTTCGATCTCCACGCGGATCGGCAGGAGGGAACCTACGCCGCCTGGTGGAAAAACATCCGCGTCGAAATTTATGGATGGAAGCCCTCCGCGAACACAGCGGCACTGAACGGCAGGCCTCTCCCCGCTGCCGAGCGAATCAGCAACGGTTACACCATCGCCATCCCCGGCGACTCAAAAGGATTTGACTTGCAGCTCCGGTAGATCCTCGCGCACCCCGGCGGAACGCACTGCGCTGCTGCTCCACTGCCGCCATCTTCTTGCCAGCCGGTGCAGGCTGTTCCGCCAGCCGTGCGGCAATCCAAGAAAAGCCGCCATCATCACCGCTGAGCGCGGTGAAGGCCGTCCATCCAGCACAAACCGCCGCGTAATCTCTGCGTAAACCCTCAAGCCGGCCTGGCTCTTTACCGCCCGCGTCGCGCACTCTGAGGCCAGAAACCACGCATACGCCCGGGCCGAAAAAAGCCCGCGCATTTCGCGCCCCCAATCCAATGAAAACGCCCAGTCATCCGACCGGCTCGCGCTCTCGCGTTCGTCTTCCGTGCGATAAACCACCAGCGGCTCATCGATCACAGCAAACTCTACGCCGAAAGCCCGCTCTGCGCGCAGCACCCAGTCCCAGTCCTGATGCCGTTTCAGCCCGCTCCGGAACGGAACAGCCAGCATCAGATCCCTCCGCATCATCAGCGTCGAGGTTTGCATCGCAAATGGACCGTCCTTCAGCGAACCCCGGCAAAACAGAAATTCGCTCACCGGCTTCCTGGGTTCGTACGAACGTAAGGGACGAATCAGCTCGTATCCTGGGGTCCGCACAATCAGCCGCGAAGAAATGACCGGCCGCGCCGCCTTGCTACGCCTCGCCGCTACGATCTGCCGAGACAATTTATGGGGCAGCCATTCATCGTCGTCGTCGAGAAAAGCAATCCACCCGCCGCGAGCCGCGCGCACGCCTATGTTGCGAGCCTCGGCTCCGCCAACGTTTACAGCTAGCTCAATCACTCGAAGGCGCGCGTCGCAGCAAGTGCTCAAAGCGTCGCGCGTCGGCCTGTCGTCCCCATCCACCACCACAATCACTTCAAAGCTTCCAAAATCCTGGCCCAGCGCGCTCGTAATCGCCTTGAGCACCAGCTTCGGACGGTTGCGCGTAGGAATCACCACGCTTACCCAAACTGCTGCCGCATCTGCTTCAGAAGTTTCCGCCACCTGAACGCTGCCTGCTCCAAAAACCTGGATCCTGAAAATTGAAGCCAGCATACTTCAACAGATAAAAACCTGAATGTACTCCCCAAAATATCCCGCACTTTCGTAACAATCGCGTCCGTTCGCCACATCCTACATTGCGTAGCCTCAGAAAGCGGTATCCTTTCCTCGATTCACAGAAACACCTATGGAGCGCACTCCCGCAGGCATTCTCCGTTGGCTCTTCGACCCGCAGACCGGCCTGCGCGACCGCTTTGGCCCGCGCTGGCTCTTTCTGCGCGCGCTCGCGCTCATCTATTTCTCCGCGTTTTACTCGCTCCTCCGCCAAGTGCGCGGCCTCATCGGCCCTGACGGCATCCTTCCCGCCGGTGAATATCTCGAAGCCGTCCATCGCGCCTTCGGGACATCGCGCTTTTGGTATGCTCCAACCCTTTACTGGGTCAGTTCCAGCAATACCTTCATCACGGCGCTCTGCTGGATCGGCCTCATCGCCTCCATCGCAGCCTTGGTGAACCTATGGCCGCGTCTCACCTTCTTTATCTGCCTTGTTTGTTATCTGTCGTTCGTCGCCGCCGCCGGAGACTTCTCCGGATATCAGTCCGATGGCATGCTTCTCGAAGCCGGTTTTCTCGCGCTCTTCTTCTCGCCCGCCGGACTCCGCCCCGGTCTGGGCGCATCCAGCCCGCCTTCACGCGCCAGCTACCTCCTGCTGCAGTGGGAGTGGTTCCGCATCTACTTTGAGTCCGGCCTCGTCAAGCTGCTCAGCGGCGATCCTGAGTGGCGTCACCTCACCGCAATGGACCAGTACTACCAGAATGGCCCGCTGCCTACATGGATCGGCTGGTATGTCCAGCATCTTCCGCATTGGTTCCAAGTCGGCAGTGCGGGCGCAACGCTGGTCATGGAGCTCGCCATCGTCTTTCTCATGTTCCTCCCGCGTCGCGCGCGCTTCATCTGCTTCTTGATCGTCACGCCCTGGGAGATCGGCGTCATTCTCACTGCCAACTATACCTTCCTGAACTATCTTGTCCTCTCGCTCGGCATCCTACTGCTCGACGACCGCTACCTCCGTCGCGTCCTCCCCGCGTGCCTCTTCCGGGATAAAAGCGCAGCCGTCAGTTCCGATCCCGAACCACACGAATCTGAAGAAGCCGAACCGCCGCTCTCCATCCTCACGTCGTCGAAGCCTGTGCGCCGCCCAAAACTCTCGCATCTTCAGGCCATCCGGCTCGCCGTAGCTGCGATCCTGCTCACGCTCGTCGCCTATGTCACCACGGCTGAGCTCCTCCTTATGCCGCTCCCTGAGCTGCCGCTGCCCACCTCGCCCATCCAGTTGCTCGATCCCTTTCGCATCGCCAACCGGTACGGCCTCTTTGCCGTCATGACCCGCGGCCGCTATGAAATCGAATTCCAGGGATCGAACGATGGCCAGACCTGGACTCCTTATCCCTTCCGCTACAAGCCGCAGGCGTTGAATGAGGCGCCCCGCATCTACGCGCCCTATCAGCCGCGTTTCGACTGGAACCTCTGGTTCGCCTCCCTCGGCAACTGGCAGCAGAACAATATCGTCCCCCTCACCGAGGAACGCCTGCTCAGCAACAGCCCCGACGTGCTCCATCTCTTCGCGAGCAATCCGTTTGCCGCGCAGCCTCCAAAATACATCCGGGCCGTGCTCTGGCAGTACTGGTTCACTACCATGAAGGAAAAACACGACACCGGAGACTGGTGGACGCGCCACCTCCTCGGCCTCTATGCGCCCGTCCTCACCCGCCAGCCTGACGGTACCTTCGCCGTCGTTCAATGGCCGCAACCGCTGCCCCCTCATGATTAAATCAACTCAGGCATGAGAACAGCATCTGTCATCGGTTCCGGTCCCAATGGTCTGTCCGCCGCAATCGTTCTCGCACAAGCTGGATTCAAAGTCGCTGTCTACGAAGCAGAAGCGCAACCCGGAGGCGCGGTGCGTACGCTTCCGCTCACCCTGCCCGGCTATCTGCATGACTTCGGCTCCGCCGTGCATCCCCTGGCCGCCGGCTCGCCCTTCTTTACCACCCTCCCGCTCGAACGGTACGGCCTTCAGTGGATTCACTCCCCTGCGGCTCTCGCGCATCCCTTTGACGACGGAAGCGCAGTTCTCCTTCAGCGCAACATCGACGATACAGTCCGCAACCTGGGCGAAGACCGTCAGCGATGGCTCCATCTCTTTCGATCCTTCGCGAAAAACTGGCCCGCCTTCGCCGAAGAAGTCCTCGGCCCGGTCATTCACCGGCCACGCCATCCGTTTCTGTTCGCGCGCTTCGGGATCAAGGCGATGCAATCGGCAAACTACTTCGCGAATAGCCACTTCAATAACCTGCGCACGCGCGCCCTCTTCGCAGGCCTTGCCGCGCATTCCTTCCTCAGCCTCAACGCGCACTTCAGCGCCGGCATCGGCATCATGTTCGCGGTATCTGTGCATGCCGTGGGATGGCCGATTCCCAAAGGAGGCGCGCAAAGCATCACCAATGCGCTCGCGGCTCACCTCAATTCGCTCGGTGGAACCATCCACACCTCGCGCCGCATCACTTCCGTCAACGATCTGATCAGCGATCTCGTTCTCTGCGACATTGCGCCACAACAACTGGAGCAGATTGCCGGAGACCGCCTCACAGCGCCCTACCTGCAAGGCATCAGCAACTTTCATCCCGGCCCCGGAGCCTTCAAGATCGACTATGCGCTCTCCCAGCCTATCCCTTGGTATGCCGGTGATTGCTTCCAGGCAGCCACCGTGCACCTGGGCGGAACCATCGAGGAGATTGCCGCCTCAGAAGAGGCCATGTCTCAAGGCCGCATCGCCGAGCGCCCCTTTGTGCTCCTCGCGCAGCCCAGCCTCTTCGACGCATCGCGCGCGCCCGCTGGAAACCACACAGCATGGGCTTACTGCCATGTCCCCAATGGATCAACCGTGGATATGACCCAGCGTATCGAAGACCAGATTGAGCGCTTCGCGCCCGGCTTCCGCAAGTGCGTCCTCGCCCGCCGCATCTTTTCTCCCGCCAGTCTTGAGGCTGCTGACGCCAACCTCATCGGCGGCGATATCAGCGGAGGCGCCATGACCTTGCGCCAGATCCTCTTCCGCCCGGGCCCGGAGCTGTACGCCACATCCGATCCAAAAATTTATCTCTGTTCCGCCTCTACTCCGCCCGGAGGAGGCGTCCACGGCATGTGCGGATACCACGCCGCTACTACCGCCCTGCGCAACCTCAAGCGTTGAATGTCGTTTGAAGGCCGCTACTGCTTAGGCGCTATCTCCACGATCAGCAGGAGTGGCACGCGAAGCTTTCGCCCGTACGACCAGTCCTCATGCTGCGAATTCGTTCACCGCCCGCATGGCCTGCGCCGTCAGCGATTGTCGCAGCGACTCCATCTTTTTCCACGGGTCGCGCTTCAATCGCGCCTTCCAGCTCTCGAAATTCGCCACAGAAAATTCGGGACGCTCCATCTTCTTCAACTCGTCCCACGTGAGCGGCGTCGCCACATGCACACCCGTGCGTGCGCGCGGCGAATAGGGAGCCACCGCCGTCGCCCCGCGCTCATTGCGCAGATAATCCAGAAAAATCCGGCTCTTCCGCGCCGCCTTCGCCATCTTCGTCAGGTACAGCTTCGGATTCGAAGCCTCCATCATGAGGGCAAAATTATGCGCGAACTCCTTCACCTCTGCCCATTCGCGCTCGGCCTGGATCGGAGCTACCACATGCAACCCCTTGCCCCCGGTCGACTTCACAAAACTCTCCAGCCGCAACTGCTTCAGCAAATCCCGAACCTCAATGGCGCTCGTCACCAGCTGCTTCCACGTAATCCCGTCGCCCGGATCAAGATCGAAGATTAGCCGGTCTGGCGTCTCCAGTGCATCGTTGCGCGCGCTCCACGGATGGATCTCCAGCACCCCCATCTGCGCCAGCGCAACCAGCCCCCCGGCGTTGTCAATCGTGATGTACTGCTCCGTCTTCCCGCTGTCTTTGCCCTTCACCGGAACGCTGCCCACCCCTGCCGCAAGTCCCGGACCCGCATGCTTCTGAAAGAAGCACGGCTTGCCGCTCCCCTCGGGGCACCGCACCAGACTCAGCGGACGTCCATCGATATACGGCAGCATCACATCCGCGACCGCAGAGTAGTAGCGCGCCAACTGCATCTTGGTAAGCTGTGTCTCCTCGTCCAGGATCTTGTTCGGATGCGTCAGGCGAACGCCATCGACCTCGGCGTCGCCGTTGCCGCTCTTTGCAGAAAAGCTACTTCGCGCTTGCGCCATTGTCTTCTTGCCTCCCGATCCCCGCTCCGGCTTTGCGATCGAATTGGCTTCTTCGCGCACTACATCTTTTGCCGGCTTATCCTCGCGAATCCCCTGAAATGCTGCCTGCCGAACCATCCCGTCAGCCGTCCACGAAGCAAAGCTCACTTCCGCTACCATCTCCGGTTCAACCCAGATCGCATCTTTCGCGGCCTCTCGCGGAACATCGGCAAAGGGAGCCTTCGCTGCGCGCAGCTTGTTCAGCTCCGTCCGCAGGTGCCTGCGCGTAACCTGCGTGAACCCGGTCCCTGAGCGGCCCGCGTAGATCAGTTTTCCGTCGCGGTAATAGCCGAGCAGCAGTGCCCCAATTCCCACGCCGCTGCCAGAGGGCAAAGTAAATCCGCCCACAACAAATTCCTGTTGATGCACGCACTTCGACTTCACCCAGCCTCTGCTGCGCCCGGAAACATACTTTCCCGCAGCCAGCTTTGACACCACACCCTCCGCGCCAAGCTTGCAGGCCTCAGCGAACATCGCTGCGCCCTCAGCACGGACGTGATCGCTGTACCGAATCGCATCCTCGTCTCCGGCTTCATCTATCAAACCTTTCAGAATCTCTTTGCGACGCTCGAGCGGAAGCCCGCGCAGGTTGTGCCCATCCAGATGCAGCAGGTCGAAGACAAAGTAAGTCATGTGCGCCTGCTTGCCTTCTTCAAATGCCGCCTGCAAATCGGCGAAGCTCGTGTGTCCCTTATCATCGAGCACCACAACCTCGCCATCCAATACTGCATTCTTCACCGGTAGCGCCGCAACTGCACGCGCAATCTCCGGCATGCGATGCGTCCAGTCCAGCCCGTTGCGGGAATAGAGTGTGACCCTGTGTCCGTCGCGCTTCTGCTCGACCACATGCGCCTGAATGCGGTAACCGTCCAGCTTCAATTCGTGCAGCCATCCCTCGTCCGCCGGCGGAGCCTTGACCTCCGACGCGAGCTGTGGCGCGACAAACGCCGGCATCGCCTCGCGTGGGCTGCCCTTCAAAATGCCGGTTCGATCCGGCGCATTCACCGCGGCCACTTTTCCGTTTGCGGATTTCTCACCACCCGTTGCATTCTTTCGCCGCAGCGTCAGCCGGGATCGGTTTGGCGTCGAAGTCGCAACCTTGTGCGATTGCCACACGTGATCTTCCGCCTTCGCAATCGCGTCCATATCGCGCCCGGTAATCGCGCTGTTCGGAGCCTCTTCCGTAATCGGTTCCTCGTCCGCGCTGCGCTCATATTTGTCGTGTTCTTTAATCAGCAGCCAGTTCGGCTTGCCCTCGCGCGCAAATTTTCCGCCCATGCGCACCAGTGCCCAGTTCCCCTTGAGCTTTTTGCCGTGCAGCGTGAACTTCAGGCGTCCGGTGCGCAGGCCTTCATCCACGTCGACGAGCGGCTCCCATGTGCCCTGGTCCCATACCATCACCGTGCCGCCGCCATATTGTCCTTTGGGGATCGTGCCTTCAAAGCCGCCGTAGCTGATGGGGTGATCCTCCACCTCCACCGCCAGCCGCTTATCGCCGGGATAATAGCTTGGCCCTTTTGCCACCGCCCAGCTCTTCAGCACGCCGCGCCATCCCAGCCTGAAGTCATAATGCAGCCGCGTCGCCGCATGCTTCTGGACCACAAACGGAAGCTCGTGCTTCTCTGCGGTCTTTGCGCCTTCATCGCCGCTCGGCTCTGCGGTCATGGCAAAGTCCCGCATCGCGCGGTAGCGCTCCAGCTGCTTGTCCACTTCCTTCGCCGCGCTTTTCGCCGCCTTTTTCGGAGCCATCGCAGCCCTCCCGAACTTAAAAATGACGCAATCTCTGCTCTTCGGGTTGGACCTCTGCCGATTTTACGGCCTCGCGTTCCAGCGACCGGCTCACCAGATCGCGTGAGCCCAGCCCCACCGCCAGCGCCAGCGCCAGAACAATGCCGCCGAACAGAATCCCGAAGGCCAGATCCACAACCTCGCCGCCAATGCGAAGATGGTCGAGCACCATGGCCGCCGTCAGCACCAGTACCAGCCACTTCACCCCCATGGCCAGCAGCCGGGCATAGTGCAGGTTCAGGTTGACCGCCGTAATCAGCACGCTGCGCGACAGAAATCGCGCCAGCACGTTGCCCACAAACAGCAGAACTGCCGCGCCGACCAGGCGCGGCACGTACGCAAACACATACGCCGCTACTCCCGGCTCCGCCGACGACGAATCAAACGCAGCCAAGCCCACCAGTACTCCCAGAACCACAAATCCCCAGAACACCAGTCGCGTCGTCAGCACTGTCGGAGTGTGCTCTGGAGAAAGCTCCGCAATGGACCCGCTTCCGCCGCGCCCCACACGCTCGTCAAACTTGATCGCTTGCAGCATCCACCGCAGCAGAGCCGCGAAAAGCCACCCCAGAAGCAGAAAAATCAGCAGAGCAACGATAAATGCCAGCACTCCCGGCAGCAAAGTCGCAATCTTCGTGGTTACTCGTCCCATCGAGTCATGGAGCGCCTGTTCTATGTGGTTCCACATTGCATTCTCCTCCTTGCCGGGCTCGGAGTCTGTTATGAAAAGACTCTAGCCCACCCGCTCCGGCCATCTCCAGCGCGAGACGAAATATGGTTTTTGTTCCTCAAACACTCGAGCCAGTTGTTCCACCCTCCGCTCGGCTTCCTGCGCCGTAGCGCCACCCACTTCCTGCGTGTATGAGGCAACCCAGCCCAGATACAACGGTGTCAGGGCGCCAAGCACGTGCGTCCGGCTCACACGCCGCATGCGATACGCCAAGGCGAAGTCATAAATGATTCGCGCCCACAACGCATCCGGCATCCTGAACTGCTCCGCATTCAGCCGCGCCAGCCGCTTCAGCTCCAGCATTGTCGCCGGTGGCAGCACAAGCCGCCACACCTCTTCGAGGTTCTGCGAGCCCAACAGAAACGACTCCACCATCGGTCTCGGATCTACCGGCTTCTCATCCTCGATGAGAGGACATGGATCTCCATAGCGTGTCGAAGCCTGCGACCCACGCACCCGCTGCCAGTGCACGGCGCCCATCTCCGCCTCCTGAAACAGCGACCCGGCGAGCTCCTCCAAAACATCGCTTAAGTCCAACCCATCTGTCGGGGCCGCATGCTGAGCCTTCAACGCTGCCTGGTTAATCTGGCCGCCACTCATCGCAACGGTATTACTCGGCCACAGCAGCTGCGGCTCACCCTGCGCATGCCCCGCGCCGTTCTCCACGAGTTTCGTCAGTACATTCGCGCCTGCGCAGAAATCTGCCGGAAGCGGCCAGCGCACACGCCTGCCATACAGCGCGCGCGACAAAGGCGCAAGCAGGCTCTTGTTGATCAGACCGTCATACTTTCCAGCCGGATATACCGGCATCACGAGATCGACATTTCCCTTGAGCACCGGGGCAGTAAAAAACCGCACGGCCTCCCCGTCCAGCGCCGCAAGGTCGCCGTACACCACCAGGCATGCGCGCGCCTGCCACGCCGCCGCCAGCGCCAGGACGCCCCTCTGCGCCGAAGCTATATCCGCCCAGAACACCATCGAGGTCGCGGGCGGAGGAGGGGGATACACCGCCAGGTGAACGCCTTCCTCCAGCAAAGTCACAGGCTCCGCTTCTACGGCTCCTGCGTAAGCCACTACAATTTTCGCGGGTGGCTCGAATTCGGTGTCCTTCACAACGCCGCGTAAACATGCGATCTTTGCGCGCAGTGCCTCCACATCCGTTGATCCGGTGACGCCGACCACCAGATCGACCGGGCCTGTCTCTTCAATCCTCTTCTGTAATTCCGCTGGAAATTCTATTCCCGCCATCGAGCCTCGACTCTACTCTTCCTGCTCCCCGCCCGCATCGGCTTTCGCCGTCTGTAGTTCAAGCCACAAAAAATCATAGGGGCCCAGTGTCAGTGGATAATACTCTTTGCCGATTGCCGGGAACTCCACGTATCCCAGCATCTCCACGGGAACCAACCCCTCAAACCCGCCAAGGTCGAGTTGCACCGGCTGCCACACGCGGGAGAGATTCGCCACGCACAAAATCTGCTCGCCGTCATACTCCCGCAGGTATGCCAGAATCTTCCGGTTCGAAGGCTCAAGAAGCCGCAGCGTGCCGCGCCCGAACACCCGAAACAGTTTGCGCAGCGCAATCATGTTCCGCATCCAGTTCAGCAGCGACGACGGATCTGCCTCCTGTGCCTCTACATTAATCGCTTCGTAACCGTAGATCGCGTCCATGATCACCGGGCTGTACAGCCGCGCCGGGTTCGCTCGTGAAAATCCGGCGTTGCGGTCTCCAGACCACTGCATCGGCGTGCGGACGCCGTTTCTGTCGCCCAGATAGATGTTGTCGCCCATTCCGATCTCATCGCCGTAATAAAGAATCGGTGTTCCAGGAAACGAAAACAGCAGACTGTTCAGCAGCTCAATGCGCCCACGGTTATTGTCCATCAGCGGAGCCAGCCTGCGCCGGATCCCCACGTTAATCCTCATCCGCGGATCGCCGCTGTATGCCAGATACATGTAGTCGCGCTCATCGCCCGTCACCATCTCCAGCGTCAGCTCGTCGTGATTGCGGAGAAATAACCCCCACTGGCAGCTCTCTGGAATCTCAGGCGTCTGCGCCATGATGTCCGTAATCGGCAACCGGTCTTCCTGGCTGAGGGCCATGTAAATGCGCGGCATCAGAGGAAAATGAAAGGCCATGTGGCATTCATCCGCATCGCCGAAATATGGCCGCACATTCGCCGGAGGCTGATTCGCCTCCGCCAGGATCATCCGGCTTTCGTAAGCCTCGTCAATCGCCCGGCGGATCGCCTTGATCCCCGCGTGCGTCTCCGGCAGGTTCTCGCAATTCGTTCCGTCGCGCTCCACCAGGTACGGAACCGCATCCAGCCTTAGCGCATCCACCCCCATGTCCAGCCAGAAGCGCAGCACCTTCAGCACCTCTTCGAGCACGCGTGGATTATCGAAGTTCAAATCCGGCTGGTGCGAAAAAAACCTGTGCCAGTAATACGCCTGCGCCACCGGATCCCACGACCAGTTCGACTTCTCTGTATCGGTAAAAATAATCCGCGCGTCCTGGTATCGCTGATCGGTGTCGCTCCAGACGTAGAAATCGCGCTCCGGCGATCCCGGCGGAGCATTTCTCGCCGCCTGAAACCATGGATGCTGATCTGAAGTATGGTTCACCACCAGCTCGATCATCACCTGCAGGCCGCGGTCATGCGCCACATTCAGAAATTGCCGAAAATCCTCGAGCGTTCCATAGCTGGGATGAACATTGATGTAGTCGGAAATGTCGTACCCGTCATCGCGCAGCGGCGATGGGAAAAACGGCAGCAGCCAGATGCAGGTCGCGCCCAGATCGACAATGTAATCCAGCTTCCGAATCAGCCCTTGAAAATCACCGATGCCGTCGTTATTGCTATCGGCAAAGGCCTTCACGTGCAGCTCGTAAAAAATCGCATCCTTATACCACAACGGATCGGCTACACTGCCTGCGCGCTTCGTCTTGGCCGCTTCACTGGCTGCCATTGATCTCTCCAGGCTCACGCTTCGCCTTCCCAGTGCAGGAACACATTGTTCAGGGCCTCAGCCAGCGTTGGATGCGCGAGAGTAGCCTCCTGCAACGCCGTATATTTCAGGCCGCCCATCATCGCAATCTGGATCTGCGACATGATCTCGCCCCCCTCAATACCCAACACAGCCGCACCCAGAATGTGCTCCGTCTCCGCGTCCACCACAATCTTCATAAAGCCGCGCGTCTCGTCCGTTTCCTGCGCCCGCGCGACACCGGTCATCGGCATCTTCGCCACACGAATCTTCCTTCCCTGACTGCGAGCCTCGATCTCTGTCAGTCCAACCCGCCCAAGCTGCGGATCGATGAACAGCGTGTAGGGTACAAACCTTCCCTTTGTCGTCCGGCTTTTGCCGTCCAGCAGGTTCGACTTCACAATGCGGTAATCGTCATAGGAAATATGCGTGAACGCCGGGCCGCCCTTCACATCGCCCAGCGCGAACACCCCATCAACATTCGTCTCCAGAAACTCATTCACCTTCACATAGCCGTGCTTGTCTACGGCAATGCCCGCCGCGCCTAAATTCAGCCTGTCAGTATTCGGAATCCGCCCCGTAGCCACCAGCAGATGCGAGCCCTTCACAACCCGTGTTCTGCCGTCACATTCCACCTGCAACTCAACGGCGCCGCTTGTCCGCATAGTATTCGCCTGCAACAGGACATCGATTCCATCTTCCTCCAGGATCTTCTTCACTTCATCCGCAACATCCGTGTCCTCTTCTTCCAGCAATCGCCTGCCTCGATGAATGAGCGTAACCCTGCTCCCGAACCGCCGGAACATCTGCCCAAACTCCAGTCCAACATACCCTCCGCCCAGCACCAGAAGATGTTCTGGTAGCTCGCCCAGCTCCATCACCGACACATTATCGAGAAGTGGCACATCCTCGATTCCCTCGATTGGAGGAATCGCACTGCGCAGCCCTGTGTCGATGAAAATCCACTTTGCGTCCAGGATCCGCCCATTTACCGCAACCGTCCTCGGCCCCACAAACCGGCCTTCTCCGCGAATCAGCTCCACATTTTCCATGGATTCCAGCCGCTTCTCGCTTCCTGACCGGAACTTCTCTACGATCGCGCGCTTCCGCTCCCGCACGCGAACCATGTCGACGCTCACACCGCCGGTGTTTACGCCGTAATCGGCGCCACGACGGGCAAGGTACGCGACCCGCGCGCTTGCAACCATGGTTTTTGTAGGGGTGCAGCCTTCGTTCACGCAGCTTCCGCCTACGTGTTTGCTTTCAATCAGGGCGGTTTTTTTGCCGGCTTTGGCGAGCGCAACGGCAAGCGGGTTTCCGGCTTGGCCGGAACCCAGAATGATCGCGTCCAGTTGTTCGTTCATCTTGCTGCTTTAGAAGCGCGAAACAAGGAACAGGCCGCCTCCGACAGCAATCAGATCTTCAAAAAGCGCGACCGGCAAATCCGGCAGCCTTCCCTTCGCGGTTAGCGCCATGCGTGTCCAGTATCCTGCAAAAGCACCCATAAATCCTCCCAGTCCGCCCAGCAGGCAGCATGTGCCGAAATCCGCACCCCCTGCCACTGCGAAGGCTCCGCCGCACAGCGCGCCCACAATCACACGCAAGATGAGAGGACGCGTCGTCGTCCGTGCTGGCATCTTCGCCATCTTGTCCGCCACAAGCTCTCCAACCGCGAATATTGAAAACACGATCAGCGCAATCGTGCTTCCCATGAACGCCACATGCGAGCCCGTAAGATGCAGCCAGCCCAGGTGCGCGCCCCAGCATACGAGTGCTGGTCCGGTCATAGACCGTAGCCCACACACAATCCCGATCAGGAACGAAAGCAGAAGTACTACTGAAAAAACCATGGTCAGTTCTCCATATCGAGCAGCAGTTTCCCCGTTGTCTTCCGGGCTTCCAGGTCGCGATGCGCCTGCGCTGCTTCAGCCAGAGGATAACTATACTCCATGCGCACCTTCAGTTTTCCTGCCTGCACCGCGCCCAGCACCTCGCCCGCCCGCCACGCCAGTTCCTCACGCGTCGCTATGTAGTCCTTCAACGTAGGCCGGGTAACAAATAGCGATCCGAGCTTCGACAGCTCGATCAAATCAAACGGAGGCACCGCGCCGCTCGACCCTCCAAACAGCGCCAGCAGCCCGCGAGGCCGCAAACTGCGCAGCGATTTCTCAAATGTGGTCCGGCCCACCGAGTCATACACCACATCCACCCCGCGTCCGCCCGTCAGCCGCTTCGTCTCGGCCTCGAAATCCGCTTCCGTATAGCGAATCACATTCGCGGCCCCGGCCTCGCGCGCCAGCTTCTCTTTCTCTTCCGTCGAAACCGTAGCGATCACCCGCGCACCAGCCTGTGCCGCCATCTGCGTCAGCAGCGAACCCACGCCGCCCGCCGCGGCATGCACCAGTGCTATGTCGCCGGCCTTCAAAAGAAATGTCGAATGCGCCAGATAATGTGCCGTCATGCCCTGCAGCATCACTGCCGCGGCCTGCTTCAGGTCCATTCCCTCGGGAACCTTTACCAGCTTCTCTGCCGGAACCGCCGCATACTCTGCATAGCTGCCCAGCACGCTGCACCAGGCAACAGTATCGCCGGGCTTGACATCGCTTACGCCCAAGCCAACCCGCTCCACAATCCCCGAACCCTCCTGCCCGTCAATAAACGGGAGGTCGGTCTTGTAGCGTCCCTCGCGGTAATACACATCGATAAAGTTCACACCCGAGGCGCGCACACGCACCAGCGCCTCGCCGGGCTTGGGTTCCGGAATCGGGACCTCTGCGACGGCCATCACCTCTGGCCCGCCGGTCTGTCGAATCAGGATGGCCTTCATAAATTGTTCGCTTGTGAAGTGTGGGTTTAGTCCTGCAGCAGGCTCTG
>Ga0335072_10008519_pt1 | contig 14870 bp, 15 predicted proteins | sample Lox_Sample_21_FD_206725 | JGI IMG/M metagenome (GOLD analysis project Ga0335072, IMG submission 206725) | Soil microbial communities from Loxahatchee National Wildlife Refuge, Florida, United States - Lox_Sample_2.1 | ecosystem: Environmental > Terrestrial > Soil > Wetlands | place: USA... | reverse complement strand
CGGGCGTGCGGAGCGGGTGTGCGGAGCGGGACGTCCGCAGCGGCCCGCGGACTCAGGGGCTGTAGGGAGTCTTCATAACGAGCGAGAGGACCTCGCGCTCGGCGACCGCCGCGATCTGCTCCGCCGCCATCACGAACTCCGGATCCTCGTACGCCCCGGCGAAGCCCGCCGGCACCATGTTGGCGTCCTCGACCTCCCACAGATCGTGCACCTCGTGGAGGTCGCCGATCACCGTGCTCCAGCCACCGACGAGCTTCCAGCCGTTCTCCTCCATGACCCGCTTGATCGTGACCATCGCCTCGTAGAAGGCGGGCAGCTGACCGTATTTCACCTTCACGTTCGCATACACGTATGGCATCGACTCACTCCATGACTGGTGAGAACTTGTCGCCGTACGTTTCGCGCAGGCGACGCTTGAGGACCTTTCCACCGGCGTTGCGAGGTAGCTCGTCCACCACGATCACCGCCGAAGGCTTTTTGAACCCGGCGAGGTACTGCCGGCAGTGGGCGATCAGCTCGGCTTCGTCAGGCTCAACACCATCGCCGGCGACGACGAACGCCACCGGCGTCTCCACCCAGCGTGGGTGGGGGACACCGATCACCGCTACTTCCGCGACCGCCGGGTGATCCAGCAGGACGCGCTCGACCTCGGCGGGGTACACGTTCTCGCCACCGCTGACGATCATGTCCTTCTTGCGATCCACGAGCCAGAGATAGCCCTCGTCGTCGAGGCGGGCCAGGTCGCCGCTGTGGAACCACCCACCCGCGAACGCCTCTCGTGTCGCCTCGGGCTGCTGGTGATAACCAGCCATCACAATCGGACCGCGGTACACGATCTCACCGATGGCCCCGGGAGAAGCCTCTTTCAAGCTGTCGTCGACCACCCGCAACTCGACGCCGAGCATCGGCTTGCCGACCGAGCCCATCTTCCGGGTCGAGTCCGGCCCCTTGAGGAGCGTGGTCGCGCCGGACGTCTCCGTCTGGCCGTAGGCGCTGACGATCGCCGCGCGCGGGAACGTCCGCTCCATCGCCTCGAGCGTCTGGCGCGGCGCCGGCGACGCGCCCCACATGGCAACGCGGAGCTGGTGCGGGTCGATCTGCGCGACGGCATCGCTCGCGCAGATCGCCGCCCACTGCGTCGGCACGAAGATGCACATGGTCGCGCCGTGTGTCTCGATCAGACGCAGCATCGCCTCGGGGTCGAACGCGGTCGTCGGGGTGATGACGACGGTCGCCCCGAGCACCAGAAACGGCAGCAGGCCGTTGATTCCGCCGATGTGAAACAGCGGCTGACCTGACAGCCACACGTCGTCCTGTCCGGCGCGCATCTCGTGGATCCAGCTCAGCGTGCTCGCCACGAGATTGCGGTGCGTGAGCACCGCTCCCTTCGGCCGGCCGGTCGTTCCCGACGTGTAGCAGATCAGTGCGGGGTCGTCCTCGACCGCGGGCGCCGCCTCACGTGGCCGAGCCGAAGCGACCGCGGCGTCGTAGACCGGCCCGACCTCGAGCACGAGCGGGACGTCGGCCGAACTCGGCGGCGGCGAATCGCAGATCAGAGCGACGGCACCCGAGTCGGCCAGGATGTACTGCACCTCATCCGACGCCAGGCGGAAGTTGATCGGGACCGCGACCGCGCGCAGCCGGTGGCACGCGAGCAGCGACTCGACGAACTCGATCCGGTTGTGGAGAAGCAGCGCGACGCGGTCACCCGCTCGCACGCCGCCGGCCTCGAGCGCGGACGCGAGGCGCGCGGCGCGGTCGTGCAGCTCGGCGTGTGTCCGGACGTCCTCACCGAAGACGAGCGCCGGGTGGTGCGGATGGGCCCGGCAGGCGCGGCCGGTGAGCTCCGGCAGTACCAGCCGGCGTGACTGCTCGAGGGCGAACGGCATTTGCGGCGCCTGCCCTCAGGCCACCGGTGCGCGGTCGGGTGGGACGCCGACGACCGCGAGCATGCGAGCGCCGAAGAACTCGGCGATGGTCGGCAGGAGCAGGGTCTGGTCCGGGCGGTACCAGTGCCAGATGCTGTTGTACAGGCCAAGTAACGCGCGCGCCAGCATCCGGGCGTCGCGCTCGGGGATCGCGCCCCGGTCCATCGCGTTCGCGAGGAAGCGAGTCCAGGCGAGTTCGAGCGCGCGCGTCTTCTCGCGCCCGGCCAGGCGAGCCTGCTCCTCACGCTGCGAGGAGCTATCGCCGCTCAAGAGGACCTGCTCGGCAACGAGGACGCGGTTGCGCATGACATCGCGATCGGAAAGATCGAAGCAGTCGGCGCAGAGCGCGCGCAGGGCGTCATGCGGATCATCGTGCGCCTCCGTGATCGCATCGAAGCGCTTGTGCAATTCGCCGAGCGCCTCGTCGAGGATCACGTACAGACAGTGTTGCTTCGAGTCGAAATAGTGGTACAGCGCGGTGGGCCCGATTCCGACGTCATCGGCGATGTCCGCCCACTTCGTGTTCTCATACCCGTTGCGCCCGAACCGGTTGATCGCCGCGTTGAGGATCTCGGTCCTCCGGGTGCCTTCGTCGCGGGACCGGCCGTCACGAGGCCGGCGGGGTGTCCGCGTTTGCCGCCCGTTAGAGCCCTGATTCGAACTCACGTCAGGAACACCCTACCACGGGCCTGGGGTAAATGACAAACGCGGATTCTTGCGCAATATGGCTCGGAACGCGTAGAAACGGGTAGTGGCAGCGACGCGTGTTCCTGATACGATGTCAGTTCGATGCAGCTAGCTGAGACCACCTCTGAGCGTGCACTCGCGGACGAGGTCCGCGCGTTCCTCGCGCGCGAGGATTCCCATTCCGAACAGCTGCCACATGAGCTCGACGAACGGATGGAGGTACTGCGCCGCTGGCAGGCGGCCTGCCACCGCGCCGGGTTTGTCGGACGGGCGTGGCCCACCGAGTTCGGTGGCGGGGGTCGGCCGCCGGTGGAGCAGATCGTCGTCGACCAGGAACTGGCCGCCGCCGGCGCGCCCGAGTTCGCGAACATCGTCGGGCTCGGCGTTCTCGGCCCCTCGCTGCTCCGCTTCGGCAACGACGACCAGCGCCGCCGCTACATCCCGCCGATCCTGTCGGCGGAGGAGATCTGGTGTCAGGGCTTCTCCGAGCCCGAGGCCGGATCAGACCTCGCCAGCCTGCGCACCCGCGCGGTGCAGGACGGCGACACGTTCGTGATCAACGGCCAGAAGACATGGGTCTCGTGGGGTCAGTACGCGACGCTCTGCGGAGTGCTGGCGCGCACCGATGACTCGGTGGCCCGTCACAAGGGGATCTCGATGCTGATCGTCGACATGTCGGCCCCCGGCCTCGAGGTTCGTCCGATGACGCAGATCACGGGCCACGCCGAGTTCAGCGAACTGTTCTTCGACAACGTGGTCGTCCCTCGCGAGAACGTGCTGGGCGAGCTGGGCGACGGGTGGAAGATCGCGATGTACACGCTCGGGCACGAGCGCGGAACCGCCGCGCTGCCCCGGCAGGTCAAGTTGCGTACGTGGCTCGACCGCGCGGTGGCGGTCGCGGCCCGGCGCGAGATCGACGGTCGCCCGCTACTCGAGGACCCGGAAGCTCAGGCGGCGCTGGCCCGCGCGCTGATCGGGATCGAGGTGCTCCGTCACCACTCGTACCGGACCGTCGGCGAGTTCCTGAGCGGTGGCGCCGTCGGCCCGGAGAGCTCGAGCGTCAAGCTGCTGATGTCGGAGGCCGAGCAGCGGCTCGCCGAGACCGCGCTCGAGGTGCTCGGGCCGACGCTGCTGAACGGCGATCGCGACGACGTTCCCGAGAACGACTTCTGGTACGAGACGTATCTGTATTCCCGCGCGGCCAGCGTCTACGGGGGCACGCGGCAGATCCAGCGGGACATCATCGCCGATCGAATCCTGGGGCTCCCCAAGGAGTAGGAAGAGCATGGACCTCGAGCTGAGCGACGAGCAGGTCTGGATCGAAGAGTCGATAAGCACGCTTCTCGACCGCCAGTGGCCGCCGGCCGAGGGCGCCTGGCAGGCCGGGGAGGCAGAGCGCACGCGTTTATGGGAGAGCCTCGTCGAGTTCGGTCTCCTCGGGGGCAGCGCCGACGGTCAACTTGGCGCGATCGAGCTGTGTCTCGTGGCACGTGCGGTGGGCGGTCACCTTGCCTCGGTCCCGCTGCTGGGGAGCGTCGCCGTCCGCTACGCGGCGGCGCCGGTCGCGGCCGAGTTACCAGATGCCTTCGCCGCTGTGCTGGGCGGTGACTCGCGCTTGTCGGTCGCGCTGCTCGAGCCCGGCCGGGGCTGGTCGATTTCGGATACCGGCGCGAGCGTGCATTCGACTGGGCTAACCGGAACCAAGGCGGCGGTAGAGCACGCGGTCGCGATCGACCATCTCGCGGTTGTCGCGGTCGCGGACGGCCAACCGGGACTGGCGCTCGTGGCGGCCGCCGCGCCCGGCGTCGAGGTGACGCCGCAATCGGCTCTCGATGATGGAGTTCCGCTGAGCCGGGTGGCGTTCGCGGATGCCGAGGTCGACGGCGTACTCGAGGGCGAACTCGCCGAGACCGTCATCGAAAGGTTGACGACCATCGGCGGCTTGCTCGCCGCCGCGGAGGCCGTCGGCGCCGCGGAGGCGCTGTTCGCGCAGGCGCGTGAGTATGCCGCCGAGCGCCGGCAGTTCGGCCGCACGATCGCGAGCAACCAGGCGTTGCGTCACCTGATGGCCGACCTCCACGTACGGCAGGCCAGCAGTTGGTCGACGACGCTGTTTGCCGCGGCCGCGCTCGACGACGGCATCCCCGGAGCGCACCAGACCGCGTCGGTGGCGAAGGCCTACGTATCGCGCGCGGCACGCGAGGTCGCGCACGGTTCGATCCAGGTGTTCGGCGGGATCGCGTTCACCGAGGAGCACCCGGCCCACCGGTTCTTGAGGAGGATCATCGTGCGCGAGCAGCAGTTCGGTGACGCCGCCCATCACGAGCGGCAGATCGGCCGGGACCTGGCGGCAGCGGCGTCGCGGGTGGCGGTGTGACCTCCGCGGAGGAGCTCAACTTCAACGATCCGACCGCGCAGCGGCTCGAGCGGATCGCAACCGGTGCCGACGCGGACGTCGTCGGGCCGATGCTCGCCGACATCCTGCACGATCCGCGCTGGCTCGACTGCGACGTCGCGTTGATCTCGGGCGGCAAGTCGAATCTGACCTATCGCGTGGCGTGCGACGCCGGCGAGGTCATCCTGCGCCGGCCGCCCCTCGGCCACATTCTGCCGACCGCTCACGACATGAGTCGGGAGTACCGCGTGATGACCGCGCTCGCGGGTACCGGCGTGCCGGTTCCGCGGACCTTCCACCTGGGCGACGCCGACAGTCCGCTCGGCGCGCCGTTCTACCTGATGGAGCGAGTCGTCGGCCACATCTGCCGGAACGCGCTCCCGCCCGGGTACGCCGAGACCCCGGAGGATCGACGCCGGGTGGGCGAGGCGCTCGTGGACGTCCTGGCCGACCTCCATGCGGTCGAACCTGGCGAAGTCGGGCTCGGCGAGTTCGGCCGGCCCGCGGGCTTCATGGAGCGGCAACTGCGACGGTGGTCCCAGCAATGGGAGGCATCGAAGACGACCGAGTTGCACGCCCTCGACGCGCTCCGTGACGATCTCGTGGCGACCCTGCCCGAGCAGCGCGCTAGCGCCGTCGTACACGGCGACTACCGCCTCGACAACACGATCCTTCACCCGACCGCGGTGGGGACGATCGTCGCCGTGCTCGATTGGGAGATGAGCACGCTCGGCGATCCGCTCGCGGACCTCGGGGCGATGCTCGCGTACTGGAGTGAGGCCGGCGACAGCGAGGTCCTGCGGCGGGCGCGGATCATGGCACCGCTCACCGCGCTCGACGGGTTCCCGTCGCGCGGCGAGATCATCGAGCGCTATGCCAACCGGACCGGGATCGACCCGTCCGACATCGGCTGGTATCAGTCGTTCGCATATTTCAAGCTCGCCGTCGTGTGCCAGGGCATCGCCGCGCGCGCCGCCGGCGGCTCGATGGTTGGAGAGGGCTTCGACAACGCCGAGCGGCTTGTGGCGCCGCTGATCGAGGCGGGCCGCCAGCAGTTCAGCGCCGGTCCGGCCGCGTGAGTCGTCCCGCCTCCCGCGGCGGTCTCCTGCCCCACCTCGAAAACGGGTACGTACCAGTACGGTACTGGTACGTAGCCGTCTCCAAGAGGTGAGGGCGTTCGATCGGCTTGGGGGCGGTCCGCTTGGGTTGGGGGCGGTCCGGCTGGCGCGATCAGCTCGCGACGGGCTGGGGCTCGTAGCGCGCGGACTCGCGGCGGGCGATCGCCATGTGGTGCACCTCGTCGGGTCCGTCGGCGATCTGGAGGATCCGGGCGACCGCGTACAGCTCGGGCAGCAGGGTGTCCTGGGCGACGCCCGCCCCGCCGTGGGCCTGAATCGCGCGGTCGATGACCCAGGTGGCGACGTCGGGCGCGGCCACCTTGATCGCCGACACCTCGATGCGGGCGCCGCGGTTTCCCACCGTGTCCATCAGCCAAGCCGTTTTCAGCACCAGCAGGCGGACCTGCTCGATGCGCACGCGCGACTCGGAGATCCAGCGCTGGACGACCCCGTGCTCGATGATCGGACGCCCGAACGTCGACCGGTTCGCGGTGCGTTCGCACATCATCTCGAGCGCGCGCTCGGCCATCCCGATCGCACGCATCGCGTGGTGGATCCGGCCCGGCCCGAGGCGCTCCTGGGCGATCCGGAACCCATCGCCCTCGTCCCCGAGGAGGTTCGATGCCGGGACTCGGACATTGTCGTAGACGATCTCGGCGTGACCGCCGTGCGGGCCGTCGTCGTAGCCGAACAGGCTCGTGGAGCGCTGAATGTTCACCCCGGGCGTGTCTTTCGGCACGAGGATCATGCTCTGGCGGCGATGCCGGGTCGCCTCGGGGTCGGTGACGCCCATCACGATTAGCAGCTCGCAGCGAGGTGACATCGCTCCGGACGTCCACCACTTGCGCCCGTTGATCACGTAGTCGTCGCCGTCGCGCTCGATCCGAGTGGCGATGTTGGTGGCGTCGGATGAGGCGACCGCGGGTTCGGTCATCGAGAACGCCGAGCGAATCTCGCCCTCGAGCAGCGGCTCCAGCCAGCGCTCCTTCTGCTCGTCGGTGCCGAACAACGACAGCAGCTCCATGTTCCCGGTGTCCGGCGCCGAGCAGTTGATCGCCTCCGGCGCGATCCAGGGGTTTCGCCCCGTGATCTCGGCGAGCGGCGCGTACTGGACGTTCGTCAGCCCGGCGCCGTACTCGTGCGAGCGCGGAAGGAACAGATTCCACAGCCCCCGCCGGCGGGCCTCTGACTTCAGCTCCTCGATGACCGGCGGAGTCCCCCACCGGTCATCGAGTGAATGCGCCTCGTCTCTGAACCGAGGTTCGGCCGGATACACGCACTCGTCCATGAATGCGAGCAGCCGTTGCTGCAGATCGACCGTCGTCTCGTCGTAGCCGAAGTTCATGGCCGCTGGCCGCTCTACGCGCTAGCGGTGCTTCCAGACCGGATCGCGCTTCTCAAGGAAGGCCTGCACACCCTCTTTGGCGTCCTCGGACTGATGCGCGACGTTGCAGGTCATGCTCTCGAGCGCGAGCAGCGTCTCGGTGTCGCCGTCGAGGCCGCGGTTGGCGGCCATCTTCGTGATCCGCATCGTGAAGCCGCTCTTGTCGATCATCGGCGCGGCGAAATCAAGGATCGCCTGGTCCATGTCCTCGGACGGGACCGAGACGTTTGCGATCCCCCACTCGTAACACTCCTTGCCCGAGAGGAGCTTGCCGGTGAACAGGAGCTCCTTGGTCTTGCGGATGCCGATGTAGCGGGGGAGGCGGTAGATCGGGCCGGCGCCGCCGAACAGGGCGCGCCGGATGTGGAAATCGCCGATCTTCGCGTCGTCGGCGGCGATCAGGAAGTCGCACGAGATCGACAGCTCGAAGCCGCCGGCCACGGCGTAGCCCTCGACGGCGGCGATCGTCGGCTTGGCGAGGTTGAACGCGCGGTCAAACGTGCGCGCGGAGACCTGGGCGATCTTGATCGAATTGGATGAGGTCTTCAGGAACTCCGAGTCGAGCATGTTCAGGTCCGCGCCGGCGGAGAACGTGTGGCCCCGGCCGCGGATAACCACGACCCGCACATCGTCGTCCTCCTCGGCACGGTCGAGCGCGGCGCCCATCGTGATGATCTGCTCCCAGTTGAAGCAGTTCCTGACGTGGGGTCGGTTCAGCCAGATCGTGGCGATGCCGTCGCTGACCTCGTACTCCACTGCGCCCTCTCTCGTCGTCTGCTCCTGAACGGTCATCGGTCTCCTCCATCGGTGCGTTGTCTAAGCTGAATTCAGATCATATCCTCTAACCGTCGATTTGGCTAGCCCCGGCTCGGCGAGCCGCGGAGCTCCGATTTTTCTCGTAAGTGCAAGGGTTCTCGGGCGACGAGCGGGCGCTGCGGGGATAATTGAGCTCGAATCTGCCCACGACGGCGCCGGGTATGACATACTGAACTCGGTTCAATTATGCAGCTAGTCGCCGTGAGCTGAGCCGGGACATGGAACGCACCGTTCGGATCCAAGCACCTCTGCCGCACATCAAGTCGGTCAACATCTGGCTGCTCCGTGGGGACCCGCTCACGCTGATCGACACCGGCCCCCGCACCGACGAGGCGCTGGTCGCGCTCGAGGCCGGTCTGGAGCGGGAAGGGCTGCGCCTCGAAGACATCGAGCTCGTGATCCCCACTCACCACCACCTTGATCACTCGGGACTGATCGCCACGATCGTGGGTCGCTCCGGGGCGCGCGTCGCGGCGCTCGATCGCGCCGCCGAGTACGGAGCCAGGTACCTGGAGCGCTCGGCGGCGGACCGCTCGTTCTCGCTCGAGCTGTTGCGCCACCACGGCGTGCCCGAGTCGGTGATCGAAGCGAACGAGGGCTTCTGGGACTTCATCCGCGACACGTCCGAGGCGTACGAGACCGACGTCGTGCTTTCGGATGGCGATGTGATCACGGCGGGCGGGCGGGACCTGCGGATCCTGGCTCGCCCCGGTCACAGCACGACCGATGCGCTGCTCGTCGACGACGCTAGCGCGACCGCGTTCGTCGGCGATCACCTGCTCGCCGGGATCTCGTCGAACGCCGAGATCGTCCCGGCCGCCGAACCCACCGGATCGCGACCGCAGGCGCGGATCGAGTATCTCGGCAATCTTCGGCGGACCGCGTCGATGCCGCTCGACCAGTTGCTGACCGGTCATGGGGATCCGGTCACTGATCACCGAGGCCTCGTGCGCCGTCGCATCGGCGAGCACCGCCGCCGCTGCCAGCGCATCCTGACCGCGCTGGAGGAGGGGCCCGCGAACGCATACGAGATCGCCGGTCATCTGTGGTCGCCGCGTACGGTCGCCGAGCAGCCGGTGCTGGTCGTCTGGGAGGTTCTCGGACACCTCGACCTGCTCCTCGACGAGACCCGGGTCTCCGAGCACAAGTTCGACGACGGCAGCCGTTATGGAAAAGCTTGGTTTTCGCTCCCCGAGCGGAACGCGCGTGGCGATGACACGGGCGCCCCGAGCTTGGGCGTGCGAGCAACATCCACCCTCTACTCAGGAGTTGATCGCTCTGCCGAATCCGAGTGACAGCCCCGAGATGCCCGCGGGCGTCCGCACGCGCGACCTGTTCGATCTGAGCGGGCGGATCGCGGTCGTGACCGGTGGCACGCGCGGCCTCGGCCTGGCCATGGTGCGCGCGTTCGCGTCCGCCGGAGCCGAGGTCGTCGTGGTCAGCCGCAAGCCCGAAGCCTGTGACGAGGTCGTCGCGAGTCTTCGATCGGAAGGACTGAAGGCCGCCGCCTGCGCGTGCCACGTCGGCCACTGGGACGAACTCGAAACGCTGGTCGAGCGGATCTACGGCGACTTCGGACGGGTCGACGTACTGGTGAACAACGCCGGGATCTCACCCATGTACGAAAAGCTGTCGGACGTCACCGAGGACCTGTTCGACAAGGTGATCGCGGTCAACCTCAAGGGACCGTTCCGCCTCGCGGCGCTCGTTGGCGAGCGGATGGTCGCGGCCGGTCGCGGGTCGATCATCAACGTCTCAAGCACGGGCGCCGCCCGTCCCACTCGCGACATCGTTCCGTACGCGGCCGCGAAGGCGGGTGTGAACGCGATGACGGTAGGTCTCGCGCATGCGTTCGGGCCGAACGTGCGGGTCAACGCCGTCATGCCCGGGCCGTTCCTCACCACGATCTCCAGAGCCTGGGACATGGAGGTCTTCGCCGAGCGCGCCAGGACGTTCCCCATGCGGCGCGCCGGCCACGCGGACGAGATAGCCGGAGCGGCGCTGTACCTCGCCAGTGACGCGTCGACGTACACGACGGGGACGATCCTGACCGTTGACGGCGGTGCTCAATGGAGCATGGCCGGCACCGGGGAAGGCGCCCCCGATACTCAGCTCGAGATCAACTCCTCGGCGACGTAGGCCGGTCCGATATGCCAGCTAATCAGCCGCTGTGGCTTCGAGTCGTGCTTCGCGTGGAGCGGACAATCGGAGAGCCGATCGAATCGGCGGTCCGTTCTGACACATACTTCGACATCGTCAGCACGACGACGCGCGTCCGGCACAAGGTGACCGGGACCGCCGAAGGCGTCTCCCGGCGCTGCCTGCACCTGCTGAACCTGCCGGCCGGGTCAGACATTCGCGGGATGCGCCAGCAACTGGCACGCATGGAGCGGCGACTCAACGAGCTGTCGCACGACGTCGCCGAGCTCGATGGCAACGAGCCTCCGCCGGGTGTCACATGAACCCGAGGGTGCCGTCTGTGTTGAACCCCGGCGACGTGCTCCAGCGCGTCAACCGCGACGTCGAGCGGTCGATCCTGCGCGCCCGAAACGGCATCCGATATGTCAGGGGCACGCACCGACCGGCGCTTGGGGCGACGCCCAAGGATGTCGTGTGGAGGAGCGGGAAGGCGGAGCTCTGGCGGTACAGGGGCGGCGATCGCCGCTATGGACCGCCGGTGGTGATCGTCCACAGTCTCGTCAGCCGGAGCTATATCCTCGACCTGCGTCCGGGCAACAGCACGGTTGAGTACCTGACCGCCGCGGGTCTCGACGTGTTCATGCTCGACTGGGGTGTTCCGGACGAACTCGACGCCGACAACGACCTCGAGCGCTACGTCGACTGGTACTTGCCGCGGGCGCTCGCGGAGGTGCGACGCGTGAGCGGCCACGACGAGGTCACGCTCGCGGGCTACTGCCTCGGTGGCGTGCTGGCGGCGCTCTACGCGGCCGGCCACGAGGACGCGCGGGTGCGCAATCTGATCCTGATGGCCACGCCGATGGACTTCAACGAGATGGGAGCGATGGTCGCGCTGCTGCGCGAGGGGAGACTCAATCCCGAGGAGATGATCGACGACACCGGCAACGTCCCGGCCGACGCGCTCTACAGCGGGTTCTACATGCTCGCGCCGACGACCGAGGTGGCGCAGAAGGCGACTCTGCTCGAGAACCTGTGGAACGACGAGTTCGTCGAGGGGTTCCAGGCGATGGCGACCTGGTCGCGCGACCACGTGCCGTTCCCGGGCGCCGCCTTCCGCCAGCTCGTGGAGCTGCTCGTCCGTCAGAACATCCTGATGACGGGCGCGATCCCGCTCGGGGGACGGCAGGTCGAACTCGCGAACGTCCGCGCCAACGTGCTGAACGCGATGGCCGAGCGCGACAACGTCGTTCCCCCATCCGCCGTCGAACCCGTGATGGAGCTCGTCGGGGACCCCGCGCGCCGAGAGGAGCTCCGGCTTCCGGGCGGCCACGTCACCTTTGGGACCGGCAGGTCGGCGTTCAAGCACACGATGCCGAACCTGACCGCCTGGATCATCGACCACAGCGACCCGTTGTCGTAAGCGAGGAGCAGCATGGAGATTCGACCAACTGAAGCCGGCGATCGTCCGGCGCTGTCGCGCTTCTTCGGGCGCATTCCCGAAAGCGATCGAACCTTCCTGAAAGAGGACGTCGGCGACCCGCGCGTGATTGAGGATTGGGTCAGGCCCGGTACGGGACGGACGGTCGCGGTGCAGGACGGCGAGGTCGTCGGCTCGGTGGAGATCGTGCGCCTGGTCGGCTGGTCGAGCCACGTCGGCGAAGTCCGGCTGGTGGTGGATCCCGATCACCGCGGCCAGGGGATCGGCCGCCGCCTCGCGCAGCGCGCGGTGATCGAAGCGGTGGAAATGGGGCTGAGGAAGCTCGTGGTCGAGGTGATCGCCGATCAGGGGGCGCTGATCGCTATGTTCCGCGGCCTGGGCTTCGAACCCGAGGCGCTTCTCACCGATCACGTCCGCGACCGATCGGGACAGACCAGGGACCTAATCGTGCTCGCCAATTCGGTCGATGAGCAGTTCGCGGCGCTGAGCGCGGCCGGCGTGGCCGACCAGCTGCAATGACCTGATACAGGAGGATCTCGAAGTGATGGCATTCATGGACGATGTGCTCGGGCGCGTGGTGGACGCGGCCGGGACGGTCGGCAGGGCGGCCCTGATCCCGTGGGGGGGAGCCGAGGCCTGCGTGGACGCTTACGAGACGGCGATCCGCGCACTGAGCGATGCGCAGCTGACCGTCGCTCGCGCGGTCGAGGTAGAGCCCGTGCGCGCGGTCTTCGCATCGTGCGCCGAGATGACACGCGACATCGGCGCCACGCACCTCTCGAGCGTGCGCTGGCTCCTGGACGTGTGAGCTCCGGGTCAGGCATCGTCAACCGGCTCGACGGGCGGACGCGGCTCTACTGGGAGAGCACCGGCACCGGCGAGCCAGTGCTGCTGATCCATGGTCTCGGCCTGAGCGGGGGCGCCTGGTGGCGGACGGTCGACGCGCTCGCCGGCGCGATGCGCGTGATCACGTTCGACCACCGCGGGATCGGGCAGTCGGAGTCGCTCACTTACGCCTACACCACCGAGGCGATGGCGGACGACGCCGTCTCGATCCTCGACGACCTCGAGATCGACCGCGTCCATATCTACGGGTTCTCGCTGGGAGGCATGGTCGCCCAGCAGATTGCGCTTCGTCACCCGACACGGGTTCAGTCGCTCGTCCTCGGCGCGACCCATTCCGGCGGGCGACACGCGGCGTTTCCAGAGTCCGAAGTCGTCGCGTTCTTCCGCAGGCGTGCGACGATGCCCTCGGAGGAGGCGGCGTGGGCGTCGGTTCCCTACAACTACGGTCCGCGGAGCCGCGGCGAGATGGTCGACCGCATCGCCGAGGACATCGAGCGGCGTCTCGCGAATCCGTTCAACGAGCGGGCCTACCGGGCGCAATTGCTCGCGGCTTCGCTGCACAACTGCTATCGCCGGCTCGAGCGGATCAGCGCACCCACGCTCGTCGTCCACGGCGCGCGTGACCTGATCATTCCGGCCACAAACGCGCACATGACCGCGGAGCGCGTGCCCGGAGCGCAACTCAAGATCCTCGAGGACGCCGGGCATCTGTACCCCACCGAGGAGGCGGTGGTCGACGAAGCCATCGGGGAGTTTTTCGCCGCGCACGGGTAAGCCTGGTGTTCCTTTGATTGAATTGACCTCAGTGCAGGTTCTGGAAGAGCTCCGAGTCGCGGACGTGATCCGCGAGCATGCGTCGAGTCGAGGTGGCGTCGTCGCGATCCGCTGTGGCACGCGCGCGCTCACCTACGGCGAGCTCCACGACCGGTCGAGCCGGCTGGCGCAGGTGCTCCTATCGGCCGGCGTTCGTGCCGGAGATCGGGTCGCCCACCTCGACCGCACGGCGCCGGAAGTCGTCGAGCTGCTGTTCGCGACGAGCAAGATCGGGGCCGTCACCGTCCCGCTCAACTGGCGGCTGGCTCGAGCCGAGCTCGAGACGATCGTCGCGGACGCGGGCTGTTCGGTGATGATCGCGGGACCCGAATACCGCGAGACGGCCCGGGAAATCGCAAGCGGCGTCCCCCAGCGGCTCGAGGTGATCGACACCGGCGCGGACTACGAAGGACGTTTGCAGAGTCACTTGCCGACCGATCCCGGTCACCGGGGAGGAGCAAGCGAGGTGGCGGTGCAGATGTACACGTCCGGGACGACCGGCCTTCCGAAGGGCGTCCTGACCACGCAGCGGAATCTCGCCGCCGCGTTTCTCAGCGCCGACGTGTGGCAGTTCGACTCGCAGACGATCAGCCTCACGCCGCTCCCGATGTTCCACATCGGCGGGATCGGGTGGGCGTATCTAGGGCTCGTCAACGGGGCGACGACGATTCTCGTCCGCGACTTCGATGCCGCGGAGGTCCTCGACCTGCTCGAGCGCGAACGCGTGACGAACCCCGTGTTCGTTCCCACGATCCTGCAGATGCTCGCCGCGGTCCCGGGCGCGGCCGACCGCGACTACTCGAGCCTGCGTGCGATCGTCTACGGCGCCTCGCCGATCACCACGCCCGTTCTGCGGGCGGCGCTCAAGACGTTCCGCTGCCCGCTGTTCGGCGTATACGGTCTGACCGAGACCACCGGCGGCGTGATTCAGCTCCGCCCCGAGGACCACGACGCCGACGGCGACCGCCAGCACCTGCTGCGCTCCGCGGGTCGGCCACTGCCGTGGGTCGAGATGCGCATCGTCGACCCTGTGAGCGGCGTCGACTGCGGTGCCGGAGAGGTGGGGGAGGTCTGGCTGCGGGCGCCGAACGTGATGGCCGGCTACTACAAGCGCGACGCCGAAACCGATGCGGCGCTGATGCCGGATGGATGGCTCCGCACGGGCGACGGCGGCTACCGCGACGAGGACGCCTACCTGTTCCTCACCGACCGGATCAAGGACATGATCGTGAGCGGCGGCGAGAACATCTATCCGATTGAGGTCGAGGAGGTGCTCTCGCAGCACCGCGGCGTGTCCGAGGTCGCA
>Ga0335072_10008518_pt1 | contig 14870 bp, 12 predicted proteins | sample Lox_Sample_21_FD_206725 | JGI IMG/M metagenome (GOLD analysis project Ga0335072, IMG submission 206725) | Soil microbial communities from Loxahatchee National Wildlife Refuge, Florida, United States - Lox_Sample_2.1 | ecosystem: Environmental > Terrestrial > Soil > Wetlands | place: USA... | reverse complement strand
TTAGGGCCTGAGCCAGGATAACCGCTTCAATAGTCGGGTAGCCTTGGTGAGATGGTGTAATTCCACTCACCATGGAAGTCGGCTGGGCGGATATTGAGAGACGCCATCTCTTTGTCAGTGACCTTGATGCCTTTGTCATAGTTATTGGCGTCGAGACGGCAAGCGACGGTCAGGCCGGACTTGGTCTTGGTATTGGCAATCAGTTGCACGATGACCTGGTGGCTGACCAGCGGCTTGCCGCGCCAGTTCTGGGTGATGAACGCGAACAGGCGGTGCTCGATGCGGTTCCACTTGCTGGTGCCAGGCGGATGATGGCAGACGCTGATGACGATCCCGAGTTCGTTTGCCAGTGCTTGCAGTTCTCGCTTCCAGAGGCGCACGCGTGCGCCGTTGCTACCGCCGCAGTCAGCGGTGATCAGTAGCTTGGTGGCGTGTGAATAGCGGGCCGAGCCGCAAGCGTGCCACCAGCGTCGGATGCTCTCGACGGCGAAGGCGGCGGTATCATGGGTAATGCCGAGGTTGATCCATCCGGCATTGGCGGCGATGTCGTAGATACCGTATGGCGCCACCTTGCCAAGTTCCGGAATGACGAAGTCGTGCACCCGGACCGGCTCAGGTTGTCCTTTGGGGCGCAATTCCCGGCCGCCGTTCCTGAAGTCTCCGACAAGCTCTTTCTTCTTCGTGTCAACCGAGATTGCCGGCTCGCCAGCAGCCTGGAAGGCCAGCACCTCGGCATTGATATGCTCGAATTGTGCGTTGCGGTCCGGATGGTTGGCGCCTTCACGCGTCTTGCTGTTGGCTTGAAGGCTGAACCCCAGACGGGGCAGCAGGCGGCCGACCAGCTTCTGTCCGGCGGTGAAGCCACGCGCTGCCAGCGCGGCCGCGAGATGGCGTTGGCTCTTGCTGACCCAGAGCAGCGGCGCCTCGGGATCACCGCGGATCGACGACTGCACCAGATCGTTCAGGGCATCCAGCAGCCCGGGCTGGCTCGCGGTGGCAGCCTTGCCGCCGCCACCTGGCCGGCGCACACGCCCTTCGACGTTCTCCGCGCCGGCGCGCAAGTCGCACAGGCCACGATCGATCGTGCTACGCGCTATTCCGGTGGCACGCTGAACCGCAATCACGCCGCCGCGGCCGGCGGCCTGGGCTTCGCTTGCCGCGAACAAACGTCGCCCGCGCTCATCAAGGAACGGCGCGAGCGCCTCGAAGCGGGCCTTGATTGCTCCGGTATCGATCACGCCTTCAGGGTAGCCTGGTTACGCTCCGATCCGCCCTCGTTTTTCGGATTCGTTCCTTGCGTTCTTCTCGCCTTCCGGATTCTTTTGTTCCGATTCGATTATCCTGGCTCAGGCCCTTACCCCCACCCCCGCGCCAGCTTGCGGACCACGGTGGACGCATTGCGCCGCCCCTCGCCGGCATAGTCCTCGTGCCAATCCTCGATCTTCGCCGGGTCATAAAGGTAGTTCACCATCAGCGTGGCGCTTTCCTTGGCGCCCTTCTCCGACGTGTCGCCCAGCATGTTCAGCCGCTCTACCCGCGCACCATTCGACAGATGGAAATGCGCCACCGGGTCGCGCGCCCGCTTCTTGTTGTTGGGCATGCTCTCGTTGACCAGGAAGCTGGCGCAGAGCCGCACCAGTACCGGCTCGGCGGTCTTGCGCAGGGCCGCATCACGCCACCAGCCCCGGCGGCCCAGTATAGCCGCAAGCGACGCCGTGCCTGATTCAGTCGGAATCGCCGAACCGAGGCTCGCAGCCTCATCCGCCGACAGCAGCCCCGGTTCGTCGGCACCCAGCTTCTCATCCAGCCAGCGGCGGAAACCCGGGATGGGCGACAGCGTCGCGAAGGTGCGCAGATTGCGGAACTCCGCCGACAGCACCTCCACCACGCGCTTGATCAGGAAATTGCCGAAGCTGATCCCCGCCAGACCCTGCTGGCAGTTGCTGATCGAATAAAAGATCGCGGTATCGGCCTCGCGCGGGTCCTGCACCGGCGCCTTCTCGTCCAGCAGGCCTTGCACGCTGCCGGCGAGTCCCTTCACCAGCGCGACTTCGACGAAGATCAGCGGTTCGCCCGGCATGCGCGGATGGAAGAACGCATAGCAACGGCGATCGGAATCCAATCTGTTCTTCAAATCGCGCCAGGAACGAATCGCATGCACCGCTTCATAATCCACCAGTTTTTCCAACAGCGCCGCGGCACTGTTCCAGTCGATGCGGGCCAACTCCAGAAACCCGATGTCGAACCACGCCGCCAGCAGCCCGCGCAGATCGGCTTCCAGTGCGGCAAGCAGGCGATCCTCCTTGCGGATCTTCAAAAGAAACGCGCGCAAATCGACCAGGAACTTGCGGCCGTCCGGGATCGACGTGAATTGCGTCAGCAGTTTCAACCGCGGCGGTTCCAGTGCCTGCCTCAGTTCCGCCGTGGCGATCGCGCGGTCGGCCGGATCGGCCGACTTCTGCACGTCGGCATAGGCATGGGCGACGCCGTCGGCATCGGAATCGAAGCTGGCCAGCGTGCGCAGGAAGTGGCGGCGGCCGGCATCATCCATCGTCATATACGTCTGCGCCAGCCGGGCCGCGCGATTGCGCGCGCTGACCTCGCCGCCACGGCCATGCAGGCAGGCGCGCATCTGCGCCTCCAGCGGCTCGTCCGGTTCGGCGGCGACGCTGGCCGCCATGTCGCGCCAGACCGTGGTGAGACGGCGGATGGCACGGTCCAGCAAACCGGAGGCAGCGGCATCACTCATGCAGTCATTCCTTTGCGGCCCGGCGATGATAGCCTGCCCGCCACCGAAGTGGATGGCGATATCGTTGCCGCAAGCGCACGTATCAGTGCGCCGAGCAAGTCTTCCGCGATCATGCCGGGTCCGGCGACGGCGGCGGCACGGCCATGCAGCCAGGCGCCGGCCGCGGCGGCCTCCCATGGCGGCATGGCTTGCGCAAGCAGCCCGGCAATGACCCCGGCCAGCACGTCTCCGGCGCCGGCGGTGGCCAGCCACGGTGGAGCGGAAGCATTGATCGCCGCCCGCCCGTCCGGCGCGGCGATGATGGTGTCCGCACCCTTCAGCAGCACCACCGCGCCGGTTCGGGCGGCGGCCGCGCGGGCAGCGGAGAGCCGGTCGGCGGGGGCGCCGAACACGCGCGCGAACTCGCCGGCATGCGGGGTCAGCACGGCCGCGCCGCGGAATGCATCCGGATCGCCGGCGAACGCCGTGAAGGCGTCGGCGTCTGCCACAACGGCGCGTCGCGCCGCGATCAATGCCGGCAAGGCCGCCCGCGCCGCATCGGCGCCGAGGCCGGGACCGCAAACCCAGACATGCCGGCGGGTGTCCTGCAACAGCTCTTCCAGCGGCGCCTGGTTGATGATCAGCCCGGGCGAGCCCGCGCGGTACACGTCGCCCCCGCCGCGGGCGGCAATGGTCACCATGCCGGCACCGGCGCGGCGCGCAGCGTCGGCGGCCAGCCGTGCCGCCCCGGTCATGCCGGCGCTGCCGAGGACGGTGACGTGGCCGCGCGAATATTTGTGGGCATCCGCGAGTGGGCAGGGCAGCGGCCAGAGCTCCGGCAGATTGGCGAAGGTTGTGGCCCCCGCCTGCTTCAGGGCCGCCGACGGCAGGCCGATATCGGCCAGCACGATCTCGCCGCACAGCTCCCGGCCCGGCAGCAGCAGATGGCCGGGCTTCAGCCGGAAAAAGCTGACGGTCAGTGCAGCGTGGGGTGCAAAGCCACGCACCGCCCCAGTGGCGCCATCCAGTCCGCTGGGCACGTCCACCGCGGCGATGCGGCCGGCGGCGCGCAGCGTTTCTGCCGCCACGCCATCCACGTCACGGGCAAGCCCGGCGCCGAACACCGCATCAATGACCAGTTCGGCGCGGGACGCCTCGGCCGGGGTGAAAGAGGCGGCGGGCCCGTGCCACTGCGCTCGCGCCCAGGCGGCATCCGTCCCGGCCCGCGGCTCAGCCAACGCGGCGACCGCGACCGGCCAGCCCTGCTGCGCCAGCAGCCGCGCCACGACATAGCCGTCCCCTCCGTTATTGCCCGGTCCGCAAAGCACCAGTGTGCGGCAGGGGCGGAACCGGCTTTGCACCGCGCGCGCCACCGCGCGGCCGGCATTCGCCATCAGCACAATGCCGGGAACGCCCAGTCCCGGCGAAGCGGCATCGGCCTTCGCCATCTCCCGCGGGCTCAGCAGGTCCGCGCGCCCGGTGAGGGCTTGCAGCCAGTCGGTGTCAAAGCTCATCGCAAACCCATTGTCGTTGGTGCGAAGCACTGCGGGGGCGCTATCGCGCTTGATCCTATTGTCAATACAGCAATCTGCGGTGCCGTGGGCACCGGCTCAAGCGGCATGCTCTCAAAATTGGAACAGGAGCGATTTGGGAGATCGGATTGCGCGGGGTTGTTTGGGGTTCGCGTCCGCCGCAACGACCGCTGGCATGAGCGATCCGGCGCGGCGAAGAGATTACAAATCCGCAATTTAGATTCGGCCGGCTGAAGATACGCCGTTTCGCTCGCGCAAGTTGAGCGGGAGATTGTTGTTGGCAACCTGGACTTGGCCCAACCAGACCGCATTAGTGCAAATACCGCTGGATCCAGGCCGGCTCGCATAATTTCCCCTCTCGACGGCGGCAAAAAGAAATGCAACACGTCTGCCGCTTCCAGGGGGGCGCGCAAGGCGACGCCTGGCGCAAAACGACGAACGACGGGCCGCGGACGCGCCCAAAGGGAGAGGACGAATGGATCTTCTGAAACTACCAGTGGGCCGGCGTACCCTGATCAAGGGTGGTGCCGCGCTTGGGGCAGCGCAGCTCGCATCGCCCTTCATCGTCAAGGCGCTGGGTGACGAGCCGGTGAAGATCGGCATGGTGGACCCGCTGACTGGCAGCCTGTCGGCTCTGGCGCAAAGCGAGGTCGAAGGCGCCAAATACGCAGTTGCCGAGCTCAACAAGAAAAACGGCATCCTCGGCCGCCAGGTCGAGCTGCTGGTGGAAGACTCCGCCAACGACGTCGGCACCGGCGTGCAGAAGACCCGCAAGCTGATCGACCGCGATCATGTCGACGTCATCTTCGGAGATGTGAACTCCGGCATCGCCTATGCGATGGCGCAGGTCACCGGCGAAAAGAAGGTGTTCCACATCGTCCCGGGCGGCCACACCGACCCGATCACCGGCACCAACTGCAAGTGGAACGTGTTCCGCATCTGCAATACCACCTCGATGGACGCGGCCGCGATCACGCCGGAGCTGGTGAAGCGGTTCGGCAAGCGGTGGTTCTTCATCACGCCGGACTATGCCTACGGCCACACGCTGCAGGACGCGTTCGTCAAGAACCTGAAGAAGGCGGGCGGCGAGTTCGAAGGCGACATGCTGCCGATCGCCGCCACCGAGTTCTCCGCCACGCTGATCAAGGCGCGTGCCTACAAGCCGAACGTATTGCTCAACAACATGGGCGGCCTGGCGCAGATCGACTGCATGAAGCAGTTCGTGCAGTTCGGCATGAGCAAGAACATGGCGCTGGGTGGCGCATTGTTCGAACTGGAGAGCGTCAAGGCGGTGCCGAAGGACGCGCAGACCGGCTGGTGGGACTTCGAATGGTGGTGGGACCAGCCGAAGGTGCCGGAGGTGGTCAAGTTCGTCGCCGATTTCCGCAAGGCCACCGGCAAAACGCCGACCGCACGTCACTGGTTCGGCTATGTCGCGGTGAACTCGGTGCGTCTCGCCGCCGACAAGGCGAAATCGATGGAAGGCCCGAAACTGTCGGTGGCCATGGAGGATATGGAGCTGCCGCCGGACGTCGCGCTGCAGCCCGGCACGATCCGCTACCGCAAGGGTGACCACGAGCTGATGGCCAACATCTTCGTGGGCGACGTGCATCCGCCGCAGGGCAACCCCGACAACATCTTCAAGGTCGCCGCCCTGGTGCCCGGTGAGCAAGCGGCCGGCTCGGTTGAAGACACCGGCTGCAAGATGACGCCGCCGCCGGCGTAAGGTACGACTGACATGCTCCCTCCCGCTTGCGGGGGGGGAGCCGCGAAGTGGACCAACGGGGGAGAGGACGCCACAGGGCGTCGGCGCGGCTAGCCGCTCCATCCCCGCCGGTCCGCTGCGCAGACCAACTCCCACGCGGGAGAGGGACTGGTTTTCAAGAAAGCAGACTCATGCTGGATGTCATTCTGTTCAATGTCACCAACGGCCTGATCATCGGCGCGTTCTACGTGCTGATGGCGCTGGGTCTGTCGATGATCCTGAACCTGAGCAACGTCATCAACTTCGCCCACGGCAATTTCCTGGCAATCGGCGGGTACCTCGCATTCGTGCTGGTGCCGATTGTCGGGTTCTGGGCGGCGTTGCTGATCTCGCCGGTTGTCACCGCGATCCTCGGGCTGGCGGTGGAGCGGCTGATGATCCGCCAGGTGTACCGCCGCGATCCGGTCTATAGCCTGCTGCTGACCTTCGGGCTGGCATTCATCATCCAGGATCTGTGCCGCTATATCTGGGGCCCGAACGGACTGCCGCTGACCGTGCCCGACGCCCTGGCAGCGCCGCTCAGCAACGAATTCTTCTTCATTACCGGGTACCGCATTTTCATGGTGGCCATCGTCACCATCGCCGTGGCCGGATTGTTCGCCTTCCTGCGCTATACGCGCGTCGGCGTTCGCATCCGCGCCGGCGTGCTGGACCTGGAAACCGTGTCGTCGCTAGGCGTCAACATCGGCTTCCTGCGCAGCTTCAATTTCGGCCTGGGCTGTCTGCTGGCGGGCCTCGCCGGGGTATTGGCCGGCGGCCAGATCGGCCTCAATCCGAACATGGGTGACGACCTGCTGATGCCGAGCTTCATTGCTATCATCGTCGGCGGCGTTGGCAGCCTCACCGGCACCCTGGTCGGCGGCCTGCTGATCGGCGTCGCCGCCGCCGTCACCACGGTATTCTGGCCCTCCGGCAACGAGGCGGTGATCTACGTGATCATGGCCATTGTGCTGATCGTTCGCCCACGCGGCCTGATGGGCGAGGAAGGAATGATGACATGAACAGCGCGACCACCTCCTCTTCGACGGCGGCAGTCGCGGAAGGCCGGCTGTTCGATCAGAACTGGATGAAGCTGATCGTCATCTGGGCCGCACTGCTGACCGTGCCGCTGTGGCTGCCGATGCTCGGCGGTTACACCGCGCTCGCTGGCCGCGTGCTGGTGCTCGGCCTGGCCGCAATGTCTTTCAACATCCTGCTCGGTTTCACCGGCGTAATGAGCTTCGGTCACGCCGCGTATTTCGGACTAGGCGCCTATGGCGCTGGCCTGACGCTGAAATTCCTCGCCGCCTCCACGCCGCTGGCCATGCTTATGGGCACTCTGCTGGGCGGCCTGGCGGGTGCTGTCGTCGGTGCGCTGATCGTGCGGCGGCGCGGCGTGTATTTCGCCATGGCGACCGTCGCGTTCGGCCAGATCGGATTCTATATCGCGTACACCTGGAACGATCTGACCGGTGGCTATGACGGGCTGCGCGGGTTCGAACGTGCTCCACTAAGTCTTGGCTTCACGACCATCGACATCACCAACAACAGTACGATCTTCTACTACTTCCTGTTGGGCGTGTTTGCCGTCGCGGTCGCGGCGCAAGGCTTCCTGCTGGCCTCGCCGTTTGGCCGCACGCTGCTGGCAATTCGCGAGAATGAACGGCGTGCGCGCTTCCTCGGCATTCCGATCGAGCGCCATATCTGGCTGTCGTTTACCATCTCCTGCTTCTTCACCGCGCTGGCCGGGTCGCTGTATGCACTACTGAACAATTTCGCCGATCCGATGGCAATGCATTACTCGCTGTCGGGCGAGATCGTCATCATGGCTGTCATGGGCGGCATGCGGGCGTTCTGGGGACCGTTGGTCGGCGCCGCCGTATTCGTGGTGTTGCAGGACCAGATCTCCTCCATGACGGTAAACTGGATGAGCTTCGTCGGCCTGATCTTCGTGTTGGTCGTACTGTTCTTTCCCAGAGGATTGCTGGGCATGTTCCAGCGGCGAGGTGCGCAATGACCGCGATGCTGGACGTGAAGGACGTGTCGAAGCATTTCGGCAGCCTGCGTGCCGTGCAAGGCGTATCGATGACCGTGGCGCCGGGGGAACTCCGCGCCATCATCGGTCCCAACGGCGCCGGCAAGACGACATTCTTCAATATGATCTCCGGCTTCTTTCCGCCGACCGCCGGTGACATCGTGTTCGACGGCGAGGTGGTGACAAAGCGTTCGGTCACCGAGCGCGTGGCGCGCGGCATGGCGCGGACGTTCCAGATTACCGAAATCTTTCCCGAACTGACGGTGCGCGAGAATGTGCGCATCGGCGCCGAGAGCGCGGCGGGCATGAAGCTGTCGCTGTGGCGCAGCAAAGGTGCGGCCGCGCTGGTGGAGGGGCGGATTACCGAACTGCTGGGCCTGACCGGACTTTCGGCGAAGGCGGACCGGCTGGTGGGTGAACTGTCGCACGGCGACCAGCGCGCGGCCGAGATTGCGATGGCGCTCACACTGCAGCCTCGGTTGCTGCTGCTGGATGAGCCGACGGCAGGGATGGGCGAGCAGGAGACGTATCAGATCGCAGGACTGATCCGGCGGCTGCACCGGAATAGCAATTACACAATCGTATTGATAGAGCATGACATGCGGGTCGTGTTCAATCTCGCCGACAAGATCAGCGTTCTCGATCAAGGCAAGCTGCTGGCCGAGGGCACGCCGTCGGACATTGCCGGCGATCCGCATGTGCAAGCGGCATATCTGGGCAAGGCCGAATGAGCCGCCCTCGTTGCGGTGGGCGTCGGCCCGCCATGACGACAGTTTGACCGAGGGGAGATGATCCAGCGATGACTGCTGCGCTGCACGCCGAAGGGCTGAACACCTTCTATGGCAAAAGCCACATCCTGCATGGCGTCGGCCTGACGGTGGAGGAAGGCCGGATCACCACGTTGCTTGGCCGCAACGGCGCCGGCAAGAGCACGACGCTGCGCAGCCTCGTCGGCCTGACGCCGCCGCGCAGCGGGCGCGTGCAGATCTTCGGCCAAGAGACGACCGGGCTGCCGCCTTACCGTGTGGCACAGCTTGGCGTGGGCTTCGTGCCGGAAGGCCGCAAGATCTTCGCCAACCTGACGGTGGCCGAAAACCTCGAAGTGCCGATCGAGCGTCCCGGCCCCTGGAACATTGCCCGCATCTATCAGTTGTTTCCGCGTTTGCACGAACGCCGCAACAATCGCGGCCGGCAGCTTTCCGGCGGCGAGCAGGAGATGCTGTCGATCGCGCGCGCGCTCCTGCTCAATCCAAAGCTGCTGATCCTGGATGAGCCGTCGCAAGGATTGGCGCCGCTAATCGTAAAGGAAGTGTTCCGCATCGTGGCGCAGATGCGCGACGAGGGGATTTCTGTTCTGTTGGTGGAGCAAAACGTACGCGTCGCGCTGGAAGTTGCCGACGATGCGTACGTGCTGGAGAACGGCGAGATCGTCTACAGCGGCAAGGCTGTCGATCTCGGCGCGGATGAAGAGCGGATCCAGGCGCTGGCCGGCGCGTCGGCCGAGGAATGGCACCTGGACGAAGTGCTGGCAGGGTAGGGCGGGGTAGGCGCGCGGGGCTAAATGCCAGCGCCCGGCCGGTCCACGGATGGCCTGCGTTCCCGGCGATGACGCGAACGGCGCTTCCCGCGGCGACACAATGACGTGGATTGCTCGCCGCCCCGGCATGGGCGGCGCGGCGAGCAATGGCGTCGAACGGCAAAGGATTGTCCTTGGATACCAACCAACCGACCTCGATCGTGGCACGGCTCGATCGCCTGCCGCCGTCTCGATACTTCGTGCAGCTCGTCGCCCTGATCGCTATCGGCGGCTGGTTCGAGTTCTACGAATTCGCCATGCCGGGCGGCATTTCCCTGGGCCTCACCAGACGCATCTACACGGCCTCGGCCGCCGGCCTGCTTGCCTGGAATAGCTTCGCATCGTTCCTTGCCGCGTTCTTTCTCGGCATGTTCGTCGGCGCATTCCTGTTCACGTGGATCTCCGACCGTTTCGGCCGGCGCGCCACCTTCACCTGGTCGATGTTGCTCTACTCCGTCGCGATCTTCATCACCGCGTTCCTGTCATCGCCGGTGCTGATCGACGTGCTGCGCTTCATCGCCGGCTTCGGCATCAGCGTCCAGCTTATCAACAACGACTCCTTCATCTCCGAGATCACACCGCGCCGCTGGCGCGGCCGCTACATGGCATTCGCCATTCTGATCGTGCTCACCTCCGGCCCCATCGCCTTGCTGCTGTCATGGATGCTGGTGCCGCAAACTGTCCTGGGCCTCAGTGGCTGGCGCTGGGTGGTGATCGCGGGCGCGTTGGGGGGCGTGTTCGTCTGGCTGATCCGCGGCAGCATTCCGGAATCGCCGCGTTGGCTGCAGACGCACGGACGTCATGCCGAAGCGGACCGCGTGATGCGGCTCATGGAGGCACGGGTGCGCGCCGAACTCGGGCGCGATCTGCCGCCGCCTGACCTCGATCATGTCGAGCCGATCGTCGCGCCCGGCGCCTGGAGCGAGATGTTCGGCCGCGCCTACATCAGCCGCACGATCATGCTGTCGATATTCCAGTTCTGCCAGACGATAGCGGCGTTCGGCTTCATCACCTGGGTGCCGATCATGCTGGTCAAGCAGGGCTTCCCGATCGCCCACTCGCTGGCATTCACCACGATGATAACGCTGCTCGCGCCGGTCGGCGCCTGTCTCGGCCTGTTGTTCGCCGAGCGCTTCGAACGCAAATGGCAGCTCGTCGGCACCGCAATCGGCATCGGCGTGTTCGGCGTGTTGTTTTCGCAGGCAAGGTCTGATGGGACGATCCTGCTGTGCGGGGCGATGGTGTCGCTTTGCGTGAACTGGCTGGTCAGCATCTTCCACCCCTACGCCGCCGAGTTGTTCCCCACCCGGATCCGAGCCCAGGCCGTAGGGTTCACCTTCAGTTGGAGCAGGGTGAGTTCGATTCTGGTCGGATATGCGGTGACGCTTTTGCTGTCGGTCTATGGCACGGTCGGCGTGTTCGCCATGATCGCGGCGGCAATGCTGGCGATCGTGCTGTCGGTCGGCATACTGGGACCGAAAACCAACCGGCAAAGTCTGGAGATGCTGTCGAAATGACGCTGCCGCGCACGCCGTCGCTGCGGTTGGATGGGCGCCGCGCGCTGGTCACCGGAGCCGGACGCGGTATAGGCATGGCCTGCGCCGCCGCTCTTGCCCAGGCGGGCGCGCACGTGGTGCTGGCATCGCGCACCGCGGCGGAGATCGGCGAGGTGGCGGCGGAGATCCGCGCGGAAGGCGGCAGCGCCGAGCCACTGGTGCTCGACGTCACCGACACCGGGGCGGTGCACCAAGCAATCGCGCGGGCGGCGCCGTTCGACGTGCTGGTCAACAACGCCGGCACCAACCGGCCGCGCGCGTTTCTCGATGTGACCGAGGATGACTACGACGCCATTACGCTCCTCAACCAGCGAGCCGCGTTTTTCGTGGCCCAGGCGGTAGTGCGGCGCATGGTGGAGGGCGGCGTGCGCGGCTCTATCATCCATATTTCGTCGCAGATGGGTCACGTCGGCGCGGCGCGGCGCAGTGTCTATTGCATGACCAAGCACGGCATCGAGGGGCTGACCAAGGCGATGGCAATTGACCTCGCGCCGCATGGCGTGCGGGTGAATTCGATCGGCCCCACCTTCATCGACACGCCGCTGACGCGGCCGTTCTTTCAGGACGATGCGTTTCGCGATGACGTGCTGCGGCGGATCAAGCTTGGGCGCCTCGGCACGGTGGAGGACCTGATGGGCGCCGTGGTGTTCCTCGCGTCCGACGCCGCGGCATTGGTCACCGGCACGACGGTGGTCGTGGATGGCGGCTGGACGGCGGAATAACTGAACCTGCCTCGCGCCTTCAGGGGTAAATTCGCTTCGCCCACGACGGAACCATTCGCCCGCGACGTCGCGGGCGCCGCGCACCATTGTCTTCGACAGTCAGTCGGAGGCGAGATGCGATGCGTTCCAATCTCCTCATCACCACGCTTACGATGAGTTTCGGATTTCTCCTGGTACAGCTCGACGTTTCCGTCGTGAACATCGCGCTCGCCAGCATTGGGGCCAACCTCGGCGTCGGCGTGACCGGCCTGCAATGGGTGGTTGACGCATACGCGATCACCTTCGCGTCATTGCTTTTGACCTCCGGTGCTTTGGGCGACCGGCTAGGGGCACGCCGCATCTTTGTTGGTGGTCTGTCATTGTTCCTCCTCGCATCCGCGGGCTGCGCTTTGGCGCCTGATGCGGCTGCGCTGATCGCCGCACGTGCCTTGCAAGGGATTGGCGCTTCGACGCTGGTTCCATGCTCGTTGGCTTTGCTCAATCACGCGGCTCGCGACGACGCACAGGCGCGTGCACGTGCTGTCAGCCTGTGGACGGCAGCAGGTAGCATCGGGCTCGCACTGGGGCCGGTGCTTGGTGGTGCGCTGATCACCTCTCTCGGCTGGCGCAGCGTGTTTGCGATCAATGTTCCGATCGGCGCTGTGGCCATCTGGCTGACTGAACGTCATGTCGACGAAGCGCCCATCCATGCCGGCGCTGCGGATCGGCGTGGACAGTGTTTCGCCGTTGTTAGTTTGCTCTTGCTGGCCGGCGCGGTGATCGAGGCGGCGCCGTTTGGTTGGAACTCGCCCATCGTATGGGGCGGCATGACCGCTGCCGCGATCGGATTTGGCAGCTTCGTCACAATCGAAATCCGCGCGGCCGAGCCGATGCTGCCGCTGAACTTTTTTCGCCATCCAACCTTCTCTGCCGCCACGTGTGTCGGCTTCCTGCTTAATCTCGCATTGTACGGGATATTGTTCCTGCTCGGGCTGTACTTCCAGCAGACGCATCACCTGTCGCCGTGGCGCAGCGGTCTGGCCCTGTTGCCGTTCGCGATTGCCATATTCGTTGCCAACGTTTCTGCCTGCCGGCTTGCCGACATGGCGTCCCCGCGTGCCATCATGACAGCGGGACTGGCTGTCGCTGCTCTTGGCTGCTGGCTGCTGCGTGGCATCGGTCCCGTCACGCCGTACGCGGCGATTCTTCCTGGCCTGGTCCTGCTGCCGCTGGGTATCGGCATCACCGTGCCGATGATGACCACGTCATTGCTCGCCACCGTGCCACGCTCTCGCGCTGGCGTTGCGTCTGGCGTGCTGAATGCGGTGCGGCAGTCCGGCGGAGCCATCGGCGTTGCGTTGTTTGGCGCGCTCATGGCAGGCAAGGCGGGGAATCCTGATGTGGCGTTTGTTGCCGCCTCGGCGATGCTGGCCGCCGCCGCCGCGGTCGCCGCGGCCTTCATCGACAGGGACCGGGCGGCTATGTTCGGTCATCCCGCGCGCCAGGTCGGCGGCCATGAATGAATGGAAAGGGCCTTCGTGATGATCCGCTACCTGAAGAAGGGCGCTTCGGAATCGGAGAAGCAGGAAGCCGACCGCAAGGTGCGCCAGACCGTCGAAGCGATCCTGGATGACATCAGCGCACGTGGCGATGCCGCGGTGCGGGACCTGTCGGCGAAATTCGACAAGTGGGAACCGGCATCCTTCCGCCTGTCGGCCGATGAAATCCGCTCCCTGATCGCCAGCCTCCCAGGGCAGGTCATCGACGACATCAAATTCGCCCAGACCCAGATTCGCAATTTTGCCCGGGCACAGAAAGACGCACTGCGTGACATCGAGGTCGAAACGCTGCCCGGAGTGCGCCTCGGCCACCGCAACATCCCCGTCGCATCGGTCGGCTGTTACGTGCCGGGCGGGCGTTATCCCATGGTCGCCTCGGCGCATATGTCCGTGCTGACCGCCAAGGTTGCCGGGGTAAAGCGCATCGCCGCCTGTACGCCGCCGTTGAATGGCGTCCCGCCGGCCGCCACCGTCGCCGCCATGCACCTCGCCGGCGCCGACGAGATCTACCTCCTTGGCGGCATCCAGGCGGTGGCTGCGATGGGACTGGGCACCGCCAGCATCCCGGCGGTGGACATGCTGGTCGGACCCGGCAATGCCTTCGTTGCCGAGGCGAAGCGCCAGCTCTTCGGCCGCGTTGGCATCGACTTGCTCGCCGGCCCCACCGAAACGCTGATCATCGCCGACGACACCGCCGACGCCGAAATGTGCGCCACCGACCTGCTTGGCCAGGCGGAGCATGGCCCGACATCACCCGCCATCCTGCTGACCACGTCGGCGAAGATCGCCAATGGCATCCAGGCCGAAATCGACCGCCAGCTTGCGCGCCTGCCGACCGCCGATATCGCGGGTGTGGCCTGGCGCGACCACGGCCAGGTGATTCTCTGCGATACCGACGAGGAGATGGTCGCCGAAGCCGATCGCATCGCGTCGGAACATGTCCAGGTACTGACGCGCGACCCGCGCTGGTTCCTGGAACGCATGACCAATTACGGTTCCCTCTTCCTCGGCAAGGAAACCAATGTCGCGTACGGCGACAAGGTGATCGGCACCAATCACACGCTGCCGACCAAGCGCGCGGCGCGCTACACCGGCGGCCTGTGGGTGGGCAAGTTCCTCAAGACGGTGACCTACCAGGAGGTCAGCCCGGAAGCGACGGCGATGATCGGCGAGTATTGCTCGCGGCTCTGCGCCATCGAGAATTTCGCGGCACACAAGGAGCAAGCGGATTTGCGCGTGCGGCGCTACGGCGGAAAAAACGCCGCCTGACGCATCACCTCTTGGCGACCCGCTCCGCCGGGCACACCTGATCATCTTTGGAGGATTTTCGCGCATGGACAATGCAACCAGCGACCAGGTCGTTCTGGATCACATTCAGCGGCTGGTGACCGAGGAGGAGCGGATCCTGGCCCAGGGTGTGCGCTCGGGCGCCGACAACG
>Ga0335072_10008517_pt1 | contig 14871 bp, 10 predicted proteins | sample Lox_Sample_21_FD_206725 | JGI IMG/M metagenome (GOLD analysis project Ga0335072, IMG submission 206725) | Soil microbial communities from Loxahatchee National Wildlife Refuge, Florida, United States - Lox_Sample_2.1 | ecosystem: Environmental > Terrestrial > Soil > Wetlands | place: USA... | reverse complement strand
CCAATTTGCTTTGAATGTCATCCATCCTTCTTTTATTTTCAAAAATCTCTTGCGAAAGACTCGCATTTGCAAATGTCATATTCCTCAGGTTCCACGAAAGGCGGGCCACGGCTTTAGGGTCGTTTTCCTGCGCCTCTGCATAGGGAAGGGACCACCTCAGCGACTCAATCACATAGCTGTACAATGGCTTTATATCGAAAGTATAATGATCGTTAACAATAGCCAATATTGAGAAAAACTTCAAGAGACAGGCCGAATATCTCCTCTTGTTCTGCTCATTGAAATAGAAAACCAGACGCACAGAACTGCTATCAAGCTCAACTACCTGTTTGCCATCGCCTCCGTTCAAAAGTTCAAACCCGATTGTTTCACCGCAGCTAACCTGCTTTATTTCGGGCACGCTGCCAAGCGTCTTCTCAACCTCTGAAATGGCAGAAATCAATTTGCCTTTAACACAAAAGGAAGAACTGAATTTCCAATCCGGTTTTTTGGCCCTTTTCAACATTTCACAACCTCCATAGCCATGGCCACTGCCGCATCGTTTATGCCCAGGGCCCTGGCAAGAGAGAATATGTCGGGCCTGCCAAGTCCAGCAGCAAAAAGGAATGTTACTAGGTGCTGCAAATCCACACCCTTGCTATTCTCTTCAAAGAACCTTCCTATCCTGACTTTTGCCTCGCTGCTCAGGTGAGAGTCATCAAGAACCGCCCCAAGCTTATGCGCAGATATATTCACCACCAATTTATCACCATTTATAGAATAATTGCCCATCGAAAAGCCGCTAACCCTGTCTACAACAAACCTCCTTGACAGGTCTCTTCCTTTATAGGCCAAGGAGACCAGGCAGCTCCCCCTTTTCAGCGACCTTACCACACCGACCGAATCCTCATCTATCAACTCGGAAGAGACCAACCTCTCAAAATTCTCCGACCCCTGTAACCTGAAAACAAAACTGCACGCCGCGTTTGCCAGCACCTCATTGTCCACGTCATTGAGCAACTGGGTTGCGGCTATCACGGCAAAACCAAACTTCCTGCCTTCCCTAAAGAGCTTACCAATATTCTTGTCAAAATTAAGCAGCTTCCACGCCTCATCTATCACCACGACCGTGTCAAGCCTCCTGTCAGGCCCTAGAGAAAGCATGAATTTCAGCAAACCGGCCAAGAAGGTCGAGGCCAAAGAGAGTTTCTCGGAGCCATCGCCTACAGCAGATAGGTCTATGCTGTTCAGGCCCGAAATAACCTCAGATACGCTAGGCATCCTCCCCACCTCCACCTTTGTAGTTCTTCCGTGGAGGTGCGAGACAAGCCCTGTATACTCCGAGTTCCAGTCTATAATCAGCACGTTATGCTCCTTGAACAAGCGGTATCTCGCTATCAGGCTCTTCACAAGATAGGTTTTTCCCGAGCCGGTCATCCCAAGGACCGATATGTGCGGGTTTATGAGCCGGTCCTGGTTCAGGAAGAAAGGCAGCTTGTAGATCGATGTTTTTCCCACATAGAGGCCGCCTTCCTGGTCCTCCTCTTCAAGAGGGGGCTCTGACATTGGGAATATATTTGAATAAATGGCCGCCTTCCTAGAGTTTGATTTTATTATCAAGCAATCATCGAATCGAATTTCATCAGCTTTAAGAGGCTATCGCTAGAAAGCACGGAAGATTTCGTGCCAAACGTTGCGTCGAACTCAGAAACAAGCTCTCCCAGCTGCATTCTAGAGAGCTCCTCAGCCTTGTACCTGCTCTGCGCTGTGGCGCACGTCATCATATAGTAGGAAAGCTTCAATGGCATGCCGCCGCCTTTTATGCCAGCTATCTCCTGCTCCAAATGCGATATCTCGCTCTTTAGCCTGTTAGAGGTGATCAGCCCTTTCCCCGATGAAGGCCCGTGCACTCTGGACAGCTCTATCTCCTTGATGCTCCTCTTCGTCTCCAGCCTCTCCAGGAGCTTTGAGGCGTCGAACCTCTCTACCTGAAGGACAAGCTTGAATGGACTGTTCAGATGCTCTATAAGCCTCTCCACCCTCTCCCTGTCGACCGCAACACTGCCGAGAGAGTCGACCCTTGCAGCAGAGGTTGAGGTATAGCCGTTGGCAACCCTGGATATTATCGCAGACCTGCTCCCATCAAGCTCAAAACCGTTAAAGAGCTGCACAAGGTTGGTTTTCTCTATAATCTTGGCTTCTATGAGGTACCACATCTTGTAAATTGAGAATGTTGCGAGCAGTAGCATCCCTTCAACCACCGCCAGATATGCAGAGCCTGATAAAATCGTGATAATCATCAAGAGAGAGTCGAGCGCTGCTATCGCGCACATCAGCGCCCTCTCTTTTGTGAACTCCATATAATCACTAAAATATGTCAAAGCGCCCGAAGGAGACCTCAGAGCCAAGGATCTTGGCCAGTTCCCTTATCGAAGTCACAGTCAAAATTATGCTGAAGACCGGGAAGAAGAACACCTCGATTATGAGTATAGATAGCCATGCAACAAGCTCGTTTAGCACGCTTGAGAAGGAGCTAGCCAAGCTCGAAGCCGAGTTTATCAGGCTCAATGCGGTTCCCGTTATCGTGTTGGCCGATATCGCGCTCCCGCCTACTGAGAGAAGCGCATTCTGGACACCCTCTGCCTGTATCGTAAAGGTGTTCAGCGAGTTTTGGTTCAACGAAGCCGCAAAACTTGACGTTATCTGCGCGTCTAGCAGGTATGTGAGTGGAAAGACGGCGAAGAGGCCTATCGCTATGGCGATTATCGTGCCCCCGAGCTTTCTGGTCGGATAGAATGTCCTGAGCACTATTCCGACCGGCAGGAGGATGGGCACGGCCACCACCGATATAACGCCAAGCAGTGCCGACTGCGTGTATATGCTTATTATCGAAAAGGTGAGCGCATTTATTATGAAATCCTGCTGTGCGAGTACCGGAGCAAGGATTGTTGAGAACGATACGGATATCACCCCCAGGCTCAGCTGCGCCGACGATATGAAGCCCAGCACTATGTAGACTGCTGATACAGGTACCAGGAGCTCGAGCGACGAGTCCAGCAGCGAGGGGTAGCTGGCGCCGTTTATGCTGACTTCCTGAACGCCAACGAGGTAGTTTGACGCGAAGCATATCGCATAGTTCGTGCTCATGTAGCCCGTGCAGCTCGCCGTGGCCCCCGTTCCCGAGACAATTCCGTTTATTATGCCCGTCCCTATGCCACCCGGGCTGAAAAACAGGAACAATACGCCAACTATGGCTCCGTTTATGAAAGACTGGAAGAGCTCGTCCCTGCCAAAGTTCTTGAGCTTTGCGTTATCCATCGCATACCCAAGGCCGAAGATGATGCCTCCTATGCTTATCATTATCGCAATCACGCTTACTGCGATGCTGTATCCTAGCAATTAACCACTAAGAGACCGAGTTTGATGTAACGTTGCTGAGCAGATGTGTGGATGCGGTGGCCAGAGAGGTAGAGGCAACGCTCAGGACTCCTACGACTATGGCACCAATCACTATATTGACTGCGGTTGTGTGGAAGTTGGCCCTCTTGTCCGGAGGCAGCATCTGGCCCAGGGCGTAGAATACTCCAGCGACTATAAAGAGTATGGCGCTCAGCGTTGGACCTATCTGCGCAAGTATGCCTTTTATGGTGCCTAGCTCAGTAACTATCTGCAGCACCTGCCCAACCTGTGCACCATTCGCAATGCTAAGTAGGCCGAAAAAGAGAGAGACCGGAACAACCAAATACTTTACAACACCTGCTAGTTCTATCGTTTTACCCACCATGCAACAACCTTTTACTTAAGTAAATATATTTTACACAAATAAGTATTTAAATACTTGCTTCCAATATAGCAGTAAAATAAAAATCCAAAGTTTAAGCAGCAAGTATTTATATCTATATATAGAAATATATATAGGTGTTAAAACGTCTAAGGTCATAGTGGTGTCAGATATCGTGTATAGCGAACTCCGAAAGATGAAAAAAGATTTATCTTTCTCTAAAATGATAGAGGAACTTATACAGGGCAGAGGCAAGAAGGGCGATATAAATCAGCTTGAAAAATTTTTCGGCACAATAAGTGATAGCGACGCTGCTATCTGGAAGAAAGAGGTAACAGATGGAAGGCGCGCATCAGGCAAAAGCCGATTAGTTAAGTGAAGAAATGGTAGTTTTTGATACAAACTTGCTTATAGACGCTCTTAGTGGTCAGAAGGATGCAATCGAGACGATCAAGAGTTATAAAGGTAAAGAGAATGCGGCAATCACCATAATAGGCGAGTATGAACTGCTTAAAGGTAAAAAGTTCTCTGAGCAGCAATCCATCGACGATATGTTAAGAGATCTTAATGTTTATGCCTTGGGCGAGCGCGAGATAGAAAAATCCGCAGAAATATACAGGAATTTGAAAAATGAAGGGAAATTGATAGATGAATTCGATATTTTAATTGCCGGAATAGCAATAGCAAATAACGAAAAGCTGGTAACAAATGATACCGCTTTCAAAGAGATCAAGAAGCTAGGATATCATAACGTAATCGTAATATAGTGCTCACGCTAATCCTCCATAAACAAAAAGAAGAGAGAAGAAGTTTGCAAAGTTGGCCTTTAGTAACGGTATGTTCACAGGTCGCGTGAGCTCCCTGTTTGCGCACCCGTCCTATCAAAGTTCTATAATTGAACCGGCCCAGTGTCTCGTTTCGGGTACAGCTTCGTCCTTAGATGCTTTCAGGACTTATCCATTTGGCGCGTGGCTACCCGGCGATGCTTTCACAACCGGTACACTAGAGGCGCCGATCCCCTGTTCCTCTCGTATTAGGGGGATCTTATCCTCCGACACTAACACTCCTAGTAGATATTACCGTACTGTCTCGCGACGTACTGAACTCAGCTCGTGTTCGTTTTTAATGGACGAGCAGTCCAACCATTGGTGACTTGTGCATCACCAGGATAACGAAGGCCCATATCGATGTATCAATGCGCGAGGTCGATGTGAACTCTCACCCGCGACGAATCGGTTACCTCCAGAGTAACTTGTTTGACAGCTTGGAGCCCCATTAAAAAGGCTACCAACGTTCGTTAAGCCCCACTTTCGTGTCTGCATCCCACGCTTTTCGAGATACAGTCAGCCCTGCATTTGCCTTTGCGCTTACCGGCGGGTTTCCAACCCGCCTAAGCAGAGCATTGGTCATTTTCGTTTCCTTATCGAAAATAACCGTCCAGTCTAACTATCCACCTGCGGCTGTTCCCTTACGGGTTAGCTGCGAAACAGATTAAGAGTGGTGTTACATTGTCGCTCCATGTGGGCCGCAGCCCACATTTCGACGCTCCCACTTACTCTATGCATAATCCATTGCACAACAACTACAGGCTATAGTCAAGCTTCATGGAGACTTCATTTCCCACTAAGAGATCGCGGCATATTCACCGCGCAGTAAGTTCACCGGATCCGTGGTTGGGACAGTGGAACAGTCGTTACGCCATTCATGCAAGTCACCTATTAAGTGACGAGGTATTACGCTACCTCAAGAGAGTCAGTGTTACTCCCGCTCTTTGCCGGCGCTTATTCCCCTTGAAAAGGGCTTTCACGTACCGGCGGTGAGCAGGCGTCACCCACTGTACTTAGCCTTTCGGCTTTGCGGTGAGTTGTGTTTTTGATAAACAGTCGCTGTTCCCTTGTAAATGCTATCTGCGCATACTATACGCAGACATGGCTTGTCGATAACTTACGCCACCAATTTGCCGATTTCCCTAACCACGGTTATTCCGTCACACCTTGGCCTTTTCAGCCAGCAGCACTTGTACTAGATCTAGGTACGGAGTAGAATGATCGTTGCAGATTCCCTTTTCACGGGCTCAGGAACTCATCCCAATGTTCATTTAGCTGCTTCTCCTCATAACGAGACTCCGCAGCCATTTGCACTTTCTTGCGGGACTATCCCCAAGCGTCAGAAATCTACCTTGTGTTGCCACGCCTACATCCTACGGGCTGGAATATTAACCAGCTTCCCTTTTGGTGCAAGGTGATTGGCCTGCACCTTAGGATCGCCTAACTCTCCGCTGACGAGCGTCGCGAAGAAAACCTTGTGCTTTCGGTGTATGGGATTCTCACCCATAAATGCTGTTACTAATACCAGGATTTTCACTGCTACACGGTCCATATGTCCTTTCGGACATACTTCGTGCCGTGCAGCACGCCCCCTTACCAGTCTCTCGACTCTAGGGTATCGGTACCTAGTTTAGCCCCGTATATTTTCGGTCAGATGCCCCTCAACTGGTACGCTATAACGCGTTTTTTAAAGGGTGGCCGCTTCTGAGCCTACCTCCCAGATGTCTAAAGAGCTTCTAACCTTTGTTACACTTAACTAGGATTTGGGGACCTTAACCTTAGTCACTATCTTTGCAGTCTCGCCACGCTAGCTTACCCAACATGGCCGACTCCCGGCGTCTACGCAGCACACGCATTCGGAGTTTGATAAGAAGGTGGGCCCTTTCGAACCCTTACCTCCTATTCGGTAGCTCTACCGCATGTGCAAGCTCAGCCGGAGCTATCCTAAAGATACTTCAGAGGGGACCCGCTATTGCCGCGCTCGAGTGGTATATCGCCGCTACTCGTAACTCACCCAACAGGACATGCCATGACAGGTTGCGGGCCTCCACCAGGCGTTAGCCTAGCTTCGCCTTGGTCACGAGTAGTTCGCAGCGGCTTCGGGTCGTGTGATGGTGACTCTGGCATTTTCATACCATGCTCCTCGGATCTGCGAGCTCTCGCTTTCGCTACGCCTTTCGGCTCGCCACAACCACACACTCCCTGGCTCTTGCTTCAAGAAGAATGATAAGACACTGTTCCATGCATAACGATGGATGCTTTCGCATCTTCTCTTCAATGCACTTCATTCCTTCCGCGCCTTACCTTCGTGTCACCACCTAGTTTCAGATCTTTTCAATCCCACGCGTGTGGGTTCTTTTCAGCTTTCGCTCACGCTACTTGTTCGCTATCGGTCTATGGTCAATATTTAGGGTTGGAGTTTAATGCCCCCGTATTCGTTCTGCGTATTCAGGCAGAACTACTCTTTTGCTGCAATCTCCAATAGAACTTCGCCTACGAGGTTGTCACTCTCTATGACCTTTCTTTCCAGAAAGTTCGGCTATTCGATTGGATGAAACGCAGCGCCACATCTCCCATCCTGTTGCCAAGACGGGATTCGGTACGCCCTCTGCGGCTTTTAATCGCTTTACTCACCGCATCTCTAATGATTTCTTCTCCTTCGGGTACTAAGATATTTCAGTTCCCCGAGTATGCGCGCACATTGCTGTGCACAGTTAGGAAATCCCAGGTTCAACGCCTGACCTGCGGCTACCCTGGGCTTATCGCAGCTTGCCACGTCCTTCTTCGCTACCACAGCCAAGCCATCCCCTAGGTGGTTTATAATGTTGCAAACTTCTTCTCCTCAAGTCAATCGCCAAGCAGACGATATCATCAATGCATAACAACAGAGATTACAGACGCTACAATAGTATTTTCATCAGACAGAAAAAGCCTTCAAATACAGTAGGAGCCTATAAGGACCCGGTTGCCATAATAGCACCAAGCAGTATTTAGGTTAAAATAGGTATAAATAGGTTGCGTTTCTTTGCGATGACAGCGTTATAGCGGATTAACGCGGCCTGCGTTCAGGTATTCCGAGCTCGCGCAGGCGCTTCTGCGTCCTTGTCTCTGCTTTATCTGACAGCCTCTCAAAAAACTCTCCTGAAGCCATACTGTCAAAAACCCCTCTAGCCTCATCCATGCTCTTTACTTTGTCCACCAAACCGCGGAGTTTGGTCACTCTTTTTTGATCCAAAGCGGTCTCCATCTCGTTTTTGGACGCCGATGTCCTATACGAAGTCCCTATAGCTAATAGCAGTCCCCTTGCGACCTCCAGCCTGTCTTCTTCTGTCAGACAGCCCCTTGCAACAGCCGCATCAACTCTCGTGTCGAGCGATTCAAATACAGATTCATTTCTAACACTCGTATTGTAGCCTAGCGCATCAAACCTCTGCTTTAGATATGGGATGTGCGCCCCGCCATAAACAACCACCACACATTCGGGTTTCTGTTCAGCTATAACGGCGCTTATGTTCTCAAAGATGTCTGGGTTTCTTATGGCATCACCCTGCTGTAACAGTTTAAGCATGTCTGCATAAGCGACAAAAGCCCGGTCAAAGCTCCTGGCGCCTCCAAGACGGTCCTCAAGGTCTCTATACTGGTGGCCTAGCATAAGCACATCAATACCTTTCGCGGTGGTTGTATTCATATCTACAGGAAAGATCCTCACCCCTTTTTCGGCAAACCCGGCAAATACTTTTAGGAGATCAAAATGGGCTGCTTTCACAACAGGACTATCTATGATATGCCTAATGTAGTACTCTCCGCTCATGATGCCTTTTAGCCCCTTAGCAAAGACCCTCTTTGTGAATTCATCAGAGTTATCCTCAGTACAGATTACAAGATCTTTCGGAGCATGCTGTTTGAGAAGTTCCTCTACAAGCCCCTCTACCTTTTTGGGCCCTTCCATATCTGTATGATTATCTGCATAAAACACTATTTTCATGAAAACTACTCCAATTTTAGGTGTTTATGCATTTGGGATGGTTGCGGCGAGCTAACGTTCGACGAACTTGTGCTGCGCCTGCAGCAGCATCTCCTGGAAATCAGCCATAGTCTTGGCGAAATCCTCTGTCGATGCAGCCTGTATCCTTTCCACTATCCTAGATGCCTCTGTTCTGAGCAGCTTAAGCTCCTCCTTGAACTCTTCGGTTGGCTGAACGCCCACCACCTTCTTACCAAGCTCAGCGACAAACGGCCTCAAGAACTGAGGCAACGCGGTGTACTCAGGAACCCACGTGTGGACGTGCTCCTCCGTGGTGCGTATCTTCTCCTGCAGTATAGCGAGCGTTGTCTCTCCTGGCTTCAAAGTCTGTGCTGGAGCTGCCATGTTATTCACGAATAATTAGGTGCTTTCCAGATATTTATACTTGCTGAAATATACAAAAATACTTACCTATTTTGTTATTTTGAAAAGCGGTTAACCTTTCTTGCTATGCGGACGGTGCACACTTCCCACCTCTTTCTCAGGGCTGAAGTTTATAACTTTGTTATCCTCCAAGAACTTTCTTACAAATTCATAAAGTACCAAATGACCTGCTGGGCTGAGGTGCAGCCCGTCTTCAAGCAAGGAGGTATATTCAAGCCTCAGCATCTTGTCAAATACTTCCAAGAACGGGATGTTCTTGATTTTGCAGACACGCTGTATAATTTCGTTGTACTCCCTAACGTACTTATTTTGATATCCTTTATCTGGATCCCAGGCTGTAGGGTTTGCTCTCGATTCATCAACAGGTGTTGGCCCAATAAAGATCACTTTATCTGCGTCCTTCTTTGCCAACTCAATGAGTTTTATGAGGTTCTCCTCAAACTGCTTTTTGGGAACCCTATGCTCCTTTTCTTTAATCAATGCAGAGTCATTAAGGCCGAAATTGAACAACACTATTCTCTCCTGCTCTTCATTTACATATCTTCTAGCTGCCATCTCAAGCTCTAGCCTTTTCAAAATACCTGTGCTGGTTTCATCCACCACGCCTAGATTGTACACGAAGTAGGCAACGTCCGCGTCAACAAGGTTCTTGATGTCTATTGGTTCCCTCAATCTCTGAACCCAACCGCCATTGTTGTCCCACGCACCGTATGTTATACTGTCTCCGAAAACTAGAACCTCTACCATTTCAGTGCTATCCGCATCGATGAAGCTGATATGAACACCTTTCCAAAATAGAATCAATGAAGATTAATAAATAGCTTTCCAATAGCTTTTACGTATTGGCAGAGGTGTTAAAGACCCAGACCGCCATTGTGGCTGTGCCAGCTCCTTTGTATATGTAGTTCGCGCTGAACGTGCCGCCGCTTGAGAATATGCAGTTGGCAGCGAACACCCACCCCTCATGGCTCAAGTCTACAGATGCTGATTGGGCCATACTGCACCCGTTTGGCATTGTGACATTCGGCTGCACGCTGCCTGAACTCACCGCGCCTAGTATGTACGCTGCATCCCCTGCCACATTCACCGGGAATGAAAGCTGAAGGCTGTGAGATCCTGTTCCCTCTGATGATAGGCCAACGCTGTTGTAGGCAATTACGTTTGCGTATGGAAGACTAGAAGCCAGGCCTGCCATCGCTATCGGCCCCCCTCCGACGTTCACGCTTACCTGAAGCGAGTTGGAAAGTGAAATCCCTGTTGCTGATGCATTCTGCGAAACATAAGTAACCCCGAGATTACGGATCTCATTCAAGTTGGTTTTCTCTACATTGTAGGTAAAGGCGCTCCAACTCGTCTTTGGCGTTGTGGTGGTCTCCCCTAAGTAGGAACTTGTGGTGAAGAAGAATGACTTATAGTTGGATGGGAGTGTTAAGGTGAGGTTGCTTGCCGAAGTGGAAATGATGTTGGCAGTGGTGAAGTTTCCAGCATTGTTGGGTGATGACACTGTTTGTATGTATTCGTATAATGTGTCATTTATGAGCACATACTCACCCCCTGTGCAAGTGTTGTTTACTGGTATCTGCGTGCTGCTTGATGGTACAACAAAACTGGTTGAACCGCCAGTAAGCACACTAAGATGATAAACTACAGAGACGATGCTGCTCGATGCATTCTGTTGCGACACGTAGATATATTTGTTGAGAGGGTCATAAACCATCGCCACCGGGTTTGCCCCAACACTAAGCGTCGCGATCTCCCTGGTTATGTTTATAACACTGAGGCTGCCAGATCCTTTATTTGCCACATACAACCAGCCGGTGTCATTTGCCAGTGCCAAAGCTGTAGGCCTGACCCCCACAGAGAGATTTCCTATGTTCACAAGCCCCTGCACCACAGAGACAGAATTGGATCCGTAGTTGGCAACGTAAAGCAAGCAATCATTCTTATCAAACAGAAGAGCTATCGGGTTCTTCCCCACCGGTATCGGATAAGGCGCGTATCTAGTGTTGGAAGGCAGCCTGCTGAAGTTTATGTATATTGTGCCACCAGAGTTATTTATCAGAGCCGCCCCTCCTGGCGGCTTTGCCGAATAGTTCAACGGAGCATCAATTGCATATTGCCAATCACCATTCGGCAGGTGTAACGTTATGCTATTTGAAGTTGTCGATAATGGTATGCCAAACAGCGAGACTCCCCACGGCGTGCCCGATGGCAGACCTTGGGCTACAAAGGTGAGATTATATGTCACTGGCCAGAAAGGAACATGTATGTAGAGCTCAAAGCAGAAGACACTCAAGTCAATCATATACGAGAGCTCTGCACGGTATCCTCCCGGGTTTTGTATTATTTCTGTATCGTTGTATGTGCCAATCTGCACATGCGAATAGGTTATTGTGTTATTGTTTGAATATTGGTCTTTACCGAAAGCCCTTACGCCCCACTCTCCCGGAATTGGAGATGGCAGTCCCCCTGCAACGAATACAACAATGCCTGTGGTGCTGTTACCTTTTACAGGTATCTGCACACCAACATTGGTTCCCGAAACAGTTGTATTGATAAGTAAAACATTTCCATCAAAATTTAATATTGGAACTCCGGATTGGTCTATCATTGATATAGGAATTGCAGAATCGCTTGTCAGGTTAGTGAGCTCTATATTATCGCTTATTGCATTTGTGGTATTGAGGGCCATCACTGTGTACGCGACCTGTCCTGGTCCAACAATCGCTATCGCATTAAAGTCTGCATTAATCACGTTAAATGTATTGCCAACCAGCGATTCCCTTACTGAGGAATTTGCTAGTATCTGCCTTTCTACAAGATACGATTCCGTATCTGTGAACTGCTGAAGAGTCTGGTTTACAAACATGTTTGTTGCATTTGTTGCCTCATCCGTATAATTAAAGAGTATCTGGTTGCTCGTATCTGCAAAATCCACCACGAGGCCATTGTACACTATACCATTGTTGCCGTCAACAAATACACTTTTGGCTATCTCTGGGTTGAGTGTTATTGTATTGCCCATAGCATAAATCAATGCTGCCACCTGTGCCGCATCGTAGGCTACCGGCACAACCACGGTGACAAACTGGTATGCCCCTTGCAACTGATCGGGCAGCACATCTCCTAGGTCAAGGTTGTCTGGTATCAGTCCAAAACCATCGGTCTCTTCAATCAGCTGCCCCACATCTTTCGCCGTACCAGGTAAATTGAAGAATGTGTAATAACTGCCGTCAGGCTTCTGCGCTATCTCTAACAACTGCTGCCCGTGGCAATCGCATATATCGGTATAGTAGGGAGGGAGTTTCGGATTCCATCCTATGAGGCCGCCTGGCGGCGTCCAATAGCAGTATCCAGTGAACGGATCGCATATGTATGGGAACGGGCCTATAGGGCTCGGCTGCGGCCACACCCACGGGCCACCCGGGCCGCAACCAAACCAGCAACCTCCAGGTGGCGGCAGAGGCGATGGGCTGGTCTGGTTTGTCACAACTACCGTCACGTTTTCGCAAATGACTGATACCGTTGCAGATCCATAATTTGCAACATATACGCAGCCGCTATTGTTGTACGCGAGCGCATCAGGCTCATCCTGAACCGCAACGAGGTGCTTCACGGCGTTCTTGCCGAGTATACCAACATTATTCGAGCCAAAATCAGCCACATAGGTATCATTCTTCACTGGATTGTAGAGTATTGCTATTGGCTGCGCACCAACCATTATGTTCCCAACCAGTGTGCTGTTTGTCGTGTTCGTATTTAATAAGGAAACCTGCCCCGAGCCAAAATCAGCCACATACAGCTGTTTATTAACCGGATCGAGCGCCATCGCAAAGGGATCGGCTCCAACGTACGTTGTGCTTACAACACTGAAACCTACAAGTGCCTTTACGTCATTTGATACATTATCAGCCACATAAACCTTACAGTTTGCGCTATCGAACTGCAGGGCCTTAGGCCCAATCCCTACTGTTATGTTGCCAAGGACTGTAAGGTTGTCTATCACAGAAACGGTGTTCGATCCCCAATTTGCAACATATATGTATCCGTTGCAGGAATCGAATGCCAAGGCATCAGGCAGCCTCCCTATACCGGTTATATTGGTCATCTGGGCGAAGATGCTGAAGTTTGCGGTCCTAGACGCAGGAGTGTAGTTTGCATTTCCAGGAGTGTATAACGTCGCGGAGTAGTTTCCTGGGAATGGCTCTGTAAGGGCGCTTGACGCCAGGTTTGTTGTTCCTATTGCCGCACCAGAGAGCGTGACGTTAAGCTGGTTGTCAATTGTGTTTATCCCAAAGATTACGTTTCCAGGTTGCTGGTCGAAGCTGTAGTTGGATGGAACAGACAGCGTTAATTGCGGGGTTGCCTGAACAATTACAAGAGTTTTGTTTACTATATAGTTTGCGTCTGGTGAACTGGCCACTACACTGTAAGTTCCAGCGGCTGGGCAACTGCTGTTCCGTGCCTGGCAAACCTGATACGAAGTAGAAGAGCTACCTGTAGCTACAACATTTCCGTTTAGTTCTATGTTTATTATGCCATTATTGGAGGCCATTGCGGTAATTGTGCCCGGTTGCCCGTAAACAATCTGGTTGGCAGAAAGGGAAAGGCCCAGCACCACATTAGAGGCCGCGGGGCTCGTAGTTGGCATTATTCCATCAGGCGGAGTATTCGCAGTGAAAATTACCTGAGCGTACCCTGCCCCTCCCTGAACGTAGATTGACGTGCTCTGCTGTTGCACATAGTCCGTTGAACTGGCTTTAAAAGATCCAGCGGCATATCCTCTTATTGATGTACTGTTACCGTAAATCAACAATGCTATATGTTTTGTACTGTATGGCACACCGGTGTTTTCAAATGATGATAAACCCGAAGTATTATTATAATTAAAAATCTCGTATCGTGACATTGAAGAGTTAAATGCCGAAACTATACCATCCTCATTTGGATTGGAGCCTCTAAAAATGAACAACCCGTTTGACGAGTTCAGATAACCAATCATCCCGACTCCCAAACTAAGAGCGTTATAAGTGAAACGATAAATGTAAGGGAAGGTGCCATTTAAAACACCGCCAATAACTACCCCGTTGTTTACTACAACAAAATTGCCGCTTCCACCAGGCGTACTAAAGCCCTCAAGAGAAGTACCGTTGAAATTCCAATAGTTAGGAAATACTTTACCACCATCGTCATATTTTCCATATTGATTAACTCCGCAGCCGGTTGCCGTATTTGAAGGGTTTGTGCATGATAGCTGTGGTGCTTCCCCAGTTGTTATGTTATTCAAGAGTGATACGCTCCTATTTGCAAACGCTATGTAAATGGTCAGGTTACCGTTTGCGCGTATACTTGGTCCAAGTTTCAACCAGTATACTAAATTATTAGAGGCGTTTAAATTGCTCGCCCGCGTTTCGTTACTCGGATTACCTTCAAACCAAGACGGGATTACCGTCCCGTTTGCATATTGGAATTCAACATTTTGCAGGTTATTTGCTTCATACGCGGTATATTTCGAACTGTTGATTGGCAACATCTGCTGGAAGTTGCTGCTAGTTCCTACCGGCTGATTGTTGTACAGCGTAATGGGGGATCTGGCAGTTATTACGCTGGATGCGCCACCAACCGATGTGTTCGGCATTATTCCATTCGGTGGAGTCTGCCTGTATCTGAGCCAGTATATCTTTTCTCCATTTGGTGCATATGTTCCTTCATTATTACCTACAGCTATCGCAAATGGCAGGCCTTTTATTGTGTTTTGGGTGTAAATTATGTTAGCATACATGTCGGTATAGTTTGTGTATAGAATTGCATTATCTGGCGTGAAAACAAAGGAAAATATTGCATAGCCATTGTATGCTGGGATGTAATTTCCTGTG
>Ga0335072_10008516_pt1 | contig 14871 bp, 10 predicted proteins | sample Lox_Sample_21_FD_206725 | JGI IMG/M metagenome (GOLD analysis project Ga0335072, IMG submission 206725) | Soil microbial communities from Loxahatchee National Wildlife Refuge, Florida, United States - Lox_Sample_2.1 | ecosystem: Environmental > Terrestrial > Soil > Wetlands | place: USA... | reverse complement strand
CGAACCCATCCAACGCAGGGGCGTCAACACTCGTAGGATCGTTCGACATCGCAGGCCTCCAGCCCAGTCGCGCTCCTCGTCGAGCCTACGCCGAAAGCGCTCCCTGGCAGAGCCTGTCCATATAATGCTGGAGCAGATTTTCGGTGTGACCATCACCAACTCCCGCGGACGGATCATTCCAGTCCGTCTGATCGGCGAACAGCATGTGCGGGAGGACCTGGGCCGTATCCCGTCTTTCGCAGATTGGGTGCGGCACATCCGCCCAGAGCCATGGATGGGGCGGGTGGGGCATCTCGAAGAGGAAGCGAGCGGCGCAATTACGGAGACCGTCAATGGCTGACTATTTCTGCCAGTTTTCATGCGTGCTCGATGTCGGCTCGTCAGAGTCGGCAGAGCAGGCCGACGCCATCCGCGGCGAACTGGCGGCTGAGCTCGACCGCCACGACGGCGTAGCACTCGGCTTCGAGATGGAGATCCACCACGAGAGCGGCCCCGGCGCTCTCTGGATTCACGCCGACGAGTGCGGCGAGCCGGAACACGTGACGCGCTTCGTGCTCAGATGCGCTGAAGACTTCGATCTCAAGGGCACCTGGGGATTCTGCTGGAGCCTGTTCTGCTCGAAGGCGCGCATCGACGCGTTCGGCGGTGGCGGGATCGTTGTGGATCTCACCGCGCGCGAGACGGTGGCCAGCATCGACTGCGCCGATTGGCTCGCTCGGCACATGACCGACCCCCGGCGAATGCGCTGGTCATCGACAGCGAGAACCTGCAGGGGAGAACGGTCCGCAATCCTAGTAGAGCGAGGATTGATCTACCGCATCACCGCCGGCCCGCCGCAAGGGTCCGGCGCTCCGCGCCCGCGGCAGTGCCGCGCCCTTGCCCCGGGCGGACGGGATGCGGGGTCGGGAGGTGTTCAGCCCAAGAAAAGGGAAGCACCGATGAACATCCCGGAATTCGCGACTGTGCTGACGGCGGTCATGCGCCACAACATGCGCCTGCACGACGAAGGCGTCTCGATCAAGGACTACCTGGTGCCGATGGCATGGGGCGACCCCGGCCTCGGCAAGAGCGACATCGCCGAGGCGGTCGCGGACGATCTCGGCTGGGAGATGGTCTACGCCGATCTCGCCACGCGGGATCCCGCTGATCTGGGCGGCATGCCGTGGGTCACGGACGGCCGGACCGTGCGGTGCCGGCCGGATTGGCTGCCGACCGAGGGCAGGGGGATCCTGTTTCTTGATGAGCTGCCGCAGGCTGGCCTCGCCAACCTCAACATCGCCGCAACACTGATCCGGGAGCATCGCATCGGCGAGCACCGGCTGCCGCCGACCTGGATGGTGACGTGCGCCGGCAACTACCAGCACAATCGCGCCGGCACCACGACGATGCCGAGCCACGTGCGGAACCGGCTTTTGCATCTGGACATCAATGCCGATGCGAATGCCTGGGCAAAATGGGCGAGCGCCCGCGGCATCAACCCGATGCTGATCGCCTACAACCGCTATCGCGCCCAGGAGTACCATCACAAGTTCTCGGCGACGGACAACGCCTACCCGACGCCACGGAGCTGGACCGCCAGTCACCAGGTGCTGCGGCTCGATCTGCCGGAAGCTCTCAAACGCGAATGCACCGGCGGAATGGTCGGTCCGAGTGCCAGCGCGGATTTTGCCGGGTTCTGCGACATCTATACGCACTTGCCGGATGTCAGCGCGATCGTCGCCGATCCTGATCACGGGATCATTCCGAGCGATCCGATGACGAGCCACGCATTGATGGGAGCGTTGAGCTATAACGCCACATCCTCAAATTTTGGCGCGATCACCAGGTATCTCGATCGCCTGCCAGAGCAGGAATACGCCGTGGTCTGCATTGTCGATGCGACCGCGCGCAATCGCGACCTCATGGTGACCAGCGCGTATCAGAGCTGGGCCGCCGCGCACGGCGATCTGCTGAGCGGCCACTGAATCAAAGCTGAAAGCGACGTGCCACTGCCGGCCGAGCGGCGGCAAGGGTTCGTCGCGAATGCGCTCCCGCGCGCCGAAGAGGCGCGCGCCCTTGCCACCGCTCGCCCGCAGCGGCCGGGGTAAGGTGTTTCGAGACGAGACATGAGGAGCGGCCGATCCGGTCGCCTCATCCCCAACACCCGTATGCAAAGGAGGTCCACCATGGACATCTCTGCACGCGCCTTGCTGGTAAATACGACCGTTCGCGTCTGGACCGGCGAGAAGCGCGACCGCGCGATCACGCGCGAGATCTGTACGATGAAGGGCGCGGAGGACAACGCCGTCCGCGCCAACAAGAGCCTGCTCGGTGCGCACATTCATGGTGTGCAGGCTGCCGAGCGCGCCGTGCGCCACGCAGTTAACGAGCGCACGCTGCCCTGGATGGACGACGGCACCCGCATCCTGAAGGGGTCGGTCTTCATGGCGTTCACCGAAGCGATGGCTGAGCCGATCCGTCAGTTCGACGAAGCGGTCGATGCGTTCATCGCCACGTATCCGGAGATCAAGTACGAAGCGCGCCGCCGCCTCGGCGACGCCTATGCCGACTCGGATTTCCCCCCGGAAAGCCGGCTGAAGCAGCGTTTCGGGGTCAAGCTGACCTATCTGCCGGTGCCCAGCACCGAGGACTTTCGCGTGAATCTTTCCGCGGACGAGATCGTGGCGGTGCGGCGCAACGCCGAGGAAGCCCTGCGCGGCACGGTCAACGATGCACTGCTGTCGCTGCTCGATCGCCTGCAGGAGCCGGTCGCACGCATGGCCACGCGCCTGCGGCTGTTCCGCCGTACCTCCGGAGGCAAGGTGCAGCATCCGTTCCGCGACAGCCTGGTCGAGAACGTGCGGGCGATCGTTCGGCTCGCCCCGGCGCTGAACCTCATGGATGACCCGCGCATCGCGGCGCTGTGCGCCGATATCGAGCGCAATCTCACCGTCCATGACCCCGAGCAGCTTCGCAACTCCGACGCACTGCGTGAGAGCGTCGCCAACGAAGCCGACGCCATCCTCAAGCGCATGCAGGGCGCATTTGCGTGAGGCCGCCATGGAACAGCTTTCCGCGATCATCACGAAGGCGCGCGCCCGACTGCTCGTCCGGGCGCCCTTCATCGGCTCTATCGCGCTTGGTCTCGCATGGGTGAATGCGCCTGACATCGGCACCATGGCGACGGATGGGCGCAGTGTCTGGTTCAACCCTGAATGGTGTGAAGGGCACGGTGTCGAGAAGACCATGGGCGTGATCGCCCATGAGGTGCTGCATGTCGTGAACAGACACCATCTTCGCCGCGGCGAACGCGACGTCAAGCTGTGGAATGTCGCTGCCGATCTGCTGATCAATCGGTTGCTCGAGGACGACAAATACCTGCTTCCATCCGACGGCCTGTTTGATCGGGATCGGCGCTACGCAGGGCTGCCGACCGAGACCATCTACGCGCGCCTGCTCGAGCAGCAGCAAAAGCCTGAACGGCCGGACAACCGACAGTCATCGAGCCAGGCGAGCGATGATGGAGCGAGCGGTTCGGGCAATGATCACGATCCGACCGCGTCAGGTCAGACAAGCAGTCACACCAAGCCGGAGCAGGGAAAGGCGCAAAGCAGAGACGACACGTTCCCGGCACGCCACTGGGGCGAGGTCCGCGACCTGACCAAGCCGAATGGACAACGCCTCAGCGCGACAGAACGGATCCAGGCGGAGCACGATCTCGACGTCCGGATTCGTCAAGCCGCGGCGGCAGCAAAACGCGTGGGTAAGTTCGGCACCGCGCTGCGGGAGATGGTCGAGATCGCGACTGACCGCGTGGACTGGCGCGACAAGTTCCGCATGGCCTTCGACGGTGTGCTGCGCGGCGAGGTGAGCTGGGCCCGGCCGAACCGCCGCTACATCCAGCAGGGGTTGTACCTGCCAGGCTGGCGACGCACCGGGGCCGGCCGCATCGGCTTCGTGTTGGACACCTCGGGCTCGATCTCGGCAAATGAGCTGTCCGTCTACACCGCCGCGGTGCTCGGCATCCTGGAAGAGACCGGTCCCGAAGCGGTCGCGCTGATCCAATGCGATGCGCAGGTGCAGCGTGTCGATTACATCGAACCTGGCGACAGCTTCGATCGGATCGAAGTGCACGGCCGCGGCGGAACGCAATTCCAGCCGGCGTTCGACTGGATTGCAGAGTCTCCCTTCGCAGCGGACGCAATCGTCTACGCCACCGATCTGAAGTGTAGCGACGAACCGCGAGATCCCGGAATACCCGTGATCTGGCTAACGCCAACACGCAACCACACGATGCCCTTCGGCAAAATCGTGCCGGTCACAGTCTGAGATTCGATCACCTCCTCGCCACACGAGATCGGAGACCGCTTCGCCATGACCCGTGCCTGCACGAACGCCTAAGGGCCTGACTGCAAGAGCCGACCGGTCCGTGATCGCTGGAGGCGGCGGACGTCGCCGCCGTTCCCGAAACCACGAACACTCACAGAGTCTGCCATGTCGCAACCCTGCGACCACGTGGTCGCGTGCGTTGCGCCAGACCGTTTTCGCATCGACCGTGCGACACCACCCAGCCTGGTGCCGCCGCCTCCGTAGACCGGATGTCGGAAGCTCAACGACCGCCGCGATCAAGCCGCCTGACTTCGACGACAGTCCGGCAGACGTCCAACGCTCGCACGGGCAGATCAGGCGCGCCCACAAACCGACAGCTCCCTGCCACTGCGCACCATCCGCGGCAGGGGCGTCAGCCGGCGCGCAGCGGCCGTGTCGTTGCATCTTCGGAGCAGAAGACGAAGCCATGAAGAGCGTATCGCCAACGGAACACTTTCCGGCCGCCGGCCGGTGAAGGAGCCTTGCATGTTTGCTGAGCACCGCGTCTTCCATCCATCCGACCCGGATGCCCCGACAACGCCGGCACTGCGCCGCCGCCTCGCGGCAGCAGGCCGCTTTGCGCCAGACCCGCCGCACAAAGCGTCTGCTACAGGAGAACGATGTCTCCTGTGCGGATGCAGCATCGAAAACGATGCGGACGCCGATCGCGCCATCCAGGCTTGCGGGTCCTGCAAGTCGCGGCCCGAAGCTCGACGCCCTCACAACCCGCGCCCCGTCCGTGGATTTACCGACGCGGAAAAGTCCCTGATCCGCAAAATACACGGCTACGTGCCGGCACAACAACTTCTCGGGATTCTGAACGACCGCCTGCGGAGCGATCTCGGGCCGGACGCGACGCCCTATACGGTCGAGCAGCTGCGCGCTTGCATCGCCGCGATTCCAGGGACGGCCCGGGCCGGCGACAATAGCTGGGCCAGCCTGCGGAAGCTCCTCGCGCAGGCGGAACGCACCGGCACGCTGCGGCAAATCAGCGAGCAGGTCATCAACGACTTCGCCATCGTCTTCTCCCTCTCCCCAAAACACTTGATGCGGCTGAAGGATATCCTCCTGCCGCCTGCGGAGGATTGACCCATGAAGCGCACTGTCGTCCGCCGCGACGAGATGCTCAGCGCCACGCTGCATCTGGGCGGCGCTCCGATCGATCTCGTCGAATATGCCACGACCGGCCTGCTCGCAATCGCAGTCGGACCACGCGGCAACGGCAAGACCAATGCCGGGCTGCTGATGAGCGAGCAACTGGCCCGGCAAGGATGGGTCAGCGTCCTGATCGACCCCGAGAACGAGCTCGAGGCGCTCTACGGCGACGCCGTCGCCGGTCCGGCGGCGCTGCGCAGCGCGCTCACCACCCGTGACAAGTCCATCCTGGTCGTGAACGCGCGCGACGCGGGCGAGTTCGTCCCTTACGGTCACGCAATTCTCGGGGCCGCCGATGACCATCGGAAGCCGATCTTTGTCGTGATCGACGAGGGTCAGCTTTTCAGCGCTAGCCGCAAGCGGAGCGGGGGCGTCGGCGAGGCCGCGGATATCATCTCCGAGTTCGCCGGACGGGGGCGTAAGCGCGCGCTCGACCTGTTCATTACGGCGCTGCGCTATACTGGCACACTGCAGCGGACCCTGTTCGCCAACAAGAACCTGACACTGATCGGCTGTCAGGAGGACCCCACGGCCTGGTCGGCCCTGGCCCCGCAGTTCAAGGCATCGAAGATCGAATTCGCCGACCTCAACGCCCTGGCCCCTGGGGAATTCTTCTGCTTCAGCCGCCGCGGCGTGGAAAAGATCAAGATGCCCATGGCCGCTGCCCTGAAAGCCGTCGCGCCGAAAGCCAAGCCCGTCACCAAAGCGCTCCCGGCAACCTTCAACCAGTGGAGCCGGGCGATGAGTGAGATACCCACCGAACACCTGATCGCGCTCGACGACGCCGTGGTGACTCTGCTCAGCGCCGTCGCCGGCCTGTCGCCGCAGGAGATCCTGGCGGGCAAGACCGCCCTCCAGGACGAGTTGGAGGCGCGGAAATGACCCGCGCGGGATCCGCGGACCACGACCGCGCCTGGGAGCGCTTCGTGATCGATCATGGGCGCGGCGCCGCGGCCGCGGAGTTGGCCGCGGTGCTGGGTCGCCCAGCCGCCGATATCACGCGCCTCCGCGCCACCGGCGCATGCACGAGGCTCGCCCGCCGGAAGACCTACGCCGAGCTGTTCTCCCTTTGGCACGGACGAGAACCTTCAGACGAGGAATGGCCACGGCCCAGAAGACAGGGAGCAGCCGGCACCTATGAATGGCAAGGACCGGAACTCGCGCTACTCGCGGGCTTGGTCGGACGCCTCGGCAACGAGGAGATCGCGCAGACCCTCACCGGGCGCCTGCGCACCGTCACCGGCGACCCATCCGCCACCCGCACCCGAGCCGCCGTACAACTTGCGGTAAACCGCATCGGCATGGAGTCCAAGGATGTGGTCGGCGGCATCACAACCGCCGAGGCCGCCCGAGAAACAGGATCCCTGGCCATCGTCAATCAGGCCATCAGCAAAGGCCACATCCGCGCTCTGCGGGTCGGACGAAGGTGGGTTATCCCGCACAAAGCCTGGGCAGCCTGGAAGGCAAAACGGGTACTTCCCCCGGCCAGCTACGTTCCCCTCACTAGACTGAAGCAGCCGTTGGGCATCCGCAGTGATAAGCTGTCGGAATTCGCCCGGCTGGGCTACGTACCGACAGCGATACGCTGTAACCCGTTCGGGACCGGTCTCCACTCGACGCAGTTCGGTACCTGGTACATCGACAAGGACGTCGCCGACCGACTGATTGGCGATCGCCAGGCCGGACGCCCGATGCCTTGGCACGGAAAACCGCTGACGGAGAATCTGCGCACCACCTACAAGCTTTGGCAGGACCGCAAGCACCCGGCAACGTGCAAGACCTGCGCGGACGTCTGGGGCAAGAAAGGCGCGCCAAAAGACTTCGACGACTACGCCAACCGTTACCCTCCGCTTGCCCATGGCGCGAAACGTCACCTTACCATCGCATGGTTCCCCGGCCTAACCGTGCCCGAGGTTGCCCAAAAGGCGAGTTGTTCCACACAACGCGTGCGGCGCGCGATCGCCAACGGTTCGGTGAACGCCTGGCGCCACGAGGCCGGCACCTACATCAACAGGACGGACGCAACACGCTGGATTTCACGTGGCTGCCCCACTGGAGACCGGCAACACGAATGGATCTCGCTCGCGACAGCGCGCAATCGGTACCTGTTCACAGACGCCGAATTGCAAACCTTCATCGCACAAGGAAAACTCAAATCAAAGACCGGCACCAACGGCGCGGCGCACGGCGTTGTCTACGTGCCGCTCCAGCAATGCGCGAACCTCCGCGAGAAGACCGGATTTACTGAACGGGAAGCGGCGCGTCGCGCAGGTGTCACTCTCAAGAAATTCCGGGCAATACTGGGAGGCGTGAACTGGCGCGACACCGGAGCCATACCGCTGGTTACCGTCCAGGCGGTTATCAAACGGCTGAACTCGCAGCCCGGATATACAATCGAAGAGGCTGCCAAGAAACTCCGTAAGCCGGCGGCATGGGTGGAAGCCAGGATCGGGGATGGCACCGTGAGGCTCCTGAGCCGGCCGTGGGACACGGAGCGTGTCTATCTATCCGAAGCGATGATGAACCGGCTGCGTGAGACCGCAAGAAGACCCGCACCGGCCAGAGAGCCCGTAGGCGATTGGTTGCTTCTCAGCGCCGCGGCCCTCGAAGCGGGTGTTACCGGTTCGACCGTCATTAAATGGGCGGAAAGCGGCGAACTGAAGCGGAGCAAGACACCAATGGGCTGGAAGTATCCGCGCGAACAGGTGCGTGCCCGTGCCCGCCTCTATTGGGAAAATGTGTGCTTTCACCGGGCAACGCCGCCGCAATGGCTCCATGCTGAAGGCAGCGCCTGAGTACTCCCCGTACGCGCGACATAGAGCTTGGTCAACTTTAGAAAAGGCTGACAACCGGCGGCGGAGTGCTGCCACTGCGCGCCGTCCGAGGCAAGGGTCCGCCGCGCGCAAGTGGCGCGGCGGCCCGGCTTTGCCGGCTTCGCCCCTGCCTCGGCCGCCGTGCCGCGGCCGTCCGGACAGGTCTTTGAAATCGAAGACCGGAAAGGAAAGCGCCATGACAGCGGACGTCAACGACCAGAAAGCCAAGCTACTCGCTTCGCTCGCCATGCACACAGGGTCGCAAACGGTGTTCCGGCACTGGACCAGACAGCTTGTCTATACCGAAGGCGTGCGGGATCTTGCACAGCAGGCAGGCGCCTACTGGCTCATCGACCTCGTCGCCTCGTGGATGATTGGTCCGGCTGTGAGGGGCGAGGATTTCGTGGTCTGGAAGCTGGCCGTCACTCCTGACCACACCGCCGTCGCAATCGCCGGCGACGGCAACGGCCGCGAACTCGCGCGCCAGGAAATCGAATACACCGATTTCCCGCTCGAAGAGATCACCCTCTACCTGACCGACAGCACATTGCTGCTGCCCAGCGAATACTGACCACAGCGCGCGGCTGACACCGTCAGCCGCCCTCCTGGCCCCAGGCCACCCCATCACCGAACGCCCGCCAGCAATCCATCCATCGCGACCGAAACGACGCACCGAGAAAAGCTTGGCGCGCGCGGCCGCTCGCCATCGGAGAAACTCATGCCCGACGCCGCGCAATTCACCCTCGCCCTGTTCGACAGCACCGGTCTCGGAACGAGCGTGCAGGCTCCCGCAAGAGTCCCCGCTGCTGACGCAGCGGACTTGCACGAGGCTGACACCATGTCGCCGCCGCACGGTTCAGGGCCGGTCGCAAACGGCAGTAACTATGCCCTCGACGGTGACCGCGCCCTCGCTCGCGGATGGGTCACCCGCGCCCGTGACAACATCGCGGCGATCCGCCTGTCGAAGGAGATTGAGGCCGCCGGCCGTGCGCCGACCCATGAAGAGCAGGCGCAACTGCTGCGCTTCGTGGGCTTCGGCGCGACCGAACTCGCCCAGAACTGCTTTCCGCTACCGGGAGCGACGGGATACCGCCAGGGATGGGAAGAGATCGGTCGTGATCTCGCCGATGCGGTGACCCCGGCCGAATATGCGGCCCTGCAGCGCGCGACGCAGTACGCCCACTACACGCCCGAGAGCGTTGTGCGCGCGTTGTGGCACGCGGCGCAACGCCTCGGCTTCGCCGGCGGCCGTGTGCTCGAGCCTGGCATGGGCACCGGCCTGTTCTTCGCCCTGCTGCCCGACGCCCTGCGCGGCGCGGCGCACCTCACCGGCATCGAATACGATCCGGTGACGGCCCGCATTGCCCGCCTCATCCATCCGGAAGCCCGCGTCCGCTGCGAGGACTACACCCGCAGCAACCTCGCAGGCGGCTTTGACCTGGTGATCGGCAATCCGCCGTTCGCGGACCGCATCGTCCGTGCCGACCCCACCACGTCCGCGCTCGGCTTGCGGCTCCACGACTACTTCATCGCCCGCTCGATCGCCCGCCTCCGGCCGGGTGGCATCGCGCTGTTCGTCAGCAGCACCGGCACGATGGACAAGGCCAGCACCGCCGCCCGCGAGCACATCGCAAGTCTCGCCGATCTGGTCGGCGCCGTGCGTCTGCCGGAGGGGGTCATGCACGCGACAGCGGGCACGGAGGTGGTCATCGACGTGCTGGTGTTCCAGCGGCGTGCAGAGGGCCAGGCGCCGTCGGGGCCCGCCTGGACGAACCTCGTTGAGATCGCCGTCGATGGCGGCGAGGCTGACGCCGGCGACGAAGCCGAGAGCGACGCATCCATGCCCGATGCCCAGTCCGATGCCGCGGATTCGGGCGACGCCGAGCGCCGGCACCTGCGTCGCGGCGTCGTGCAAATCAACGAGTATTTCGCCTGTTATCCCGAGTTGGTGCTGGGCACGCACGCACAGCGGCGCGGCATCTACGGTCCCGGGCTCTCCTACACCTGCCGGCCGCGGCCCGATGCCGCACCCATCGAGAGCTTGCTGAGGGAGGCGCTGGACCGGCTTCCGTCCGCCATCGTCACCCCGTCAGGCGACCCCGTACTGACGGACGACGAGGACGATGCCGCGGTAGCGGCCGGCACGGCAGCCGACGGCGCCACCATCAAGGAAGGTTCGTTCTTCATCGGCAAGGGCGGCCGCCTCAGCCAAATCGTAAACGGCCGGCCGGTCGTGGTCCCCATCCGGCAGGGCAAGAGCGGGGAGGGGATCACCATCCGCGCCGCCAAGGTGATCCGCGCCCTGCTGCCGATCCGCGATGCCATCCGCGACGTGCTGCGCGTCCAGGCCGCCGACCGCCCCTGGGCTGAAGCGCAGGTCCGTCTCCGCGTCGCGTATTCGGCCTTCATCCGCTACTTCGGCCCGATCAACCACACCGTGATCACCACGGTCGCCGACCCGGACACCGGCGAAGAGAGGGAGACGCACCGGCGGCCCACCCTTGCGCATTTCGCGGATGATCCGGATTGCTGGCTGGTCGCCAGCATCGAGAGCTACGACGTCGAGACGGGTCTCGCGCGCAAGCGGCCGATCTTTTCTGAGCGCGTCATTGCGCCGCCGGTCGCGCCGCTGATCACCTCCGCCACCGACGCGCTCGCCGTCACCCTGAACGAGACCGGGCGGGTCGATCTCGACTACCTGGCCGACCTGCTGGAGCGTGACCCGGACGCCGCGCTCGCCGAGCTTGGCACCGCCGTCTTCCGCAATCCGGAGACGACGCACTGGGAGACCGCCGACGCCTACCTCTCCGGCCCGGTGCGGACCAGGTTTGCCGTCGCCGAAGCCGCCGCGGCGCTCGATCCGCAATACGAGCGGAACGTCATCGCGCTGCGCGCCGTCCAGCCGAAGGACATCAGCCCGTCCGATATCACCGCGCGGCTGGGCGCTCCCTGGATTCCGACCGACGTCATCGAGGCCTTTGTGCGCGAGGTGATGGGAGCCGAGGTCCGCATCTGGCACACCGTCGAATTGGCAACCTGGACCGTCGAGGCGTCAGCCTTCGCGGGCACGGCTGCCGGCACGTCCGAATGGGGCACCTCGCGCCGGCATGCCGGTCACCTGCTGCACGATGCCCTCAACAGCGCGACACCGCAGATCTACGACACCGTGGTCGAGAATGGCGTCGAGCGGCGCGTTCTCAATGTGGAGGCTACGGAGGCGGCGAAGGAGAAGCTGCTCAAGATCAAGACCGCCTTCACCCAATGGGTCTGGACCGATCCGGACCGCGCCGACCGGCTGGCCCGTATCTACAACGACCAGTTCAACAACCTGGTGCCGCGGCATTTCGATGGGCGCCATCTGACCCTTCCGAATGCCAGCAACATCATCCGGTTCTACGACCACCAGAAGCGGGTCATCTGGCGGATCATCAGCAGCGGCAGCACCTACATTGCGCACGCCGTCGGCGCCGGAAAGACCTTCTCCATGGCCGCGGCGGTCATGGAGCAGAAGCGGCTCGGCTTGATCAGCAAGGCGATGCTGGTGGTGCCCGGCCACTGTCTGGCCCAGGCATCGCGCGAGTTCCTGCAGCTCTACCCGACCGCACGCATCCTGGTCGCCGACGAAACCAATTTCGTCAAGGAGAAGCGTGCCCGGTTCCTGGCACGGGCGGCCACAGCGAACTGGGACGCAATCATCATCACGCACTCGGCCTTCCGCTTCATCGCGGTGCCGAGCGCTTTCGAGCAGCGGCTGATCGAGGACCAGATCGCCATGCACGAGGCGGTCAAGGTGCGTGCAGACTCGGATGACAACACGACGCGCAAGCGCATTGAGGCGATGAAGGAGAAGCTGGAGGAACGCCTGCAATCCCTGAAGGCCAGGCGCGACGACATGCTGACGATCGAGGAGATTGGCGTCGATCAGCTGATCGTCGATGAGGCCCAGGAGTTCCGCAAGCTCAGCTTCGCGACCAACCGGGTCAACCTGAAGGGCGTCGATCCGGATGGGTCGCAACGGGCGTGGGACCTGTTCGTGAAGGCCCGCTTCATCGACGAACGCAATCCTGGTCGCGCGCTCATCCAGGCCTCCGGTACGCCTATCACCAACACCCTGGGCGAGATGTACACCTTGCTCCGCTTCCAGGCGGCGGAAGCGCTACGCGCGCGGGGCATCCACGAGTTCGATGCCTGGGCATCGGCGTTTGGCGACACACGCACCGAACTCGAGCTGCAGCCGTCCGGCAGTTACAAGCCGGTCGAGCGCTTCAGCGAGTTCGTCAACGTCCCCGAATTGATCGACATTTTCCGCTCTGTTGCCGACGTCGTGCAGAAGGCCGACCTGCGTCAGTACCTGAAACTACCGGCACTGAAGGGGGGGCAGCGGCAGCTCATCACCGCTCCGGCGAGCGAGGCATTTCGCGACTATCAGCGCATCCTGGCTGAGCGGATCACGGAGATCGAGCAGCGGACGCGCCGCGTACAGAAGGGGGACGACATCCTGCTCTCGGTGATCACCGATGGCAGGCATGCCGCCATCGACATGCGGCTCGTCTGGCCCGGCAACGACAATGAGCCGGAGAACAAGCTCAACCGGCTGATCGCGAACGTCCACCGCATCTACCAGGAGACCGGCCAGAACTTCTACCAGCGCTCCGACGGCACACCATTCCCGCAGCCTGGTGCAGGGCAGCTCATCTTCTCGGACCTCGGCACGCTCAGCGTGGAAGAGAAGCGAGGGTTCTCGGCCTATCGCTGGATCAAGCAGGAACTCGTGCGGCTCGGCATCCCGGCCGGCGAGATCGCCTACATGCAGGACTACAAGCGGTCGGCCGACAAGCAACGCCTGTTCAACGACTTCAATGCTGGCCGCATCCGTATCCTGATCGGCTCGTCCGATACGATGGGGACGGGGGTCAACGTTCAGCTTCGCCTGAAGGCGCTGCACCATCTCGATGTCCCCTGGCTGCCGTCGCAGATCGAGCAGCGCGAGGGACGGATCGAGCGGCAGGGCAACCAGCACGACGAGATCGAGATCTATGCCTACGCTACGCTCGGCTCGATGGACGCCACCATGTGGCAGAACAACGAGCGCAAGGCGCGGTTCATCACCGCGGCACTCTCCGGCGATCGCAGTATCCGTACCCTCGAAGATACCGGCAGCCCGGCGAACCAGTTCGCGCTCGCCAAGGCGATCGCATCGGGCGACAGCAGGTTGATCCAGAAGGCCGGCCTCGCCGGCGAGATCGCCAGGCTGGAGCGCCAGCGCGCCGCGCATTTCGACGATCAGCTCAACATCCGCCGGCAGGTCGCCAATGCGCGCAGCGATATTGTGGCAGCGCAGGACCGCCTCGCCGGTATCGCCCTGGACCTTACGCGTCGTACGCCCACGCGGGGCGACGCGTTCGCGATGACGCTGGAGGACCGGGGTATCTCCGACCGGCGCATCGCCGGCACGCTGCTGCTGTCGAAAGTCCGGCTGGCCGAACGCGCCCGGCAGGTCGGCAAGCACCCGATCGGCGCGATCGGCGGCTTCGAGCTTGTGTGTCACGCCCGGCGGGCGTTCCCCAGCGGGTTCGAGGCAGGGCTGATCCTGAAACGCACCGATTATGACCACGAGCTTGCGGTTGATCCGGACCAGACACCGATGGGCCTGATCGCTCGCCTCGAACACGCGCTGGAGCGGTTTGAAGCGGAGCGGGAAGAACAGACGCGGCGCGAACAGGACGCGTGCGCGCGGCTCGCGGGCTATGAGGCTCGTCTTGGCGAGCCGTTCCCCTTGCAGGATGAACTCGACGACAAGCTGGTCCGCATGGCGCAGCTCGAAGCCGACATGGCCGGAAAGAGCAGCGGGTCATCCGATCCGCAGGCCCTCGCCGCGTAGTTCAACTCCCAAGCCACGGATCAGAACGATGACGGTCTTTGACACGCGCGCGCTCACGCGCCCGCCCTTCACCGATGCAGATTTCACCGCAACCAAGTGGGATAGCGCCGCCGAGAAGGCTGCGTTCGCAAACGCGCTGTGCCGCTTCATAAGCGCCGACTTCAGGGAGTCCCTGTTCTCGCAGAAGCTGTACCGGCGTCTGGCCCTCTCTTTCGGTCATATCGCACACTTCGAACGCGGCTGCTTCTACAATCACTTCTTCCGGGACCTTCAAGGCAAGGTGGCCTTCCTCGAGGAAACACTCGCGTGGGTCCCGTGCGGCGAGCCCGGCCACACATATAGCGATGTCGAACGCGCGGTGCTCGCGCGGTTGCGGAAGAGCGACCTGCTCGACGCCTATCGCGCACTGCGCGCTGCGGACGTCGAGGGAGTGGAGCGTGCGCTCCTCGCGAAGCTTCGCGAGAAATATGGAGGCACGCCTGCGCTTTCCCAAACCAGCGCGCCGATCCTGCACCCAGGCTCCCCGCCGAAAACCCGCCGATCTGCAGAGCAAAGCGGACAGACAAGCTTGTTCTGAAACAGGGATGACGGTGCCGCAGTGACGGCCGCCGCCGCAAGGGTCCGGCGCGCGATGCGCGCCCGCGGCTGCACCGCGCCCTTGCCCCGCCGGCCGCG
>Ga0335072_10008515_pt1 | contig 14872 bp, 11 predicted proteins | sample Lox_Sample_21_FD_206725 | JGI IMG/M metagenome (GOLD analysis project Ga0335072, IMG submission 206725) | Soil microbial communities from Loxahatchee National Wildlife Refuge, Florida, United States - Lox_Sample_2.1 | ecosystem: Environmental > Terrestrial > Soil > Wetlands | place: USA... | reverse complement strand
GGGATCGAACCAAAGAATGCCACGAAACAGGAGGATAACGTGCCATCAGATTACATAGCTTGATCCCAAGCTCTCACCTCTCCACGAAATCGGGGCAAGTCCAGATCGCCGTTTTCCCGGCCTTTTGGATGCCATCCTCAACCAGCCCAACAGCTAGTTCCCACCGATAGCGAGGTCGTTTCATGGAGCATCGCCAGCTCGGGCGTTCCGGCTTGAAGGTTCCTGTCCTCAGCCTCGGCACCGCCGGTTTCGGCGGCCGCGGCGAGTTCTTTCGTCATCTCGGTGAGCCCGATGTCGCGACGGCTGCCCGCATGGTCGATCTCTGCCTCAATTCCGGCGTCAATTTCTTCGATACGGCAGAGGTCTATTCCCAGGGCCTCTCGGAAGAGATTCTCGGTCAGGTGATCAAGAGAAGGCGGGACCAGGTCCTGATCTCGACCAAGGCGACCTTCTCGATGGGAGACGACCCGAACGGCAAGGGTTCGTCGCGTTTCCATATCATGCGGGCCTGTGAGGCGAGCCTGAAGCGGCTTCGCACCGACCATATCGATATCTATTTCCTGCACGATCTATTTCATGCACGGGTTCGATGCGCTCACCCCGATCGAGGAGGCCCTGCGCGCGCTCGACGATCTCGTGAGGAGTGGCAAGATCGGCTATATCGGCGTCTCGAATTTCTCTGGCTGGCACCTCATGAAAGCGCTCGCGACCTCGGAGAAGCATGACCTGCCCCGCTATGTCGCTTATCAGGGTTATTATTCGCTCATCGGGCGCCATTATGAGTGGGAGCTCATGCCGCTCGGCCTCGGCCAGGACGTGGCGTTGATGGTGTGGAGCCCGCTGGGCTGGGGCCGCCTGACCGGACAGATTCGTCGTGGCAAATCCGCCAAAATCGGGCGGATCGCCACTGCCAGCGGCGAAGGCGGGCCGCCCGTCGCGGAAGAGCATCTTTTCACTGTCGTCGATGCGCTTGAGATGATTGCCAAGGAGACCGGCAAATCCATCTCGCAGATCGCGCTCAACTGGCTCCTGCGCCGCCCGACAGTTGCGAATATCGTGATTGGCGCGCGCAATGAAGAGCAGTTGAGGCAGAATCTCGGGGCCGTTGGCTGGTCTCTCGCTGTCGGCGATCGGAAACCAGCTCTATCGTTACGGGGCACGGGATTTGCCTCGATTGAGGTGATGCCCGGATTGCACACGCCCCGACCCCGATCGATATGGCCTCATGCGGAGTCTGGGTGCCCCGATTCCGCGTGAGGCCTCTCGACCACAAACCTATCCACGACCGTCATACTCGGCCCAGCAGTTTGGCGTCTCGTAGACGGTCACGGCGGCAAGATGGGGCAGGGCAGGCTTCATGCGCTGCCAGATCCAGACAGCGATATTCTCTGCGGTCGGGTTTTCGAGCCCCTCGATCTCATTCAGGCAATGGTGATCGAGCCGGGCAAGCAGCGGGGAAAATGCCTGCTCGATCTCGAAGAAATCGACCACAAATCCGCTCTCGGGATCGACCGGACCTTCGAGCCCGAGCACAACACGATAGGAATGGCCGTGCATGGCATAACAGCGATGAGAAGGTGGCACCTTGGGCAACCGATGCGCCGCCTCGAAAGTGAAGCTCTGGAAGAGCCTCATCGGATCCCGATCCTCTTATGCGTCTGGATGCTGAGCCGCCATTTCGGATGGGAAAGGCAGTAGGCGATTGCGCGGGCCGTGTTCTCGCCCACGTCCGGACCATCCATCGGCTGGAGAGAGAAACGCTCGAACGCAAGCCCGGCGAAAAGCTCCGGCGCTGCATCCGGCTGCGGATAGACGAGCTTGAGCTCGTGGCCGGCGCGAATGTTGAGTTTCGTCCCGCCTTTCGGGCTGACGCAGATCCAGTCGAGACCCAGCGGGGCAGCGATCGTCCCGTTGGTCTCGACGGCAATTTCAAAGTCGCGCGCGTGCAGCGCCGCGATCAAGGCCGCGTCCACCTGCAAAAGCGGCTCTCCCCCGGTCAGGACACAGAACCGCTTGGCCTGCCCTGCTCCCCATTCTGCTTCCATGGCGCGGGCGAGTGCGTCCGCATCCCCGTAGCGCCCACCCTTCGTGCCGTCGAGGCCAACGAAATCCGTGTCGCAGAAGCGGCATTGGGCGCTGGCACGGTCCGCCTCCCGCCCGGACCAGAGATTGCAGCCTGCGAAGCGGCAGAAGACACTGGCGCGGCCAGTGTTCGCGCCCTCTCCCTGGAGCGTGAGAAAAATCTCCTTGACCGCGTATCCGCTCATACGACCGATCCCGCCAGAACTCTATTGATCTAGCAGGTAGGCGGCGTTTTCGAACCCCTCCTGGAGCCCGTCGGCGACTACCGCGCGGGCGCGCCGCAGTTTGCCGCGTTCAGAAGCAGCTTGCCCGCATCGATATAGTGCCGCTCATGCGCGACCGCATGCTGCGCGGCGGCATGAAGATCCCGCATCCGCCGTTGCAATGGGGAACTCTCATAGAGCGCGCTGGCTCCGCCAAGCGCGAAGCAGCGATCGGCAACGCCGACACAGGTGGTGGCAAGCCATGCGGCCGTCTGGGCATTCTGGATGTAAAGCGCCTCGTCGTTCAGCGTGCCGGCCAGCGCACGGCGCCAATGGCTCGCCGCCTGGATCTCGAGAAACGCCCGAGCCGCCCTGACCACGGCCGCAACACCGCCAAGCGCGCCTTGAAATGTTTCCGAATCCCGCATCTTCTGAGGAGCCGCGAATTGCTGGCGGCCTGTATTGGCAAGGGCGACCAGAGCGTCCAAGGCGCCCTCGGCCATGCCTAGGCTATTGGCGCCGTGCAGCAGCGGCAGCACTTGTCGCGGAGCCTGATAAAGCGGCCCCTTCAGGCACGAAGCGCCGCCCACGAGGTCGAAGAAGTTCCCCGCCGGGACGAATATGTCCTCGAGCGTGATGTGGTGGCTTCCCGTGCCCTTGAGGCCTGCGACGTGCCAGGTATCCTCGATCTGCCAGTGATGCGCAGGCAGAAGAAACCCCCGGATCATTGGGGGCCCGCCTTCGCCGGCGGATCCGGGGAGTGGCGTCCCGCCCTCGGCCATGACGCAGACCCCGAGCATCCAGTCGGCGTGCTGGCAGCCGCTGGCGAAAGGCCAGCGCCCATTGACCCGCCAGCCGCCGGACACTGCCTCGGCTGTTCCCGCAGGCTGAGCGGAGCCGGCAAAGGTCACGTCCGGCCCATCCTGGTAAACCTGCTCGTAGATGTCGCGCGGCAGCAGGGATGCGAAGAGGCTGGCGCCGCAGCCGATCATCACGGCCCAGCCAACCGAGCCGTCGATCCTGCTGAGCGCCGCGATGACGTCGAGGGCCGAGGGCAGATCGAGCCCCAGCCCGGCATGGCTCGGCGGTACAAAGATGCGGAAGAAACCGGTTGATCTCAGCTTATCCACGAGATCGGGCGGAATTCGGCGGACCGTTTCGATTTCGGCCGCACGCGCGGTGATTTCGGGCGCCAGGGTCCGGATCGCAGTGAGCAGGTGTTCGCTGGTTTCGGGCATGATCGACCTTGCGACGCTCGCATTGCCGCAGCATTTCGGCGCACGAGAACGCAGTTACGGTTGTAGTCTCACGCTTCTGCCGGCAGGCAGGTTCCGCCCGGCGGCTCCCCTTGCCGGGCCGACCCGGATCGGTCACGATCGTTTCGATAGCGGGTCCGTGCCGAAGCGAACGGACATCCCGGCACACGGCCTTGCCGGCGTGCCCGTCTCGATGGGGGGAAACCGTAATGAATTACGGAAGGCGGCTCTTCTGCCTGACCATTGCCGCAATGCTCGTGCTTAGCCTGGGCGGTGGCGCCGCGCTTGCCGGCGAGAGCAGTACGGCGGCGGACGGGATCGCACTCAGCAATTCCTATGCCGCCAACAGCTGGCGCCGGACGATGCTGCATATCTGGGGCCTTGCCGCCAACAAAGCCGTGGCCGACAAGGTCATTGCAAGGACGATCGTGCTTAATGCCGGCAACTCCGCTTCGGAGCAGGCAGCCCAGATTCAAACTCTGATCAAGGGCGGATGGAATGCGATCGCAGTCGATGCGGCCTCGCCGACAGCACTCAACAGCGCGATCACAGAGGCCTGCGATGCCCATATCGTTGTGGTCACGTTCGACAGCCTCGCCAGCGCGCCCTGCGCGTACAAGATCGTTTACGACTACCGGAACATGGGTTTGATGGAGGCTTGGTACGTCGCCAACCAGCTGCACGGCACGGGCAATGTGCTGGAGGTGCGCGGCGTGGCCGGCACCTCGGTGGATGAGGGGATCCACGAAGGAATCATGAAAGGCTTCGCCAAGTACCCGGGCATCAGGCTGGTGGGCTCGGTATACGGCGACTGGACGGAGTCCGTGAGCCGCAAGGCGGTCGTGGACCTCCTGCCGTCGCTGCCGAAGGTGGACGCGGTGGTGACGCAGGGGGGCGATGCTTACGGCGTTTACGAAGCCTTCGCCGCCGCCGGGCGTCCCACGCCGCTGATCATCATGGGCAACCGGCAGGACGAGCTCGCGCTCTGGAAGAAGCTCTCCGAAGCACCGGGTGGGTACCCGACATTTTCCGTCTCCTCGACACCTGGAGTCTCATCCATTGCCTTCTGGGTCGCCCAGCAGGTCCTGGCCGGGGCCGATGTGCCAAAGCGTATCGTCGTGCCATGGCTGGTCATCACCCGAAATGACCTCGATGCGTGGCTGAAGGCTGTGCCACCGGACGGAGTGGCGACCCCGGTCTATGACCGGCAATGGACGGAGCGCCTGATCGCGGCCACGCTCGCACACACAGGCCTGCCCGGCTCGCCCATTCCGAAATCGGTTCCGTAGCGCGATCGCGCGTCGGTGGACTCTGAGGGCGGCCAGCCTGATGGCCGAGCCGCGCTGCGAACGCATCATGACGCGTCGGAGCAACGCTGCTCTCGCGGAGCATCCGCCATCAAGGCCTCGATGGGGCGAAGCCCGAAGCAAGACTCCTGTTGAACCGGCTTCGGAAACTGCTCAGACTCTCCCTTTGGGCCCTGCGATGATGTCCGTGCGGGGGGGAATACGGCAGGGAGAGGCCGACGAGGATTTTTGTCATTCCATCCCTGGGCCCATCCATGGGTCATGTCAGCATCGATGCCGCCGCACGCCAGCGGGAGCGGTCGATGCTGGTGGCTGGCGCGTTCGACACAGTCATCCTCCTCGGGATGTTCGTGGCTGCGTTCTGGGCAAATTCGTTGATCATGATCGCGGAGGGGCTGCGCGGGCTGCTCCTGATCCTGTTCGAGCTGATTGTGTTTCTGCTGCTTCGGCGCATTCACCGGGGCCGTACTCATTCTTTCGACTATGGGCCAGGCAAGCTGGAGCAGTTCGCCAATTTCGCGATTGGCACCGCAATGGGGCTCGGCGGCTTCTGGGTGGCGGCCACCGCTGCCTATCGCTGGGGGCATCCGCCGACCCAGGCGAGCCTCGGGCTCGACTTCGCCGGCGCAGTCGCGGCGATCAATGTCATGGAGAATGCTGCGACCTTATGGCTGTTGTGGCAGAGCGGGCGTGACGGCTCGTCCATCATCATACTCGGCCAGGTGCGCACGCGGGTGGCCAAGCTCGTCTGTTCCCTGATCGTGCTCTGCGCGCTCATCGTCAACGCGCTGTTCGCGGACCGGCCCATCGGCGCGGCCGCCGAAGTCCTGGGATCGGCCTTCGTCGCGCTCGTCATGCTTCATCTGGCCGCTTCCATGTGGCGTCGGGCCCTGCCATCGTTGCTCGATCGTACGCTCGAGGAAAGCCAGCAGCAGATGATCAACCGGGCGCTCGTCAGCCATTTCGATGACTATGACGGTCTGGTATCGGTGCGCTCCAGGTTGTCGGGAAACACGCCCTTGGTGGAAGTGGTTCTCGGCTTCACCGCGGATCGGAAAATCGGCGAGATTCAACGTGTCGTCGACAACGTTGCCAAGGAGGTCCGGCAATATATTCCAGGCTCTCTCGTGACCGTGGTGCCCACGGCCTGGAGCCCCGGTGAACGATAGATGCGGACGATAGGTCCGAACGCTGGATCAGCGGCGAGTCATGACGGCGCCTGGCGCAATCGCGAGGCGATTTCGCCAGGCGCCATCCAAATGCAATATTGATCTGGTGTCCTGCCCCTGAAATGCCTTCGCATTTCAGGGACCAGCAGGCCACTGAAAACAAAGAGCGAGTGTCCCGACGCATGATGACGATATTTACGAGTCGGGACACTAGTGGCGCCACCAGCCCCGCTTCTTCGGGGCGTCCACCGGCTCGTCCGCGCCGATGACGATTGGCTTGACCGCCGGCTCCGCTGGCCGGTCATCGACCGGCGCCGCGGCCATCGCCGGCGCCACTGCCTCCGGCGCGGGCAGCGAGGCGGAAGCGCGTTCCGGGGCGGGTTCGGGCGGCACGGGGGCTGGCTCGGCTGGTTCCTCCGAATAGGCGATGGCGGGCGGCGGGGCGGCCATGCTCTCGGCCTCCACCTCGAGCGCGTCGAGAAAATCGAGCGCAGCGTCGGCGAAGGGGTTGGCGGGCGTCGGGCCGATCGGATGCGGCAGGGCCGGCTGACTCTCGGGCGGAACGGCGGGCACGCGCGCGCCGCGGCCACGGCCTTCCCGCCCGCCTTCGCGCGGGCCGCGCCGGCGCGGATGAGCAGCTGCTGCCTGCGGCCGGACCGGCGGCTCGGCCAACGGGCTCTCCGGCGGCGGCGTGATCTCCGGCTGCTCGGCCTGCTCGGGCGGAACCTCCTTTGCAGGGCTCGACACGCCATCCACGGAGAGGGGGGATGGCGCCGCTTCCTCGCGATGGCCGCGGCGGCGGCGGCGGCGGCGGCGGCGGCGGCGATCGCCTTCCTCGGTTTCCTCGCCCGCCTGCGTTTCGGCCTCGCCCTCCTCGGTCAGAGCGGGCGCGGGCTGAGGCACCGGCGCCGCAGGGGAAGACACGGGAGACAAAGTGGGAGGCGAAGCGGGTGGCGGCTCGGCCGCCGCCGCGGGGCCGGGGATCGGCGCGGAGACGGGGGCGGGAACGGCGGCCGTGGCGCCGCGCAGATGCTCGATCCGCATGAAGGAGACCGGCTGGTGCTCGTCGAGCGCAAACTGGAGGGTTATGCCGTGCCGTGCTTCGATCTCGGCAAGCCACGCGCGCTTGTGGTTGAAGACATAGAGCGCGACAGGGCCGGAGACATGCACCATGAGCTCTCCCGCGCGACGGCGCGAGGCATCATCCTCGATCAGCCGCAGCAGCCGGATCGCCGCGCTCTCGATGCTGCGGACATGGCCGGTTCCCTCGCAATGCGGACAGAGAAGGAAGCTCGTCTCCGCAAGTGAGGGCCTGAGCCGCTGGCGGCTCATCTCAAGGAGGCCGAAATGGCTGATATGACCGACCTGTACGCGGGCTCGGTCGCTCTTCAGCGCCTCCTTGAGCCGGCGCTCGACCATGGAGTTGTGCTTGCGGCTCTCCATGTCGATGAAGTCGATCACGATCAGGCCGGCGAGGTCGCGCAGCCGGAGCTGTCGCGCCACCTCCTCCGCTGCCTCGAGATTGGTGCGCAACGCCGTCTCCTCGATATTGCGCTCGCGCGTCGAGCGGCCCGAATTGACATCGATCGCAACCAGCGCCTCGGTCTGATTGATCACGAGCGAGCCGCCCGAGCGCAGCGGCACGGTCGGGCTCATCACCGCATCGAGCTCGGCCTCGACATGCTCATGCGAGAAAAGGCCGCGGCCGGCTGGATCTTTCCAGAGCTGCACCTTGCGCGCATGGGTCGGCATCAGCATGCGCATGAAATCCCGCGCTGCCTGCCAGCCCGTCTCGCCATCGACCAGAACCTCCTCGAGATCGCGCGAATAGACATCGCGGATCGCCCGCTTGATCAGGCTCGCCTCTTCATAGATGAGCGCCGGCGCGACCGACTTCATCACGGTCTCACGTATCTCGTCCCAGAGTCGGAGCAGGTATTCGCAGTCTCGCCTTATTTCGGGCTTGGGCCGGTTGGCGCCGGCCGTGCGGACGATGAGCCCCATGCCGGAAGGAATCGAGAGCTCGGCGACCGCCTCCTTGAGGCGCCTGCGATCGGCGGGTGAGGTGATCTTGCGCGAGATTCCGCCACCGCGGGGCGAATTTGGCATCAGGACGCAATAGCGGCCCGCAAGCGAGATGTAGGTGGTCAGCGCCGCGCCCTTCGCGCCGCGTTCTTCCTTGACGACCTGGACCAGCAGAATCTGGCGGCGATGGATGACTTCCTGGATCTTGTACTGGCGGAGGAATTGCGCCGGCATCCGCTGCGGGCGGAAATCCTCGCTGCTCTCACCCTCGCCGCCCACCGTCTCGGGCGGAAGGACCTCCGCGAAACCATCCGCTTCGATCCCACCCTCTTCGGGCCCAGGTTCCTCAAGCCCAGGTTCCTCAGGCCCAGGTTCCTCAGGCCCAGGTTCCTCGCGTTTGAGCGCTTCGCGATCCACCTCGCCGAGATCCGGCTGCGCGACGCTTCCTTCCTCGAGGCCGGTCTCTTCCGGGGGTGAGATTTCCGCGACAGGAGAGGTCAATGCCTCTACGCCGGACAATCCGTCCCCAGACAATCCGTTTCCGGGCCATTCATCTGCTGGCCAACCATCCATTGCCTCGCCGGGGGGCGGGTTCGAATCCGGTGCCGATTCCCCGGGGAACATTTCGGGAGTCGGGATTTCGGTGAGGAATTCAGCCGAAGCGGCCGCTTCTTGCTCCTCTTCCGCCTCTTCGGCGGCACGGGCCTCCGCCTCCTGCATCGCCAAGAGCTTCTGCCGGTCTGCAACCGGGATCTGATAATAATCGGGATGGATCTCGGCGAAGGCCAGGAAACCGTGGCGATTGCCGCCATATTCAACGAAGGCGGCCTGGAGGCTCGGCTCCACGCGGACCACCTTGGCGAGGTAGATATTACCTTTGAGCTGTTTCTTGGTCGCGGTCTCGACGTCGTAATCTTCGAGGCGGCTACCGTCCAGAACCACAACGCGGGTCTCTTCCGCGTGCGTGGCGTCGATCAGCATCCGTTTGGTCATGCGAACTGGAACTCCGGTAAGCCGCCGGAGAAGGCGCCGCGCGGGCGCGCGCTCCGGGGCCGGATAAGGGAAATGACGATGCCCGGTCGCGGCAGGACGCCGGCAGGAATCGGGCATTTGACCTGAGGTAGCGGGACTGGCTTCCCGGGAAGCCGAAAGCGGGATGCGTTCGCTCGCGCTTACCCATCCCGCCCGCGGTCATTGTTTTATCGCCTGATTCCAACCTGTGGTGATTCGACCTTCGGTCATCAGGCTCCAACACCGCCTGGCTGGGGACCGCGCCGCTTCGGCTTTCGCCCGGTTCCGCCCGACGGGCGGCAATGCACACTCGTCCGATCCGGGAATGGGCAGGCTTGCTTGCTTCGCGCGAGGAAATGGAGCGGTCGAAACTCATCGGTCCCAGGAAGACGGGAGGACAGGCGCCGACGGCGGCTCTGCCCTTGTCAGGCTAAGCAAATAGGCACCCCGTGGAGGCCCGGCAACGGGAAACTCCTCGGGAAAGCCGGGTCGCGGCACTCAACGCCGCCTTCCGCAGGGACTCCCGCTCAGCGGTAGGCCCGACGACCGGCATGCCGGCGACCATGCAGCAAAGGCCGCCGTTCGGCAAGCGAGGCTTTGCCCATGCCGCGGACAAGGGTGAAGGGCAAAAGTGAAGTACGAGTCATCAACAAGAAACGTGGCAATGCCGAACTCATGTGTTAAGATCGCCTCATGGCTATCGAACGCCGCATGCTTTTGGGCCATGGGCTGGCCGCGAGCTTCCTTCTGCCGGCCAGCATGACTCCAGCCCTGGCCCAAGCCGCCGCGAGCCGTCCAGGGCAGGGTCTCCCCCTGCCGCCCACGCCGCCTCCGGGGCGGGAGATGCCGCCATTGGTGATGCTTGATCCCGGGCATGGCGGGCTCGATCCGGGTGCGATCGGGGTCGCGGGTACTTATGAGAAGCACATCGCGCTGCTTGCCGCCTACGATCTGAAGAACCGGCTGGAGGCCAGCGGACGCTACCGGGTGGCGATGACCCGCTGGCAGGATGTCTTCATCCCGCTCGAGACTCGTGTGCAGATCGCGCACGAGAATCGCGCGCATCTTTTCGTCTCGATGCACGCCGACTCGATCCTCGATCACGAAGTGCGCGGGGCCAGCGTCTATCGCCTCTCGACCACCGCTTCCGACCCGGAGGCGGCGGCGATCGCGGCCAGCGAGAACAGCGCCGATCGCTACGTCACCAACCCGCGCTTCAAGAAAGTCTCGCCCGCGGTCGCGGAAATTCTCGCCGGCCTCGTCACGCAGGAAACGGAATTCAGCTCGGCCCGCCTGCAAAAGGACATGGTGGGCTCGCTCGGTCGATCGGTCGAGCTGCTCGTCAACCCTGCCCGTCATGCCAATTTCGTCGTTCTCGAATCGGCGAGCATTCCGAGCGTGCTGGTCGAGATGGGCTTCATGTCCAATCGCAACGACGAGGCTGCCCTCTGCACGCCGCAGCATCGGACGGTGATCGCGGCGGCGATGGAACGCGCGGTGGACGCCTATTTCGCCGCCGACCGCACCGCACGGATGGCCGGCTAGCTCTCTGAGCGTCCCCGTCCCCGGCGGGAAGGAAGCGCACGCGCGCTCCGCATAGGCGGCCCGCGCAAACAAGGGGCAAACCCTTGTTCCGCTCCCCATGGAAACGGATATATGAGCGCATGAGCCCGCCCTTGACCGCTGGTGAAAGGCTGCTTCCGCCCGGACGCGGGAACGGAGGGCATGAGCCGCCACGCAAACCCCCGGGCAAACCCCCGGGCAAACCGCAGGGAGGCCCGGGGGGCAGTCCGCGTGGCAGGAAGCCGCCTGGCGGCGTCGGCTCCGGCGCCCGCGCCGCAGGCCGCTGGCTCGCCCGCTTCGTCTTTGCCCTGATCATCCTCGCCGTCGTCGGCTGCGGGGCGCTCTATGGACTCTATCTCCGTTTTGCGGCCGGTCTGCCGAGTGTCGATGCGCTGCGCCACTACCACCCGCCGGTGATGAGCCGGGTCTTCGCCGACAACGGCCGGCTGATCGCCGATCTTGCCGCCGAGCAGCGGATCTACGTGCCCTATGACGAAATCCCGCCGATGGTCCGGCAGGCTTTCATCGCCGCCGAGGATCGCACATTCTGGTACCATCCCGGGATCAACCCGGCAGCGATCATCCGTGCCGGGGTGTGGGATGCGCTGCATGTCGGCAACGGCCGGCGACCGCTTGGCGCCTCGACCATCACCCAGCAGGTGGTGAAGAACATCCTCCTCGATCAGCCGATGACGGTGGATCTCAAGATCCAGGAGGCGATCCTTGCCGTCCGCCTTGAGCAGGTGCTGAGCAAGAAGCAGATCCTGCAGATCTACCTCAACCAGATCTATCTCGGGCTCGGCTCTTATGGCGTCGCGGCCGCCGCCCAGGCCTATTTCGATAAACCCCTCGACAAGCTCTCCCTGGCGGAGGCGGCTTTCCTTGGCGGCCTGCCGAAAGCCCCCTCGACCTACAACCCCTTCACCAATCCCAAGGAAGCGCTGGCGAGGCGCAACTGGGTGCTCGACCGGATGGTCGATGACGGGGACATCGGCGCCGCCCGGGCCTCCGCTGCCAAGGCCGAGCCGCTGGTGCCGCGGGCCGCCGGCCCGGCGCCGGTGCCGCTGCCGGGAGCGGCCTATTTCTCCGAAGCGGTACGCCAGGAGCTGATCGACCGATTCGGCCTCAAGCGGGCGACGACGGGTGGGTTGATCGTGCGCACCTCGCTCGATCCCAGGCTGCAACGGGCGGCGGAGATCGCGGTGCGCGACGGGCTGATGGCCTATGACCGCGCCCATGGCGGCTGGCGTGGTCCGGTGGCCCGCATCCCGACCGGACCCGCCCTGGAGAATGGCTGGGCAACGAGCCTGGCCGCGATCGCCAAGCCATCCGGCATGTTGCAGGACTGGCGGCTCGGCATCGTTCTTTCCGAGACAGCCTCGGAAGCGCGGCTCGGCTGGCTCAAGCCGGCCGCTGATGCGCCGCCGGTCGGGCCTGCGCCGCCCGGCACGCCCGAGACGGGCGTGCTCCGCCTCGCCGATCTCAGCTGGGCGCGGGCCGTCGTGCCCGGCGGGTTCGGGCCGACGCCGAGCACGATGGCTGAGATTGTGCGGCCAGGCGATGTCGTGATGGTCACGCCGTCCGGCGGGCCGGGGAAGCCGGGCGAGCCGGCGGTGCTGAATCTCATGCAGATCCCTGAGGTGGAGGGGGCGCTCGTCTCGCTTGACCCGCGCACCGGCCGGGTGCTTGCCATGGTCGGCGGCTGGAGCTTCGCACAGAGCCAGTTCAATCGCGCCATCGATGCCGAGCGCCAGCCCGGCAGCGGCTTCAAGCCCTTCACCTATCTTACCGCGCTCGAACAGGGGATTCCGCCGAGCCAGCAATTCCTCGACGCGCCCATCGTCATGTGGGGGGCGGACGGGCTATGGCGCCCGAGCGACTTCGACCCCGGCTTCATGGGCCCGATCTCGATGCAGGTGGCGCTCGAGCAGTCGGTGAACCTCGCCACGCTGCGGGTGGCCCAGACGGTCGGGCTTGCCAATGTTGCCAAGACCGCCGAGGCGTTCGGCGTGGTGGACAAGTTCCCGCTCTATTATCCGGCGGTGCTTGGCGCGCTCGATACCACGGTGATGCGGATGGCCGGCGCCTACGCCTCGTTCGACGAGCTCGGCCGGAAGGTGACGCCGACTCTGATCGACACGATCTCGGACCCTGAAGGCAAGGTGATCTGGCGCGCCCCGGATCTGAGCTGCAACAACTGCGCGGGCGGCGGCCCGGGTGATCCGCCTGATCTCGTCCGCGACCAGCCGCGCATCGCCGATGCGGCGAGCAGCTTTCAGCTCGTGACCATGCTGCGCGGCGTTGTCCTGCGCGGCACGGGCACAATCGCCGGCCAGGGGATCAATCGCCCGGTCGCCGGCAAGACGGGCACCACCGATGAAGACAATGACGCGTGGTTCAATGGGTTCACCCCGAACCTCGTCACCATCGTCTGGGTCGGATTCGATACTCCGCGAAGTCTCGGGCCGAATGTCGTCGGCGCCACCGCCGCCGGACCGATCTGGAACCATTTCATGAAGGTGGCGCTCGCCGATCGTCCGGTACTTGATTGGAAAATGCCGCCGGGCCTCACCATGCAGAGCTTCGATACCGTGGACGGCGTGGCGACCGATGCCTTCAAGACCGGCCAGACCACGGCGACCGTGGTGGCCGGGGATGGCGGCGGGCCTTCAGGTCCGGCTGCTCCCGATGCTGCGCAGGCGACGAGCTCCAGTAGCACTTCGAACATGGATGCCGGGATGAGCAGCGGCCTCTATTGACCTCACGGCCGAATTCCGCGCATCCACTCACTATGTCCGCCGAAACCGACGCATTGCACGAGCAGATCCAGCAATCGCTGGTTCTGCTGAGGAGGCATCTTTGACTGGGATGCCGCGACCACCCGCCTTGCCGAATTGAACGCACGGGCGGAAGACCCCGCCCTGTGGGACGATCCCGCCGCTGCTCGGGCCCTGATGCGCGAGCGGACTCGTCTTGCCGAAGGGATCGACGCCGTCCGCCGCATCGAGACCGAGGCAGAGGAGGCGAAGGAGCTCATTGCGCTCGCCGAGGCGGAGGGCGACGCTTCCGTCGCAAGAGAGGGCCAGGCGATACAGGAGGCCCTTCTCGCCGAGGCGAAGCGGCGGGAAACGGAGAGCCTGCTCGCCGGCGAGGCGGACAGCAACGACGCCTATGTGGAGATCAATGCCGGGGCTGGCGGGACGGAGGCGCAGGACTGGGCCGAGATGCTGATGCGGATGTATGTCCGCTGGGCCGAGCAGCATGGCTACAAGGCCCAGCTTCTTGAGGAGAGCCCGGGCGAGCAGGCGGGCCTCAAATCCGTGACGCTGCAGGTTTCGGGCCCCTTCGCCTATGGCTGGCTCAAGACCGAGGCTGGCGTGCACCGACTGGTGCGGATCAGCCCGTTCGATGCCAATGCGCGGCGGCAGACGAGCTTCGCCAGTGTCTGGGTCTATCCCGTGGTGGACGAGACGATCGAGGTCGAGATCAACGAGGCGGACCTCAAGGTGGACACGTACCGCTCCTCCGGCGCCGGCGGCCAGCACGTGAACAAGACCGAGAGCGCGATCCGCATCACCCATATTCCGAGCGGGATCGTGGTCGCCTGCCAGACGGACCGCAGCCAGCACCGCAACCGCGCGACCGCGATGCAGATGCTGCGCGCGCGGCTCTATGAGCGCGAGTTGCAGAAGCGGGAGGAAGCAGCGGCGGCAGCGGCCAGCCAGAAGACCGATATCGGCTGGGGCCACCAGATTCGGAGCTATGTCCTGGCCCCCTATCAGCTGGTGAAGGACTTGCGCACGGGGGTCGAGAAAGGCAACCCGTCGGCCGTGCTCGACGGCGATCTCGATGAATTCATGGCCGCCTCCCTTGCCGCGCGGGTCGGCGCGGTGCGGAGCGAGGCGAGCGCCCAGGCACGTTGATTCGGCAGCACGGAAACGTCCCCGCCTCGGCTCTACATCGTGCCGCCCGGACTTATATCGAATGCCATCGCGCCCCGTCTGCCTCTGATCACTCGGCGATCTCTGTCCGATGTGCGCTCGGCCGGTTCTTCGGCAAATGCGGCTCAAGCGCCGCCCAGGCCGTATCGCTCAGCCATTCCGATGCGCTCATGTTGATCCTCCACAATCTAGTGGATCGACTCTAACGTCCGTTTCCCGCGCCGCACCTTTTCGATGATGGCGTCTGGGTCGGCGGTCCAAGCGAAGGGCTTTGGGTTTTCGTTGGTCTCGGCAAGGTAGCGGTTGATGGCGGCC